>Ga0172376_10000494_pt1 | contig 51196 bp, 34 predicted proteins | sample Lak35m_FD_121114 | JGI IMG/M metagenome (GOLD analysis project Ga0172376, IMG submission 121114) | Freshwater microbial communities from Kabuno Bay, South-Kivu, Congo - kab_092012_35m | ecosystem: Environmental > Aquatic > Freshwater > Lake | place: Democratic Republic of the Congo: South-Kivu...
CCCGGCCGGCCCGTTCGCGATGCGCGCCGACGAACCCCTGTGGAACGCCGATGGCGCCCGTTCGGGCCGCGAGCGCCAGACCTACATCGCCGCCTTCCGCGAACTCGACCAGGCGCTTTCCGGCGGCGTGAACCCTCTCGTGGCGCTCGACAACATCGTCAACAAGCCGACATCCACCGCATCGGCGCGGCTGACGGCGATCACGGCGCTCGGATGCCTTGGCGATTATCATCGGCTTTTCGGTGAAATGACCGATGAGCAGGCCAACGAGGACCGAAGGCAAGCCTCGGCCGGCTCCCTTCGGCACTGGATCAGCGAATCCACCGACAGGGCGCGCCTGCTGCATGACCCCGATACCGATACCGGATATCTCGTCTCCCGCCGCGACATGACGCCCCAGGAGGCGGCCTACCTGGTTCGCCTCCTGCTTCCGATGGCCGATGCCCAGGCACGCGACAAGGCCACGCAGAAGGCGCTCGTGGCCGACCTCTCCCATCCGCGCATGGCCATCCGCGTGGTGTCCCAGCGGGCCCTCACCGACCTGGCGGCGGGGCCGTTCATCCACCGGAGTCCGGTGCGTTACAACAGCAGGGGGTCGGAGGCGGCCTGGAGGCTTTCCCAATCCGAGTGGAACCGTTTGATCGACCAGGGAAAACTCCCCGGCAAGCCCGCGATCCCCTAGGGATCCGGGAAGATCAGGGCCACGGGAGCCAGTTCGTTCGGAACCACGCCGCGCATGACCCCGCGAACCCGCGCGGGCTGGTCTTCGGCGAGCCATGCGAGGCCTTGGAAAAACATCTGCAATTGTCCCACGAACTGGTCCATGAGCTTGGGAGCCGAGGCACCGAGGAACTTGGCGGCCAGGGCGGCGGCCTTGCCATCGGTCTTGAGGTACAGGTGATACTGGTGCCTGACGGCGGGATCGCCATCGCCATCGCGGCCCGTTCGGTAACGGGCCATCAGCACCGCCTGGAATCCCGTGGCCGGCATCAACGCCGCCGCCTTCACCTTGCCCTCGGCAAACCAGATCCGCACACCGTCGGAACGATGGACCAGCTTGTAGTGCACAAAACCGTGATCCGGGTCGGACCAGGAAAAGCTGTCCGGCCTGACCTCCTCGATCACCACGCAACGGGCACCAAGCTTGCGCCACATCCCCGAGGTTTTGTCGGGGTGGTCGAGAAGCCAGGCATACAGGTCGGGGCGGCAGGAGAAGGTTTCGGTGATGCCGGCGCGGGCCAAGGTCGGCTTTTCCACCACAACCCGCATCCGTTCGCGGTGGGCGGGCGCGATCGTGTCCCATGGAATGCGAAGGGGCGGCAGCAGGTCTTCACCGGCGGGAATGGGCGGGATCTCATCGCTATCCCCGCCGGCCATGGCCGGGGCCATTCCGAGGACGGCAAGAAACAAAACGCCCCATCTTGCCCACATCGCCAATGTCTGCCTCCCGGTCACCGCTTCTTCATCGAACTCCCTCCCACCGCGTCATGAGGATTTTTCCAACCTGAACGAACCGGCAGTTTGGTAAGAACATTCAGGATGAGCTTGGGCCCACGGGAGTCATGCCATGAAGGTGCTGGTTGTCGGCACGAGAAACGCCAAGAAGCGCCAGGAAATCATCGCGGCGCTTGCCGGTTGGCCGGTTGAGGTTCTCGATCTGGGATCATTTCCCCGGGCCCCGGAAGTCGTCGAGGATCGAGACACCTTCGAGGGCAACGCCGCGAAGAAGGCGACGGAACTGGCGGTGGCCCTGGGCCACTGGGTGTTGGGGGAGGACAGCGGACTGGTGGTTCCGGCGCTCAACGGCGCCCCGGGAGTCTGGTCGGCGCGGTACGCGGGGCACGGGCAGGATGATGCCGCCAACAACGCGAAACTCATGCGCGAGATGGCGGGCCAGTCCGACCGCCGGGCCCATTATGTCACCGTCGCCGCGATCTCCAATCCGTCGGGAGAAGTGGTGGCCACGGTGCGAGGCGAATGCCATGGGGCGATCGTGACCGAGGCGCGTGGCGCCGGGGGATTCGGTTATGACCCCTACTTTTACCTTCCGGAATATCACAAGACATTCGGCGAGCTTTCGGCCAGCGTGAAGCAGGCGATCAGCCACAGGGCGCGCGCCCTGGAAAAATTGAAAGGCCTGTTGCCGCGGATCACCGGGCTGCCGGCTTCTCGGCAGGAAACTGCTTCCAGTAGCGCTCCTTGAACGGGTTCACCGCCGGGCCCCGGGCACCCTCGTTCACCATCATCGGCTGGACCGAGTCCCACCAGCCGTCGAAATGCCTTTCCATGGCGGCAACCTGGGCGGGGTTCGCCGCCGCGATGTCGGAACGCTCGCCCGGATCGGCCTTCACATCGAACAGCAGCCAGCCCTTCTTGCCCCGAGGGTCGGAATTGACAAGGTGCCAACGGGTGGTGCGGACCGAGCAGGCGGCGTACTTGTAATCGGCCATCTTTCCCTCGGGCCACCTTCCGACATGGGTCACAAGGTGGCGGTCCTCCCAAGGAGAGGCCGGGTCGCGCAGCAGGGGCAGGAGGCTCCTGCCCTCCACTTGGGCCGCGGCCTTGCCCTCGAGCTTAACGCCGGCGATTTCCACAAGGGTCGGAAAGACATCGACATGCGCGGCCAGGGCGCCGATGTCGCCGGGCGTCAGCGTGCCTGGCCAGCGCCAGAAACTCGAGGCGCGGGTGCCTCCCAAGAACGGGGTGCCCTTCTGGCCCCGCATGCCGGCGTTGAACACCTTGCAACCGGCGGTGCCGCCATTGTCGTTCATGAACACGACGAGGGTGTCCTTTTCCCGCCCCGAGGCCTTGATTCCATCCAGGAGTCGCCCGATGTTGTCGTCGATGTTGGCGACCATGCCCATGAACCTGGCCACATCGGGGGCGACCTTTCCGGCATAGCGCCCGGCGTCCTCGGGACGGGCGTCAAGGGGCGCGTGCGGCGTGTTCGTGGCGATCCAGCAGAAGAACGGCTCGCCGCCCCCCTTGTCCATCCACCGCATGGCCTGGCCAAAAAAGAGATCCGCGCAGTAGCCCTTTGTCTTCACGAAGCGGTCGTTGTGCCAGATGGCCGGATCGAAATACCGGTTGCCGGGGGCATCGCCGCAGGATCCCTGGTAGGTCTGGCCGATCCCGCCGGCCCCGTGGATGAACACCTCGCCGAAGCCGCGCCTGTTGGGCAGGTAGGCGTCCTCGTCTCCCAGGTGCCACTTGCCAAAAATGCCGGTCCGGTAGCCCGCCGCCTTGAGGATCTCGGCGACGGTAATGGCGGCGGGCGCCAGCCTCTCGCGCTCGAAAATCGTGTGGGTGACGCCGTTCTTGAATTCATGCCGGCCCGTCATGAGGGCGGACCGGGTGGGCGAGCAGGTGGGGCTGACATGGAAGTCGGTGAACCGCCGCCCCTCGGCCCTGAGCCTGTCGAGGTTCGGCGTCTTGAGCACCGGATTGCCGTGGGCGCCGATGTCGCCGTATCCCTGGTCGTCGGTGATCACCACGACAATGTTCGGGCGGGAGGCGCCGATGGCCAGCAGGGCCGCGAGCATCCATGCCATGGAGATTCTCCAGATTTCAGGCCTTGTCTGGAATCAGGAAAGCGCCACGCCCCTTGCGTGACAACAGGGCGCCGACCTCGGCATCCCCGGCCACCGTTTCGGTCGCCGCTTCAAACTTGAGCGGGCGCCCCAGCCGGCATGCGAGGTTTCCAAGGTGGGCCAGCGTGGTGGACCTGTGGCCCTCGAGGATGTCGCAGTTGGGCTTGGCCTCGCCTCGGCAGGCCGCGAGGAAGTTTTCCACATGCGGCTGGTCGCTGAAGGCGGCCTTCTTGTCGAAGGCCAGCTTGTTGCCGCGCTCGACGACCTTCCAGCCGCTCCGGCCCAGCACCAGGTACCCCTCGGTTCCGTAGAAGACGACGCCGTTCTCGTAGCCCTCCATGTGGTATGGGGCCCAGAGTTTCTGGTCATACAGCAGGACCTTGTCCGCCTCGGCGAAATGGAAGCTCACGGTTTGCGTGTCGGGCGTTTCCTGGGTGTCTCCCTTGAACAGGGTCTTGGTGCCGAAACCCGTGACCAGTGAGGGAGACTCGACGCCAAGCCCCCAGCGGGCGATGTCAAGGTCGTGGACGCCGTCGTTGCCCATGTCGCCGGTGCCGTATTCCCAATACCAGCGCCAGCCGTAGCTGTAGCGGTTGCTGTTGAACGGCCTTTCGGGCGCCGGACCCTGCCAGATTTCCCAATCGAGGGTGGCGGGAGGCTTGGCATCGGCGACGGCATTGACCCGGCGGCGCAACTGGCTGTTGAAGGCGCGCGCCATGTGAACTTTCCCGATCTTTCCGCTCCGAACATAGTCAATCGCCTCGATCATGTGCGGCACGCTGCGGCTCTGGGTGCCCGTCTGCACCACCCGGTTGTGCCGCCGGGAAGCCTCCACCATGCGCCTGCCTTCGCCAATGTTGTGGGAAACCGGCTTCTCGACATAGACATGCTTGCCCGCCTGGCAACCCCAGATGGTGGCCAGGGCGTGCCAGTGGTCGGGGGTGGCGACCACGATCGCGTCGACCGACTTGATCTCCAGCAGCTTTCGTATGTCCTGCACGCACTCGGGCGCCGCGGCGCCGTTGCCCGTGGCGTCGGCCGCCAATTTGCCGATCGGGCCGAAATACTCGGTGTTGACATCGCACAGGTGCGTGATCCGACATCGGGGCGAGCGGGCGAACGACTGGATCAGCGACCGGCCCCGACCACGGATTCCAACGACGGCGACATTGAGCCGGTCCGACGGGCCGGCCGCCAGGGAAATGCTCGCCGCGGCCATGGCTCCGAGGTTCTCTCGTCGGTTGATCATGGGTGTTTCCCCGGGGTTGGCTTAATCGTTTGGTAATGAACAAGTTTAACCAGTGGTAGCGCCAAAGCAAGCAGGCGCGGGGCGGCGTGGCCCCGCGCCTGCTTGGTATGCCGCGTTTGGAAGGGCCTTACTTGGCCCCACCCTTCCAGGACTTCACGAAGTCTACGCAGGCCGTGATTTCCGGCAGCGATTTTTCCCAGTTGTGCTCGTATTCGATGCTCACCGGGCCATCCATCTTCTGGCGCGCGAACTCGGCCAGCACGGCGGCGATGTCGGCACTTCCGGTGCCGAACGGCACATCATGCTTCTTCTCGCCAAGGTCCTTGAGGTGGCTGCTGACGACGCGGCCGTCGAGAATCTTGAGGCAATCAACCGGCTTCAGGCCGGAACGGATCCAGTGGCCGGTGTCGGCGCAGGCGCCGATCCGATTGTCCCGCGACTTCACCTGCTCAAGCACCCAGTTGGGATCCCAATGCTTGTAGTTGGGATCCTTCTCGCGCTTGGGATGGTTGTGGATCCCGACCTTGATGTCGAACTCCTTGACCAGTTTCTCGATGGTGTCGAAGGCGTCGGCGGAGGGCTCTGAATTGATGACGCGAATTCCCATCTCCTTGGCGAATTCGAACACCTTCCGACTCTCGGCTTCATTCTTGGGCAATCCGACCACGCCATAGGCCACGGCCATGACCCCATGCTTGGCGAGCTTTTCCTTCACGGTGGAACGGAGTTCCGCGGGCGAGGCATGGTTGAACGCGACGGGATTCTCCTTGGACAGCTTCTGGCCCGGGTACAGCTCGATGACCTTCCCGCCCGCCTTGGCGGTGTTCTCGATCGCCTCGGAGAGGGTGAACAGGCGGAAAGAGTAGGCCTGGCAACCGATGGCGACGCCGTTGATCCGGTTGGCGGCGGGTATAGGTTCAAAGGCGGTAACGGCGTTCGCGATCATCACCATCGCCATCGCGGCGACGAAACTTCTCATGGCGGGAATCTCCAAGGGGGCCGGGCTTGTCAGGGCGGGAAGAGGCTGCGCCGAAACGATTCGGGGCGGCACAAGATCGTTGTACGACCCGCGCCGCCCCGGTCGAGATGAGCCAGTAGGGGTTTATTCGTACCTTTCGATCAGGATCGCCGAGGTGTCATCATGGCGGCCCGAACCCTTGGTGAAGGCATTCGAGTCATCAAACAGGGCCCTGAGCGCCTGCTCGATCGGCTTGTCGAGGTTGCGCTTCATGCAGTCAGCGACTCCCTTGACCCCGAACTCCACATGCTTGCCGCCGGATTCCGGGAACGCCTCGATCAGGCCGTCGGTGTATAGCAGTAGCCTACTACGCGGCGGAATCTTGAACCTGTGTTCCGTGTATTCGGCCGTTTCGTCGATTCCAAGGGGCACGCCACCGATGTCATCATCGGCTACTGCCACGGCCTCGCCGGTATCCAAGCTTTGGAGGATTGGCGGCGGGTGACCCGCGGAGCACCAGTAAAACTCGTTGGTTTCCGAGATGAGAATGCCATAGGCGAGCGTGATGAATCCTCCGTCGGAATTCACCACCGTCTGGGAACAGAGGTTACGGTTGACAGTGGCCACGAAGTCGGCGGGGTTCATGTGGCTGTCATCGCGGAGCATTCGCACCAGGGTGTGCATCGTGATGACAGACATGCAGGCCTTCATGCCGTGGCCCGAGGCATCGCCAACGAGCACAACGAACCTGTCCTTGGCCAGGCTGAACAGGTCGTAGTAGTCGCCTCCCGCCATGGTCACGGGTTGGCCGCCAATCACGCGAACTTGGGAAGGTTCGTAACAGGCCACCACCCGGTAACCCTTGGGGGGAACCACATCCTTGGGGATGATGGTTTCCTGAATCTTGCGTACCGACTCGACTTCCTCGCGCAGTTTGCCGGCGATCGCCTGCTCGCGCTCGGCGCGCACCCATTCGACCACGCTCTCGAGCATGGCGGAGAGAAGGAAGAGGAAGTCACCGTTCTTGTCGCGCAGCATGTAGCTTTTCATGCCGCCGACCATGAACCGCGCCAACCGGTAAATATCCTCGGAATTACATCCACAAATTACCGGAACTTCGGGCCGCAAGGCGCGGATACGCTTGAAAAGGCTGTAGCCATTCTCAATGTCGGGAAGGCGTACGGAAAGAACGGCTACGTCCCAACCCGCGGTGCCCGAGAAAGCCGCAAAACCCTCCTCGGCATCGGTAGTGGTGAAGAGTTCGTTCTCCTCATTGCTCAAATAGAGGGACATCAGGTCGATCTGCTCGAGATCGTCCCATGCGACGAAGATCTTCAACGGTCCAGAACCTCCGCTTAGGAACCCCGGGAAGCGGTGTCCAGGGGTGAGACTAATGTCAGTCCGGGGTCTCCGCGAAGAGGGCGAGCGCTACGGCAGGATCGGTAGGATAATGACTTATCAACCGCGACTCGCACCTTTCATCCCCGGCAACCAGACCATCTGGTTGATTGTAAATCTATCAACTTGGACGCAGCTTGGGGGAGGATCTCTCCCACATCTTTCCAATTATTTTCCGGTTTCGTCACTACGAGCGGAATTCAGGGTGTCCACCAATCTGCCAAAACAGCATCCATTCGGCTTGCGCGATTGATTTCCATGGCGCTTAGGTTCGTTTCCTCGAACGGATCGCTGGTGATTTTGTACAGCTCCGGCCCCAATCCCCGGCCCGGCTTGTTGGCCTTGGTGACAATTTTGTCATTCGGAAGAATTCTCTTGTAATCTCCATCAACCATCCAACGATATGTCCAGCTAGCGGAAGGTTTCTCAACATCCACCGCATCGTGAAGAAAACATGCCCCCATGACCGGCCCGCGGGAGGAAACTTTGCCGTCATCCAGCAAATCAATTCCAGCTAATGAATCGGGCGCTGGAATACCCACGGCACGAAGAATTGTCGGCGCGATGTCGATGCTGGAAACCGGTTTCTCGATTCTCACGGCCTTCACCGTGCCCGGCCAGCGGACCATGATCGGCGTGCGCAACCCGCCGTCATATTGCGACTGCTTGCTGTCGGACCGGTACCCCGGGCCAGCGGAATCCTGAATCCAGCCGTTGTCCGTGACATAGACAACGATTGTGTTCTCGCGCAGGCCCTTGTCATCCAGATGCCTGAGCAGTTGACCGCAGGTTTCGTCGAACCATCCACACATGGCCAGATACTTCGCCTGCGGTAACGACGATGCTCCTTCGCGCTGCGGGTCCATGAAGCGGGGTGGCGGGTTGTGCGGCGTGTGGGGAAGCATGGGCGCGTACCACACAAAAAACGGCGCGCGGTCGGCCTGGCACTTGTCCATGAAACGCGTCACCGGTTCGAGGGTCTTCCGTCCAATTTCCAGTCCCTCGTCGCCATGGCGTCCACCCCGGAGCGGATCGCCATGGCTCATCCCGTCGGTGAAGCCGCCGGTGGCAAAGGATCCGCCCCACCATTTTCCCGCCTGAAAGGAGCGGTAGCCCTTGGCCGCCAACAGGGCCGGAATGCGGGGTTGTTCCTGCAGGAATCCGTTGAGCCTTCGTACCTGCGCCAGAAAGCCCGGATCGCGGTAACGGGTTCCCTTGGCGATGCCGGCGGGGGTGGGTGGCTCGTTGCCGGTGATGCGGGTCTGGTGCGGGTAACGCCCCGTGAGGATGGCTGACAGCGACGGGCAACAGAGGCTGCTGGTGACATACCCCCTCGTGAACAATCGGGACTCGGCGGCCAGTTTGTCGAGATGGGGAGTCTTGACCCTTGGATGCCCCATGAAGCCGTAATCGGTCCACCCCTGGTCGTCGGAGATGATAAGCACGACATTGGGAGGTGACCGGTCGGCACCAGCCAAAAGCGCCGCCAGCAGGCAAGCCAGCATGAATCCTTACTCCTTGCGCCCGGCGGAGCTTTGCCACTCAAGGCCCAAGGCCGTGAGTCGGTCGCGCTTGGCCATGATGGCCCAAGGGCTGCCGGCTGTTTCCTTGCCGAGCTTTTCAAGGCCCGTTGCGGCCGACTTGGCCAACTGCTGGCCCTTGCGGTCTCCGCGCAGCTTGGTGGCGCTCGCGAGCCTCCAGCCGCTGTGGTTTTTCTCCAGCGGTGGAAATTCCTTGCGGATGAGACCCAACATCGACTGGTACTCAAACAGGAAAGCGATCTGCGCCTCGATCCTGCTCACGATGTAACGGTAGTTGGCCTGCCACCTCTTGGGTTCCTTCTCCAACGCCTTCTTCATGTCGTCGCTGGTGAGGTTCTCGAGGTCTTCCTCAAGCACGGCGTACACCCCCGCGACATCCCGCTGGTTGCGTTCGACATCGGCCTTGAAGCGATTCTCCTCGGCCGGCTTGCCGTAGTAATCGACAAGGGCATCGAGGTTTTTCTTGTTGCGGGCACGGGCGGCCAGCACCTTGTCGTTGATGTCGGCCGGCGGGGTCGCGTTGCTGACCGACCAAAGGTTGATGCGGGCCGTGCGCACCGCCGCGCGGAGTTCGGTGTCCTCCGCGCCGTCGGCAAGCGAATAGTCCTTGACAATCTCGTTGGGCACCGGCGGCAGCAGGTCCACGCGCAGGGCCTTGTCCTCGTGCCCCTGCTTGATCGGTGGAGTGGATATTTCCTTGAACACATCGTTCATCAAGGCAACGCTCGCCGCGTCAGGCTTCGCAGGAGTGGCGGCGGCGATCCTTGGAGGCAGGGGATCTTCAGGATTGAAGTCTCCCCCCGTCGCGGCCTTGCCGTAGAGTTTGCTGGCCATTTCGGCTTGCTTGCCATCCCGCTTGGCCCCTTCAAGCCGGTCCTTGATTCCCAAAATGGGTTCTCCGTTGCCCTTCAAGTCGCCTTTCATCACCAAGGTGTTGAGAGCCTCGAAGTCCACCGGCTTTTCCCGCTCCTGGGAGCCCGGCGGCACCCGCTTGAGAAGATCGTGAAGCGTCGAGGCGAACACCCCCATCGGGTGTTCATCGGTTTCAAATGAATTCTGGTCTTTCTGGCAGGGCAGCCAAACCTGCACACCTTCAGGAGCCTCGCTGGCCTGCTTCTCCAGGGCCTCGGCCAGCGGATCGCTGCCGGGCCTCTCCTGGCCGATGGAAGGGCTGTAATGGCACACATCCAGCACAAGCACCTTCTGTCGCGCCTTGGAGTCCTTGAGGGATTTGAAAACCGTTTCCAAGGGTATCAAGCTGGCCGGATTATCGAGTTCGCCCTCGATGGGCACCAGACAAGCCTTATCGCCCGCCATGGCGGCATGCCCGGTGAACCAGAGCACGATGCTATCCTGCGAACGGGAGGAAGAAGCGAACGATTCGATTGTCTTCTCGATCACCTGACGGGTGGGCGGGGGCGAACCCGGAACGGCGTCACTGACCTGCAGCGTCTGGGAGGGTGGGAAGCGCAGGTATACCTCAAATTGGCGCTGCAGCTTGTCGAGCCCTTTCCAACCATTTCCCGGGCCCTGCTGAACCGGGTTGTTGAACAGGTAATTATTGACGGCGATAAACAGGGCCCTGCGCGGGAAGGGAGCGTTGACGGTCTGGGGGGTTCCCTTGGCTGCTCCCTTTTTGTTTTCCGCCTGAGGCGCCGCCTCCCCTTCGGCTACCTGTCGCTCTCCCTGATCAGCCATGCCGCCGCGGAAACCAGGCCCCAAATACAGGTAAGCCGCGGCGCTGGAGGTGGTCAGCGTGACGGCTGTCATGAACAACAAAGCCACCCAGGCGCCCAAGGGAATGCCGCGATTCCGGCGTGGCGAGGGCGGGACGGGTGGTTTGGGGCCCGATTGGACGGGTATCGGAGCGGGGGAGGCGGGAACCGGCGCGGGGGCGGGATGGGGCGAACGGGCAACCGGAGGATTTACCGGGGCGGGCGGAACTGGACGGGACGGCCGGGGCGCGGGAGCGGGTTGGGGTGCCTTGCCCGCGGGGGCCGCGACGGTGAATGATGACTGGCATTTGCGGCAGCGGGCGGTTTTTCCAGCGAACGAGGCCGGTACTCGGAGCGCCGAGGCGCAACTGGGGCACCGCATGGAGATCGTTTCTTCACTCATGGCCATCCCCCGTGATGTGTCAACACCATTAGACAACCTCGAAGCCTCCGCGGGCAACAGGAAGCCAGCCAAACGGGCGGGCAACTTGACCCGGCCCGCCGGGCAGGCTATTAGTTGTTGAAACAACAATCTGTTGGAGAGATGTCATGATCGCCCTCAATGAACGCCGAACCCAGGTTTTGGTGCTTGGTGGCGGGCCCGCGGGATCAACTGCCGCCGCCCTGTGCGCCCAGGCAGGCCTCAAAACTGTGCTTGTGGAACGGGAAAAGGGACCGAGATTCCACATCGGCGAATCGCTCATGCCCGACACCTACCACACACTCAGGCGCCTCGGCGTGATCGAACGCATGAAGGGAAGCCGCCACACGCCCAAATTCTCAGTGCAGTTTGTCACGGAGACGGGCAAGGAATCGCAGCCTTTTTATTTCTTCGAGAACAATCCCCACGAAAGCGCCCAAACTTGGCAAGTGGTGCGCAGCGAATTCGATTCGATGCTTGTCGACAACGCCCGGGTTCATGGAGCCATGGTGCTGGAGGGCCACAGCGCACGCGATGTGCATATGGAAAACGGCAAGGCCATGGGCGCCCGCCTCATCCCCAAAAACGGATCCGAGTTTGACATCACCGCGGATGTGGTGATCGATGCGACCGGCCAAACGGCCCTCATCGCGAACAAACTGGGGCTCAAAAAGCCCGACCCGCTCCTACGCAAGTCGAGCATTTGGACTTATTACGAGGGTGCCACGCGTGAACCGGGCCGCCTTGACGAGGGCGCGACGCTCGTACTGGCCACCCAAGGAAAGAAAGGCTGGTTCTGGTACATCCCGCTCAAGGACAATATCGTCTCGGTGGGAGTGGTCTCGGGCCTTGAAGACCTTTTTACCCCCGGCGGCGCTCGCGACCTCGGCGCCATCTTCCATGAGCAACTCGAGTGCTGCCCCGCCGCCAAGAAACGCGTGATGCCCGGGAAACAGGTCGGGCCCTTTTACTCAACCAAAGACTTCAGCTACCGCTGCGACCATGTCGCCGGCGACGGCTGGGTGCTCGTTGGCGACGCCTTCGGGTTTCTCGACCCGATTTACAGTTCCGGAGTGTTCTTGGCCCTTAAGAGTGGCGAGATGGCCGCGGACGCCGTGATCAACGGTTTCTCCTCCGGCGACCTTTCGGGCAAAACCTTGGGAGACTGGGGGCCCCGCTACTTGCAAGGCATGGACCGGATGAAGAGGCTTGTGTACGCGTTCTATGAGGGCTTCAATTTCGGAGCCTTCATCCGCAAGCACCCCGAGATGAAGCGCCACCTGATCGACCTTCTCATTGGTGACCTGTTCAAGGACAGCGTCGATGAAATTATCGCTCCGCTCGACGCCATGCGCGCCGAGATGCTGACTACGCCGTCGGCGGTCTGACCCCCGTTCCGTAAGATTTGAATGTCGGAAACAGGCCGGGGCGAGATGCCCCGGCCGCAGGCGTTTGCGGATTGGAGGCCGCATTGGGATTCATCAGGCGCCATCCGGAGGGTGCGGAAGCGACATCCCCCCTTCCACATGATCTGCCGGGAATGCCCGGCCTTCTGCTGGCCGACGGCATGCTGTCGCCGGTTCTCGAGGCGCTTGGCCAAGGGAGGTCCGCGGCGATCGACGGGGCCTGGGGATCATCAGCCGGCCTGGCCGTGGCCGCGCTGGCGGCGGGGCGCCAGGGTCCCTTGCTCGTGGTGATTCCCTTGCCGCGCGACCTGCACGCCTGGCAGCACGAACTGACCTCCTTTGGCGAGGGCGACGCCGAGATCTTTCCCGCCCTCACCTGCCTTCCGGGGGAGGACGAGGCTTCCGACCCGGCCACGCCTCACCGCCTGCGCACCCTCGCCCGGCTCAGCCGGGGCGACCGGCCCGTCATCCTGGCCACGCCCGCGGCGCTACTGCAGCCCGTGCCCTCTCCCGAATCGCTCGACCGCAAGGGCTGGCCGGCGCGCAAGGGCGACATGCTCGACCTCCTGGCGCTTCGCCGCTGGCTCGCGGAGAACGGCTATTCGCCCGGCGAGGTGGTGGAAGGGCCGGGCAGCTTCGCCTCGCGGGGCGGGATCATCGACATCTGGTCTCCCGAGGCGGAGCATCCGGTGCGCCTCGAGCTGTTCGGCGATGAAATCGAGGGGATGAGGCCGTTTTCCCCGGCGACGCAGAGGGCGCTGGAGGAGGTTTCAGAAACCCGCTTCATGCCGGTGCGCGACCCCGCCGAGCTGGCGCCGAACAACTCGTGCCTGAGCGACCACCTCGGTTCCTCCGGCAAGGTGGTGCTCGCCGAGCCGGGCGAGATCCGCAGGCAGGCGGAGAGCCTGGGGGACCGCACGGCCTCGGCGCAGGGAACGCTATCGGCGCGCGCGATGATGGCGAGCCTGATGTCGAGGCCGAGGGTGGATATCTCGAGCCTTCCGGAATCGGAGGCGTCGGTGGCCTGCCACCTCGCGGTGGAGTCGGTGGCGAGGCTATCGGGCAACATCCAGCGGGTGCGCGACGAACTCGACCAGGTTGCGTTGAACGACCAGGTGCTGGTGGCGTGCCAAGGATCGGGCGAAACGGCGCGGCTTGGGGAGGTGCTCGCCGCCGGACAAGTGGCCCGGGCCGACCGGCTGAGGCTGGTGCCCGGCTTCGTGCGCTCGGGCTTTCGCCTGTTGCGGCCCGGCGCCGCCGGCGTGGTGATCCTCGGCAGCCAGGACCTGTTTCACCGCGAAGTGGTGGGCGGGGCGGTGCCCGGCCAGCCCTCCCGCTCGCAGCGCAAGGTCGAGTCGCGCGCCATCGACAGCTTCCTCGAGCTGGCTCCCGGGGACCTCGTGGTGCATGTCAGCCACGGCATCGCCCGGTTCGAGGGGATGGAACTGCTCGACCGCACGCAGGCGCGCGGACAAACGGGCACCGCGAACGCCGCGCCGGCGCGCGCGGGCGAGGCTCAGGCCGCCGCGGGCAGCGCCGAGGAGCACCTTGTCCTGGAGTTCCGCGACCGGGTGCGGGTGTTCGTGCCGATCTCGAAGATCAACCTGGTGCAGAAATATGTCGGCGCCTCGGGCGCCGTGGAACTGTCGCGATTCGGTTCGGCCTCGTGGCAAAGGAAGCGGGACAAGGTCGCCGAGGCGGTGATCGACCTCGCGGCCGACATGATCCAGGTGCAGGCGGCGCGGGCGGCGAGGCCGGGCCGCGCCTGGCCCGCCGACAGCCAGTGGATGCGCGAGTTCGAGGCGTCGTTCCCCTACCAGGAGACGCCCGACCAGCTTGCGGCCATGGCGGAGATCAAGGCCGACCTCGAGAAGGCTCGTCCGATGGACAGGTTGGTCTGCGGCGATGTCGGCTTCGGCAAGACGGAACTGGCCCTGCGCGCCGCGTTCAAGGTCGCCGACTCGGGCGGCCAGGTCGCCGTGCTCGTGCCCACCACCGTGCTCGCCGAGCAGCACTACCGCACCTTCAGCCAGCGCATGGCCGAATACCCCCTTTCGGTGGCCTGCCTGAACCGGTTCCGCCCGCCAGCCGAGCAGCGCCGCATCATCAAGGCCCTGGCCGAGGGCTCCGTCGATGTCGTCATCGGCACGCACCGGCTCGTCAGCAGGGATGTCTCCTTCCGCGACCTGGGACTGGCCGTCATCGACGAGGAGCAGCGCTTCGGAGTCGAGCACAAGGAGAAGCTCAAGCAGTTGCGCGAGAAGGTGGATGTGCTGACGATGACCGCCACCCCCATCCCCCGCACGCTGCATCTGGCCCTTTTGGGCATCCGCGACATCTCCAACCTCGAGACGCCCCCGCCCGACCGCCAGCCGGTGGAGACGCGCGTGACCCGCTTCGAGGACGAGCTTGTCAGGCAGGCGATCCTGCGGGAGATGAACCGAGACGGGCAGGTGTTCTTCGTGCACAACCGCGTGTACGACATCAAGGCGGTCGAGGCCAAGCTGCAAAGGCTGGTTCCCGAGGCGCGCATCGTGGTGGCGCACGGGCAGATGGATGGCGACGAGCTGGAAAACGCGATGGTGCGGTTCCTCCGCCGCGAGGCCGATATCCTGCTCTCAACCACCATCATCGAGAGCGGACTCGACATCCCCAGCGCCAACACCATCTTCATCGACGACGCCGACACCTACGGCCTGGCGGAACTGCACCAGTTGCGCGGGCGCGTCGGCCGGTCGCGCGAGCGCGCCTTCGCCTACCTGCTGGTGAACCCCTCGAAGATCCTTGAGGCCGACGCCTCGAAACGGCTCAAGGCCATCGAGGAGTTCACCGCGCTGGGCTCGGGCTTCAAGATCGCACTGCGCGACCTTGAGATCCGGGGAGCGGGAAATATATTGGGCACGCAGCAGTCGGGGCACATCGCCACGGTGGGCTACGAGATGTACTGCCAGCTTCTCGACAACGCCGTCAGGCAGATGCGGAACCAGCCCTTGCAGGAACCGGTGGAGGTGAATGTGGACCTCGGCTGGCCGGCTTACCTGCCGGCCGACTATGTGCCGGGGCAAAGGCAGCGGATCGAGGTGTACCGCCGGCTGGCGCGGGTGCGCGAACTGTCCACGCTCGAGGATTTCCGCCGCGAGCTACGCGACCGGTTCGGGCAGATCCCCGCGCCGGTGGAGTGGCTGGTGCGCCTGGCGGAGGTGCGGATCCGCGCCGACGGATGGAAGGTGGCCTCGGTTCATTACGACCGCTCGCAGGAGGCGTTCAACAAGCTCGACATCGTGTTCTCGGGGCGCGACCCGCGCCGGCTCGACGATTTGGCCCGCCGGGACCCCCGGCTGCGCCGAGTCGACGCGCTGAATGTGTACCTGCGCCCCGAGCAGCATGAGCGCGAGCCCGACGCGGTCTACCGGCTGGTGACCCGCGCGCTGGGCTGACGGGGCGGTGCAATCAAGGGCGCCCCGTCGCGCGGCGGCCGATCACCTGAGCACGCGATCGAGGAAATCCCGGACTGTTTGCATGATGGTGCGGCCGGCGACCACCGTGCCGAGCCCCGGCGTGTGCCCAGCGCCCTGCACCGTGACCAGCGTGGTGTCGACGCCCGCGCGACGGGCGGAGGAGGCCAGCGCCTCGGCCTGGGAGTAGGGAACCGTCCTGTCGGCGGTGCCGTGAACGATGAGCACTGGCGGGTCGCCCTGCCTGACGGCGCTTTCCTGCCCGAACATGCCGCCCCATAGGTTGATGACAGCCCTGGGCCTCACCGCCGACCTCTCGGGGCCATAGGTGGCCAGCAGCGAGGTGATGGCTCCGGCGGAGGTACCTCCCACGGCGATGCGCGCCGGGTTGACGCCGTAACTGGCGGCCCGGGCGACGACATGGTCGAGCGCCCTGCCAAGGTCTTGACGGGCGGCGGCCATCGCCTGCTCGAGCGTGGCGCCGGGGCCGAGGTCGCGCCGCAGGCGGTAGCTGATGTCGAACACCGCATAGCCCGCCTCGGAAAGCGCGCGGGCCATTTCGCCAGTCATGCCGCCGCGGGAACCGCTGGTGAACCCGCCGCCATGAACCAGCACCACGGCGGGGAACGGCCCGGCGCCCGCGGGGCGGTAAGCATCGAGCATGAGCCGTGTGCCGCCCACCTCGGCGTAGGGGATATTGCGGGTGATGGTCGGCGTGTTGGCGGCGGGCGGCGGCGTAGGCGCGGCGTCATCGTTGATGATCGTGCCGGTGGCCGTGGCGGTGCCGATGACACCGCCGCGTGGGTTGGAGAGGCGTACAAGCAAGGTTTCATTGGGCTCGAAGACGCTGTCGCCCAGGACATAGACGGGGATGGTCTTCGAGGTTTGCCCCGACGCGAAGGTCACCTCGCCCGAACTGGCGACATAATCGACACCGGCCGTGGCCGTGCCGTTCTCCGTCGCCCAGCGAACCTTCACCGGAACCGTGGAGCGAGCCGAAAGGGTGAGCGTGAAGAACATCCTGGCGGCACCCGTGTTGCCCTCGGCAACCGAGGCGGCGGCCATCGACACCGAAGGCAGGGGCGGCAGGTCGTCGCTGGCGATGACAACCTCCCCTCGGGCTACGGCGCCGATGGTGTAGCCCGTGCCCGCGGCCACTGTCACGACCACGCTTTCGGATGGTTCCACCAGGATGTCGTCGATCGGCAGGATCTCGATGGAGGCGCTGGCCTGGCCTGCGGGAATGGTGACTGTTCCGGACAGGGCCGTGTAATCCTGCCCGGCGGTGGCGGACCCGCTGACGGTGTACGCGACAACCAGGGGGACGGCCATCGAACCGCCCTCGCGCGTGACGCGGAACACGCCCCGGTCGGCGCCGGCCTCGGCCGCCGCGGCGTCGGGCGTGGAGATGGTGACGGTCGACGGAGTGGGCACGGGCGCAGGCGCGGGAGCGGGCGTCGGAGTTGGCGCCGGGATGTTGGTCCACAGTGATCCATCGGCAGCCGCGACGACGGCGCTGTACTGATAGGCAGTCGTCAGGGGCTGGTCCATGCGGTGCAGCTTGGCCATGTCGCCCCAGGCCGTCGCGCCTTCCCTTCCCGTGAAGGTGTAGTCGACATAGAGGTCGAGGCCGGCGGCATCGAGGCGCCTCAGGTAGTCGCGGTAGATTTCCCCCATCCGCTGGTCGTTGGCCGCCTGGTAAAAGGCGTTCTGGTAGGGGGAGTTTCCGCCGTCGAGGTGGTGTCCGCCCTCGTAGGCCAGCACCTGGATGTCGCGGCCCAAACGCGCGGCCCAGGCGTCGGCGAGCCTCTGGTGGTTCTCAACCGTTCGCACGGCGCCACCGACCGAAGCGGCCGTGTCCGCCAGCACCTGGTCAACCGTCGTGGCGGAGGTGTAGGAAGCCCGCTGCGCGCCGGAAGGGCTGAAATAGGGAGCGATCGCGATGGCGTCGAACGAGACCTGCATGGCGTCGGCGATGCGGGCCGTGACCCAGTCGTTGACCGACTGGCCCGCCGCGACGCGGACGATACGGCCGGCCTGGCCTGTGAACACATCGCTCCAGATGTCCATGTCGCGCTTGGCCTCGCGGCCGGTGATTTGCCAGTGCGTCAGTCCGGAGTTTTCCGGCAGGCGCGTCTGCGCGGCCACCCATTGGCTCGCCTCGAAGCCGTAGGCGAAGTTCCAGATCTCGTTCGACCACTCGACATAGGCCTTGCGGCCCGGTTCGAGGTTGTCGCGGACATAGGTTGCGAAGTTCCGCACGAAGGTGTCGTCGGCCATGTGGGGCATGTTGAACCACGGGTCGGCGTCGAGGTCGTTGGCAAGCCGTACCATGTGCTCCAGCGACATGCCGTTGGCCAACGGCTCGCTCCTTGAGCCGCCGATGCCCGAGCTTTGGCGGATGTCGCTGGCGTCGCGGCGGTCGGCCCAGGTTCGGATATCGGAGGTGTTGGTCTCCTGCGCCTGCATGAAACGGACCACGCCGAACGGTTCAAGCCTCTCGCGGAACAGCGGATGGAAGGGGGAGAAACTCGCGCCAGGCTGCCAGCGCTGCCCGGCGAACGACTGCCCCTGCCAGTCGGGCATCCAGACATGGAAGTCACGGACGGGATCGGAGGGGCTGGTTTCCTCAATGCGGAGGTAGATGCCGCCATTGCCCGGCGTGACGGCAAGGTCGGCGAAGTTGACACCGGCGGCGGTTCGGCCGCTGGAAACGGCGCGGGCGTCCATGCCGAAGCTGACGCGGCCCGTGCCGGTCCATTCGGCGCGGTAGGTTCCGGCCGGATAGGCGCCGCCGATCTCCCTGAACATGAGCGTGCCGGCCATCTGGCGCATCGTTTGGCCAGCCGCGTTCGTGAAGGTCTCAAGCCGGGTGACATTGCCGTTGGCGTCGACGCGCACGGGGTTCGTGGCGCCGACATCCCAGGTCGTCTGGCCCGTGGCGGTGTTGACGGCGTGGGTGATCCAGCCCCTGGAGGCCTGGAAGACATCGGTGAAGGTCCACGCGGGGGACCAGTCGACGATGTTCTCGATGTTCATGCCGACCGCCATCCGCCGGGCGGCGGGAGCGCCGGAACCGGCGGGGTCGGTCGCCAGCGCCGAGGCACTGGGCACCTCACGCGCCTCGAGGGCCTCAAGCCTGGGGAGGCGGGCCTTGCCGCGCGGCGAACGATTCGCGTTCCATGAATTGGATGTGGAGGGCATGGTTCAACTCCTTGGCGGGTATCTGAAATGGACGGGCCACTTGCACCAGCGAAAGCCGGCTTGCCGACAGGACAAACGAGCGAGGAAAATCGGTGCGAATCGCATGCGGATACAAAACCAGCTATCCTGAAAATCTTAAAATATCAATAACAATATTTAGCTATACAGGCGCATGAGCACTACTGCCGATGACATGCCAACCCATCGTCAACCATCAACAACCTGTTAGAATCGGGCTGTTGTTTGGGGAATTCAGATGACTTCCAACCGCGAAATTTCAGGAAGATTTGATGAATTCACTGCTTTTGGCTCGAAACCGATTGGAAAAACAACTCATTTGCCCACAACAATATATTGTCGCTCCCAATCCATTCGCCGAAGGGGCATATCATGTGCGCCAGACCAATCCGCCATGGTTTCACACTTATTGAACTGCTCGTGGTCATCGCCATCATCGCCGTGCTGATCGGCCTTCTGGTGCCGGCGGTGCAGAAGGTTCGCGAAGCGGCCAACCGCATGAGTTGCTCCAACAACCTCAAGCAACTCGCTTTGGCCGCCATGAATTATGAGGGGCAAAACCAGTATTTCCCTCCCGGGTGGATCGCGCCCAATTCTGTTTACAACCTGCCTGGTGCCGGGATCATCATGGGCCCGCGCCTCAACGAGACCCGTTGCACCAATGTGATGGTGGAACTGCTGCCGTTCATCGAGCAGGAAGGCTTGGTGAAGAAGTGGGACTTTGTCGGAAATAACAACCTGATGAACGCGGCGAATCCGAACGGACCCGCCGGGCAGGTTGTCAAAATTTTCCTCTGCCCGACCAGCGTCGTGGCTTCCCGACCCACCGCCGTTGTCAGCGGCGCCACCTACGGCTTGAACAGTTATGGCGGCGTCGGCGGGCGCATCTCTTTCTCGGCGCGCACGACGGCGCTGCCGCAGGCGCCCAATACCAACGGAACTTCACCCCAGCCGATCGCCCCGGCGGCCCTGAATGTGTCCGGTTCCACCACCATCCACGCCACGCTCGACGGCATGTTCTACACCAACAGCCGAGTGCGGATCTCCGATGTGATTGATGGCACGACCAACACGCTGATGTTCGGCGAACGCCAGCACAAGGACCCCATATTTGACCAGATTTATACTTCATTTCCGATTCTCGGATGGAGTGGATGGGGCTGGGTGAACCAGGAGAACGCGCTGGGTGACTTCCTGGTGGGCGGCTGCCAGCCGATCAACTGGATGGTGCCGGCATCGGCGGTTGGAAGCCCCAACTCCTCCAACAACAACTGGATCCGAATGAAGCTGTCGAGCATGAGCAGCGGCCACTCCGGCGGCGCCAATGTCGCGCTGGCCGATGGATCGGTCAGGTTCCTCAGGGACAGCCTGCCGGTGGCAACCCTTTGGGCGCTGTGCACCCGGGCCAGCGGGGAAACAGCAAGCGCTGACTGACTTAATCGATAAAACCCAAGCCAAACGAGGATATCCGGAATATCATCCCGGATATCCTCGTTTTTATTAATCATTTATTTACCATTCCTTCAAACAACCAACATCAAATAAACACACTTGCAAGTTAAAAAAGAGATTAAGAACATCATCTTTGAGGGGTTCATTTCCATGTGCCCTTTTTTTCTTGCTCTTTTCCTGCTGGCGTCACAAGAAGTCCGACCCACAATTCTCAACTTCGTCAACTCTGGCACCTATTCTGGATGTGTTGACACGGAAATCTGGGAGTTGTCACCCAACAAGGTCATGGAATCGTTGGATGTCGTGACAACCGACTCGAACAATGACGGCGGCGAAAGCCAAATTTTGATGCGGTTTGAAAATATCGTCGGCAACGGCGATGCCAAGATTCCGGCCCACTCGCGAATCCGTTCAGCGACGCTGGTGGTGACGGCGTTTGATCCGGGAACCACCGTGAACCTTCACCGCATGCTCATCCCATGGCATCGCGCCGCCACATGGAACAACCTTGTGTCCGGCGTATCCGCCGACGGTCACGAGGCCACGCGACACCGCGAGTCGTTCACCTTCGGAAAGATCACGGCGAACAAGCAAAAAGTCCGCTTCGAGGTCACCGACACGGTTCAGGCTTGGGTGAACGGGCGGGCCAACCATGGCTGGGTGTTTTTGAACACCGGGGCCAACGGTTGGGACTTTTACAGTTCCGAGCACGAGGACAGGGAATCTCGCCCGCTGCTCATCGTGACATTCGACCCGCCTTCGAAGCCTTGATGCCCCGCGAACATGCCGGAGGACAAAAGATGAAACAGAATTTATTGAGCCGGAATGAATTCCTGCGCGTGGGTTTCTGCGGTGCCGCGGGATTGTCGCTTGGACAGTACCTTGAAGCCGGTGAGTCCAATCCCGGCAAAACTTCCAAGGCGAAGGCCCAAGCCGTAATCCAGATATTCCTGCAGGGCGGTTTCGCCCACATGGACAGTTTCGATCCCAAGCCCGACGCTCCCTCGGAATACCGGGGTGAACTCAAGCCGATCGAAACCAAGGTTTCCGGCCTGAGGTTCTCGGAACACTTGCCAAAAACCGCCGCTGTCGCCGACAAATTGACGATCATCCGCAGCATCACCCACACCGAGGCCGATCATGGCCGAGGCGAGCACAGCATGCTCACTGGCTATCGTCCAAGCCCGGCCCTGGTTTACCCGAGCACGGGTTCAATCGCCTCGCAGGAACTGGGCCCCCGGGCCGAATTGCCGGCCTATATCGCCGTGCCGCAGGTGTTCAGTCCTTACATGGGACCTGGATACCTCAGCGCTTCGCATGGGCCGTTCGCCTTGGGTTCCGATCCTTCGAGGCCGGGATTTCAAGTGCGCGACCTGAACATGGCCAGCGGCGTGAGCGACAAGCGATTCGAGGAGCGGAAGAAGATCAGGGCCTTGGTGGACGAGCATTTCGCCTCCATGGAGCAATCCGACGCCCTGGATTCGATGGATTCCTTCTACAGGCGGGCCTACTCGATGCTGGCCTCCGCGAAGGCCCGCGAAGCCTTCAACATCAAGGCGGAACCGCGGGAGACCTTGGCACGCTACGGCATCGGCGGGGCCCGGGGCAGCGACGCCGGCAGCATCGCCCGTTCATCGGCGGGCCCCCGGTTCCTGTTGTGCCGAAGATTGGTGGAGGCGGGCGCCCGCTTCGTGACCATGAACTTCGGCAGATGGGACACCCACGCCTTCCACTATCGCAGCATCCAGCCCATCATGCCGGCATTCGATTTTGGTTTCGCGGCGTTGGTTTCCGACCTTGCGGATCGGGGCCTGCTCGATTCGACGCTGGTACTTGTGACGACCGAGTTCGGCCGCACGCCGCGCATTAACTCGGGCGGCGGCCGGGACCACTGGCCGCGCGTGTTCTCGGTTGTGATGGCCGGGGGCGGCGTGAAACGGGGGACAGTTCTGGGCGCGTCCGACGCGATCGCCGGGGAACCCGCCGATCGCCCCGTATCGGTGGAGGACTTCACCGCCACGATCTACCATCTGCTGGGCATCGATCCCCTAAAGGACCTGATGGCGCCCGGCAACCGCCCCATCGCGATCATGCAAAACGGCCAGCCTTTGCGCGAGGTGCTGGCATGAGGTCGGCGGGGTTTCCGGCGGTTCTCCTGCCCTGCTTTGTGCTGTGCCTGCCCGCCGAGGCGGCACCACCCTCGGTCGAATCGGTATACCCGGCATGTGTTCAGCGGGGGGGCAGGATTGTTGCGACCCTTTCGGGGGCCAGACTCGACACAGTCCGGGAAATCGCCTTTTACAAAAATGGAATATTCGTTGAAAAAATAGAGCCAGCCGGTCCCGGCACCTGCCGGGTAACGATCTCGGCGGCGGCAAACACGCCGCCTGGCGCGGTTCCCATGCGGGCCCGTGGCGATGACGGCTACTCATCGCTGCACCTGTTCCATGTCGTGCCCTTGCCCGTGGTGATGCCCGCCGATGGTGAGGCCACCGGAAAAGTCCCGAGGTTGTTGACATCGGACTGCTGCGTCGCCGGAATCCTGGCGGAAGGTGAAGTGCACCGGTTCCAGGTTAACCTCCGCAAGGGCCAGCGCGTTGTCGCGGAAGCCGTGGGCATGCGGGCCGGGGCGGCCTTCATGGACACCCAACTCGAGTTGGTCGCGCCATCGGGAGAAAAGGTCGCCGAGGCGGATGACTCGCCGCTGAGCGGGCAGGATTCAATCTTGGAAGCCATGGCCCGTGAAGACGGCCCCCATGTCATCTCCCTCAAGGAGGCCAACCTTGGGGGATCCGACAACGGCTTTTACATGCTTCATGTCGGTGGTTTTCCCAGACCCATGCAGGTTCGCCCTCTGGGAGCCCAGCCTGGCGCCAGCGTTTCGTTCCGTTTCACCGATGTCCGCGGGCCCCGCTTGGCGGTTGCGGGCATGCCGGCTTCGGTGCCGCCTCACGGCACCTTTGAACTGTTCGTTTCCGAGGGGTCGGGCATGGCGCCGACTCCCAATCCGGTCCGGGTGACCGGGCATGCCATTGAGGAGGAACTGCCCAAGGCATCCCGGCCGGCGACCGCGCCAGTGGCCTTTCATGGGGTAATCGAATCCCCGGGCGAGCCCGACTCGAGGCGTTTTCAAGCCAGACAAGGGGAAACCCTTTTGGTGGAAGCCTGGGCCCGAAGGCTCGGGACTCCGCTTGAACCGGTCCTGGATATCACCGACGCCAACGGCCGCGTGCTGTGCTCAAGCGATGACGACGAGGGACACGACTCGCGCATCCGGTTCACTCCCCCGTCGAGCGGAACCTACTCGGTCAGGATCCGCGACCAGCGCGGGCAGGGAAGCCCGGACCATGCTTACCGTGTCGAGGTCGGCGCCGACAGGGAAACCCTTGAATGCTTTCTTCCCCGTCCCAACAGGCTGAGCCAGGAAAGGCAAACGGTGGTGGTGCCATCGGGTGGCAGGTCCCTCGTGATCTTTGGCGTCCGCCGTGGCGAACTGGAAGGTGAAGTGACAATGGCGGGAAGCGGTCTTCCGGCGGGAGTGAAGGCGACCCCCGCCGCCGCCAGGCCCGGCGAGTTCCGGATTCCTTGCGTGATGGAAGCCCCCGTGGGCGCCACTCCGGCGGGCAGCTTGGCGCGGTTTGGCGTGATTCACCAAGGCAGGGAACAGGGCCGTTTTCGGCAGGCCGTCGATCTGGTGGCGGAATCGGCCGACACCCTGTACCGCGGAGTGGAGCTGGACAGCCTCGCGGTCGCGGTGGGATCGCCGTCGCCCGTGGCGGTGGAATTGGAAGCTCCCAAGGCCGGCCTGCCCGTGGATGGTTCAATCGCCATGCGGGCGAAAATCACCCGAGCGTCGGGGTTCACGGGCGCGGTGGAAGTGCTGCTTCCGCTTCTGCCTCCGTGGGTGGAAGGGCCGGAAATCGTGAAGGTGCCCGCCGGTGTTTCAAGCGCTGAATTCACGCTGACGGCCTTGCCGGGCGCCACTCCGGCCGAATGGCCCTTGGTGGTGGAAGCCCGGTCGGTTGAAAGGGCCGAGGCGCGTAGCAGCTCCCGGTTTGTAACCTTGAGGATCATCCCGCGGATGATGGCCTCCCCGCCCGTTGATTTGGTGGTGGAACAGGGAGGAAAGGCCCGCTTCAACCTGCCGCTTGGCGTGGGGTTGCCGGCGGCCGCAAGCGCCAGGATTTTGGAACTGCCGCCCCGTGTCAACGCGGCGGAGTCATCGCTTGAGGCCGGCAAGGATCGCGTGTTGGCCGAGGCCGTGGTGGGCGCGGATGGTCCCGCTGGTGAACACCGCAACATTGTCTGCGCCATCGCCATGCTGATCAACGGTGAGCGCGTGACCCAATTCGTGGGGCGGGGATCCACCCTGCGGATTGAAAAGGCGGGAACGCGGGCTGTCGGCCCCGACGGGAAATCCCTTTCCAGGCTGGAGCAATTGAGGGCCAAGGCCGCTTCCGCGGACTTGACCGGAAAGGAACCGAAATGACGCTCCTTTTGTTCCCGATTCACTTGGTCCTGTGCGCGCCGCCCGCGGCGGATGCGGGCGCGCGAATGGAAGCCTACCCTTCACGGATCGACCTCCGTCCCGGCCAGGATTTCCAGCGGCTGACGGTGGTCTCGACACGCGCCGACGGCCTTACGACGGAATTGACGGCGGGATTCACCGTCGAGTCCAGCCCCGCCGGCCTCGCCCGCGTGGAAGGGGGCGTGGTTCGCGGCCTTTCGGACGGCACGGGAAAACTGGTCATCGCATCCAATGGCGTGACCGTCGAGATTCCGCTTTCGGTTCGGGGAACCGGCCAGAAGGCGCCCGTGAGTTTCAGCCGCGACATCATGCCCATCATGACACGGGCGGGATGCAATGGCGGGAAGTGCCATGGCGCCGCCGCCGGAAAGGATGGCTTTCGGCTGTCGCTGTTCGGATTCGACCCGGCGGGCGACCATTTCAGGATGGTCCATGAAATCGCCGACAGGAGGGTCAGCGTGGCCAGGCCGGAAAATTCACTCCTGGTTACCAAGGCCTTGGGAGCCGTGCCCCACACCGGCGGCGGCAAGGTCAAGGCCGGTTCCCCATTCCACGACCTCGTCGTGCGCTGGATCCGGGAAGGCGCCGGTGACGACGCGGCAACCGTGGCCAAGCCAGTCGCCATCCATGTTTATCCCCCCGCATTGGTGATGGAGGAGGGCAAGACCGGTTCTAGCCTCGTGGTGTCGGCCAACTACGACGACGGCAGCGTCAGGGATGTCACCCACCTGAGCGCGTTCTATTCGAGCCATGACGCGGTGGCATCAGCCGACATGGATGGCATCGTCAGGCCCGCGGGCCGTGGCGAGGCGTTCATCCTGGCGCGGTTCGCCACCCTCACGGCGGGCTCCGCCATCATCACCCGGCCCGCGAACAGCACCTTCCGGTTCCCGGATGTGAGGACCCACAACGCCATCGACGAAGCGGTGCATGGCCGGTTGAGAAACCTGCACATCGCGCCGGCGGACACCTGCAACGACGCCGTGTTCCTGCGTCGCGCCTCGATCGACCTGAACGGCCGCCTGCCTGAACCGGCCGAACTGGCCTCGTTCATGGCCGATGGCCGGCCGGACAAGAGGGCCAAGGCGATCGAGGCGATGGCCGCGCGGCCGGAATTCACCGACCTTTGGGTGATGCGTTTCTCGGAAATGCTGCAAATCCGCACCGCCAACGGGGCAAGCCCCAAGGGAGTCGGAAAATACCACGACTGGCTCAGGGAACGGATCGCCACGGGATCCACGATCGACAAGGTTGTGGCCGAAATCCTCTCCACGACGGGTGGCACATTCGAGAAGCCGGCGGCGAACTATTACCAGACCGAGACGGAACCGGCGACCCTTGCCGAGAATGTGGCCCAGGCGTTCCTGGGAATGCGGATCCAGTGCGCCCAGTGCCACAACCACCCTTTCGACCGCTGGACCATGGACGACTACTACGGCTTCACGGCGTTCTTCTCCCAGGTGGGGTACAAGTCGGCGCCGGAACCGAGGGAGATTGTGATTTTCAACCGAGGCGAGGGCGAAATCGACCACCCGCTTTCAAGGAAGCCGGTCGCGCCCCGGTTTTTGGGGGAACGATCCGACAACCCGGTTGATCCCGGGAACGACAGGAGGAAGCTCCTCGCCAAGTGGATTGAGGACCCCGGGAACCCGTACTTCGCCCGCCATGTCTCGAACATTGTATGGTCGCACTTCATGGGCCGGGGGATCGTGGAACCTGTCGACGATGTCCGTTCCTCCAACCCGCCCAGCAACCCGGAACTCCTCGACCTGCTGGCCCGAAAACTGGTGGAGTGGCGTTTCGACATCCGCAAGCTGGCGGTGTTTATCTGCCAATCGCGCACCTACCAGCTTGCCACCAGCAAGAAGGATGCTTCCCAGGCCGACAGCGCCGCGTTCGCGGTGGCGAACATCCGCCGGATGCGCGCCGAAGTGCTGCTCGACTGCCTCGCGCAGGCCACGGGCGAACCGAACAAGTTTGCAGGCAAGCCCGCCGGGACGCGCGCGGTGCAATTGCTCGATGGTCGAACCACGAACCATTTCCTGGGAACCTTCGGCCGCGCCACCCGTGAAACGCCGTGCGCCTGCGAGGTGAAGTCGGAACCGACGCTGTCCCAGGCGTTGCATCTTCTCAACGGTGAAAACACATCCGCGAAAGTCGCCTCGGGAAAGCGTCTGGGGGAAGTGCTGAAAACCCGACCGGACCCGCTCGATGCGGCGGCCGAGCTTTTCATGGTGGCGTTTTCGCGTCAGCCGACATCCCGGGAGAAAGCCGGTCTTGCCGAAATCGCCAAATCAACAATGGATTCCCGGCAGATGCTTGAGGACCTGTTCTGGTCGCTGCTGAATTCCCGCGAGTTCATGTTCAACCACTGAGGCACCGCGCCATGCTGAATGCGACATTGCTGGCCCTGCTGGCTGCCGGTCAATCCAAGGTTCCGACCGTGGCCTTTGAAGACCTCAGGCCGGTGCTCAAGAAGCATTGCCTCAACTGCCACAACGGGGAAAGGCCCCGGGGCGGACTCGACATGACGACCAAGGCGGCGATCCTCGCCGGTTCCGACTCGGGCGTGGCCATCGCCCCCGGCAAGCCGAAAGACAGCCTTCTTTACCGCATGGTGGCGCACATCGAGGCGCCCCACATGCCGCCCAACAGCGCGCGAATTCCCGAGTCGGAACTGGCGATGATCGAAAGTTGGATCGCGGCGGGATTGCCCGAGAGGAAAGATCTCGCCAAGACTTCTCCTTCCATGAATCCTGTTCCGTCCGTTTCTCCCCCGGCGACGGAAACCGCGGCTAAAACGGCCACCGCCGTCGCCCCCCGCCGAAATCCCGCGGTGGTATCGCTGGCACTTCTCACGGATGGCAACATCGCGCGCCCGTTATCGGGTGCCTTTGCCATTGGCGATTCCAAGCCCATCGATTTTGGTGAACCGGAGATCCGCGTCCTCAGGACTTCCGGCGACTGGTTGCTTGCCGCTGGCGGCGAGGGAGGCAAAACTGGCAAGGCCTCCCTTTACAAGGGATCACCCCCCCGCATGGTTCGGGAGATCGCCGAGGAGTTCGACACGATCATGGCCGCGGACATTCATGCCCCCGGAGGCAGGGTCGCGCTGGCGGGCACCTCGCGGATTGTCAAGGTCCACAAGATTTCCGACGGTAAGGCCATTTATTCCATCAAGGACCACATCGACTGGATCCTCGAAGCCAGGTTCAGCCCCGACGGCCTTCTATTGGCGACAGGTGACCGGTCGGGCACCACGCTGCTCACCGAAGCGGAAACAGGGGCCAAGGTGCATGCGCTGAGATCGGGCGGAGCGGCAGTCCTTTCGATTGCCTGGCAACCCGACGGCAACGCGCTGGTCACCGCGGGTGCCGATGGGTACCTGAGGCTCTGGGATGCCCACCATGGCGGAGAAATCGGTTCGTGGATGGCTCATGAGGGCGGCGCCCTGGCCGTGGCGGCAATGCCCGGAAACCGTTGGGTCTCCGTCGGACGGGATAGGAAAGCCGTGGTCTGGTCTGCCAAGGGAGAGGTTTCCGCGCTTCTCCAGTCATTGCCCGACACGCCGCTTTCCATCGTCACGGAGGCGGGAGGCACGGTTGCCATCGGATTGGCCGGCGGCGAAATCGCAAGGGCCGACTTCAGGGCGGTGTCCCTGCCGGAGATTGTGGCCAAGGCTCCCGGAGGCGCGCCCGAAACCGCCGCTTCAAACGGTGATGCCAGGTTGCTGCTCCTAAAATCGCTGGAGGATTCGGCGGAACGGTTGAAGGCGGACGCCGCCGCGCATCCGCAGCGGAAGGAACTGGCGGAAAGCTACCTCAGCCTTTGCCGGGCCATCTTGTTCCTCAAGGCCGAGGTAATCAAGGACCAGGCAACGGGAGGCCGTCCATGAGGTCGGTTGCGGGATTTCTCATTGGCATTTCCCTGCTGGGGGCCATCGCGACGGCGGCAGATTGGAACCAATTTCGGGGGCCCGATGCCAATGGCGCCGCGGGCATGGTGAAATTGCCCGCGGAATGGGGAGTCGAGAATAACATCGCTTGGAAAGTACCGATCCCTGGAACGGGTTATTCATCCCCCGTGGTATCAGAAGGAAAGATATTTATCACCACATGCCTGGAGACGACGGGAGAAAGGGTGTTGGCATGTCACGATTTGGAAACAGGTCGTGAAGTTTGGCGGCGCGCCGTCTTGGTGGCGCAACTGGAAAAAAGGCATCAACTGAGTTCATGCGCCAATAGCACTTGCTTGGCCACCAAGGATCTCGTTTATTGCAGTTTTCTCGACAAGGACAGATACCTGCTCGCCGCTTACGACCATGGAGGAAAGGAAAAGTGGCGCAAGGACTTGGGCGCTTATGTCAACAAGCACGGTTTTTGCAGCAGTCCGATGCTGCAGGACGGCAAGATCCTGATCGCCGCTGACAATGACGCGGAAGGTTTTATCGCGGCCTTGGATCCGCCAACCGGCAAATTGATTTGGCGGCATGAAAGGACCAATCCGGTCAGGTCGTTCAGCACGCCGGTTCCCGGCAAGGACAACAAGCAGGCGCTGGTGGCGGGCTGCCGGGGGCTCACGGCGTTTGATACCGTCACGGGCAAGGTGTCGTGGAAGGTGGAAACTCCCACGGAAAAGTTCGTAGCCGCCCCGGTGGTTTGTGATGGCATTGTCGTGATCTCGGGGAGCAGCCCGGAGAACTCGCTTTGGGGAGTGGACATGGAATCCGGTGGCAAGGTTCTCTGGAAGGAGACAGCCAACGCGCTTTACACCTGTTCGCCGGTGGCCGCCAACGGACTGGTGTTTGGAGTAACCGACCAAGGCATTGCCTGGTGCCTGGATCCGAAATCAGGAAAGAGACACTGGACAGAGAGGCTAGGCAAGGCCCACCATGCATCCATATTGTCGGTAAATAATTATTTGCTGATCTTTGACAGAACTGGTGACTGCCATGTCGTTTCAGCCAGTTCCACATTCAAAAAGTTGAGCGTCAATCGCTTGGGGGATGAGGTGCATGCGACACCCGCCTTGGTATCCGACGGCCTAGTCGTTCGAACCGTGAACCACTTGGTTCGAGTGGGAGTTAATTAGTAATATTCATCAAATCTTTGCTTATTCCACATCAACACCTCAACAACAGACATTAAAATAATATAATTAAGGGAGTCAATAATATGAAAATTTCATTTTCCAGGCATGGTTTCACCCTCATCGAACTATTGGTTGTCATCGCGATCATCGCGGTGCTGATTGGCTTGCTGGTCCCCGCCGTGCAGAAGGTGCGCGAAGCTGCAAACCGGATGGAATGCACGAATAACTTGAAGCAAATGTCACTGGCGTGCCATAACGCGGAGAGCCAGTACGGCAGCATGCCCCCCGGTTTGCCCCGCTTCAACCCGACCCTTGCGGAAAATGGTTACAATGCCACCGGTGCCGCTGCACAAACCGGCACCGATGCTCCGTGGTGGTATGTCGCTGGCAATCAATCACCTTATCCCGGCGCACCAAATCCCAACGCATGTTATGGGCCCAGTTGGCCTTTCCATCTTTTCTCCATGATGGAAAAGCAAGCCCTTGCAGACCTGATGTCAACCAATCTCAATGGTATCGACGTGGTTGAAGCCAATCCTGCTGACAATTTTGACGGATCACCCGCCCGCCGACCCGACATTCAGTTTCAATATCTGATGAAGAAGATGATGACCTGCCCGAGCAGTTCGCACAACCCAACACTAGAATTTCGGCGTCATTCGCTTGAAAACTTAGTCAAGAGTAATTATGCGGGGTGCTGGTCATCGCGTTACGCATCTGACAATGCGACAGGCGGCCCCGCCGGCGGTGGTACTGTCGCGCCAAATGCAACTTTTTCAGGGGTAATTGGCCCGTCAAGGGTGAGCAAATGGCCATCTCTCGCACGCCTTGGCCAAGGTAAAGGAACACGCATCCCTGACATTCTTGACGGAACTTCCAACACGGTACTTTTGAGCGAGGTTCTCCCAGTCGAATCAACAACCGACTGGCGTGGAGTAACAATTCACCCCGGTATGGGTGCCAACCATTTCTCAACCTTCACTACCCCCAACAGTAAAACCGGCGATTCCATTTGGGGATGTGATCCAGCCAACACTCAAAACATTCCCTGCACCTTGACAATTCAAACCGATGGCAACATGTTTGCCGCCGCCAGGAGTCGGCACACCGGCGGCGTAAACGCGTCTTTTGCTGATGGATCCGTCCGTTTCATCCGCGACTCCATCACGGCCACAGCATGGCAAGGCTTGGGAAGCAAAGCCGGCGGCGAGTCGGTATCTGCGGACTAGTATGGCCTTCATTATTGAGTGAGGATGCACCAATGAGAATCGTCACAGCCTTCTTTACCGCCATTTTGTCAATGATGGTTGCCGGGTGCGGCGAGAGCGCCAATCAGGGAAAAACGAACACCCAAACCAACGATGCTGCCAAACTCGCATCGCTGGTGACCGAATTTGCCGACACTGGATCGAACCAAACCATGGCAAATTATTTTACGGGTGGCAAGAAAATCACTCCGGCAGACCACAAAAAATACATCTCGTTCTCCTACCAGATGGAAGGCACTGCCTCAGTCTCCAACGGCAGCGCCAAGGGAAATGTGAAGATCAGTTCTGACACCGACGGAACCTCCTCCACCAAGGAATGGGAATTTGCCCAAGACAAGGGCGTCTGGAAAATCAAGGACGCACCGCTCCCCTGACCCACCTCATGCCCGACACCAGCGGAAAATCTGGCTGGCTGGTTTCTCCGGCCTTTGATGTCCTATTCTTCTGCAACCTTCCAGCCATATTCCTCCTTCTCCCATTTCAAGACACCAATCCCCTTGAGTTTTGCCAGATCCATTTCCTCACCATGCCACATCGCTGGCTGACCCTCGCGGCACTCGCCATGGATCGGGACCGAAGGGATGGACTTTCACGCGCGGCACTGGCAGGCATTGCCGTTTTTTTTGGATCGCTGACCTTGGCGGTCTTGGGTTTGACCGGCGACCTGACTTGCCTGCTCGTACTGGATTACCTCTGGAACGGCTGGCATTTTGCCAGTCAACACTCCGGAATATTGGCGATTTACTCCAAGCGCTGCCGAGACACAACCCGCATGCGCATGGAACGGTTGGTGACGCGCGCGTTCGTGTTCTATGTCATCATTCGCACGGCGGGTTGGTCGACAGGGTGGATTGAGAATTATCCTCAGGCAACGCGTTCCCTGGCGGCCATTGACGGCACGGTGCTGTTTCTGGCGGCTTGCCTGGTTGCGAGAATCCTGTTCACCAGACCGTTGCCCTTGGCCAAGGCCTGTTACGCAACAAGCGTCATGTTGACATACTCCCTTCTCCTGCTGGGACTCATTCTCGATTCCAAGTGGCTCATCGGATCGATGGCCGTGGCTTCGGCATTGTTCCATGCCACTGAATACATGGCGTTTTTCTCCTATTATGCCTGGCGTCGCCGGGAAATCGGCAGAAACGACGCATTCCAGGCCATGGCTCGAAATTGGACTACTTTTCTTGCCATTTTCTGCATTCTTCTTGGAACCGCGTCGGCATTGCTCCAGCAAGGTGCATCCATCTCCCGCAGGTGGCTGGCCCTGAATGTATGGGTGGCGTTCCTGCACTATTCCTACGACGGCCTGATCTGGAAACTTCGAAAGCCCGCCACGGCAAGCGCCCTGGGGGTGGGACCGTGATCGGATGGACATGCGCCATTTTAATGCCTTACGGCTCCGTTAAGTTGATGATTCCGGTTTCTGAAACCCCGAATTGGCCTTGCCCTGCTCCCTTTGGATGGGATTTGCTCCTGTTGGCACATGTGACCATCGGGCTGCCAATGTCATGGCTGATCGCAGGTTCACTGCCCCGATTGCCCGCCGCGGTTTCAATGACTTCAGGTCTCATGATGTCCGTTCTTACCGTGCTGGCAGGCGCGATTGTCGGCCCTCTCCTTCCGGAAACCGGTGTGTTGGAAAGGGCTGCCGGGCGATCGGTCTGGATTCTGGTCCTTCAACTACCATGGGCAACCCTCGTGACACCCCGGGCCCGTTTCGGGTGGATGCCCTTGGCGATTGCGACCATGGCGACGGCGATCATTCCTTATGCCTACGCCCACGAACTGTCGCGGTCAGCACTCAACCGAATTCCCGGCCTCCTGTCCGAGGAAAGGTATTTCTCGGCTTCCCGGGACCTCGGCGCCTTGGCGGCAGCGGGTTTTTCGATGCCTTCTGGAGATTCATGCAGGTTCACCGCCAACGCGATGAGCCGGGAACTGAAAAGACTCGCTGATGAATCCAAAACTGGGGACGGATGGCCTCGATGCCTGGCCCTTGCCCGTCTGGAGAGGAATGAGGAGTCGCTTGAAATGCTCCAAGAATTGCCACGCATGCCTGGAAGGGACAGGCTGGCCGGTCTGGTGAATCACCGGCTTGGATTTCTGGTTGAAAGTAATAGGGCGCTGCAAGCGGAACTGGAACTGGGTGGCTTGGAAAACTCGATGGAAATCATCGACCTATTGGCCCGCAACGCGCACGAAACGGGCAACCACCGCGAGGCTGAACAAATTTACCTTGACGCGTTTGCGGCAACGCGGGGAGGCAAGGCCTATCTAGCGATGCAGTTGGCCAGACATTACCATGCGGGTAACAGGATTCCCGAGGCGCTGGAGTGGCTTGAAACGGCTCGGGAGATTGATCCCATGGCCAACCGACAAGAAGCGGAATCTCTCATGCGGGATATCCGACGCGCCACTCCGGGTTGCCTAATCGCAAATTGGCCGCGGGCATCGAACAGGTAATCACCCGCAGGCCAAAGACTGAAGCAACTCCGTCAAGTAGTCCTTGGCGGGAGGCGTGGGCAACCCCGGCACCTTGGCCTCGTCGTCGAGGCGCCTGAGTTCAACCGCGGCCCGATGGTGCGGATTGGACTGGAACTCCCGAACCTCGGAGGGAGACATGGGTCCGCCCTGAAGCTCGAGGCTTTTCACCGACGGCGGGCTGAGAATGCCCAAATAGGCGGGGTCGACGGCGCAGAGATACCTCTTGGCCGCAACATGCAGCCTGACCGGTTCCACCACCTCGGGCTTGAAACGCGACTCGAGCCAGGCGGCGCCACGGTCCTCATGGACATCGTCGATGCCCCGTTCCGGAGCGTCATCGGGCAGATCGTGAAGCAAATGGCCGAGATCGTGAAGCAGGCACGCGGCCACGAGGTGCGCGCCAAGGTTCCGTTGCCGGGCCAGAAGGGCGCACTGCAGGGCGTGTTCGCGCTGGGTGACCGCCTCGCTGCCATATTGCGACCCGCCACGCCGTTCGAGCAGGTCGACAACCTCATCCGCGGCATTGGCCATTGAATTGCTCCGGAAGTTCATCATTCCTTCACCGCCTGAACCGCGGCCGATCCCTAACTTCATCTAAGGAAGATGGAAGGTAACCGTCCACGGAGGCGCGGCATGACCGACCCGATTGACGCCCGGCCCGGCCCCAAAAACGGCATCATCGTGGCGATTTGGGCGCTTTTGGCAGCATTCGGCACCTATTTCTGCATGTACATGTTCCGCAAGCCGTTCACGGCAGCGGCGTTTGATGTGGAAACCGGTTGGGGCATCGGCCTCAAGTTCCTCCTGGTGGCCTCGCAGGTGGCGGGTTATACCGTTTCCAAGTTCATCGGCATCAAGGTGGTTTCGGAGTTGCCTCCGAGGTACCGGGCGCTGGGCATCATCGGGCTCATCGCCATGGCGGAACTGGCCCTGGTGCTGTTCGCCATCGTTCCGGCGCCGTGGAACGCCGCGTGCCTGTTCATGAACGGTTTGCCGCTCGGCATGGTATTCGGCCTGGTCCTGGGCTTCCTTGAAGGCCGCAGGCTCACCGAGGCGCTTGCCTCTGGACTATGCGCCAGCTTTATTTTGGCTGACGGGGTCGCCAAGTCGGTGGGGAAATGGTTGCTGGGCCAGGGGGTTGACCAATTCTGGATGCCCGCGGCGGCCGGCGGCATGTTCCTGCCACTGCTGGGATTGTTAACCTGGATGCTTTCGGGTGTGGCCCGTCCCGACCACGGCGATGTGGCCGCGCGTTCGGAACGGTCGGAAATGACGGCGGCCGAACGCTGGGCGCTGTTCAGCAAGCACTCCACAGGCCTGGTGGGCATCATCATCCTGTACCTGCTGGTGACGGTGCTCAGGAGCCTGCGCGCCGACTTCCAGCCGGAAATCTGGAAAGGCCTGGGTGAAGACGCGGAACCCTCCGTCTTCACCACCACCGAGCTATGGGTGGGCGCGATCGTGCTCATGGTGAATGGCAGCCTGGTGATGATGCGCAGCAACCGGGCGGCGTTTTACGCCTCGCTGGGCATTTGCGCGGCAGGCCTTTGCTGGATGCTCGCGGTGGTGGCTTGCAGGCGGGGAGGCATGGTCGGTCCATTCGGCTACATGGTGATGATCGGCCTCGGCCTTTACCTGCCCTATGTGGCGATCCACACGACGGTTTTTGAACGGCTTCTTGCCACCACGCGCGACAAGGGCACATCGAGCTACCTGCTCTACCTGGCGGATTCGTTCGGTTACCTTGGTTATGTCGCCGTGCTTTTGGCCAAGGGATTCCTCTCCCGGCAGGGCGACCTTCTCACCCTGTTCGAGAGCGCGGCCATGGTGGCGGGAACGGGCGGCCTGGCGCTATTGGCGGTGGCCACCGTTGCGTTCGCTCGCAGCACCAGGGCCGGGGAGTCGGCGGCATGAAACAGGCCACTGGCCGCGCCCTTCTGTTTGACGGAGTGCCCGGAACCCTGAGGCTGGAAAACCGGGAAATTCCCGTCCCCGGGCCCGGCGAGGTCTTGGCATGCGTGACGGCATCCACGATCTGCGGCAGCGACCTGCACACCATCAAGGGCCGCAGGCAGGTGGCCGTGCCCACCATCCTGGGACATGAGATCATCGGGGTGATCGCTGAATTCGGCGCCGGGGCCGATCGGAAAGACCTGGAGGGAAACATCCTCAAGCCCGGAGACCGGGTCACCTGGGCCATCGTCGGCAACTGCGGCCACTGCGCCCCTTGCGTATCCGACATGCCGCAAAAATGCGCCGCGGGCTTCAAATACGGGCACGAACTCGACCGGGAAGGCGCGCGTTGGGCCGGGGGGTTCGCCGAATGGTGCCTGCTGGCGCCGGGCACCGCCATGGTGCGCTTGCCGGAATCGATGCCCGATGAATTGGCATGCCCGGTGTCGTGCGCCACCGCCACGGTGTGCGCGGCGATGGAGGCGGCGGGACCGCCCAAAGGCAAGAGGATTCTGGTGGCCGGTGCCGGCCTGCTGGGCCTGACGGCTTGCGCCATGGCCGCAACCCGGGGCGCCGGGAGCGTCACCTGCGTGGAAATCGACGGGCACAGGAGACAAAGGGCCCTGGAATTCGGAGCCAGCCAGGCGATGATTCCCGAGCCGGGCTTTGCTGGCGAATTCGACATATTTTTGGAGCTTTCCGGATCCAATGCCGCTTGGGAATGGGCGTTTGACCGCCTGGCCTTGGGGGGGCGTGCCGTGCTGGTGGGTTCGGTGATCCCGGCGCCAGACACGCGTATCAGCCTCGAACGCGTGGTGCGGAGGCTGATCGGCATCAGGGGAATTCACAACTACGCGCCGCGCCACCTCCTTGAGGCGGTGCGCTTTCTCGAGGCTTGCGGAAACCGTTTTCCGTTTGCCGGCATGGTGGATGGCTGGCACGACCTGGCCGACCACGCCATGGCCCTGCGGGCGGCGACGACGCCGGGCGCCGGGCGGGTTGGTTTCCGCATGGCGTAGGGCAAACCCGGCGACCTTGTCGCCCGTAGAATCATTGAGCCCATTTCGCCCTGCGGAGGATCATCACGATGGCCTCCCATCTTGAGGAACGCACCCAGTTCTGGGGAAACACGCTTTTCGACGCCATGGGCACCCCATGGAAGATCCCCCTGGGCCCCGCCTGGTGGGAAGACAGGGCCATGGCCCTGTCGATGGCGGATCCGGCCTTGAAGGTACAACTGTTCCGGTTCGTGGACGCGTTGCCCTCCCTGCATGGGGCCGCCGCCATCCGCCGGCACCTCGCCGAATACCTTGGCGAGGCCAAGGGTTGGAGTTGGCTGGCTTGGCTGGCGCGAAGGCTGCCCGCGTGGGGCCCCGCGGGGGCGGCCGTTTCCCTGGTGACGCGCTGGTCGGCCCGGCGCATGGCGAGGCGCTTCATCGTGGGCGCCGACAGGCGGGAAACCATTTCGGCCGTCATGCGCCTGCGCGCCGACGGATTCGCCAGCACGCTCGATGTGCTCGGCGAGGCCACGCTCACCGAGGCGGAGGCGCGCGGCTCGCTCGAGGAATATCTCGCGCTCATCGGCGAAGCCTCCGAAGCCCTCGCCGGCATGCCCGCCCATGGCGTGCTTGATTCCGATGGCATGGCGCCCTTGCCGCGCGCCAATGTCTCGGTGAAGGTATCGGCCCTGACGGCCATGTTCGACCCGGCGGACCCGGAAGGCACCATGGCCTCGGTGACGCCAGGACTCCGCGAAATCCTGAGGCTGGCCCGCGACCGGGGAGCCTTCGTCCACTTCGACATGGAGCAGCACGCTTCCAAGGACCTCATCCTGGAACTGTTCCGCCGCCTCGCTGGCGAACCCGAATTCAGGGAAGGCCCCGGCATGGGGATCGCCATCCAGGCGTACCTGCGGGAGACGCCTGCCGACCTCCAAAGCCTTCTCGAGTGGGCGCAAGCCATCCGCCGCCCGGTGACGGTGAGGCTGGTGAAGGGCGCCTACTGGGATCACGAGACCATCATGGCCGGGCAGATGGGTTGGCCGGTTCCCGTTTGGAGCCGCAAGGCCGAAAGCGACTGCCAATACGAGGAATTAGCCGATTTCCTGATCACCAACCGCCATTGGCTGAGGCCCGCCTTCGGCAGCCACAACGCCCGGTCGCTGGCGCGGGTGCTGGCGCTTTCCGAACAAGCGGGCCTGGGCCCGGAAGTGGTCGAGTTCCAGTCGCTGTTCGGCATGGGCGAACCGGTGCAACGGGCGCTGAAGTCCCTGGGCCGAAGGGTGAGGGTGTATTCGCCTTATGGCGAGCTGCTGCCGGGCATGGCGTACCTTGTCCGGAGGCTGCTTGAAAACACGGCCAACGATTCATTCCTGCGCCAAAGCCTTGCCGAGCACCGCGAACGGCGCTGGCTTCTGGCCGATCCCCGGGAGAAAGCCGCCATGAATCCCCAAAGGCAGCACCCCTCCACGCCTTGCGCAGCCGATGGAGGGCCGCCAATGATTCGCGCCACACCGCTGTCGGACTTCACCCGCAAGGGGATTCGCGACGATTTCGCCGCGGCCCTTTCCACGGTTCGCTCGAGGATGGGCGGAAAGTATCCGGCATTCATCGCGGGGCGGGTTCGCCTCACCGAAGGAGTGGTTGAATCGTTTAATCCGTCAAGAAGGCGGGAGTTGGTGGGCACGGCCGGCGCGGCGGCGGCCCGCGACGCCAACGACGCGGTCGAGGCGCTATCGCGTTTCCAGAGTCGTTACGGAGCGTTACCCGCGGCAACGCGGGCGGATTGGCTCCGCAAGGCGGCGGAAATCATGGACAGGCGCCGCCTGGAACTGGCCGCTTGGATGGTGCTGGAGGTGGGCAAGGGTTGGCGCGAGGCCGATGCCGATGTCGCCGAGGCGATCGACTTCTGCCACTACTACGCCGACATGGCGGAGTGGCTGGCCAAGCCCCATGATCGCGCCGTTTCAGGAGAATCGAACATCACCATGCGCCATGGCCGTGGTGTCGCGGCGGTGATCGCCCCATGGAACTTCCCGCTGGCAATCCCGTGCGGCATGACAGCGGCGGCGTTGGCGGCCGGTTGCGCCACGGTGCTGAAACCCGCCGAGCCATCCGCGGTGGTGGGCGCCCTGCTGCATGGCATTTTCCTCGAGGCGGGCGTGCCACCGGAGGCGCTCGCCCTAGCTCAGGGACCGGGCGAAACGGTTGGCGACGCGCTCGTGAACCATCCGTTGACATCGGTGATCGCCTTCACAGGTTCGCTCAAGGTGGGAGCCCTCATCAACGAACGGGCTTCGCGCCTGGCCCCCGGTCAAACGCACTTCAAGCGGGTGTTGGCCGAAATGGGCGGCAAGAATGCCGTCATCATCGATGACGATGCCGACCTGGACGAGGCCCTCCGCTCGGTTTTGGCAGGAGCGTTTGGATACCAGGGGCAGAAATGCTCGGCTTGCTCCCGCCTGCTTGTGCCAACCTCGCAGCACGACGCCATCACGGCGCGGTTGGCGGATGCCGCCCGAATGCTCACCATGGGCCCGGCTGAGGACCCTTCCCGGGCGCTGGGCCCCGTGATCGACGACGAGGCCCGTGAAAGGATTGAATCGGTCATTGAAGGGGGCAGGAAACGGGGCAACGAGATTCTCGGCATGTCGGCGGGCCGATTGACCGACGAGGGTAGTTTCGTGGCGCCGGCCATCTTCACCGGCCTGACACCGGCCGACCCGCTTGTCCGGGACGAGATTTTCGGGCCGGTTCTGGTTGTGCTTCCTTACCACGACTTTGACGAGGCGCTGACTTTGGCCAACGACTCGCCGTTCGCGCTGACGGCGGGACTGCACTCCAGGAGTCCGGCCCGGATCGACCGGTTCACCCGCGAGGCGCGCGCCGGCAACCTGTATGTGAACCGCAAGGTGACTGGAGCGGTGGTCGACAGGCAGCCGTTCGGCGGCTACGGCTTTTCAGGAATCGGCGCCAAGGCTGGAGGACCTGACTACCTGCAGCAGTTCATGACCGCCAGGACCGTGACGGAAAACACGATGCGCAGGGGATTCAGTCCAGAAACCATCGGGCCATGAACCCGATCAGGGGATGATCTCGCCACCGGCCCGGGTGGCCAGGGCGCCGATCACGGCGACCGACATTCCCTCGGCAAGTGAGCGAACCGAACCGTCAGCCATCGCCGCGTTGGCCATGCCCGAATGCAGGGACGAGAAAAGGTAGCCCCACTCGTTGGATCCATTGATCCTGACCGGGGTGGGCGGTTTCCCGGAGACGGCGGTGGCTGACATCGCGCCGCACCAGTTGATGGCTTGCCCGATCTCATACGGATTGTCATTGGTGGCCCAGGCGCCGCCGCGCGCCCGCGCGCAGTTGGCCACCGTTTTGTTGGCCGAGGCCCGGGCCAGCATTTGGCTGTTGCGGTAAACATCCTCCCTGCCGGCGTTTTCTCCCACGATGATCGTGTTCGAGGTGCCGTCGAGGATGTTCGACAGCCGGTTGGAGGGCTTGGGATCGGTCGCGAGGTTCCATCCAAGCATCACGCCCGAACGATCTCCCGTGAGCGCGGCGGTACCCGTGAGGCCCGCCACGGTGTTGAATGTCGTGGCGATTCCCTCAGGCGCGAAGTAGTCGGTGACGGCGCCGACCTTGTTGGGAGGCACCGTTTCAAATTTATGTTGAATACGATCAGGATTTGGCGTTGTCGGACATTGGAGAAACTTGATTTTGGTTTGCGCCAGCGTGCCGTTCTGACCGATCCACCAGTTTTCGGTGAGGTCGAACTTGGCCAAGAGCGCGCCCTGTTCCACGAAAGGAAGCACATCGGGTATCCAGCTTCGCTCGGCCGCCTCGGGAAAGGCGGCGCTCTTGAATGCCCGGTTCGATATCGGGAACTCGCCGCGGGAGCTTTCGTAATTGAGCAGCGACAATGACAACTGCTTGAGGTTGTTCGTGCAACTCATGCGGTTGGCGGCCTCGCGCACCTTCTGCACGGCCGGAACCAGAAGGCCGATCAGCACGGCAATGATGGCGATCACCACAAGCAGTTCGATGAGGGTGAAAGCGGCGCGGCGGGGTTGGATTCTTCTCATGCTTCAAGGCCTCGGAATGGCATGCACAAAAAACTGTGCATTCGCCGTGCCATCCCGCCGATAGTCAGCGTCTCGGTTATTTCCACAGACATGGCGCCATCGTGGTCGAATCCGCGCCAGTTCTGGCGCATTTGGCGCCAGCGCCGCTGAAAACCAGAATTGCCGGTAATATTATCACCATGTCACGCGGATTGGCTTTCCAGGTTTTGACGCCGGTGATCCTGCTCCTTGCCGGATTCCTGGCGCTATTGGCCTGGCTGGGCGCCAGCCATTACCAGCAAGCCAGGGCCGAGGCGCTACTCAGGCTCAAGCGATTGGCCGCGGCATGCGCCGGAGTCACCATCCCGCGGACGCCCCTTGTCTTGGAAATCATGCGCGACATGTCGGGCGCCGAGCTTGTCGTTTGCGGGCCGGACGGTTTGCCGATGGCGGACGAGGCGGGTTTGCCCCTGTCAACACTGCCATTGGCCGGGCCGCTGCCTGACACGCGTGCCCCCGCGAACCTTGATTGGCCCAACCGGCGCTGGCTGGCCAGCCTGGTGCCGCTGGACAGGGAGAACCGCCATTTCCTGGCGGCGCTGGTGGACCGTGATCCGATCGACAGCGCCGCCAGGGAAGCGCTGCTGGGCACCGTCGTCGCGGGGACGGCCGCGGGCCTGCCGTGCCTGGCGATGGCTCTCTGGCTGGCCTCGCGCATGGGCGGAAGGCTCGCCCGGCTGAAACGGCAGACGGAACGGATCGCCCAAGGCGACTTCGCGCCCATCGACATCCCCTCGGGCACGAAGGAACTGGAGGATCTCGGCCGGGCCATCAACGCCATGGCCTTTCGCCTGAGGGCGCATGAGGACGAACTGCGCGCCTCCGAACGCGCCAGCCTCGTGGGCCAGTTGGGCGCGGGAGTGGCGCACCAGGTCCGCAACGCGGCGACGGGCGCGCGATTGGCGATCCAGCTTCACGCCAAGTCAGCCGGGGAACCGATACCCGAGGACCTTGTGGTGGCCTTGCGCCAACTCGACCTGATCGAACTGCAATCGCGCCAGATGTTGGACTTGGCCCGCCCTCCCCGCCCGGACAGGAAACTGGTCGACCCCGTGGGGTTGGTTGACGATGTGGTAAACCTGGCGGGCCCCAAGTGCCGGCACGCGATGATCACGCTCGACTGGCAAGCTCCGGAAAAACCGTCCGCGCCGATCGTCGCCGATGCCGAGGCGCTGCGCATGGCGTTGCTCAACATCGTGATGAACGCTGTCGAGGCGGCGGGCCCCAGGGGCCTCGTGCGTGTTCGCCTCGCCCCGGGGGAGTCGGGATCCGCCTCCTTCAGGGTCGCCGACAACGGCCCGGGGCCATCGCCGAGGCTGGCGGGGAGACTTTTCCAGCCGTTCGCCAGCACCAAGCGGGAAGGGATTGGCCTGGGACTCGCCGTCGCCCGACGGGTGGCCAGGGATCATGGCGGGGAAGTAAGCTGGACTCGTGAAGGTGACGAAACCGTGTTCACGCTGACAACCAAAGCGCCATCGCCATGAGCCGCATCCTGATTGTCGATGACGACGAGGCCATCGCCTGGGCTCTTTCCCGCGCGCTCGCCGGCCCCGGCCGCGAAACGGTTTCCGTCGCCTCGGCCGAGGAGGCGCTCGAACGGGCCCGCCGGATCTCCTTCAACCTGGTGTTCCTGGACATCAGGCTTCCCGGGCAGGACGGCCTCGCCGTGCTGCAGGCCCTCCGCTCGCTCACCGGCGGGGCCCCGGTGGTGGTGATGACGGGCCATGGCACGCTCCAAACCGCGGTGAGGGCCGTGGAGGAAGGCTCGTTCGATTATCTAAGCAAGCCGTTCGACCTCGATGTGGCTTTGGCATGCGCCGAACGGGCCCTCGCGCGCCAGCCCGGTTCCGAACCGCGCCGGCAGTCCGCCGCGGTGTCCGACGCCCCCGACTTGACCGGTTCATCCGCCGGCATGCAGGAGGTATTCAAGCGCGTCGCCCTGGCCACGGCATCAGCGGCGACGGTGCTGGTGACGGGCGAAAGTGGCACGGGCAAGGAACTGGTGGCGCGCGCCATCCACCGCCATGGCCCGCGCGCCGCCGAGCCATTTGTGCCGGTTCATGTCGCCGCTCTCAATCCGGGCGTTCTGGAAAGCGAGTTGTTCGGCCACGAAAGGGGCGCCTTCACCAGTGCCACCCAGTCGTCGCCCGGCCTGCTGTCCCTCGCGGGCAAGGGAACCATCTTCCTCGACGAGGTCGCCGAAATCCCCCCATCGGCCCAAGTGAAGTTGCTGCGGGTTCTCGAACAGGGGACATGGAACCCGGTGGGATCGGCCCGCGAGCAGCGGCTTGAAGCGCGGGTGGTTGCGGCGACTCACCAGAACCTGGAACGGTTGTGCGCCGAGGGACGCTTCCGCGAAGACCTCTTCTTCCGCCTCAATGTCTTCGGCATTCATCTTCCACCCCTGAGGGACAGGAAGGAGGACATCGGCGCCCTGGCGACGGACATAGTCAGCCGGCTCGACCCCCGCTGCCTTCCCATGGCCGCAGAGACCCTGGCGGCGCTCGAGGCGCGGGCATGGGCTGGCAACATCCGCGAACTGCGCAACGCCCTCGAGCACGCCGCCATCCTGGCGAGGGGTGGGCCGATACTGCCCGCTCACCTTCCACCGCCATCACGGCGCGAAACCCCGCCCCCCGACGAACTGAGGGAAGCCATCGGGCGCTGGTTGGACGACGCCATCGGCCGGGAAGACGACCCGCGCGACTTGTGGGAACGCTTCACGGGAATCGCCGAACCGGCAATCATTGACGATGTGCTCAGGCGCACGGGAGGCAACAGGCTCAAGGCGGCGCAGTGGCTTGGAATCAACCGCAGCACCCTGAGGCGGAAGATTCCGGGTGAAAACGGCCGCGAATAAAGTTGGGGCATATCGATAACTGGGTGGGTGAAGCAGACAAGACAAGCCCAAATGCGCTTTGTGAAAATCAAAGGGAGCCACCATGGGAGGTGCCTTGAACCGGAGTGAGCGGGCCAACCTCAACACACCCATTAATTTCGCCTTTGGCTCCGCTGATGTCTTCTTTTTGCTTCCTGCATCAAATTTTGATCATTGACGTTTTCCAAAATGATGCTGGCTCTAGACCGCCGACATAACCGGAAAAGTCGAAATGGAATGTTGACGGAACAGGCATGTTTACCAATCAGATCAGGTTTGCCCGCTTGGGATTTTGAACCTAAAGCGCCGATTGATCAATTCAGGTGTCTTGCGTTTATTAAGCGAAGGGCAACCAGCGTAAGGATTCCCCCATGCCAAGCCTCCACGGTGAATCAATCATTCTCGTGATCAGCATCTGCCTTGTCTCCCTGCCAGCCAAGGCGGCGAATGACACACCCCAAAGGCCGAACATCGTGGTGATCCTGTCCGACGATGTCGGCTTCAGCGACCTCGGGTGCTACGGCGGCGAGATTCCCACCCCCCACCTCGACTCCCTGGCCAAAAACGGGGTGCGCCTCACCCGCTTTTACAACACCGCGCGCTGCTGCCCCACCCGGGCCAGCCTGCTCACCGGCCTTTACCCCCATCAGGCGGGAATGGGGCACATGACGGGAAACGACCACGGGGGCAACAACCCCGGTTTCGCGGGCGACCTTTCGCCCGACTGCCGCACCATCGCCGAGGTGCTGGGCCCCGCCGGCTACCGCAATTACGCCGTCGGCAAGTGGCATGTCTGCAACAGCGTCATGCAGAACGGGCCGAGGCACAATTGGCCCCTCCAGCGCGGCTTCCAGTCGTTCTATGGCATCATTTCAGGAGGCGGAAGCTACTTCGACCCCTATACCCTCTGCCGCGACAACCGGCTTATTTCCCCTTATGCGGATCCTGATTACAAGCCGGCAACATTCTACCTCACCGACGCGATCACCGACCACGCCGTGCGGAGCATCGACTCGCACCACCGGGAACACCCTGGCAAGCCGTTCTTCCTGTATGTGTCCTTCACCGCGGCGCACTGGCCGCTTCACGCCCTGCCAGAAGATATCGCCCGCCACAAGGGCCGGTACAAGGCGGGCTATGAAGCCGTTTCCAGCGCCCGCCTGGAAAGGACCCGCGCCCTGGGAATCATCGATCCCGACCAGAAACCCGCGCCCCTTCCCGTCGCATGGGATTCCGTGGCCAACAAGGAACGCGAGGAAGCGTGCATGGAGGTGTACGCCGCCATGCTCGAGCGCATGGACATGGGAATCGGACGGATCGTCGACAGGCTGAAATCCAGCGGATCCCTCGACAACACATTGGTGCTTTACATGCAGGACAACGGCGCCTGCGCCGAGGAACAGGGCCGCAGGAAACTGCCGCTGAGGCTCGACGGCCCCCGTCCGGCCAAGCCCACGCTTCCTCCACGCAAGCCCGAGGCCCTTCCCGGCGCGCTGGTTCCCATCCAGACACGGGACGGGTTTCCCGTGCGGCAGGGCCCGTCCGTGATGCCTGGCCCCGCCGACACCTATCTTGGTTACGGCAAGGGTTGGGCCGCCGTGGGGAACACGCCGTTCAGGGAATACAAGCATTGGGTTCATGAGGGTGGAATCAGCACGCCGCTCATCGCCCACTGGCCACGGGTGATCAAGGCCGGGGGCGAACTGCGGCACTCTCCCGGCCACCTCATCGACATCATGGCCACCTGCGTGGAGGTGTCCGGCGCCAGCTACCCGGCCGGGGCGCCTCCGCTGGAAGGCGCCAGCCTGCTGCCGGTTTTCCAGGGCAAGGGCCTGCCGGATAGGGCCCTGTTTTGGGAACATGAGGGCAACCGGGCCGTGGCCCTGGGCGACTGGAAGGCTGTCGCCATGGGTCCCGCTGGAGAATGGGAGTTGTACAACCTCAAGACCGACCGCGTGGAAGCGACCAACCTGGCGGGCGCTCAACCGGATCGGCTGCGCGCCCTTGTCGGCCGCTGGGAAGCCTACGCCAAGCGCGCAAAGGTGCTTCCATGGGTTTGGGATCCGCCGTACAAGGAATACCGTTGATCCATGAGCCGGGGTCCGCCTGGCCCCGGTTTCGGCCTTGCAATCTTCCTGGAGTGCCAATCATGCGAGATGGGAAAGGCCTTGGCGGCTCATGGCTCCCGTGCGCCGCGGCAGTGGCCTGCTTGACTTCTTGCATGGGCCCGGGGACGGCGATTGCCCAGCTCAAGCCCGACCAGGTGCCGACATTCCAGGCCCGCGCGAGGATCGTCTCCTCGGGAGGCATGACGCCCCAAGGCAAGGAATTCCGCCTCCAATGGTCCGGTATCGAGTCGGCTCGCGTGACAACCCGGGATGGAGCCTGGAGCGATTGGCTCGTCTTCGGCAAGTCGCAGGTCGCGGCGATCCTCAAGGGATACCCGGCTTCCTACATGCGCGGTTTTCCCCTGGTGGTGAGGCTGTCCGTCACGGGAGTTGCCGACCCGGCGCGAATCGAGGCCGAACTCAAGTTCGATGAGCGGGGTGAGCCGATCGCCCTGGCCGGCGAGTTGTTCGGGCCCAACCTCGGGATCATGGTTTGGAAGGACGAGACCGCCGCGCCGCGGGCCGCGACGATGGCCTCATACAACAAGCGCTACTGGAAGCATCTCGAATCGGTCGACCTCTCGAAAGCCAAAACTCCCAAGGTCTTTCCCATCGTCGACAGGTTCATCGGCGGCGACGACGACCGCACGGCATGGGATGAAGGGATCGGCCAACTGAACCGCGCGGGGTTCAGCGCCATCATGCTGCCCCCCTCGGCGCGCATCCGTGATCTCCTGCTGAGGACCGGCCAAAGGCGAACCTCATGGGCCGTTTACAGCCCGCCGGGGTACGCCTTCGACTTCGCGCCGGGCAATGACGAGGCCTCGTTGAAAGCCTGGGCCCAGAAACAGGCCAAGCCATACCGCGACGCGGGATACTCTCCCGAAGACATGGCCGTCTTCGCTCTTTCCGATGAGCCGGGCTGGTACTACCCGCAGGCCTTCACTCAGCTTGCCGGCAGCCCCAAGGGCATGGAACGCTTCCGCGAGTACCTCAAGGAAACAGGCCTGTCGCCATCCGATTTCGGTCTGAAGTCGTGGCAGGAGGCCGTCCCCGCCGGACGGAGCCGGTCGGCCGACACCGCGGGAAAAAAATTGTTTTACTGGACGGCCCGCTTCTTCGCGCGTGAGTCGGCGCGGTACTTCGCCGATTCTACCCGCGCCCTTGAGGAGGCGTTCCGCCCGGGAATGCCGATCTTCACGAACTGGAACTTCTTCAGCGGACGGTTTTTCGTGCCCGGGCCGGTCGCCAACAACCGCGACAAGCAAAGCCCCGATGCCGCCATGGGCGGCCACGACTGGTTCGAGTTCGCCAAGTTGCGGGGAGGCACCATGCTCTGGACCGAGGACTGGTTCAGCGACGCGCAGGCTTACCAATGGTCTTTTTACTGCTCCAAATTGCGCTCCGCCGCGGAGAGGGGCGGCGTGGAGTTTGGCGGCTATGTCATTCCCCGCACCGCCGGCGACAGGAAGGATGGCATCCTTCAAAAGATCCTTTGCGTCGCGGGATGCGGCGGCAAGGCGATCAAGTATTTCGTCTTCGGGCCTGAATACAATTTCCCGGGAAATTGTTATTCCGAACGAGCCGAGGTCCTTCCCGCCATGGCCCGCGCCCATGCGATGCTCGGCGCCGCCGAGGAAGTGATTTGGCCAGGCAGGCGACCGGGCGCCTCCGTCGCCATACTCGCCCCGCGCAGCGCCCAGGCATGGGACGCGAAGTCCCAGGTGATCGCCAAGGGGATCAGCGACGCGACGAACAACCAGCTCAACAGGGCCACGGTCGACTACATGGCCGAGGTATTCGACCTCTACCTAGCCCTCCAGCACGCCAACATTCCCGTCGACTTCGTTTCGGAGGACGATCTCACCAAGGCGGGGCTTTCGCCTTACAAGGTCGTCTACATCACCGAACCAGACATTCCCGCCGAGGGGCAGAAGGCCATCGCCGAATGGACGGCCTCGGGCGGCATCGCGGTGACCGTGACGGGCGCGGGAATGGGCGACCGCTATGGCGAACCGTGCGCCCTGCTCTCGGATGCCTTCGGATTCAGGGAGGAACCAAGGGAACGGCTCATCGTGGCGGATGCCAAATCGCTTCCCGCTTCTGGTTCCTGCGCCCACGCTTCGGGCAACTTCACGATCACGGGACCTCTGGGCCGCTTCAAAGGCTCGCCGGAAGGCGTAAGCCTGAGGTCGCAGGATGGTTCCCCGCTCATGATCGAACGCCCGATCGGCAAGGGATTCGCCGTTCACTTTCCCTGGTTTCCCGGCATCTCGTATTGGAAATCATCCACGGGTGTGGCCGACCGCCTTCCCGTGGGGTTCTCCCCGGCGATCCGTGAATGCATTGTTTCCCCGGTGCGGCGCGCCGGGGTGGCGCCTCCCGTCCAAGTGAACAAGAGTCTTGTCGAGACTCCTTTACTGCTTTCCGACAAGGGTGCCGCGGTCACGGTGCTCAACTGGACAGGCGCGGAGGTGCCTGAGTTGGCGATGACAATCCGCGTTCCATTCGCGGTCAAGGAAATCCGGAGCGTGAACCGTGGCCCCGTGGCCTTTAGTAAGAAGGGTGATGGCATCGATCTGACGCTTCCGCTGGGTTCGGCGGATATCCTCATCCTCAAACCTTAGCCATGTCTCCCAGGAAGCCGTCTTGGCAGCGTCAGTTAGGGGGGCCACGACAACCGGTCCAATCTTCCCCGCGGTCGCTTCCGCGAATAAGATGATAGTGTCGGAGGGGTGGCAGAGTGGCCGATTGCTCCGGTCTTGAAAACCGGTGTGGGAGAAATCCCACCGAGGGTTCGAATCCCTCCTCCTCCGCTGAAATAGGGCTTGATTGCCCTGACAATCAAAACTCAGATGTTTTTCGGATAAAGGCAAAAATTCTTGCTTTTGCGAAAGTCCATTTTGTGAAAAATGATTGAAAGAAAAAGAAAAATCCCTCTGTTGCCATTCCATTCAATCATAAACCAATTAGCTTAGGCATTTAGTGATAGTCATTTACACAAACCGGGGAAATCCATGCCTAGCGACAGTTTGCAGCACAAGTTGGACCGGGTTCGCCGGCCCAGGGTTCAAATCACCTACGATGTCGAGACGAATGGCGCGCTCCAAAAGGTTGAGCTGCCGTTCGTGGTCGGCGTGATGGCCGACCTTTCCGGCCAGCCCAAGGATCCACTCAAGGCCGTCAAGGACAGGAAGTTCGTCAACATCGACCGCGACAACTTCGACGATGTCTTGTCCCGGTCGGCGCCACGCCTGGCCTTCCGCGTCGACAACAAGTTGACCAACGAAAACAGCCAACTGGCCGTCGAACTCAACTTCAAGAACATGGACGACTTCAGCCCGGCGAAGATCGCCGAGCAGGTCGGCCCCCTCAAGGAACTTCTCGAGATGCGGCAACGGCTCAGCCAGTTGCTCAACAAGATGGAAGGCAATGACAAGCTCGAGCAACTTCTTTCCGATGTCCTTGGCAGCACCGAGAAGGCCGCTGCCTTGGCCAAGGAAATGGGCGTCGCCCCCGAGGGAGGAGAATCCAAGTGAGTAGTGATCCCCAGCAGCAGGCCGCCGCGGCGGCGGCGACAACGACTTCAGCGGGCCCTTCCATCCTGGACCAGGTGATCAAGGCGACCCGCCCCCAGGACCAGGCCGAGGCCGATCGCGTCAAGGACTACTTCAAGCAGTTCCTCGACCGCGTGGTCCAACCGGGGCAGGTGGTCTCGAAGGATGTCGAGAAGAACATCAAGCACTGGATCTCCCAGATCGACCAGCGGCTCTCCGCCCAGCTCAACGAAGTGATCCACCACCCCGACTACCAGAAGCTCGAGGGGACCTGGCGCGGACTCAAGTACCTTGTCAGCAACTCCGAAACGGGCGAGAACCTCAAGATCAAGGTTCTCAATGTCAACAAGAAGGACCTGCTCAAGGACCTCGAGAAGGCTTCCGAATTCGACCAGTCGGCGCTTTTCAAGAAGGTCTACGAGGAAGAGTACGGCCAGTTGGGCGGCCAGCCCTACGGCATGCTCGTGGGAGACTATGAGTTCGGCCGCACCGCCGAGGACATCAGCCTCCTCAAGTTCACCTCGCAGGTGGCCGCCGCTTCGCACGCGCCCTTCGTCGCCGCGGCGAGCCCGAAGATGTTCAACCTGGACTCGTTCACGGAGCTTTCCCAGCCCCGCGACCTGGCCAAGATCTTCGACTCGGTCGAGTACGCCAGTTGGAAGTCGTTCCGCGAGTCGGAAGACTCCCGGTATGTCTCCCTGACCATGCCCCGGGTACTGGCCCGGCTTCCCTATGGAGCCAAGTCTTCCCCCGTCGAGGAGTTCAACTTCGAGGAGAATGTCGACGGCAAGGACCACGACAAGTACCAGTGGATGAGCTCGGCCTGGGCCTACGCCACGCGCGTCACCGACGCGTTCGCCAAGGACGGCTGGTTCATGCGCACGCGCGGCGTCGAGGGAGGCGGGCGTGTTGACGGGTTGCCCGTGAGCACCTTCCCGACCGACGATGGCGACATCGCCATGAAGACGCCAACCGAGATCGCCATCTCCGACCGGCGCGAGTTCGAACTGTCGAACCTCGGCTTCATGCCGCTGCTGCACAGCAAGAACCGCGACTTCGCGGTGTTCATGGGCAGCCAGTCCGCCCAGAAGCCCAAGACTTACTTCGACCCGGCCGCGAACGCCAACGCGGAGCTGTCGACCAAGACGAACTACCTCCTCAGCATTTCCCGGTTCGCGCACTACCTGAAGATCATGGCGCGCGACAAGATCGGGTCATTCATGGAAGTTTCCGACTGCGAGAAGTGGCTCAACGAGTGGATCAACAACTATGTTGTCGGGAACCCCGGCAGCGTGAGCGACGATGTCAAGGCGCAGCGCCCGCTGGCTGCCGCCGAGGTTCGCGTCGAGGAGGTCAAGGGCAAGCCCGGCTTCTACAACGCCGTCGCCTACCTGCGGCCCCACTTCCAGCTTGAGGCCCTGGCCTCCAGCATGCGCCTCGTCGCCGAGGTGCCCAAGAAGGCCTGACGCTCCGCGTAAAGCCGGCGGGCCATCGAAAAAATCCCGGGGAACGAGCGCATCGCTGTTCCCCATCCGTGCGTGTTCTGTTCCCTTGATTCCTTCCTGAAAGGATACGATTCCCATGGCCATAGACATGTTCCTGAAGATCGACGGGGTGACGGGCGAGAGCAACGACAGCAAGCTGTCGCAGCAGATCGAGGTGAAGAGCTTCAGTCACTCCGTCACCAACCAGTCCACCGTCGGTTCGGGCACCAGCGGATCGGGCGCCGGCAAGGCCTCCTTCGGCGCGCTCAAGATCGTCGCGCTCACCAACAACTCCTCTCCCACCCTGTTCCAG
>Ga0172376_10000496_pt1 | contig 51017 bp, 40 predicted proteins | sample Lak35m_FD_121114 | JGI IMG/M metagenome (GOLD analysis project Ga0172376, IMG submission 121114) | Freshwater microbial communities from Kabuno Bay, South-Kivu, Congo - kab_092012_35m | ecosystem: Environmental > Aquatic > Freshwater > Lake | place: Democratic Republic of the Congo: South-Kivu...
CTACGCTGGCTACAAGAACTACATCCGGCCGCGCACCAACCGCGACCACCGCCCCAGCTCCGCCAGCAAGCTGGGCCTTCTACCCAGACGCCTCAGCATGGCGGAAGCGATCGCATGGAAAGGCCGTTTTTCAATCGCCCCCTAGGAAATTTCAATCCCGAGTCGATGTCCCCGGAAGGGGAGCAGTATCCACCCTAGGCAACGGCCGCCGAGGCGCTGCCCTCCAGCCGCACCTCCCGACCGTCGCTGACCAGGCAGCGCGTCTGCCCCTCTTCTTCAGTGTGCAGCCACACCCGACGCCCCCACAGCGTCGCGATGGACTTCAGCACCTCGGCGGCCGCCGCCAGATCCAGATCGCGACCGTCGTGGTGGTGGCGCAGGGCCAATTCGCCCACTCCCCCGTGGTTGGAATCCACCAGCTCGATGCGCGGCTGCCCGCCCCACGAGAGTTCGCGCACCACTCGCGCGAGCAACGCCTGCCAGCCGCCGCGCTCCAGGCCCTCGGGAGTCCAGGCGGGGGCAAACAGGCTGGAATGCCGCGCGAAGTTCTCGTCGACCACGGCCTCCATCAGGCCAGCGTCATGGTGTGCGCGTCGCAGCCGGAACAGGTCCAGTCCGCGAGCTTCGGCGTGGCGCCACAGCTCCAGCCCCAGACGGTAGGGGTTGAGCGCGCCGGCTGCGGCCGAGGTGGCACCCGAATGGCAGTCGGCGAAGTCGATCACTTCCGAGGGCTCGAGGATGCCCCCGGTCAGGATCCGGCTGTGCCAGAAGCAGGCCCAGCCCTCGTTGCTGATCTTGGTCATGCGCTGCGGGAGGAAATAGCGCGCTTCGGCCTGAACGATGCGCCCCAACTCGCGCTGCCAAGTTGCCAGAGGCGCGTGATCGACGAGGAAGGCCAGCACATCCCAGCTCGAGCCGCGAGGCCGCTCTTCGGAAATGCGGCCGCTCACGCCCCCCATCGCGGCATCCAGCGAGCGGCGCGCGCGTTCGACTGGCCCGCCGCGCTGCTCCTCTCGCGAGCGGGCCCGCAAATGCTCGGCGAGCGCGGCGTGCGGATCCAGCAGGGTGTCGAGACACAGGAACTGATCCAGACAGCGCTCCACCGCATCCTGACCATGCTCCTCCATCAAGGAACGCACGAGGCCGGCGTGCTCCGCCATCCGACCGAGCATGTGACGATCCGTGGGCGCGAACCAGGCATTGTTGGCGAAGAAATCCGCGTGTCCGCAGACGTGCGCCATGACGAGCTTCTGCTCCATGCGCGAGTTGCTGCTGACCAAATAGGCATGCACGGGATCGTTGTTGATCACGAGCTCGTAGATCTTCGAAAGTCCGTAATGCCGACCCTTCTCGAGTCGGTCGTACTCCATGCCGAAGCGCCAGGACGGGTAGCGCAGCGGAAACCCGCCCATCGCGCACAGGGCGTTGACCGCATTGGCGTCAACCATCTCGAACAGCAGGTCGAAGAAACTCAGCCCGTGGGCTCGAGCGCGGGCCTCGATTCGCACAGCCTCGCGGCGAAGATCCGCATCCAGGGGGCGCGTCGGGATCATCAGCGGCCACTCCCCAGAAAAGCGCGTATGGCTGCGCGAATGCCGTCGCGGTCGTTGACGTTGACTGTCACCAGCCGCTCGGCTTGAGGCAATGCCGTGTCGAGCTCCTTCTTGAACTGGCCGGATCCGTAGGCGCTCTTCACCTGTCCGTAGCAGAACTGGTTGACCCGCGGGAGAAGCTCGTCGCGCAGCAGGGAAATGCAGCGCTCGGTGTCGCGCGCGCTCCAGTTGTCGCCGTCAGAGTAATGGAACGGGTAGATGTTCCAGTCCTCCGGTGGGTAATGCTCCTGGATCTTCTGGAGACACAGCTCGTAGGCCGAGGAAATCTTGGTGCCGCCCGATTCGCGCAGGTGGAAGAACGAGTCGGAGTCGACCTCCTTGGCGACGGCGTCGTGGACGATGTACACGACGTCGATGTTCTTGTATTGACTGCGAAGCCAAGTGTCGATCCAGAAGGCCTTGATGCGAACGATCTCCTTCTGTTCGCGCCCCATCGAGCCGCTGACATCCATGATGTGGAAGATCACCGCCGATGAGTGCGGACGCGGCTCGGGCTTGCGCAACCGGAAGCGTTCGTCCTCGGGCAGCGGAACGATTCTGGGAAGAAGAGGATCGTAGCTTCCCGAAGCGATGCTGCGCTTCAGCGCATTGCGCCAGGTGCGACGGAAGTGCCGCAGGCTGGCCGGCCCGTGCTCACAGATTCCACGCCAGCGGCTCGCTTCGCTGTCGAGCTGCCGTCGACCGCGAGCCTCGATGCGAGGCAGCTCGAGTTCCTCCCCCAGCATGCGCGCGAGCTCCTCGAGTTCGACTTCAACCTCGTACAGGTGCGAGCCCTCGCCGTCACCGGCTTGGCCGCCGCCTTCGCCCGTGCGCTTGTCACCCTGACCACCCTCGCCGGCTTCGTCGGCACTGCCGCCGCCTCCAGCCGGGTTCTCCCCGAAGCGCAGGCGCGGCAGTTCGATCTGGGGCAGCGGAATCGAGATTGAGCGCTGTCCGCGCCGACCGAGCAGCTCGGAAGTCGAGAGATACCGTCGCAGATCCACTCGCAGACGGCCGCGCACGATGTCGCGGAAGCGGTTGCGGTCGCGCTCGATGCTGGAGAGGCTCATGGCGTGAGGCTCTCAGGCCGCGGCCTTGGGCTCCGCTCGGGCGAACAGTCCGGCTGCCTGGGCCAGAATCTCGTCCGCCGTGGCCTCGTCGTATCCGCACTGACGCATCAGTCGCGCGCGGATCTCCGAGATCTTGGACTGCACGCGTGGGTCGACGACCTGCGAGACCAGTGTCGTCAGCTGGATCGTGTCGCGCCGGTCCTCGAACACCTTGCTCTCCAGCGCACGGCACAGGCGTGCGTTGTCGCGGTAGTCAAACACCCCGCCCTCGAGCCGCACAGCCGAGATGTAGTTCATCAGCTCGTGCCGGAAATCACCCTTGCGCGTCTCGGGAATCTCGATGCGCTCCTCGATACCGCGCATCAGGCGTTCATCCGGCTCACTTTCGCGTCCCTCCGGATCGACAACCTTCTCGCGCGTGACCCAGGCCTTGACGTTGTCGACGTACTTGGCGCACAGCGAGCGGATCTCCTCGGGATCGGCGGTGATGGCCGCCTGAACCTCGCGCTGGATGATGGTCTCGTACTCTTCCCGCACCAGACCGATCAGCTGGACATAACGCTTGCGGGTTTCTTCGCTGACGATCAGCGAGTGGTGACGCAGTCCCGACTCGATTTCGTCGAGCACCATGCGGGGCGTCACCGGACCTCGCGAGCTCGCGATGCAGGTGGCGATGCGGTCCTGAACGTAGCGCGGCGAGATGCCCGCGAGCCCCTCCCGCACGGCAGCCTCGCGGATTTCGCGCATTTGAGCGGGCTGGAAGCCGTGAACTTCCTCGCCGTTGTACAGCCGCGCCTTCTGCAGCAGGCTGAGCGAGGCGTGGGCGGGTTCTTCCAGTCGCGTGAGCACGGCCCACAGGGCCGCCATCTCGAGCGCATGCGGCACCAGCGGGCGTATCGGCGAGCCGCGGCGCGCGAACTGCCGGCGGTAGATTTCGAGTTCGTCGCCGACGGTGAGATTGTAGGGCACGTCGATCTTGATCGTGCGGTCTCGGAACGCCTCCATCAGCTCATTCCCGGCGAGCTTTCTGTATTCGGGCTCGTTGGTGTGCCCCAGAATCAGCTCGTCGATCGAGGTCTGGGCGAACTTGCGCGGCTTGATCGCGTGCTCCTGAGTCGCACCCAGCAAATCGTACAGGAAGGCCACATCGAGCTTCAGCACCTCCACGAACTCCAGCAGGCCTCGATTGGCGACCTGGAACTCGCCGTCGAAGTTGAAGGCCCGCGGATCGGAGTCCGAACCGTACTCGGCGATGCGGCGGTAATTGAGATCGCCAGTCAGTTCGCTCGAGTCCTGATTCTTCTCGTCCTTTGGCTGGAAGGTGCCGATGCCGACCCGATTGCGCTCGGAGAGCAGCAGGCGACGCACTCGCACATGAGCCACGACGCTCTTCCAGTCCCCCTGGCAACGCTCCATCAGGCGCTCGAAATGAAAGCGGCTCACCGGGTCGAGCTCCCCTTGGATTTCCAGGCGGTACTCGCGCCGGTTGCGCCGGTTGAGCTCGGACTCGACCCCAGCGCGCGCCTCCGCGGGAATCAGCAGCAACGGGTCCTGATGCATGGGCGAAGGCGTGGTTTCACCGTCGATCACCCACTCGAAGGTGTACAAGGCGCCCTCATCGGTGCGCGAATAGGCCTCCAGCGAACGCTTCAGGATGCGCGCGATCGTGCTCTTCGCGGAGCCCACCGGACCGTGGAGCAGCAGCACGCGGCGTTCCGGTCCTAGACCGAGAGCCCCGGCTCGGATCGTGCGCACGAGCTGGTCCAGCGCCGAGTCGAGCCCGAAGACAGCGTCCTCTCCCTGACCGTGCGGATCGTCGAACAGCTTCCAACGCGGTGCGCGGCCCTGCTTGCCGGGAATGCAGCCATGGCTTTCGATCATGTCCGAGATGCGCTGCCAGGCATTGCGGGCCAGCTCGGGACGCTCCTGAACCAGCTCGAGGTAGTCCTCGAAGCTGCCCTCCCAGTGCAGCGCGCGCCAGCGGTCGGGGGAAACGGAGCCTTCGATGCGCTGGATGAGGGGGTTGTGCTCTTGCATGGCGGCCATGGCGGGGAACGTGGGGATCCTCCGGCTCTCTCATCGAGAATCGGCGGCCGCAGCGTGAGACAACCTCCCCAAAACCTCGCCCGGGTGGCATCGGGAGCCCCGCCTCGCTACACCATGCGCATGCCGACGCCCTTCGCCCTGCTGCTCCTGCCCCTTGCCACGGTCATTTTTTCCGGCTGCGACACGCCCAAGGCTCCGTCCGGAATCGAGTTCGACAGCGCGCGCGCATGGAAGCATCTGGAGACTCAGGTGAGCTTCGGACCGCGACCGGCGGGTTCACCCGCGCTGGAAAAGACCCGCGCATGGCTCGGCGAGACGCTGAAGAGCCACGGCCTCAAGCCTATGCGCGAGGACTTCAAGTCGCCGACCCCCAAGGGCGAGTTCGCCTTCGCCAACATCTACGCCGATCTGCCGGCGAAGAACCCCGAGACTGCGGAGTGGATCATCCTCGGCTCCCACTTCGACACGAAGATCACCGAAGGTCAGTTCGCCGAGCCCTTCCTCGGAGCCAACGATGCCGGCTCGAGCACCGCGGTGCTGCTCGAACTCTCGCGGGTGATCGCAGCGAACGGTGCTCGCGATCTCAACTACCGCTTTCTGTTCATCGATGGCGAAGAGGCGATCCTTTGGGACTGGGCCGGAGAGGACAACACCTATGGTTCGCGGCATCATGCCGGGCAGCTCAAACAGAGTGGGATGGCCTCGCGGGTACGCGCCTTCATCCTGCTCGACATGGTCGGCGACAAGGACCTGCAACTGATGCGCGATCTGTATTCGGATCGCCGGCTGCTCGAGATCTTCTTCTCGACGGGTCGGGAGCTTGGCTACCAGCGGCATGTCGATGGACGGGCGGAAGAAATCCGCGATGACCACCTCTCGTTCATGGCGGTCGGAATTCCCTCCGTCGACCTGATCGATCTGGACTACGGCCCGCGCAACAGTTACTGGCACACCCCGAAGGACACACTCGAGCACTGCTCGCAGGCGTCGCTGGAAGTGATCGGCAGGCTGGTGCTCGCCAGCCTGCCGAAGGTGGAGCAGGAATTCCGACGCCCGCGCTGAGCCGCTAGCCGACGGTGGGCTCTTCGGGGATCACGGCCGGAGGCTCGGAGCGCATCGGCTCGGGCGCTGCTTGTGGCGGCGGCGTCGCGACGATTTCGACCACGGGCTCGCCGCTCTCCGCGTCGAGCGCGGTGCGCGACTTGGTCTTGCGACCGGCCGGAGCATCCACGAAGCGCTCGACTTCGCTGAGCTCGACCGAAACCTGCCGCGAAACCCCCTTGGTCTCCATGGTCACTCCGTACAGCGCCTGACAGGCGGCCATGGTGCCCTTGTTGTGGGTGACCACGACGAACTGGGTGCTCTGTGCGTAGCCCGCGAGCATCGCAAGGAAGCGATCGATGTTGGCATCATCGAGCGCGGCATCGACTTCGTCGAGGATGCAGAAGGGGCTGGGGCGGGCCTCGAAGACCGCAAAGAGCAGTGCGAGCGCCGTCATCGTGCGCTGACCGCCCGAAAGCAGTCCGATCGAGAGCATTTCGCGACCGGGAGGGCGCGCGATGATGTCCACGCCGGCTTCCAGGATGTCGACACCCTCCTCGAGCTTCACCTCGGCGCGGCCTCCGCCGAACAGCTGGCGGAAGATGCGGGCGAAATTCTCGGCCACCTCCTTGAAGGTTTCCTCGAACAGTCGCTTGGACTCCCCGTCGATCGTGCGCACCGTCTCGTCGAGGGATGCGCGCGCGGCCGCCAGATCCGCCCGCTGGGCCTTGAGGAACTCGGCGCGCGTGCCCACCTCGCTGAGTTCGCTCATCGCCTCCATGTTGACGGGCCCGATCTTGTCGAGCTTGGCGCGCAGTTCGCGCACCTCGGTCTCCAACTGCTCCAGACGACCGGCTTCGAGCAGTTCGGGCTCGGGCGTGAAGCCCTCCGCCAGCACGGCCAGCGTCGCGCCGAGTTCTTCCTCCGCGCGGCGAGTGATCTCGGCCAGTTCCAGGCACAGGCGCTGTTCCTCCAGACGCGCGGCCGAGAGTCGCTCGCTGCGCTTCTCGAGCTCGCGGGTGACGGCATCGACGCGCTCGCGCAGGCTCAGCACGATGGTGCTGCTCTCGTCCGCGCGCGTGCGCAGGCCTCCGAGCTGTTCCTCCGCGCGCGAACGCTGCTCGAGCAGGAGCTTGCTCTGCTCGGCGAGCTGCGAACACTGCGATTCCAGCTCCGCGGCGGCCGACTCGTGCTCCACGGACAAGCGGGCAGCCCGCGAGCGCTCCAGCTCGAGTTCCTCGACACCGCGCGCGAGATCGCGCACGCGGCGGCAGAGGCCCTCGTGCTCGGAGCGCGCCCGCGCGGCGCGCACCTGCGCGTCCGAGGAACGCGTCGCGGTGGCGCTGCGCGCCTCCTCGCTGGCGGCGCGTTCCGCTTCCATGGCAAGCAGCCGCGTGTGCTCCTCCTCCCAAGCGAGGCGCGTGCTCTCCTCCTTGGCTCTGGATGCGGAAAGCTCCGCCTGGAGACGCTCGATCTCGCGTTCGATCTGAGCGGCGTCGTTGGCCTGCGAACGCTCCGCAGCCTCCAGATCGCTCATCCGCGCGCGAGTCGTGGCCAGCTGACTTTCGGCCTGGGCCCGCTGCGTGCGGCGCGCCTCGAGTTCCTGACTCGAACGCTCCCAGTCGCGCTGCAGAGCCAGTCGTTCCTGCACCAATCCGTTGCGACGCGCTTCCACGGCGGCGACCTGCGACTCCAGCGCCGCGACGCCGGCCTTCAGTTCGGCTGCCGAGGAACGGCGACCGACGGCGCCTTGCGTCAGATTGCGCACACCCGCGAGGATGCCGGCGGCGTCGACGACTTCGCCTTCGGGCGTGACGGCACGCCACTGCGGATGCGCGCCCACCAGCGCGAAGGCCTGCTCGAGATCGGCCACCAGCAGCACGTCTCCGGTCAGAATCGACGCCAGCGGACGGCATTCCGCGCTGCACCGCACGTGCTCCAGCAGCCGGCCCTGATGCAGGCCGGCAGGCGGCAACTCGCGCTCCATGGGTGCGGGCGCCGCGCCCGCCGGCATCAGCAGCGAAAGCTGGCCGCTTTCCCGCGTGCGCAGCCAGGCCGCGATCTTCTGCGCGGCGGCGCGGTTTTGAGCCATCAGCGCCGCGCCGCGCAGGCCGAGCACGGCGTCGAGCGCGCGCGCATGCACCGTGTCGGTCAGCAGGTGATCGGCGACCAGGCCGAGCAGCTCCTCCTTGCTGCACGGCTCGCCCTGACGGGAAACACCCTCCATCAGCTTGCGTGCACTCTTGCCGATGTCCTCCAGATCGCGCTCACGATCGAGCAGGAACTCGATCCGGCTCGCCAGCCGCGTCTTCTCGAGCTCCAGCCGGTTCTTCTCGCGGTCACTCTCGCCGATCGAGGTCGCGACTTCCGCCAGTCGCTGCGCCAGCGCCTTGCGTGCCGCGTCCTTTTCCGCCAATTCATTTCCGGCCGCGACGCTGCGTTCCTGAGCCTGCACAAGCTCCTCGCGCATGCGCTGTGCGGCGGCCTGAGCCTCGCTGGCGCGCGCGGCCGCACGCTGGCGGCGTTCCTCCGTGACTGGCAGGGCTTCAGCGAGGGAGCGAGCGCGGTTCTCGGCGCGCGTGCGCTGGTCGAGCAGACCGAGCACCGCCTCGTTCTGGTGGCGCACCTTTTCCTTCCACTCGCGCCAGGCGCTCTCGAGCGCCGAAAGCTCGCGGAACAATTCCTCCGCGACCACGGCGGCCTCGCGAGCCTCGACCTCGACGCGCGTTTCCTCCGTCCGCAGGTCGGACCATTCGGCGGCACGCGAGGCGTGCGTGGCGCCGAGCCGCTGCGCGCGTCCGGCCTCGTCCCGGCCGGCCTGCCGCTCCTGCGCGGCGCGATTGGCGAACTGGGCGCGACGCTCATCGAGCGCGCGGCCCTCGGCCGCCAGAGCGCCCGCTTCGCTGACGAGCCGCTCGATCTCGGCGAGCAGCACGCCGCGCTCGGCGTCGCGCGAGCTGACGTCGGATTCGGCACCCTCGCGCAGCCCCCGCAATTCGCCGATCGCCTGCTCCATGGCGGCCAGCGAACGGGTCAGTTGGTCGAGTTGCTCGCGCAGCACGTGGCTGCGGTGGGAAATCCAGCGCGTGCGCATGCGCGACCACTCGTCGCGCGCCTCGACGAAGCGTTCGGCCTTGCCCGCCTGGATCTTGAGCGAGCGAACGCGGCTGTCGAGCTCGCTGACCACGTCATCGAGGCGCTGCATGTCCTCCGCGACCTTCTTGAGACGCAGTTCGGCCTCCACGCGGCGCTGGCGGTAGCGGCTGATGCCGGCCGCCTCCTCGAAGATCCGACGACGCTCGAGCGGGTTGGCCGACAGCACAGCGTCGATCTTGCCCTGCTCGAGCACCGAGTAGCCGCGGCTGCCCAGCCCGGTGTCGAACAGCATCTCGCGGATGTCCTTGAGCCGCACCTTCTCGCCATCGATCAGGTACTCGCCGTCGCCGCTGCGGAATACGCGGCGAGTGATCGAAACCTCGGCGCCGCGGCCTTCCAGCGTGCTCGCCGCGTTGTCGAGGATCAGGCTGACCTCGGCGACCGACATGCCCGGCCGCGATTGACAGCCCTTGAAGATCACATCGGTCATCTCCGCGCCGCGCATCGAGGTCGGGCGCGTTTCGCCCAGCACCCAGCGCACGCCGTCGACGACGTTGCTCTTGCCGCAGCCGTTGGGGCCGACGACGCCCGTGACATCGTTCCGGCCGAATTCGAAGACGGTGCGATCCGCGAAGGATTTGAAGCCGAAGAGCTCCAGTCGTTTGAGACGCATGTGGGTGGTCAGGTCTTTGAAGTGCGCGCTACGGGGACAGTGGAAACAGAAGAGTCGTAGAGGGTCGGCTGGGCATCGCCCGAGGGCGGCAGCGCGCCAGGCAGCACCACCAGCGTGTGGGCGGCGCCGCGCGTGCGCGCGCGCAGTTCGTCCGCCTGCGACAGCTGGAGCAGGCTCCAGCCGCGCTCGGGCATGATCTGTCCGCAGCTGACCGCGTTCATCACCAGCGCCAGCTGGGCGATGCCCAGCGCCGCGCCGGGGCGCCCGACCTCGAAGCCGGTCGAGTACTGCTCAGGCTCCGCGGGGGCCTCGGCCTGTTCGCCGAACAGCAGCGGCTGGCGCGCAGGAAACTGCAGGCGATCGAGCGCCGCGAAGCGCCGCGCCGCGCGCGCGCCATGCCGCGGGGCGAGCACGACCGCGAGGCCGCGCGCCTCGCCCAGCCGACTGACCGCCTCCGCCAGGAAGGCCAGCACGCGCGCATGCTGCTCGCCGCGCAACTCGCCATCCCCCATCGTCCGCAGGGCCTCGCCGAGGCCCACGGGGACCACGCACTGCTGCACGCGGCCGCGCAGTACGCTGCGCGCCTCGCGCGCGCGGGCGGCGCCGCGCTCGAGCTCGACCAGCGCATCGAGAGCGCGCTCGAGCATCCGCGCCAATTCCTCGAAGAACGCGTCCTCGCGCCAGGCTCCCGCGCGACGGGCCGCGCGCGGCAGATTGAGCGCCACGGCGCTGGCCAGCGTCAGCACGCCGCGCTCGCGCGGCGCCCGCACCAGACCCGCTCCCGCGACGCGCGATTCCTCCACCTGCCAGCTCGGGAGCACGCGGCCGCACTCCAGCGCGCGGGCGATGCCGGCCCCGGCCTCAGGGTCCTCCGCCGCGAGCGTAGCGAGATCGCCGATCGCGATGCTGGCCTGCAGCGCTCGGGCATTCTCCGGCTCCAGCCGGGACAACTCGGCCACCATGCGCGCCAACTGGGCCGAAGCGCGCGCCGAGCCCGACAGGGGCGCAAAGCACAGCTCGATGCGGCGCTGCTGGGCGAGCGCAAGCGCCTCCAGCGCACGCAGCAGCGGCCCGAGCAGCGGGCGCGGCAGGGCACCGAGTTCGCCAGCCACATCGTCGAGCACCAGCGTGTCGCGGACGCGAGCGAGTTCGGCGCCGATCTCCGCCAGCTCGCCGAACAGGCCCTCGGAGGGCGCCCCCGCCCGCGCGAACAGATCCAGCGGTATCGAGCGCGACAACGGCTGGTGGAAGGCGCTCAGGTCCTCGATCCAGAACTCTCCCGAGAGCAGCGCATCGGCGCATTCCTCGCGGAACAGATCCTCCAGCGCGTAGCGCTCCAGCACCCGGCCGCTGAGGGCCTGCTCCAACTGCGCGCCGTCTTCGGCCAGCCAGCGCGCGAGATCATGGCGCGGCACGCTGAGCGCGCGCGTCCGACGCAGGGCCTGCGAGAGCCCCATGTCGACCAGCTCGTTGTCGACCAGCTCGCGGATCAGTGCGGTCGAGATGCGTTTGAGACCGCTGTCGAACACGCGCGCCTCCACGTTCGCGGCAACGGTCTCGGCCGTGGGCCGCGGCAGTTCGGCCTCGTTCATCAGCGCGGCCACGATGCGGCCCTTGCTCCAGCTCTCCAGCGCACCCGCCACCTGCACGCGCGGCGCGCGGCCAGAGCCCGTATCCTCGCCGTGCACGGCAAGCACGTTGCGGATCCGGGCCCGCCGATCGCGGTAGAGAATGTAGGCCTTGGCGACCGCCGCATGCCCGAGCTCGATCAGCGCCAGTTCGACGAGATCCTGAATCTCCTCGATGCCCGGAATGGGCTCCTCGATGCCCTGGTAGCGCCGGCGCAGCGCCAGTTCGACGACATCGGAGACCTCGCTTGCAAACAGCGGATCCTGCTCGCCGACGGCGGACTGAGCCTTGCCCACGGCCTCGGCGATCTTCTGCTTGTCGAAGGGCACCTCGCGCCCATCGCGCTTCTTCACGCGGCGGATCTTCACGGGCGCGGCTCCCCGCCGTCGCGGGCGGCGCGCTCGTCGAGCATCGGGCGCAGTTCGTTGAGGAACTCGCTGACATCGGTGAACTCGCGGTAGACCGAGGCGAAGCGCACGTAGGCCACCTGATGCAGCTGGCGCAGTTCCTCCATCACCATCGACCCGATCACCGAGCTTTCGACCTCGCGATCAAACTCCTCCTGGCAGCGCGCCTCGATGCGTGCCACCGCGGCTTCGATGGCCTCGCTCGACACCGGGAGTTTTTCGCAGGCCTTGAGCATGCCCTGCAGCACGCGCTCGCGGTCAAAGCGCACGCGCTCGCCGCTCTTCTTGACCACGCGCAGCGGCGTTTCCTCAATCCGCTCGTAGGTCGTGTAGCGCAGAAAACACTCCAGACATTCGCGCCGGCGCCGGATGACGCTGCCTTCGAGCGAAGAACGCGAGTCGACCACGCGGTCGTTGTCCTTCTTGCAGCGGGGGCAGTTCATGGGAGGGCGGGGGGGGACCCCAAGCGGTTGGGGTACTAGGCGCGCGGGCCGGAAGCGGTGGTGGTCACAAGGGGCGGCGGAGCATAGCAAAAGGCAGCTCTGACGGCTAGTCGCAGAGCGCGGGGCCTCGGCGGCAACGAGTTGAAGGACAAGGACTTGCAAGCCTTCGTCGGGGGCGCGTCAGGGGGTGTGTCGGGCGGCTTGGGTGAGCTTGCAGCCGCCCTCACCAGCGCAGCGCCGTGACCTGAGCGGCCCGGAGTTGCACGGTGCGCACCTGGGGCTCCCCCATCCCCGCCAGACGGGCCTCCACCCGGTAGGAACCGGCCGGCAGCGGGGGGATCAGCACGGCCCGGGTGCCGGCCGGGAGTTCCGCATCGCCCGCGACGGCTGAGCGGTGAGGAAAGTAGAGCCGCTCCAGGCTCACGGGGCCTTTTGGGCCCTCGATGCGCTCCACTTTCAAGCTCTGCGCCTGTGCGTTCTCCAGACACAGGACAGCGCCGCGCTCCACAGGCATGCGTACCTGGACGCGCCGGCCGCGATCCACCCGCACGGTGGGCTCCTGAGGCAGCAGCGTCTCCATGTACCCGTTCCAAGTCCCTCCCGTTTCGACGCGTATCTTCCAAAGGCCTGCAGGGAAGTCCTGCACGAGCACGCCGGATCGCGTGTAGTCACCGAACCACTCGCGCGTCTGAAGGTCCGGCTCGTTCGCGTCCACGATTCGCACACGCGCGCGGCGCACGAGTTCGCCGCGCAGATTCTGTTCCCAGATGAGCAGCAGTTCTCCGCTGCCCGGACACGCGAGTTCGACGACACACCGGACCGTGGTGCCGACATCTGGTCCCCTCAGCGTCCGAAGCACGGGCTCGCAGTCCGGGCGCTGGATGCGAAAGCGGTACTCAACGCCCGCGCGCACGATCCACTGTGTGCGCCCCGCCGGATCGACGATGCAGCGCACAGGGTGCGGCTCAGCGAGCATGAAGACCTCGGCATCATCACACGGTACGCCCCGGCTTTGCACCTCGAACGAGATGAGGGAGTCGGCCCGCGTGAGCTGCAGACCGCGCGCAGGCGCAAGCACTTCCGTCGAAAACCCCTCGAGTCCGGGCAGGCTGCATCCAGCGCTGGATGCCCAACTGACCCTCTGCAGTCCCGGGGCTAGGCCTTTCAGCACGAAATGGCCATCGGGAGCAACGCGCGCTTCGCGCTGAAGGATCCGCGCCTGTTGACCGCTCCACAGCAGCAACACGCCGGCATCGCCGCTGGGTACGCCGCGCGGATCCGTGCCGCGTGGATCCGTGCCATTTGGATCTGTGCGCGAAAGCGTGGCCGAGATCATCGTCGGGGCCGGGGCATCCCCGCTCATGCGCACATGTCCTTCCAAGGCGGCACCAGCCGGCAAGCGCAGCATCCCAAGGTCCTGCTCGACTCCCGCCTCCGGACTCACGGGCACCACCAGCGGCGCGTCGTCGGGCCCGACGCAGGCCAATAGCAGCGGCTCGAATGTGTCCACCACCAGACGGAATCCGCCGTTCGCATCCGTGCGAGCCTGCTGGACCAGCGCATAGGCGCGAGCCGTGCCCGCCGGGTGCACCAAGAGCAACTTGCCGCCCGCAACGGGCTTCTCGTCAGCGGACAACACCTGTCCGCGCAGACCCGCCGCCACACGCAGTTCGAGGCGTGCCTCCAGCACCCGCAGTGGACGACCCGCCTCGTCCGGGCCGGCATCCACCGCCGAATCGAGCGCAATGCGCCGAGCTGGCGCCAGACTGGTCGTGCTGCGCCACTCCAGAAGGAACGGGCCCGCACCACTGGACCGCGAGCGAGAGCCGGAGGTCGTCAGTGGATCCAGATCCAGACTGAAGCTCCCATCCGCTGCGATTCCGGCGCGCAGTCTGTGCCGATCGGTCTCGGCAAAGCCCGTGTCGTAGGAGAGTACGACATGGCCGATGTCTTCCGCATGGCAACGTTCGAGGATGCTCTGAGGTCCGACGACTTTCCCGACCAGCAGCCAGTGCGGTCGGCGGGTCAACTGCAGTTGATTGGGTTGTGGCGCGGAGAGAATGAGCGATGGCTCGTGGGCCGGCAGTGAAATCTGGCGGGTCGGCAGAGGCGCTTCCTCTGTCCGATCACCTTGAGGCGCGGAGATCGAAGCGGAAACAGAGCCGGAGGCTGCGGGACGAAAAGCAATGAGCGGTGAGCGATGGGCATGCCAGATGCCGAGCAGCAGGAACAGCGCGGCCAGCGCGAGCAGCCAGCGAGGGCGCAACGAGGATCTGTGCATGCTGCGAACTCCTTACAAAGGGCAGAGTGGGTTGCCGTGCGCGCCGCTGGGAGCTTGCTGCGCTGTCTGGTTCCCCCCGCTGGAGCCGGTGGAGCCCGAATCTCCCGCGGGAGTTCCGCGTCCGCCCACTCCGCCATTCCCCCCGTTGCCTCCCGGCCCCCCTTGCGGCGACTGCGAAGTTCCGTTCGCACCTGTCGCACCCTGACCGCCGGTTCCCATGACGCCGGTCAGGCCATCCATTCCCTCGGTCCCATTCGTGCAGGGATTCGGGCGAAAAGCCTTTTTCGAAGTCTCGATCGCTGGAGTGGAAACCCCGATGCGAAGTCTCGCGCGGTGCTGCTGGACACTCGAAGCGTCGATACGCTCGTGATTCTGGAACACAACATTGCCACCGCGACCCGCCATCGGCGCTGGTGCAGCAAGATCTACGGCCGCACCCGCGTGGCCACCGTTACCTGTGCGAATATGCACTGCGCCTGATGGACGCCTCACGCCGAGACACTTGCCATCCAAAACCAGATCCCCACCAAAGCCCCCATCTTCTCCGGCACGACCAGGCGCGCCATCACCAGACCAGACGGTGCCCTCAATGACGATCAAGGGCGCGTCCAGCAGGATGCTGGAGCCATGCCCCCCTCGCGAGCGCTCGGCGGAACCTGAATTCCTGCCCGTCTGACCGTCGGCACCCAGTACCGACCCGGTGACATGAATCACTTGGGACGCTCGCAGCACAATCCTTGGCGCATCCGAGCGCCGCTCGGCCGGGGATCGAAGGTGGGCGATCAGGTCACCCCGAATGAGAATGTCCGTCTTGGATTCCAGTTCCACATCTCCAGAGACAATCCAGGTCTTCCCAGCGACTAGTTCCACTCGTTCAGCGAGGATTCGGCCAGAAAGTTCAGGCCCAACCATCTGCGGCGAATCAGCTGCGGCGGGGATTTGCGGGACGCGAAGCAGGAGGGCGCAGAGCCACATCAGGGACATGAAAACCTCGTGAATTCACGCCGGCGGGATGCCAGCGACGCGCGCAGTGTACTCAGTCCGCTCGAGAACTGTCCATCACTTCCCCAGACAGAAGCGCGCGAAGATCCGATCGAGCACATCCTCGACACCCGATTCGCCGCTGATCGTCTCCAATTGCGTCTGCGACAGCCGCAGCTCCTCCGCGCACAATTCCAACGCTGCGGCGGATTGCAGCAGCAACCAGGAGCGCTCCAGATGTTCGGCGGCGCGCTGCCAGGCAGCGGCATGGCGCGCGCGCAAAGCACCCAAAAGTCCGCCACCCTTCGATTGCCATTCGTGCGCAATCGCCGCGCGCAACGCCGCCAGTCCCGCACCTGTGGGGACGGAAACCGCAATCGCCCCGGACGGCGCGGGCCGGGCTTGCGATCGATCGATCTGCGACCAGACGAGCAGGCTCCCTGCGGGCCGGCCAGCGAGTTCAGGCGCATCGGCGCGCGCGATCCACAACACCAGATCGGCCTCTGCGACCAGCTCGCGAGCGCGGGCCTGCGCGAGCGCATCCAGCTCATCGGCGGGGAATTCCGACAGGCCGGCCAGGTCGCACAAGAGCAACGCATGCTCGTCGAGCTGCCAATCCTCGCGCAGGGCATCCCGCGTGGTGCCCGGCGCGGGATCCACCAGCGCACGCTCGGCGCCCAGCAAAGCGTTGAACAGTGAACTCTTGCCAGCGCTGGGCGCGCCCGCGAGCACCACTCGGCCGCGCTCGCCGCGCACGCTGCGCTCGCTTTCCTGCGCCTTGGCGCGCGCCATGCGGGCGCGCAGATCGGCGTACAGGGGCGCAAGCTCCTGTGCTCGCACGGCGGCCGTGTCGGACTCGTCGAAGTCCAGCGCCGCCTCGCACAGCGCGCGCAGATCGAGCAGCGCGGCCCCGAGGGCGTGCACCTCGCGTTCCAGTCCCCCGCCCAGCCACTCCAACGCGGTCCGCCGCTCCTCCTCTGTGCGCGCCTCGATCAGCGCCAGCACGCCTTCGGCACGGCTGAGATCGATGCGGCCATGGAGAAAGGCGCGACGGGTGAATTCTCCCGGCTCGGCGGCGCGCGCTCCGCACTGCTGGATGCGCTCGAGCATGGCTTGGACCAGCGGCAGCGCTCCGGGCATGTGAATCTCGAGCGTGTCTTCGCCCGTGTACGAGCGCGGCGCCTCGAAGCACAGGCACAGGCAGCTCACCCAGCCCTCGCCGTCGAACAGCCGCAGGCTGCGCGCGCCGCGCGGGCAGCACAACTCCGGATCGAGGCACAACTGGCGCAGGATGGCCTGCGCCGCGGGTCCGCTGACGCGCAGAATCGCGCGCTCGGCCGCACCGGGCGGTGAAGCCTGCGCGACGATCGTGTCCCCGAGCATGGCGAGGAAGAGGCGGTTTCGCGCGAAACTCAGCGCCCGCGCTTGGCCCCGCGCTGGCGCTTGAGTTCCTCGGCCTGCTTCTGAGCCTCCTGCGCGCGGTCCATCATCTTGGAGAGGAAACCCTTGCGCGAAGGCTTCTCCGCTTCATCGAGCGGCCAGTACTTGCGGATCACCTTCTGCTCGATCACCCCGATGCCCGACTGCGTGATCATGTAGAGCGACAGCCCGGCAGCGTAGTTGTAGAGGAACACGCCCATGATGATCGGCATCCACATCATCATCTTCTGCATGCGCGCGGCGTTCTCGTCGGCCGGCATCGGCATGCCCTTCTGCTGCCAGATCCACATCACGATCATCAGCGGCGGCAGGATGTTGAAGTAGTTCATGTCCCAGCCGACGATCGGCACGATGAAGTCCCAGCCGAGGTAGATCGTGTGGTCGGGCAGCGAAAGGTCCGGAATCCACAGGAAATCGGCCTGGCGCAGCTCGAAGGCCACGCGCAGGGCCGAGAACAGGCCGAAGAAGACCGGAATCTGGAGGAACATCGGCAGACAGCCGCCGAGCGGAGGGAAAGCGCCCTCCTGCTGCATCAGCTTGGCCTGCTCCTGGTTGAGCTTGGCGCGGTCATTTTTGTAGCGCTCCTTGATTTCCTCGATGCGCGGCTGGAGCCGCTTCATCTTGGTCTGGTACTGAGCCATCGCCGTCTGCGAGCGCCGCTGGATCGGGAACAGCAGTCCCTTGACCGCGACCGTCAGCAGGATGATCGCAAGGCCCCAGTTGCCGACCAGCTTGTGAAAGAACTCCAGCACGGAGAGCAGCGCGTAGGCGATCGTGGTGAAGAAACCCAGATCGTGATCGACGAGCGCGGCGGCGGCGGGATCCGCGGCGACGATCAGATCGCGATCCTTCGGTCCGGCGTAGAGCTTGTAGTTCCAGACCTGCTTCTGGCCCTTGGCGGGCAGCGCCAGCTCGAGCTGCACATCGGTGACGATCTGGCGCCAGGGCTTGGCCGCGGGGTCCTTGCGCAGCCAGGCCTCGTCGCGCAGCGCGCGCCAGCTGGCGCCCTTGAGGCTGTTCTGCGCCAGAGCGTCCTGACCGCGCAGCAGCACGGCGAAGTACTTGTTCTGCACGCCTGCGAACTGGATCGGGGGACGCGGGATCGTGAAGGCACCCTGCAACTGGCCGCCGCCCTCGTCGCGGATCTGGACCTGAACATGGGGCCGGGTGCCGCCCTCCTCGGGCGCGCAGACCAGCGCCTGGGGTTCGTAGTAGTAGGCGTCCTGGCTGTCGCGCGGCATGCAGGCCGCGGGCGTCAGCACGAAGCCGATGGGCTTGGGCCCCGTCTCGAGGCTTTCATTCTCGATCTCAAGCTGCAGGTCCAGATCGTGCGATTGCGGCCGGAATTGCAGGCGCTTGCGCAGCACGACACCCGTTCCCGGCGCGAGCGTGAACTCCACGCCGCGTCCGCCGTCGGCCTCGGTCAGCTCGCGCGCCACCCACCATTCCTCTTCCAGCGGCTTGTCGATGTATTCGCGCGCCGAAAGGCTCGCCGCAAGCTGCAGCGAGCGCGTGCGACCCTGATTGGATTCCACCTCCTCGAGCACGCGCGTCCAGTTGGCGCTGTCGAGGCGCTCCTCGGCCGAGCGGCCGGCGCGGTCGGGATAATCGCCGAGACTCAGGCTCTTCAGCGTGCCGCCCTTGTTGGTGAACACCGCCCGAAAACTGCCCGCCTGGCCGGCTTCGCCGACCTGAATCAGCAGTTCCTGCTCGCTCGCAGCGCGCTGCACCGAACCGCGCAACTCGCGGGCGGGAGCGGCTGGCGCGCTCTCCTTGGGCGCGAGCCGATCGTCCGCCGCTCCCGGAGCGCTCGCAGCCGGTGCAGATGCAGCCGGGGCGGGCGGCAGCACGCGCGGCGGCGGCGGGTTGAAGTGGTTCCAGAGCAGCTGCCAGCCGATGACGATCACCAGGCAGATCGGCAGCACGATGAAGATGCGCTTGTCCAAGAAAGTCCTTCGCCTTGTGCGGCGGTCCTAGCGGCCCACCGCGAGTCGGTCGGCCAGATATTCGGGCAGTTCGGGCACGGCGCGGATCGCGTCCGCAGCGGCACGGTGGTCGTACTCCAGCCGCACGAAGCTCACGGTCGAGCCATCGAACAGCACATAGGAAAGCCGCGGGTCGCCGTCGCGCGGCTGGCCCACGGATCCGACGTTGACGATCATGCGACGGCCGGCATCGAGCGACAGCGGCAGCTCGAGAGTGGTGCCCTGCGGGCGCACGAGCTCGCCATCCTCGAAGTAGATCGCGGGCACGTGACTGTGGCCCACGAAGCACACCGAGCAGCCGTTCTGCTGCATCGCCGCGAAGTTGGCGGAGAGCTTGGGCTTGTCCTGCGCGTCGCGCGGCAGCATGTATTCCTTGACGGGGTTGCGCGGACTGCCATGCGCGAACATGGCGAGGCTGTCGCACATCGCGGGCACCAGCTCGCCAATGAAATCCCAGTAGCGGGCGCCGTCCGGGCCGCCGAGCGCGGCGCGCGTCCACTCGATCGCGGCGCGCGCCTTGGGATTGAAGTCCTCGGCGCTTTCCAGCAGCGCCAGCTCATGGTTGCCTTGCAGGCACAGGCCCGGATACAGCACCCGGGCGGGATCGCCAGCGGCGTCGCGCGGTTCGGCGACGCACAACTCCATCACGCGATCGAGGCACTCGCGCGGCTTGGCACCGTAGCCGATCACATCGCCGAGGCAGACAAAGCGTTCGGCCCCACGCAGGCGGGCATCCGCCAGCGCCGTCTCCAGCGCAGGCAGATTCGAATGCAAGTCAGAGATCAGCGCGGTGCGTGGATAGCTCACGGGATCGGGGGTCGGGGATTATCCGGCGCGCCCTGTTCCCGGGCAAGGATGCGCCCGCCGATGTAGGCGCACAGGCTCGCAGCCAGGCCGATCTGCAGCGGCAGCAGCAGGGGCGGGAGCGCGATGCCGAGCAGCAGCGCCAGCCGCGGCATCAGTCCCCATCCGCGCCGCTCCAAAGCCTGCGCGAGGTGGGAGCGGTCCCCCTTCCAAGGCGGCACCCGGGCGCGCATGCGCAGCACGCAGACCCACGCCAGATCCAGCGCAGGCAGCCACAACAGCGGCCACAGTCGTGGATCGAGCGCAATCCAGGCTCCCAGCCAGTGGCTGCCGCTGTCGCCCAGATAGGCGCGCGGCGCGCTGGAATCGCGGCGCAGCGCCGTGTTCCAGGGCAGCACGCCGCCCGTCAAGGCCACCAGCTCCCGGGCGCCGCACAGGGCCGCGCCGAGGCAGCTCAAGCTGAGCAGCGCGCCATCGCTGTTGTCGAAGGTGTTGGCGAGATTGAAGGCCACGACGATCAGCGGCACATGCCAAAAGGACGCCGCGGGCCAGATCGCCGCGATCGCCAGCGCGCCGCACAGTTGCAGCAGCAGCTTCCCGCCCGCCGGCAGGCCGCCGCTCACCAGATCGTCGATCCCGCCCACCACGAGCGCGATGCTGAGCGCCAGCGAATGGGTCCCATCCAGCGCACAGCAGGCGAGCGCATGCAGCGCCAGGCCACCGACGCGTGGAACGGGCACGCGCTGCAGTTTGCGTGCGGGCGCCGCCTCGGCGCGATCCGCCAGCCGCGAACGCGCCAGCCATGCGCTCAGCACTCCGCACAGCGCAAAACTCCCCGCGGCCAGCCAGACCGCGTTCACCGCGCGACTCCGTAGAGCCCGTGGGCGCGCATGTAGTCGAAGGCCTCTGGCGTGAGCCCTGCGGGTGCCTGACTCGCGCCGCACAGTGCCGCGCGCAGTTCGGTCGATGACAGATCGACGGGCTCCATCGCCAGCGCGCCAGCGCTCAGCTTGGCGCCAAGCTCCGGGCCCAGGCGCGCCAGCCCCAGCGCTGCGTCGAGCGGCGCGCTGCCGCGGCGCGTCAGCACGATCGGCTGCACCCGCTCCAGCAACTCCCGCGCACGGTGCCAGTGCGGCAGGCCCTCGAGATTGTCCGCGCCCAGGATCAAGTGCAGTTGGGTGCCCTCGGGCAACTCGCGGAGCAGGCTTTCGACCGTGTCGATCGTGTAGGAAGCGCCGCCTCGCTCCAGCTCGAGCCGCGACACCTGCATGCCCGGTTCTCCCGCGATCAGGAGCTCGACCAGCTGGGCCCGCTCCGGCCCGCTGGCGCCGCCGCGGTGAGCCAGCTTGAAGGGCGAGCGGGCGGCGGGCATCCAGATCACCCGCTCGAGCCCGAAGCCCGCCATGGCCCGGCGGGCTGCGGCCAGATGCCCGGCGTGGGGCGGGTCGAAAGAGCCTCCGAAGAGGCCGATCCGGGGGGCGGCGCTGGGCATCGGGCGGTTACTTTAGGGCCCCTGCGGGGGTAGCAGGCGCACCGAAGGACGAAATCCACCCCCAGCAGGGTCTGGACTTTCCCCCCTTCGCACCCGACACTCACACCCCCCGCGAGCCGCGTCCGCCGGCGCTGTGTGGCGCCTGCGGGCGAGACATCCCGCCTGCGGGCAAGTCACCCCGCCAGCGGATCGAACCACCAGCGGATCCCCTATCCCCCCCATGAAGACCCTCCCCCTCCTCGGTGCCGCCAGCCTGCTGATCGCCAGCGGCTGCCAGTCTCAGGCCCAGTACGTCAACCAGCACTGGTCGGAGCGCTCCGTGGCCCCGAGCATGTCGCGCCACTTCCTCTCCTACAACCCCGCGACCGACGGCAACTACCGCGACTTCGCTTGGGAGAAGAAGCGCTCGATCAACTGGACGATCCGCCGCCACTTCTTCCACCACAACCCCGAGAACCCCTTCCAGCCCTACGACGCGGCGTCCTTCGCTCCGCGCCCCAACAACTCGCTGGTGCCCCACCCGGAGAACTACATCCACTACGAGGGCATCGCGATGGGCGCGATCCTCTACGGCGCCTCCGGGGCCTTCGTCCCGCTGCCGATCGACTCGATCATCGGCACCTTCGAGGAAGGCGGCGGGGATGAGTTCTTCGCGGGCGTCAACGAGTTCACCCGCCCGCTGGGACAGGTGACGACGAGCTTCCTCTACGACGGTCTGGGCCTCGAGCGCGCCAGCGAGCAGTAGTCCAGAAGCCGCCCGGTCACGCGCCGCATGCGGCGTGTGACGGCATCCTGCGCAGGTCCGGCCCCCGCCGGACCTGCTGCTTGGTGGAGACCGCGAGCTACAGCTCCCAAGCGCGCGCGATCGCGCGGGTCAGCGACGGCGCCTGTGCGTCGATCCACTCGATCTCGAACTTGCGCCACCAAGTGTGCTGGCGGCGGGCGAACTGACGCGTCGCGAGCGCGATGGCGAGTGTGCACTCCTCCAGCGTGCGCTCCCCCCGAGCGAGCGAGCGCACCGTGGCGTAGCCCAGCGCCTGCGAGGCAGTCGGACCGAGCCAGCCCTCGGCATCGAGGCGCCGCACCTCCTCCACCCAGCCCTGAGCGAGCATCTGCCGCACGCGGGCGAGGATGCGGACGTCGAGCTGTTCGCCGGGCATGCGCAAGCCCACGATGCGCGCCGGCAGGGGCGCACGGCTCCACTGCTCCTGCCAGGCGCTGAGCGGTCGGCCTGTCTGCTGGTAGACCTCCAACGCGCGCACCACGCGCTTCCTGTCGTTGGCGTGCAGGCGCGCGGCGCTCAGCGGGTCGACGCGGGCAAGCTCGGCATGCAGGGCCGCGGCACCTTCCTCGGCATGGCGGGCTTCGAGCGCCGCGCGCAGCGCGAGGTCGACCGCCGGTCCCTCGAACAAGCCCGCCAGCCGCGCCTTGAGGTAGAAGCCCGTGCCCCCGATGTGGACGGCACGCACCGAGCGCGCGCCCAGCTCGGCCTCCACCGCGGCGAGATCACCGAGGTAGCGCGAGACGTCGTAGCGCTCCTTGGGCCCGACCCGATCGAGCATGTGGTGCGGCACGAGGGCGCGCTCCTCGGGCGTAGGCTTGGCGGTCCCGATGTCCATGCCCCGGTAGACCTGCATGGAATCGAGCGAGAGCAGTTCCAGTCCGTGCTCGCGGGCGAGCTCCAGAGCGGCCGCGCTCTTGCCCACGGCCGTCGGCCCGATCAGAAATCGAAGCGGTTCCTGCAAGGCTTGTGGAAACATCCTAGCAGGCTTGGCGCGGCGCTCGTACGCTCACGCTCGATGCTCACCAGCCTGCTCATGTGCCTGTTGCAAGGACCGCCGGCACCGCCACCTCCGCCCCGAGAGGGCGTGCCGGCTCCCGATCCGGCCGCGTCGGCCGGTCTCCAGCCGGGGGTGATCCCCGAGGGCACCAGCGCCGAGGCCCGATCCCGCTACGAGGCCCTGTGCGCCGCGACTTGGCCCAAGGACGCCGTGCGCAAGCCGATCGTCGGCTTCGATGTCACGCTCGATGTGCGCGTCCGCCAAGAAGGCCAGACCAACGAGGCGCTGCGACCGCTGCGCTATCGCTGGGCCTCACCCGGCTTCGTGCGCTTCACCACCAGCAACGAGCGCGAGCTGTTGCGCGGCCCCAAGGGCGATTTCCTGATCGACGCCGCGCGTCGGGAGGTGCTGCCGCTGGTGGGACGCGAACTGGCCGAGGATCGTCGCCAGCTCGAGGAATGGGCCAAGCTCTCGCGCAATTTTGTTTCGCTGAGCGATCCTTCGAGCCTGCGGCTCAGCCAGCTCCGCGTGCTGGAGCAGGCGCCGGCCGGACTGCCGGCCTCGCGCCGCACGGAAGGACTGCTGTGGCTGGCTCTGGCTTCGCCGGATTTCCAGATCCCCGGGCAGCCGACCGACGCGACGATCGTCGAGTTGGGCATGGACGCCAAGACCATGCTGGCGCGCCTGTGCGTCGTGTCGAGTTTCGACGGACAGCGAGCGGTACCGCGGCTGCTGCTGGCCTGTGGCGCCTTCCGCACGCAGGAGGGCCGCGTGGTTCCCCAGGAGGTCGCGCTGCACATGCGCGACGAGCAGCGCTCCGCTTTCGAGGAGCGTCCGAGCATCGAGTTCTGGCTCAAGAAGAACTCGAGCTTCGAGCCGAGCTTCGAGGAAGCGACTTTCCTGCCGCCGGCCCGCTAGAAGAGCCCCCGCAGGCGCGCATCGTCCGGCGCGATGCGCGTCGCGCGGAACAGCGCGCGCGGCGGTGCCTTGCCGCCCTGTTCCGAGGGCTGCAGATCGCCGCCATGCGGGCTCCAGTAGTCCCAGACGATCTCGCCGGCGGGCGTGACCTCGAACACGCGGCCCTTGGCGCCCTCGCAGATCAGCGTGTTGCCGTTGGCGAGGCGCTCCGCACCGGAGATGAAGGCTGAAAAGAAGCGTTCGGGGTCCTTGTAGATCCAGAGCGGCTCCGCCGGCCCGAAGGGCTTGCCCGCTTCGCGCACGAAACCCTCGCTGGAGCGAAAGGGCAGCAGGATCTGCTCGACGCTGGAGTACTCCTGCAGCGGCCGATTGCTGCCGTTGTTGAACAGCAGCAGCGTCAAACCCTGCGCGGTGGGCACAAAGGTGGGATGGTGCTGATAAAAGAGCGTTTTGGCGCTCCGGCCGCCCATTCCGTAGTTGCGCGGGCTGCCCCAGCGGTACAGCAGCGCGCCGCCCTTCCCGCGCCGTCCGCCCTGCTCACCGGAGGCCTCGGCCATCGTCGTGGCATGGTCGATGATCCAGATCTCCCCGAGGTGCGGAGCGGAGAGCGCGATCAACTGCTCGTCGGCGAAGTAGCTGATGCCGTTGGTGTGCAGCCAGTCCGCCGTGATCTTGGGGCCAGCCTTCGCGGCGGAGTTCGCGGGCTTGTGGTCGTCGCCGCCGGTGTAACCCAGACGCTTCATCTCGCGCTCGCGCGCCTCGCGCCGCTGGCGTTCCTCGGCGCTCTCCTGCTTGGGGAGGAAGCGCACGTCGGCATTGATGTCGATGCGGCCGGGATGGTCAGCGGGCTTGCCGTAGTTGGCGAGCTTGTCATCGCGATCCTGCAAGAGGTGCTCGGCACTGCGCCATTGCCAGACGATGTTGCCGCCACCGCCTTCGCTCGGCTCGATTTCCAGCACGACATCGGTCCACAGCCCCTCCTCATCGATGTACTGCGGATCGCGGCCGAGCGCGCGCACATCCTCGGGCTCCAGGTGCTCCCAGGCGATCGCCAGCAGGTTGCCGTTGGGCAGGCGGCAGAAATCGTGGTGCAGCGTCAGTTCCACGGTGGCGAGCTCAAAGTCCCACAGCAAGTTGCCGTCCCAGCTGATCTTCTCCAGACGCCCGCCGATGCCGCCCCCGTGGAAGCGCGGATTGGGCTCCACCTGCCTGCTGCGCAGGAGCGCCCCCTTTTCCTCGAGATACACCGCACCGCCGGGTCGGCCCTCGACCTTCCAGCTGTGCTTGATCTTTCCATCGAGATCGACGAGCTGAATGAAGGAGGAGTTGAGCGGCGCGATCAGCGTGTAGCCGGGCTGCGCCGAATCCTTGGCGACGAGCACGCCCTTCGGATCTTGCTCCTCCAGCAGGGACAGCGCGAACAGGAATGCGAACAACATCTGGAAGCTCCTTTGGATCAGACGCGGCGCAGGAAGGCCTTTTCCAGGTCCGCGAGGTTGAAGCGAATGCGCGTCGGCCGCCCGTGCACGCAGGTCTGGTCGGACTCCAGCGCGCGCCCCCGCTCCAGCAGCGCGCGCATTTCCTCCTGCTCGAGCGCGTCGCCCGCCATCACGCTGGCGCGACAGGCGGCGCGGTGCAGGACTTCCTCGAGCAGGCGCTCGCGGGAGAGCGAGCGGCCTTCCTGAAGCGCTGCGGCGATCGCGCGCACCAGTTCCGCGGCCCGCAGGCGCTCCAGACGCGCCGGATAGGCCTGCAGCGCGACGGTCTCGCCGCCGAAAGCCTCGAGCTCAAAGCCGAGTCGGGCGAGATCCGCGGCGTGAGCCGCGATCAGCACGGCTTCATCGCGCGAGAGCTCGACGAGCTCCGGAAGCAGCAGTCGCTGGCGTTCGCAGGACCCCGCCTGCAGCTCGGCGCGCAAGCTCTCGAAAGTGATGCGCTCGTGGAGCGCGTGCTGGTCGATGATCTCAAAGCCCTCGGGCAAGGCGCGCACGATGTACGTGCGGGCGATCTGCACCAGCATCTCGGCCGAAACCGGAGCCGGCGCGGCGCGCGGCGCGAGTGGAGCGGCGGCGGGCGCGGGCTGTTCGAAGGCCGCTCCGCCCGGGCGTTCGTGGAGCTCCAGCCGGAAAGCCTCACGCGGCGGAGGCTCTGGGAAGATGATCTCAGGGGTCGGAGGGACCGCCACGCGGCGCAGCGCGCTCTCCACGAGCGACGCACCCGGAGTCGCCAGATCGCCGCGCTTGACGGCCTCGCGAACGGCGGCGGCGACGAAACCGAATACCGCGCGCTCCTCGCGCAGACGGATCTCCGACTTCTGCGGATGGACGTTGACGTCCACGCGCGCGGGATCGAGGGCAAGATTGAGGAACGCAACGGGCTGGCGCGTGTCGAACAGGAAGCCCCGATAGCCCTCCTTGAGGGCGCGCAGCAGCAGCTTGTCGCGCACGAAGCGACCGTTGACGAACCACATCTGCCGCGTGGTGTCCGCGCGGGCGAGCCGCGGCGGAGCGACGAAACCGCTGAGCGTCATGCCGCCTGCGTGCTCCTCGACCGGCAATAGCGCGCTGGCGAGCTCTGCGCCGAAGGCGCGTCGGATGCGCTGCGCCAGATCGAAGGCCCCCTCGATGTCGAGTACGCGCTTCTTGTCGTGCAGCAGCACGAAGGCGATGCCGGGGTGCGAAAGCGCCAGCCGCTGCAGCACGTCGAGGCAGCGCGCCAGCTCCGTGGCCGTCTGCTTGAGGAAGCGGCGCCGCGCAGGCACGTTGAAAAACAGATCGCGCACCTCGATCAGCGTGCCCTCGCCTCCGCCCGTCTCCATCACGGGCGAGCTGACTCCACCCTCGGCATCGATGCGCCAAGCACGAGCCTCGCCGCGCGCGCGAGAGGTGATGCGCAGGCGCGCCACCGAGGCGATCGAGGCCAGTGCCTCACCGCGGAAGCCCAGCGAGGCGATGTGCTCCAGATCCTCGGGACGCGCGAGTTTGCTGGTGGCGTGCGGCGCGAGCGCCAGCTCGAGATCCTCCGGATGGATGCCGATGCCATCGTCGCGCACGCGCACCAGCTTGACGCCGCCTTCTTCCAACTCGACCTCGATGCGCGTGGCGCCCGCGTCGATCGAGTTCTCGACCAGCTCCTTGACCACCGACGCGGGCCGCTCGACCACCTCGCCGGCCGCGATCTGATTCTTGATGTGCTCCTCGAGGCGCGCGATGCGCGGAGCGGAAATCGGCAGGCTCATCGCGAAGCTCCCGCGCGCTGCGGCGCATTCCTGCCGGCCGGCTCGAGGCGGTGACGCAGCGCAAAGGCGAAGAGTTCGTGAATGTCCAGACCCGCCGCGCTGCGCGTCCGGCGCTCGAGCTCAAGGACATCCTCGTGCACTCGGCGCCAGCCGGCGGCCTTGCGCAGTCGGGCGCGCGCCTCGAGCTCCGCCTGCTCGCGCGGATTGGCCAGCGTCGCGAGATTGCGCGGATCGAGCGCCACCGCGAGAGTTTTCGCCGCGCGCGTGCGCAGCGTCGCGAGCAGGATCGCCTGCAGCGCCGCGGCATCGGTCTCGCGCTCGCCGTCCCGGCCCTGGAATCCGCCGCGAAACAGCGCCTCCAGGCCGCTGAGGCTGCGGGCCGCATCGCCCGCGAGCAGCGCGTCACAGACGCTGAAGGGCGAGGCGCCGCTGTTCCAGGGCACGAGACTGCGCACGCTCTCCTTGCCGCGATGCGCCACGCGTTCGAGCTGCGTGTCGATCGCGGAGAGATCGTTGCCCGTGGCGGCGCTGATGTACAGCGCCTCGTCGCTCGAGAGCGTCACCGACAATTCGCGCGCACGCAGCACGGTCCACTGCACCAGTTCGGTCTTGCGCGGATCGGGATCCCAGGGCGGCGGCGTGTCCCACAGGCGCCGCAGCGCGAGCACCACTCCGCCCTGCTCGATCACGGCCTTGGCAAGCGCATGGTCGGCGCGCAGCCCTTCCGCGTCGACCACCAGCAGCCCGCCGATCGACTTGTCCTCCAGGAAAGCCAGGGCGGCGCGCGTGAATTCGGAGGGCTGCGAACCTTCCTTCTTGAGCAGGCGCGCACCAGCGCGCACGAACACGGCGCGCTCGGAGGAAAACATCGAGGGTGACACCAGATCGTCGATCAGTCCGCGCAGCGAGAAGTCCGGATCCTCGGCGTCATGGCGCGCCAATTCCCAGGGCTTTTGTCTGGCGAAGGAGAGCACGCGGTCCATCGCCAGCGTGCGAAAGTAGCGCTCATCGCCGCGCAGCACGACGGAGCGCGGAGCACGCGCGCCGCCGAGGGCGGTGCGCAGTCGCTGCAATTCCTCCAGCGGGGTCGCTTCGCGTTTTTTGGCCTCTTTCATCCGGCTTTGCCCGCCATCAGAGTATCGAGAAGCAGCCCGAGGAACAGCCCGACGCCGACCCAGCCATTGAGCGTGAAGAAGGCCAGATCGACCCGGCTGAGGTCATCGGGGCGCACGATCCAGTGCTCGTAGCACAACAGCAGGCCCGCCAGCGCCACCGCCACCCACCAGATCCAGCCCAGCCCCGCACTCAAGCCCACCGCCGCCAGCGCCGCCATGGTCAGCGCGTGCAGCAGGATCGAGACCTCGAGGGCGCGCGCGATGCCAAAGCGCGCCGGGATCGAGCAGAGCCCCGACTCCCGGTCAAAACCCGCGTCCTGACAGGCGTAGATGAGGTCGAATCCCGCCACCCAGGTCAACACCGCCAGCGCGAGCCACACGACCGGCCAGACATCGGGCTCGACCGCTCCGCGCACGGCGATGTAGGCCCCCAGCGGCGCGATGGCGAGCGCCAGCCCGAGCACCAGATGCGCGCTCCAATGGATGCGCTTCATGTAGCTGTACGCGAACAGCACGCCCAGCACGGGCAGCGACAGCCAGCCCGCCAGCGGATTGAGCAGCCAACTCGCGGCGAGGAACACGGCCGCGCTCAGGATCACGAGCGCGCGAGCCGCGCGCGGGCTGACCTTGCCGGTGGGGATCTCGCGCATGCTGGTGCGCGGATTGCGGGCATCTATCCGGGCATCGACGAGCCGATTGAAGGCCATCGCCGCCGTGCGCGCCGCCACCGCGGCGACCAGCACCAGCGCGAGAATGCGCGGTGCAGGCACGCCGCGCGCCGCCAGCCAGGCTCCGCTCAGCGCAAAGGGCAGCGCGAAGATCGAGTGGCTGAAGCGCACCAGGCTGGCGTAGTCGCGCAGGGCCGTCATCCGCGCGTGCGATCCACGCCAGGCTCGGGCTGTGGATCGGTGCCCTTCCAGCGCACGCCCGAGTGCGCCACGCCCAGCGAATCGAGGATCTTGCCCACCAGATGCCCCACCAGATCCTCCATCGACTGCGGCCGATGGTAGAAGCCCGGCATCGCGGGCAGGATCTTGGCGCCCAGCCGCGCCATGCGCAGCATGTTCTCGAGGTGGATCTCCGACAGCGGGCTCTCGCGCGGCACGATCAGCAGCTTGCGGCCCTCCTTGAGCGCCACGTCAGCGGCACGCTCGACCAGATTGGAACTGAAGCCCACGCTGACGCGCGCCAGCGTCCCCATGCTGCACGGGCACAGGATCACCCCGCCGTTCAGCGCCGTGCCCGAGGACGGCGGCGCCTCGATCATGTCCTCGGGAAAGGCGCGCAGCGACGCCGCCGTCTCGGCACCAAACCACTGCGGCAGCGCGCGCGCCAGCTCGCGGCCCTCACGACCGGAGTCGATGCCCAGTTCGTGCTGGAGCACCTTGGCTCCGGCCGAGGTGACGCACAGATCGACCGAATGCCCGCTCGCCACGAGGGCGCGCACGAGCCGATCGGCGTAGAGATGGCCGCTGGCCCCGGTGATGCCGACGAAGTAGCGCGTCATAGGAAGACATCCACCCCGGCACCGATCGACAGTGCCAAGTTGAAGAAAGCGTGTGTCCAGGCGGCGACACCCATGCCCCGCCAACGGAACAGGATACCCAGACTCAGGCCTGCCAGGCAGCGCCACGAAAAGGTCGCGGGGTCGAAAGGCTCGCCTCCCTGCAGACCGGTCAGCACGTAGACCACCGTGCTGAGGTGGGCGGCTGCGAAAGCCAGCGCGCTGCCGACCAAGGCCAGGACCTCGGCACCCAGTGTGGCGGCATCCGCGCGGCAGCGCAGCGCCAGCAGGCCGCGCCGCGAGCCCAGGTACAGCAGCGAATAGAGCAGCCAGCGAAACAGCAGTTCCTCCCAGGCCCCCCCGCCCATGCGCAGCGCGACCAGCGACAGGGAAGGGGTGCCGACCTCCCCAAGGCGCAGATGAGCCAGATCGCCGGGCACGGACAGGAGCCAGGCCAGCCCGAGCAGCAAAGGCCCCATCGAAACCGCCGCCAGCAGCGCTTCCTTGAGGATCGTCAACAGCCGCGGCACCAGCGCGTAGTCACTGCGGTAAAGCCAGACGAGGCAGCCACAGGCCAAGAGCGCGATCGCCACCCACAGCACAAGCTCTGCTTGCGGCAGGAGGCGGAGCGGCAGCGTCAGACAGTACTGCGCCAGATTCGCGCCCAGCCCCGCTCCCCGCGCCAGCTCGTGCAGGACCAGCAGGGGCGTCAGCGCCAAGAGACCCAGCGCCAGCGGCTGCTCGGCTCGCGACGGCTCCTTCACACCCGAGGAACCCGCCCCCAGTGCAGGCAGGCGATGCCAAAGCTCAGCAGTTCGTGGCCGCATTCGGTGAAGCCGGCGGCCTCGAGCTCGGTCTGGAGCTCGGCCGGCTTGGGCCACGCGAGCACCGTGCGCGGCAGGTACGAGTAGGCGTCGTCATCCTTGGAAACGAGCCTGCCGATGCCTGGCAGGATGCGCGTGAAATAGGTGCGGTAGATCCAGCCGAACACGCGGCCGGGCGGCATGGAGAACTCGAGGATCAGCACCTGACCGCCGGGGCGCAGCACGCGCTTCATCTCGCGCATGCAGCCGCCGCGCTCTTCCACGTTGCGGATCCCGAACGAAACCGAGCACACATCGGCAACGCCCGAAGCCACCGGCAGATTCATCGCATCGCCATCCGCGAACAGCGTGTGGGCGCGCTTGCCGCGCTTTTTCTCGGCGCGCTCGAGCATCGGATGGGTGAAGTCCAGGCCGATCACCTGCGCGCCGGCGCGCGCGTACAGCAGCGCGACATCGCCGGTGCCGCAGCACACGTCCACCACCGTCATTCCGGGCTGGACGCCCGACTGGCGCAGCAGCCGCTTGCGCCAGCGCTGGTCGATGCCCAGCGAAAGCACTCGGTTCAGCAGGTCGTAGCTGCCCGCGATGCGCGCGAACATGCTCTGGACGCTCTTGGGATCAGGCATGGGGGCTGGAGGATAGCCGCTCTCCAAAGGGCGCGCGCGGTGGGCAGAGGAGCGGATCCGCCCCTCGCGCACCGCGCGCCGTGTTGGCAAGGGAGCCGTTTACTGACGGAAGTAGTCCATCAGCACCTGGACATTCGGAGCCGGAACCGACTGGATGCCGGCCAGGAAGGGATTGACGTCCACCTTGGCATTGCCCTGGTCGATGCGGATCACGTCGACCACGCCCGAGCCGGAGAGCGGCGTGGGCACGGCGACGAACAGGTAGCGCGGTTCGTTGGCATTGACCGCGTTTAAGGGGCAATTGCCCTTGACCAGCCCCTTGCCGTTGACCGGCACGGAGGAGTTGCCGGTGAAGGTCGACAGCAAGTTCTGCAGACCAGACACGTTGCGCATGTTGTCGAAGGCGAGGTCCACCGGCACGCCCGAGAGCTTGTCGCTACCCAGCGACACCGGCACGCCCAGATACATGTCGCGGAACTGCGGGATCGTCAGCGACTGCACGTTGAGCGGCAGCGCTCCCGGAATGGCGGTCTCGATCACCAGCTTGGAGATCGCGCCGACCGACTCCTGACCCGGGAAGGGCGCGTTGGTCGCGATGTTGATCGGGTTTTGGTGCGCGATCCACAGCGCCGAACGCAGGTCCGTGGGATCCACCTGCATGGCCTTGGGCTGGCGGAAGGTCGAGTCCGCGATCCCGATCACGTTGTCGTAGCCCCAGCCGTTGACCGTGTTGGGACCGGACTCGTAGATCGCCACCCGCCCGTTGCGGTTCATGATGTAGGCGAAGTAGACCTGCCGGTTGAAGCCCCAGCACAGCTGGCGCGGCGTCACCGCGACTTCGAAGGGCTCGTTGAGTTGCGAGCTGACCATCTGGCGCACGGTCAGCGCCGTGCCCGAGATGATCGTGACCGTGCTGTCGGCCTCGTTGGTCACCAGCACATCCTCATCGCCCGGCTCCCAAGCGATGCCGCGCGGGCGCGAACCCACCAGCGTCTCCTGCACCACGGTGTGGAAGGTGGCGGAGTTGGGGTCGATGTCGATGAAGCTCACGATGTCCGAGAGCTGGTTCGAAACCGCCAGCAGGCTCAGGTTGGGGCTCATCGCCAGCGAGGTCGGATCCGGCGTGGGGATGCGGTCGATGACCGTCATGCGGTTGGAGTTGAGCACCACCACCTCGCGCCGACCGCGGTCGATGCAGTACAGGTACTGACCGATCTGCTGACGAACCATGTACGTCAAGCAGGCCGTCACCACCGTCTGGTTGTACGAGGGGCCTTGGAAGAAGTTGTTTTGCTCGGGGCTCAAAAGACCCGAGGGCGGGACCGGGATCGGGTTCGCCAGCGGCTGGCCGAAGGGATCACCGGGACCCAGCAGGTTGTTGGTCGCGGTCACGTCGATCGAGGTGGGTTCCTGACCGCCGATGTACGGCGAGATGCAGATCGGCGGGAAGACCAGCGGCGGCGGGTTGGGGTGCGGAGCCCAGGAGATCAGGTTCTCGGCGCCGGGCGTGATCACGCCGTTGGCCTGCTGGGCAGGCGTCGGGATCAGCGTGTTGCCGTTGGGCGTCGGGTTGATGATCTTGATCTGGTCGAAGGCGCACAGGTTGCCGCCGCCGCTCTGGCAGCCGAACGGAGCCGGACCGTTGTTGAACGTGCTGTCCAGCGAGTGTCCCAGCATCATGTCGCCGACGGCGGTCAGCACGGGCGCGCGCACCAGCAGATCGTTGAGGCTGGAGTCCCGGGTCAGCGTGAACACGCCCGAGGATCCCCCGTTGATCGTGCAGTTGCCCGCCTGCAGCGGCGGACGCAGGGCCGAGCCCTGGATCGCGACGTTGGGGTTGTTCGGGAAGTTCGAGTTGCCGTACTGCGGGTTCTGCTGGCTGAAGGTGGGGTTGCCGGTCGACTGCCCGAAGCCGTTGAGGTCGATCACCGACAGGCCGGGGACAGCGCCCGTGCGGCCCATGTAGATCGTGTCCGGAGCCACCGGCGCGTTGACGAGCCCCGGACCTTCGCCCGTGGTGAAGGCCGAGACGCCGCCCAGCAGGTTGTTGTTGGCCGAGAGGTCGCGGAACTGCGCGGCATTGATGTTGAGCGTCACGGCGTTGAACACGCCGCAAGGCTGGTTGACCGGGCCCTCGCCGGGGAAGTTGAAGGCCGGAAGGATCTCGTACTCCGTCAGATCGTAGACGCTGACCGGCAGCACGCTGAACGGCACGCTCACCAGCGCGGTCGGCGGCCCGAAGTTGATCGCCAGCGCGGCACTCGGCAGCGGCGGCAGACCATTGGGCAGCGAACCGAGCGACCAGGGCTGGATCGCCTCCGTGAACTCGACCCGGATCGTCGTCAGCGGATCGACGCCGATCGAGCCGTTGGACGGCGTCACCAGCGGGTTGTTGAGCGGCGGCGGCGTGCGCGCCACTTCCGGGCGCAGCGTGTCGGCGCCGACGGTGGTCGAGCCCGTTGCGCGGCGCTGCATGAACTTGCCGGAGGTGTTCTTGACCGAAGTCGAGATCTTGAGCCGGATCTGGCGTCCCGTCGGGAAGGTTTCGAAGGTCGAGAGGTCGCCGTCGGTGTCGGCGACGAACACCACCGTGCGCGGTGAGACGAGCTTCTCCGCGCCCGTGAAGTAGGAGGCACCCACGCCCGGGAAGCCCGCGCCGGGGTTGCCGCCATCCACGCTAGGAGCGATCGGCAGGCCGCTGGTCGGATCGAGCGTCACCCAGGTCTGCAGCGGCAGCTGCGGCGGGTTCGTGTTGGGCGGCACCGAACCGGCAAAGGTGCGGCCGTTGATGAACGCGCGCGCCTGCACCGGCAGGATCGAGCCGGAGATCGGGTCGATGGCATTGAGCGTCACGGTGCCCGTGAGGCTGCCCGTGGGCTGGGCTCCCGGGGAGCCATCGAGCACGCTGGTGATGTCGAGGTCGCTGGTGAACTCGGCGTAGATGAAGTGGTTGCCCGTGAAACCCGAGGGCAGGATCGCCGTGGTCGGAAACTGCGGGGTGGGCAGGATCGGGTTGCCGGAGGTGACGTTGGCGACCAGATCCTCCTCCGTGCGGATCGAGATCAGCGTCGAGGTCGGGTTGCCGTTGGCGTCCAGCTTGAGCGCTGTGTGCGGCAGGATCTGGCCAAATCCATTGGATACTTGGCTGAGATCGAGCGAGGGCTTGGAGGTGCTGGAGCTACCGCCACCGCAGGCGGGAATCAGCAGCAGGGCCGTGCCGAGGAGGACGATTGTCGACCGGGTCTGGATCATCGTTTCAGGGGATCTTCGGAGTGGTGTTCGCGCTCGAACCAGGCGCGGCGCGGCGGCTTCCTAGGGAGCCGGAGCGGCCGGTTGGTTCAAGTTTCGTGCCAGCCAAGACCGGCAGCCTTGGGGGCCGGCGATCGGGGGCATGTATCCGTGTCAGGGAGCGGGGTTACCCACCGAGGGCCTGCCGAATCGGTGCCACACGGCCGCGGGCGCGCCGGGGCGGGTGGAGCGGAGGCGCACGACGCGCGTGCGCTCCTGCACCGAGGGGGGCAAGAACGGGAGGGGTCGGAGCAGTGTCTGGGCACCACCCCCCCATGTCAAGCGTGAGGGGCTGGATTTGGGCTCCGCTACGCTCTCGCCCCACCCGGTTTGGGGGGCTATGCTCGCCGCCCATGGCACAGCCCCCGGGACAGGTCTTCGATCCCAGCGCGCTGGAAGAGGGCGACGGCGAGGGCGGTGAGGGCGGCCGAGATCCCGAGGCCAGCCTGCGGCCACGCTCGCTGGAAGAGTTCGTCGGCCAGTCGCGGGTGCTGGAAAACCTCAAGGTCTCGATCCGCGCGGCCCGGGCCCGCGGCGAGCCGCTGGACCATGTGCTGTTTTCCGGTCCCCCGGGGCTCGGCAAGACCAGCCTTGCGCGCATCCTGGCGCGCGAACTCGGCACGCAGCTGCATTCCTCGAGCGGCCCCGCGCTCGAGCGGCCGCGCGACCTGCTCGGCATCCTGACGCAGCTGAAGCGCGCGGACGTGTTCTTCATCGACGAGATCCACCGCCTGTCGGCGCCCGTCGAGGAGTACCTGTACACCGCGATGGAGGATTTCTCCGTCGAGTTCACGATCGACTCCGGTCCGCACGCGCGCGTGGTGCCGATGCAGCTGGAGCCCTTCACGCTGGTCGGGGCGACGACGCGCGAGGGCCTGCTCTCCGCACCCTTCCGCGCGCGCTTTGGCATCGCCGAGCGCCTGATCCCCTACAGCGACGAGGAACTGGTCGCGATCCTGCGCCGCTCCGCCGGTCTGCTGGGCGTCGAACTGGAGTCCGAGGGAGCGCAGCGACTGGCCGAGTGCTCGCGCGGCACGCCGCGCATCGCCAATCGCTTCCTGCGGCGCGTGCGCGATTTCGCCGAGGTGGAACGCGTGCCGCGTGTCAACCGCGCCTTCGCGGAGACCGCGCTGGCGCGCCTGGGCGTCGACGAAAACGGCCTTGAGGATCTGGACCGGCGCATTCTCGCGGCCTTGTCGAAGACCCCGGAGCTGCCCGTGGGCCTCAAGACGATCGCAGCCGCGGTCGGCGAGAGCGAGGACACGATCGAGGAGGTGTTCGAGCCGCATCTGCTGCGCATGGGCTTCGTGCACAAGACCGCGCGCGGCCGCCGGATCACGCCCGCGGGACTGCTCGCGATCGGCCGCAAGGAGCCGAGCGGCGGCGAGTGGTTCCGCGAGCCTGAGCGGCGATGAACCTGCGCCACGGCTTCGGCTTTGAGTGGCACGCGCGCTCGTCGCGGTGCCTTGCGCGCACCGGCGTGTTCCACACGCCCCACGGCCCCGTCCCCACGCCCGCCTTCATGCCGGTGGGCACCAAGGGCACGGTCAAGGGCGTGTTTCCGCGGGATCTGGCGGCCGTCGGCTCGACGATGATCCTCGCGAACACCTACCACCTGCACCTGCGGCCCGGCGAGGACGTGGTCGCGGAACTCGGCGGCCTGCACCGCTTCATGGACTGGGACGGGCCGATCCTCACGGACTCGGGCGGCTATCAGGTCTTCAGCCTCGGCCACCTCGCCAAGATCGACGAGCGCGGCGTGAGCCTGCGTTCGATCGTCGACGGCAAGCCGATTCGCTTCGAGCCGCGCGGCGTGATCGCGATCCAGCGCAAGCTCGGCGCCGACATCGCGATGGCCTTCGACCACTGCCCCGCCGATCCCGCCGACCGCGGCCTGTGCGAGCTCGCCGTGGAGCGCACGGCGCGCTGGCTGCAAGAGTGCGTGGAAGCACACCACCAGCACGGCGGCGAAGCGAGCGGTCAGGCGCTGTTCGCGATCGTGCAGGGCGGCATCTTCGAGGATCTGCGCGCGCGCTCCGTCGAGGATGCGCTGCGCCACGATCTGGTCGGCTACGCGGTCGGCGGCGTCAGCGTCGGCGAATCGCGCGAGCAAGCGCGCAGGGCCGTCAGCCTGAGCGCCCCGCTGCTGCCCGAGGACCGCCCGCGCTACCTGATGGGCGTCGGCACTCCGGGCGATTTCTTCGATGCCATCGAGCGCGGCATCGATCTGTTCGACTGCGTCACGCCGACCCGCCATGCGCGCAACCACAACGCCTTCACCAGCCGCGGCAAGATCAACGTGCGCAACCAGCAGTGGCGCACCTCGCGCGAGCCGCTCGATCCGGAGTGCGACTGCGTGGCCTGCCGCCGCTATCCGATCGGCGTGCTGCGGCATCTGTGCAACTCCGACGAGATGCTCGGCGGCATGCTGCTGACGCTGCACAACCTGCGCTTTTTCCACGTGCTGATGGAGCGCATCCGAGCCGCGATCCGCGAGGATCGGCTGGCGGAGCTGCGCGCGCGGGTGCTCAGCTCGCTCGAACCGGGCGAGCCAGCACCAGAACCTTCTCGCTGAAGCCCGGCGCGAACCAGTGCTTGCCGTGCACCTCCAGTCCGGCGGCGAGAAACAAGGGATCGATCCCTGACGGGCTGGTGCGCGGGCTGACGCGCCGGCGGAACAGCGCGCCGCGCAGTCGGCGGCTCTGGGCGCTGAAAGCCCACGAGTGGCGCACATCGACGACGAGCGCGCCGCGCGTCACCCGCCCCAGTTCGCGCAACACCTCCAGCTGCAGCGCGGGCGGCACGTGGAAGAGAAAGCGCATGCACAGCACCAGATCGAAGCTCGCGTCCCCGAAGGGCAGGCGCGTCGCGTCGGCGCGCACCCGGCGCGCGGAAGCTTCGCCGGCGGCGAGCAGCATCGGCAGCGATAGATCGCCCGCCACCAGCGTGCGCCCCTCGGCCGCGAGCCCCGGCAGGAAGCGGCCGGTGCCGCAGGGCATGTCGAGCACGCTGCGCGCGGCGTGCCATTCCGCCCCCAGCAGCCGGCGCACCGCGGCGAGCATGCGTGCCGTGTCGCCGCGCGAGCGCAGCGACTCAAAGCGCGCGGCGTCGTAGCCGGCGACGACCTTGGGATCCTGGTAGTGGGCCTGCTTGGTCTGCCAGCGGCGGGAATCGTCTTCCGCGCTCACGGCCGACGCTCACTTCCGCTTGTAATCAGGACACTGCAACGCATTGGGCCGCTCGCGGCGGGTGCACGCGTTGCCGTAGTCGTACTTGCAGGTGTCGCACAGATAGCGCTTGCTCTCGAATGCGAACAGGCGGCGCAGGCTTTCGGCGATGCGCCGCCACCAAGGGAGCGAATCAGGGCTTCCCGGCACGGCCGTCGAGCACCTCGATGCGACGCACGTCCACGCGCGCGGGCGCGCCCGTGGTGGCACTCTTGACGAAGGCGCCAATCACGCCGATCTGGCAACCCTCGTAGTTCGACAGATCGTAGCGGCCGCTGCTGCAGCTGAGTTCGGTGCTCGGCTTGCCGGCCCAGCGGATCACCCAGCCATCGCCTGCGCGCTCCAGCCAGCCGCGGGCCTGGAAGCGACCCCACAAGGGATCGTTGGCGAGGCTTGCCTCGCGCAGTTGCGCTTCCGCGCGCGCGAGGCGCTCCTGACGCTCGGACTCCAGCGCGCTGCGATCCGACTTCAGGCGGCGCACCTCCTCGTGCAGCGCGATGCGCTCGAGCTGGCTCCGCGCTTGCTCGGCGCCGGCTCCCGTCGGGCTCTTCGCGAGGAACGCGTTGTAGGCCGCCTTGGCGGCCGTGAAGTCCTGAGCCGCCGACGTGCGCGCGGCTTCGTACAGCGCCTCGGCCTCGGCGAGTTCGCCGCGCACGGCCGGCTTCTCGCCGCCAGCCGGCTTCTCGGCCGCTTTCTCCGTGCTGCCCGACTTGGGCGTGGGCTGCTTCTGTGTGCGCTTGGCGAGCGCGGCGGTCTGCGCCGCGGCAAAGCTCGTCGCCGCGTCCGCACCCGCATCCTTGGTTTCGCCGCTGCGGCACCACAGCGTGGTGCCCACCGGTGCGAGCACCTGCACCCAATCCTCGCTGAGCGCCTTCTCCGGATTGCTGCGCGTCAGCATCGTGACGCGATCGCCGGTGGTCAGCGAGCGCGACAGGGGATAGTTGTTGTCGAGCGAGGTGCTCGGCTTGGGGCGCATGTTGACGCCCGTGCCGCGCACGCGCAGGACCCCTGTTTCCTCGGTGGTCTCGAGGAACCGACCGAAAACCCAGACCGTCACGGGCTCGGCGGGCTCGACCTCGAGGTAGCCGGCCTCCTTGTTCTCGCTGCGCACCTTCAGCAGCGCGCCGCTGCCGACGCTCACCAGGAGCGCACCTTTGGTGTCGGCGATGTTGTAGAGCCGGGTGCCGTCGGCACCCGCCTGCACATAGCGCGTCGATTGGGCAGCGAGCGCGCGGCTCGCCACGGCGGTGGTGCTGGGTTGCGCGGCGGCAGCCAGGCTGCCGCAGACGAGCGTGAAGAAGGACAAGGTGATGGCAACTCGAGTCATGAACGGTGTGTTTCCCCTCGCGCCGCGTCCGGCGGCGCATCGAGGCGGATCCTAGCGGTCGGAGCGGCGGCAATCCACGGCTTTGGCTAGGCTATTGCGCGCCATGCAGCCGCCCTACTTCCCCTACATGAGCTGGGCTCAGACCCAGGCGGGTCGCACCCCGCACGTGCTCTCGGTCTCCGGAGTGCCCGCCGCGGACCCCGCTGTGTTCGCCGACCTGCCGCCGATCGACCTCGAACACCCGCGCAAGGTCTGGCTGCCCGAGGTCGAGCAGCGGCTCGCCCAGCGCTGGAACATCGATCCGCGCCGCGTGATCGCCTGCCTGGGCGCTTCCGGGGGCATGCATCTGGCCGCCCAAGCCTGGTTCGGCCCCGGCGTGCGCGTGGTGACCGACAACCCCTCCTACGAGCCGTTCCGAGCGCTGCCCCGGCGTCTGGGAGCCGAGTTGTGGACCGTGGAACGACGCCTGGAACAGCGCTTTCGACTCTCGCCCGGAGCGATCGGCGCGGCGACCATCGGCGCCGGGGGCCCGACCGCGGCCTTCTTCGCCAATCCGCACAACCCCACGGGCAGCCTGAGCACGGCCGCGGACATCCAGACCATGGCGCGCGGCGTCGACACCTTGATCGTGTGCGAGGTCTACATGGAATGGGTGCCGCCGGAGGAGCGGGCGCACGCGGCGCTGCTGGCGCCCAACGGGGTTTCGATCGGCAGCCTCACCAAGGCCTACGGTCTCGGACCGCTGCGCGCCGGCTGGCTGGTTCTCGGCGAGGGCCTCGCGCACGAGCGCGAGCGCCTGATCGACCTGTTGTTCCTCGATTATGTCGATCCGCCCACGAGCAGTCTGCGCGCCTTCGCCCGCGCTCTGGAAGCGCTCGACACGCTGGCCGCGGGAATCGAAACCCTGCGCACTCACTCGCGCCCGCATTGGGAGCGCTTTCTGGCGCTGACGCCCGAAATCGATGCGTGGATCCCCGAACACGGATTCATCGCCTTCCCGCGCGTGCGCGGCGTCGCCGACACGCGCGAGCTGTGCGAGCGGCTGGTGCACGAGCACGGCGTCGACGTCGTGCCGGGCCACTTCTTCGGCGCGCCGGGGCACATCCGCGTCGGCTGCCCGCAGCCCCCGGAGATGGTCGAAGCCGGGCTGGCGCGATTGAGCGCCGGCCTGCGCGCCTTGGCAGGCGCACAGGCGCGCGGGTAGTCTCTTGCCTCTCCGATCCATGCGCCAGTTCCTGCGATCCAAGATCCACAAGGCAACCGTCACCGGAGCCGACATCCACTACATCGGCTCGGTCACGCTCGATTCCGAGCTGATGGAGCGGGCGGGCATCGGCGAGTGGGAGAAGGTGCTGATCGTCGACAACACCAACGGCGCGCGACTCGAGACCTACGCCCTCCTCGGCGAGCCGGGAAGCGGCATCGTCCAGATCAACGGCGGGGCGGCGCTGCTGGTCAAGCCCGGCGATGAGGTCATCATCATGACCTTCGAGATCGCGGATCGGCCCAGCGGCCCGACGCAGATCCTCGTCGACGGCCAGAACCGCTTCGTGCGCAACCTGTAGTGCAGGACGCGCCCACAGCGGAGAAGCCGATCGTCATCGCCCACGCGCGCATCGTCTCGGGCACGGGCGGAGGGCCGGAAAAGACGATCCTCGCCACGCCTCGGCACCTCAAGGGCTCGCGCTACTCGGCCTTCGCGCTCTACCTGCACGCCCCCGGCGATCCGGGCATCGCCGTGCTCCAGCGCCGCGCCGAGGCGGCGGGGTGCGAGCTGGTGCTGGTGCCCGATCCGTATCCGTTCGATCCGCGCACGCTGCGCCGCCTCGTCGACATCGCGCGCGAGCGCGAGGTCGGCATCTGGCACGGCCACGACTACAAGTCCAATTTCTACGGACTGTACGTGGCGAAGCAGCTCTCGATTCCCTTCGTCACCACGATGCACGGCTGGGTCAAGCCGAGCTGGAAGACGCCGCTGTACTTCGCGATCGACCGCTGGTGCCTGCGCCGCGCGCGCGCGGTGATGGCGGTCAGCCAGGATCTCTACGAAGCCGCCTTGCGCGCGCGCGTCGACCCGCGCCGGCTCAGCCGCATCGAAAACGGCATCGACACCGGTCACTTTCTCCGCCGCTGCCGGCCGGAGCAAAGCGAGGCGCGAGTCCGTCACAAGGCCGCGTTCGTGATCGGCGCCGTCGGGCGCCTTTCGATCGAAAAGGGCTTTGATCTCTTGATCCGCGCCTGCGAGGCGCTGCTGGATCGCGGGCATGACTTCGAGCTGTGGATCGCGGGCGAGGGCGATCAGGAATCCAGCCTGCGCGCGCAGATCGCGGCCTCGCCGCACCGCGAGCGCCTGCGCCTGATGGGCTTTCAGGAAGACACGCGCGCGCTGTTCGAGAGCTTTGATCTCTTCGCGCTCTCCTCGCTGCGCGAGGGTCTGCCGAATGTCGTGCTCGAGGCCATGGCGCTGGAGCTGCCCGTGCTCGCCACGCGCTGCGGCGGGCTGGCGGAGTTCCTGCGCGATGGCGAGGACGCGCGCCTCGTGGAGCCCGGCAGCGTCGAGGCGCTCGTCCGCGGCCTCGGCGAGCTGCTCGAAGCGCCGGCCCTGCGGAGCGCGCTGGGCGCGGCGGCGCGCGCGCGCGTCGTGCGCGAGTGCAGTTTTGCGCAGCGGATTGCGGCGGAAATCGCGGTCTACGAGCGGCTGGAGCGGTAAGCCTCGATCGCAAGGCGCTCCCACTCGCGCAGCGAGCGCTGCGGGCATTCCCCGCGCTCCCCCCGCGCGCAGGCCGCCGCCAGATCCTCGTACTCCGGCGACAGATCCAGATCGCTCGGTTCCGCGCCCGCGGCCGCCTGCCCCGCCGCCTGCCCCGCCGCCTGCGGGCGGCGGCGCAGCTTGACGCGGATCTCGCAGCCATCGACGCGCACCGTGACGCTCTCGCGCTCGCACTCCACGCGCTCGATGCGCCACCAGCGCAGGCCCAGCGAGCTGGTGTGCCGCAGCACCGCGTTCTCGATGCCCGCACGCTCTGGCTCGCGCGCGAGGAAGGACAACAGCACGCCGGGCCGATTCTTCTTCATGCCCACCGCCGTCCACCATGCATCGAGCGCGCCCGCCGTGCGGATCGCCTCCAGCGCCGGGGCCAGTTCCTCGCCGCGCATGTCGTCGAGTTGCACGGCGCCTTCGAAGAGTTCCGTGCGCAGGGGCACGCTCTTTGACGCCGTCTCCAGCTGCACGCGACACAGATTCGGCGGGCCCTCCTTGGGATCGCGCGTGCCGGCGCCATAACCGATGCGCGCGGCGGCGAAGGAGCGCGGCTCCTCGAAGCGCTCGCACAGCACCGCCAGCAGGGCCGCGGCCGTGGGCGTCAGGCGCTCGCCCGCTCCCCCAAGGCGCGTCACCCGTCCGCGCAGCAACTCCGCCACCGCCGGCGCGGGCACCGGCATCTCGCCGTGCGCGCAGCGCACGGTGCCGGCTCCCAGCAGCGGCGGCGCGCAGTGCACCTCGCGCACCTCCAGGCGCTCCAGCGCCAGCGCCACGCCGCAGACATCGATCAGGGTGTCGACGGCGCCGATCTCGTGGAAATGCACTTCCTCCGGCGCGCAGCCGTGCACCCGGCCCTCGGCCTGTGCGATGGCCCACAGCACGGCGAGCGCGCGCTGCTGCACGGTCTCCCGCAGGCCCGCGGCGGCGATGATCCGCTCCAGGTCGCGGTAGCCGCGATGCGGCTGGCTGTTCGACTCCGGCGTGCGCACATCGAGGTGCGCGCCCGAGAGGTTCTGGCGCCACACCTTCGCCAGCCGGAACTGCACCGCGCCCGGCAGCAGGGCCTCTGCGAGTGCTTCCAGATCGCCCAGCGTCCAGCGGGGATCGCCCAGATCGAGCAGGGCGGCGAGAAACATGTCTCCCGCCAACCCGCCAAAGGGCTCCACGTACAAGCGGCTCATGGCGCGAGACTAACAGATGCGAGCGGGGTTGCACTTGCGCTAGGATCCTGCCCGATCGGCACCTCGTCCCACCCACCTGACCCACTCCACCCCGCGCTCCTCATGACCTGCTGTTTTTCTAAGTCGCTCTTCCTGCCCATCGCGCTCCTCGTCGGCCTCGGCGGCCTGGCCTTCGTCGCCACTTCGGCCAAGGCCAGCGGTCCCGCCCCCGCCCCCGCCCCAGCAGCGCTCGCCGACGGCGGCGGCCCGCTGGAAGAAGCGATGGAGTCGATGAAGGCCGGCATGAAGCGTCTGGGTCGCGAGATCGGGGCCAAGGATGCCAACGCCTGGAAGACGATCAGCGCGCTGCAAGCCGCCATCCACAAGGCCAAGGATCAGGAACCCCCGATCGTCAAGACCAAGCCCGAGGCCGAGCGCGCCGCGACGCTCGCCGGCTACCGCACCATGATGGCGCAGACCCTCGCCGTGACCTGCAAGCTGGAGCAGGAAATCCTCGCGGGCAAGTGGGAAGAAGCCAACAAGACGCTGACCGAAGAGTTGCGCCCGATGGAGAAAAAGGGCCACAACGAATACAAGGGTGACTGAGGAGCAAGCGCCCTTCAGGCTCTGGCCACCACCACGACCTCGACCCGCGCGGCGCCGGCCTGGAGCAGACAGCGTGCGCATTCGTCGGCGGTGGCACCGCTGGTGAGCACGTCGTCGACCAGCCACACGCAGCGGCCCTGAATGCGCTCCTGCGCTCCACGCCGCAGTTGAAAGGCGGCGCGCACGTTGGACTCGCGCGAGAGCGCGAGGGCTGAGCCCTGCGGCCGGGTCGAGCGCACGCGCCGCAGGACTCGCGCGCATTCCAGACCGCGCCTTTCGGCCAGCGCGCGCGCCAGCCGATGGGCTTGGTCAAAGCCGCGCGCCAGATGCCGCCAGCGGTGCAGCGGGACGGGCACCAGCAGCGCAGCTTCGGCCGGGCCCGCGGGTCTGGGCAGGCGCGCATCCAGCTGCAGCGCGAGAAAATCGGCCAGTTCCGCCTGCCCGCCGTGCTTGAAGGCCAGCAGCCACTCGCGCGCCGGACCATGGTAGTCGGCGGCGCAGTGCACCGCGGCGAAGGCCGGCGCGGACTTGAGGCACTCGGCGCAGTCGTAGCCCTCGGGAAAGCCCCGGGGCAGCGCGCGGGCGCAGCGCGCGCAGCGCACGCCGACGCTGTCCGCGACAGGAAAGCGGTGCTGCGCGCAGGCGAGTTCATCGGGCCCGACGGTCTCGTCGCACAGCAGGCACAGCGCGGGCATCAGTTCGTGGATCAGGTGGCAGAAGAGCTTCATCCACCGGAGTGGACGCTGCTCGCGGCCGAGCCTCGCGCAAAAACCGGGCGCTAGGTGGCGGCTTGCACGACGCGCTCGGGCTCCAGCAGCGCGCGAGCCAGCACCTCATCGACCGTCCCGGCCCAGACGGCCTCCAGCTGCTCGCGCGCGCTCTTCGGCACTTCGTCCCAGTCGTGGCGATTGCGCGCCGGCAGGATCACGGTGCGCACTCCGCTCGCCAGCGCGGCCAGCACCTTCTCGCGGATGCCGCCGACCGGCAGCACCAGGCCGCGCAGGCTGATCTCGCCGGTCATCGCCACGTCGTGGCGCACCTTGCGGCCGGTCAGCAGCGAGACCAGCGCCGTGTACATCGTGACGCCGGCACTCGGGCCATCCTTGGGGATGGCGCCAGCCGGAACGTGCAGGTGGATGTCGCTGCCTTCGAACTGTCGGGCTTCGATCCCAAGCTCGCGGCTGCGCGACTTCACCAGGCTGAAGGCCGCCTGCGCGCTCTCGCGCATCACCTCACCGAGCTTGCCGGTGAGCACGAGCTGTCCCTTGCCCGCCATGCGCGTGGCCTCGATGAACAGGATGTCGCCGCCAAAGGGCGTCCAGGCGAGTCCGGTCGCGACACCGCTGGTCGAAGTGCGCAGCGAGACCTCGCTCTCCATGCGCTCGGGTCCGAGCACCTCATGCAGATTCTCGCGGGTGAAGCGGACGCCGGCTGCATCCCCCGCCGCAACCTTGGCGGCCGCGCGGCGGCACAGCGCACCGATCTCGCGCTCCAGGCTGCGCACGCCCGCTTCGCGCGTGTAGTGGCGCACGATGCCGCGCACGGCCTCGGGCTCGATCGCGCACTGCTCCGGAGTGATGCCGTTTTCGGCGCACTGACGCGGAATCAGGTAGGCCTTCGCGATGGCGAGCTTCTCTTCCTCGACATAGCCGGGGATCGAAATCACCTCGCAGCGGTCACGCAGCGCGCTGGGAATCTCATCGATCACGTTGGCGGTGCCGACGAACATCACCCGGCGCAGGTCGAAGGGCAGGTTGAGGTAGTTGTCGCGGAAAGCCTTGTTCTGCTCGGGATCGAGCACCTCGAGCAGCGCCGAGGCCGGATCACCGTGCGGGCCGCGTCCGAGCTTGTCGAGTTCGTCGAGCAGAAACACCGGGTTGTGGGTACCGGCCCTCTTGAGGCTCTGCAGGATGCCCCCCGGCATCGCGCCGATGTAGGTGCGCCGATGCCCGCGGATCTCGGCTTCATCGTGCACACCGCCCAGAGCCAGGCGCACGAAGGTGCGCCCCGTGGCGCGCGCGATCGATTGTCCAAGGCTGGTCTTGCCCACGCCGGGCGGACCGACGAGGCAGAGGATCGGGCTCTTGCCGTCGGGCTTGAGCTTGCGCACGGCGAGGAACTCGAGGATGCGCGTCTTGACCTTCTCGAGGCCGTAGTGATCGGCCTCGAGGATCTCGCGCGCACGAGCGAGGTCGATGGCCTCGGCGCTGGACTTGGACCAGGGCAGATCGGCGACCATCTCCACCCAGGTGCGCAGCATCGCGTACTCGGCCGATGAGGAGGGCATCCGTTCGAGTCGCTTGAGTTCCTTTCTGGCATCCTCCAGCGCCTCCCCCGGCAATCCGGCCGAGTCGAGGCGCTCGCCCAGACGCGCCAGCTCCGCCTCGTGAGCGCCTTCCTCGCCGAGCTCCTTCTGAATCGTCTTCAGTTCCTCGCGCAGGTAGTACTCGCGCTGGGCCTTGTCGAGCACGCCCTTGGTGCGCGTGCGGATGTCGCGCGAGAGCTTCAGCACCTCGATCATGTGCGCGAGGCGCTGCTGCACGCGCTCCATGCGCTCGCGCACATCCGCCGTCTCGAGCAGTTGCTGCTTCTCAGGCGGCGTGATCTCCAAAAAGGTCGCGACCATGTCCGTCAGGAGCGCGGGCGTCCCGACGTTCTGGATCACGTGGCTCAGTTCCTCGGGCGCCCCGGGCATCAGCTCGAGCGCCTCCCGGGCCTGCTCCTTCAAGGCCACGAACGGCGCCTCCAGCGCCTTGTCCTCGGCATGCCGTTCGGGAATCCACTCGATGCGCCCCACGAGGAAGGGCTCGGTCTGCGTGATTTCCTTCACGCGGAAGCGCGCGCGTCCCTGACACACGGCGTGGTGCGCGCCGTCATCGGTGTGGATGTAGCGCAGCACCTCGGCCAGCGTGCCCACGCCGTACAAATCGTCCGGGCCAGGATCGTCCTTGGTGGCGTCCTTCTGCATCAGCACGCCGATCGGCTGTTGCACGCGCACGGCTTCCTGAATCGCTCGCAGCGAGCGCTCGCGACCGATGCCAAAGGGCAGCACGACGCCGGGAAAGATCACGGCATTGCGCACGGGCAGAAGGATCACCTTGTCGAGCCGGCGCGCACGCGGGCGGGCCTTGGACTTGGGGCGGACCTTCTCCTTCGCCTTCACCTTCGGCTGAGGCTGAGGCTGAGGCTTAGGCCTAGGCTTCGGCTTCGCCTTCGGGCTGGCCTTCGGCTTCGGGCGGGAACGGGTGCGGGAGGCGGATCGCGAGGACGGGCGGCGCGGGGGCATGGCTTGGCTCAGTCTAGGACACAGTTTCGTCCAACTCCTCCAACTCCTCGCGGCGGCTGTCGGAGCGCGCACCCGCGGGACGCAGGCCCAGAGCGCGCTGGATCCGCTGGGCGAACAGCTCGGTCGTTTCGCCCGGCTCCGGTCGCACGCCGATCAGCAGGCCGATTTCCTTGGCCAGCTCCGGCCGGCTCACCAGATCCACGGCCCGCGTCTGGAGCACCTCGACCAGCTCCTTGCGAAAGCTGCGCGAGGCATACCACCAGCCCAGGGCCAGCAGCAGGACCGTGCTGACCACCAGCGCGCCTGCCCAGAGCGCCGGAAACTCGCGTCCCTGGTCGCTGGCGAGCGTTTGGCGCCCGTAGATCTGCAAGGCGAGTCCGCCCAGGATGTAGAGGAAGCCCACGCCCAGTTGCACGCGATGGAAGATCTGCTCGCGCAGGCGCGCCAGCCGGGGCCCCGCCAGCCCCAGCGCCTGTTCGACCCACTCGCGCGGCGGGCGCAGCACCAAGGCGCTCGCCAGCAGGAAGCCGCCGACGATCATGAGGAACAGTCCCAGACTGGTCCAATCGGGCAGGTTCGCGGCGGTGCTCATCGCGCCAGCAAGATACTGCTCCCCGGGCGGGGACAAAATCCCATCCTGGCGACCCACCACCCGTTCCCGGGGAAGACCGGCTTCCGATCGACGCAGTCGAAGCCTGCTAGGCGAGCCGAGGTCCCCCGCAAGGGGTGCAGCAGCCTCGCAAGTCGCTGTCCGCTCGCTCTACAATCGCACGCCCGCATGAGCGCCCAGCCCGCCATCGATCTCACCCGCCTGGCCGAACTCAGCCGTCTGTCCCTCTCCGCCGAGGAGCAGGCGGCGCTGCGCCCCCAGCTCGAGCGCATCCTCGCCCAGCTCGCCGAGCTCGAGCAGGTGCCGCTCGACGACACCCCCGCGATGGTCCGCGCCGGAGCCACCAGCGCCGTGCTGCGCAGCGACGAGCCGCAACCGAGCCTGCCGCGCGAGGCCTTGCTCGCGCGCGCGCCACAGGCCGACGAGCCGTTCTACAGCGTGCCGAAGACCGTCGGAGGCGAGGGTTGAGCGCCGCACCGCTGGGCGTTGAAGCCACGCGCGCGGCCATTCTCGCCGGCAGCACCAGCGCGGAAGCGAACCTGCGCGAATGCCTCGCGCGCATCGAAACGCTCCATCCGAAGCTGCAGGCCTTCCACAGCATCGCCGCACAGGCGAGTCTGGCGCGCGCCCGGGAACTCGATGCCCGCTGGAAGAGCGGCGCAGAGCCGGGTGCGCTGCACGGCGTGCCCGTGGCGCTGAAATCGAACCTGTGCGCCAGCGGACACGAAACCAACTGCGGCTCCCGGCTGCTCGCGGGCTGGCAGGCGCCCTACACGGCGCGCGCGGTCGAGCGCCTGCTCGAGGCCGGGGCGATTCTCGTCGGCATGACGCACATGGACGAGTTCGGGTTCGGCTCCTCGGGCGAGAACTCCGCCTTCGCCACGCCGCGCAATCCGCACGATCCCGAGCGCACGGCAGGCGGCTCTTCGAGCGGCTCCGCGGTCGCGGTGGCGAGCGGGATGGTGCCGCTGGCGCTGGGCTCCGACACCGGCGGCTCCGTGCGCCAGCCCGCGGCGCTGTGCGGCATCGCGGGCTTCAAGCCCAGCTATGGACGCATCCCCCGCCATGGTCTGGTGGCTTTCGGCTCTTCGCTGGACTGCATCAGCCCCTTCGCGCGCTCGGTCGGCGATCTGGAGTGCGCCATGGAGGTCCTGAGCGGCCACGACGCCTGCGATGCCACTTCGATCGAAGAGCCGCCGCTCCTTCGCATCGCGGATGATGGCGGCCTCGAGGGCTGGCGCATCGGCGTGCCGCGCGAGTGTTTCGAGGCGGGCTTGGATGCCGAGCTCCGCGCCGCGCTGGAGGCCGCGCTGCGCCGCCTGCAACAGCTGGGTGCGCAGTGCGTCGAGGTCTCGCTGCCGCACCTCGGCCACGCGATCGCGACCTACTACATCATCGCCTGCGCCGAGGCTTCCTCGAATCTCGCGCGCTTCGACGGCGTGCGCTACGGCGTGCGTCACACGGCCGGCAGCAGCCTCGCCGCGATGATGTCGGCGACGCGCGAGCGCGGCTTCGGGGCCGAGGTCAAGCGCCGCGTGCTGCTCGGAACCTTCGTGCTCTCGGCCGGCTACCACGAGGCCTGGTACCAGCGCGCCCAGCGCGTGCGCGCGCTCATCGCGCGCGATTTCGAGCAGGCCTTCGAACACTGCGAGGTGCTGGTGACGCCCACCACGCCCACAGCGGCCTTCCGCCTCGGGGAGCGGAGCTCCGATCCGCTGGCGATGTACCTCTCGGACGTGCTCACCGTGCCCGCCAACCTCGCCGGCATTCCGGCGCTGAGCGTCGACTGCGGACGCGCGCGCGGTCTGCCGGTCGGATTGCAGATTCTGGGACCCGTGCGCGCCGACGCGCGCGTGCTGCGCGCCGGGCGCGCCTTCGAACGGAGCGGCGCATGAGTGCAAGCGCGGATCCTGCCTTCGTTTCGCCGCGCACGGGACGCCGCTGGCTGGCCGTGATCGGCCTCGAGACGCACGTCCAGCTCAAGACGCGCACCAAGCTGTTCTGCGGCTGCGAATACCGCTTCGGCGCCGAGCCCAACACCCTCAGCTGCGCACTGTGCACCGCGCAGCCCGGTGCCCTGCCGGTGCTCAACCGCGAGGCGCTGGCGCTGGCCGTGCGCGCCGGACTCGCGCTTGGCGCCGACATCGCGCCGCTCTCGAAGTTCGACCGCAAGCACTACTTCTACTGCGATCTGCCCAAGGGCTACCAGATCAGCCAGTACGACCAGCCCTACTGCAAGGGTGGCGGCATCGCGCTGGCGAGCGGCCGCTTCATCCGGCTGGAGCGCATCCACATGGAAGAGGATGCGGGCAAGGCCATCCACGACCGCGGCGCGAGCACGCTGGTCGATCTCAACCGCGCCGGCGTGCCGCTGATCGAGATGGTGACGCAGGCCGACATCCAGACATCCTCGGAGGCCTTTGAATACCTGACGCTGCTGAAGGAGCGGCTGCAGTACGCGGGGGTGAGCGACTGCGACATGGAGAAGGGCTCGCTACGCTGCGACGTCAACATCTCCGTGCGACCGGCGGGCGAGGCCTGGCGCACCAAGGTCGAGATCAAGAACCTCAACTCCTTCCGCTTCATCGCCGCCGCGATCGAGCATGAGGCCTGGCGCCAGATCGAGGCCTACGAGAGCGAGGATCCGGCGCAGTACCCCGTGCAGGAGACGCGGCTGTACGATCCCGAACGCAACGAGACGCGCACGATGCGCGGCAAGGAAAGCGCGCGCGACTACCGCTACTTCCCCGATCCCGACCTGCCGCCGCTCGTGCTCGAGGCGAGCTTTCTCGAGCGCGAGCGCGCCAACCTGAGCGAGCCCGCGGACCGCCGCCGCGCGCGCTACCGCGAGCAGCTGGGACTCTCACCCGCCGACGCCGCGGCGCTGACCGCCGAGCGCGCGGCCAGCGACTACTTCGAGGCCTGCCTGCGCGCCGGGATCGAAGCGCGCGAGGCCAGCAGCTGGATCCAGAACGAACTCTTGGGCTGGGTCGGCGATGCGGAGCTGGGTTTGCACGATTTTTCCGAGCTCCCGATCCGTCCGCGGGAGCTTGCCGAAGTGCTCAGGCTGATCCGGGAGGGCCGGATCGCCAGCAATGCCGGCCGCAAGTTGCTGCGCGCGCGAGCTCTCGCCGGGCCTGATGGCGCGGGCATCGAGGCGCTCGTGGGTCAACTGGGGCTGGAGCAGGTGCAGGACGATGCGCAGCTGGAGGAGTGGTGCCGCGCGGCGCTCCTCGGCAAGGAGAAGATCATCGCCGATTACAGGAGCGGCAAGGAAGCGGCCCTCAACGCGCTGCTAGGCCCCGTGATGAAGGCTAGCGGCGGGAGGGCCGCGCCGGAAAAGGTGCGCGAGATCCTGAAGCGCCTGCTCTCGGGTTAGGCGCGCGGGAAGCCCGTCACTGGATCGTCGAGAGATCCCAGTTGGCCTTGCCGGCGAGCTTGATCGTGGCGGAGGCGCTGTGCGACTCGCCCCGCACATCGACATCCAGGTCGCCGTTCATCGCGAAGTCCATGGTGGCGTCCAGCTTGTAGCTGTGCAGGTGACCGCTCTTGTTGTTCCACAGCAGCGCACCCTCGCCTTTCATGCCCATGGTCATGGTCATGGTCAGGGTGATGTCAGCGTCCTCCATCTCCCCGCCGCCCAGGCTCGCGGCGATCTTCTTGATCAGCTCGCCCATGTCCATGCTCATCGTGCCATCGATGTTGATCGCGATCTCGGCGAGTTCCACGCCCTCGACCTCGCGCACCCCGACGTACTTGAGGCCAA
>Ga0172376_10000500_pt1 | contig 50859 bp, 38 predicted proteins | sample Lak35m_FD_121114 | JGI IMG/M metagenome (GOLD analysis project Ga0172376, IMG submission 121114) | Freshwater microbial communities from Kabuno Bay, South-Kivu, Congo - kab_092012_35m | ecosystem: Environmental > Aquatic > Freshwater > Lake | place: Democratic Republic of the Congo: South-Kivu...
CTCCTCGCCGGCACGCTCTTCGTGCTGCCCGGGGCGCTGCTCGTGACGGCGCTTGCCTGGCTGCATGCGGCGGGCGAGTCGGTGCCGCTCATCGCGGCGGCCTTCGCGGGCACGCGGCCGGCGGTGGTGGCGCTCGTGGCATTGGCCGCCTGGCGGATCGGCCGGAAATCGATCCGGACGGCGGCTGCGGCCGTGATCGCGGTGGCAGCATGTGCGGCGCTCGCCGCCGGCGTGCCGTTTCCGCTCGTCGTGGCGATCGCGGGGATCGTCGGGTGGCTCGTGCCGCTCGATCTCACGGCATCGGCCCACGGCAAGCCGTCCGCGGCTCCGCAGGGAGCGGAGGCTCTGGCGCCGTCGGGGGCAGCGGCGATCCGATGGCCGCTTGCGATTGCCGCTGCTGCGATCTGCGTGTGGATCGCGTGCTATGGAATCGTGTGGCGTCTCGACCTCGCCGGCGGCGCTGGCCCCGCGATTGCGAGGCTCTTCACGGAGACGACGCTGCTCTCGCTTGGCGGCGCATACGCCGTGGTGCCCTGGGCGCTCGATGAGTCGGTGGCCCGCGGCTGGCTCGAGCCGGCGGAGCGATTCGATGCGCTCGCGATGGGGGAGGCGACGCCTGGCCCGCTGATCTTGGTGGTCACATTCATCGGGTTTCTGGCCGGCTGGAAGGCGGACCCTTCGGCCGCCGCCGTGGCGGGCCTCGAGGGGGCGGCGATCGCGACGCTCTTCGCATTCATCCCGTCGTTTGGGATGGTGCTGGCGCTCGCGCCACTCGTGCGCAAGATCCGCGCCGGGTCGCGGCTCGGTCGGGCGATGGCGGCGATTGGAGCGGCGGTGGTGGCGGCGATCGTGCTGCTCGGCCTACGGCTCGCGGCCGGGGCGTTTTTTCCGCAGGGTAGCCTGGAGATCGTGCCGCTGGTGGTGGCGGCCGCGAGCGGCGTGCTCTTGGCGACGGGCCGGGCATCCACGCCGGTCGTGGTGCTCGCAGCCGCCGTGCTCGGCGCGGCAACCGCATGAGGAGGACAGGCCTCCGTGCCTGTCGCTGGTTTTCACGCTAGACTTTTCGGCTGAACGGATGGGTGGCAGAGCGGTTGAATGCACCGGTCTTGAAAACCGGCAGCGGCGAAAGTCGCTCGTGGGTTCGAATCCCACCCCATCCGCTTTCTGATGAAAGCCAGATCAGCCGCCCCACGTCTCTTCCGGCCGTCGCGTGATTGCGAAGTAGGCGACATAGAGCCACGAGAGCAGCCCGGCAAGGATCGCCCAGAGGATCGAGCGGTTTCGCTGCCATGAGCACACCACGGCGATCACGGACCCTAAGCCGACGCCGTCGCGGACGACACTGAAAGCTCCGCCGCCGGGAAGGGTCTCGAAGATGACGTCGGCCACAGGTGACATGCCTGAGATCATACAACAGGTGTGTGGAAATCCCGCGTTCTCAACCCGTTCGCGGGTAAGGCTTGCGTGGGCGTCGTTCGTGTCCCGGGGGCTCGTGAGGTGCGGCAGTTGGTCGGCGATGTGGTCAATCAAACAGCAACCCCGGGCTTCCGCCCGGGGCTTGTTGTGAACCCGACAAAAAGCCCGGAGCGGAAGCGATAGGGTTCCGCTAGTGCGACGCCGCACCCCCACGGTCGGCGGAGCCGAGGGGCTTGAGGCGGATGTTGCGGAAGTGGACTTCGTCGTTGTGGCCCGCGAAGCCGATGCGGCCCTTCGTGCGGGCGAGGCCGGGGTGGGGCTTGCCGTCGAGCGTGGGCTTGCCGTCGCGGAAGGGGGCCGTGTCGGCGTCGACGATCGTCTTGCCGTTCACCACCACCTTCACCCGCGTGCCCTGCACGGTCACCTCCTCCGCGTTCCACTCACCCGCTGGCTTCAGGCACGTGCCCCGCTCCGCGGCCACCACGCCGTAGATCGAGCCGTGGGCCTGCCAGGGCTCGATGCCGCGGTATTGCTCGTGGCCGTCGTCGAGGATCTGCAGCTCGATCCCGTCAAACGCGGCGTTGCCCGCCGGAGGCATCCGAATCGCGAGGCCGTTGTTGGCCCCGGGCGTGAGCCGAAACTCAAACCGCAGCACGAAGTCGTCGTATTCGCCCGCCGTGAGCAAGTTGCCCCCGACGCCGGGCCTGCTCCGCAGCTCGCCATCCACCACCTCGTAGCCCGCCGTCGCGCCCTGCCAGCCGGCGAGATCGCGGCCGTTGAAGAGGCTCGTGAATCCGGCCGGCGGCTCGTCGCCCCGCGCGTCGACGCAGATGACGGTAAACAGGCAGGCGAGGGCGAGGCGCATGATGAGGCGGCAAAGCACGATTCAATGCTCCTGGACACGAGGGCTACGACGGCAACTCGACCGTCTTGCCGGTGCGAAACGATTCGTCGGCCGCCAGCACGATCCGCAGGCTGTTGACGGCGTCAGCCATGTGGTCGGAGAGATCGCGGTCGTGTTGGATCGCGTCGAGAAACATCTGCTGCTCGAGCACGCAGAGGGCGTCGTGGTCGGGCTCGCCGGCGCAGTCGATGATCTCATCGGGCTTCGCGAACGTGCCGTCGGGGCGGAGGGCGCCGTGATGCAGGCGAAGCAGCGAGGCCTTCGTATGCCCCTCTACGTCGTCGCTGCTCGTTTCCCCCTCCTTCACGCCCGCGATGCTCACGCAGCCCTTCGGCCCGACCACGTCCTTCACGAAGTAGGCGACGTCGCTCATCATCGGGCCCCAGCCGGCCTCATACCAGCCCACGGAGCCGTCGGCAAACGTCACCTGCAGCTGGCCGTAGTTGTACATCCCGGGGGGCAGCTCGTCGGTGAGTCGGGCCCCGATCGCGCTGACCCGCACCGGCCGCGACCGCGTCATCAGGCACATCACGTCGACGTAGTGCACGCCGCAATCGACGATCGGCGACATCGAGTTCATCAGCTGCTTGTGGGTCTTCCACTGGTCGCCGCACGACTGCTGGTTGAGGTTCATCCGCATCACGAGCGGCTTGCCGAGCGTCTGCGCCGTCTCGATGAACTTCGCCCAGGTGGGATGCACGCGGAGGATGTAGCCGATCACGAGCTTTTTGCCGGCGCGGCGGGCGGCAGCCACCACCTCCTCGGCCCCGGCCACGGTCGTGGCGACGGGCTTCTCGAGAAAGACGTGGCAGCCGGCGGCGAAGGCCCGCTTCGCGTAGTCGGCATGCGTGTCGGGGTAGGTGTTGATCGAGACGGCATCGGGGCGGGTGGCCGCGAGGGCCTTCTCGAAGTCGTCGAACTGCGGATAGTCGGCACCGACGGCCTCGAGCAGCGCGCGGCGCGACGCCGCGCCGCGGGAGACCACGCCCATGATCTCGAAGCCGGGCAGCGCGTGGTACGCCTTGGCATGCGAGGTGCCCATGTGGCCGCAGCCGACGACGAGAATCCTGACGGGTTTTGGCATGGTGCTGATCCTACGTGGCGATCTGTGGTTCGGTCTCGAGGTCATCGGCCGTCTCCGCTGCAGTGGCCAGCGACGCCGGCGGCCAGAAGGCCACGAAGAGCAGCGCGGCCGCCGCCAGCGCGAGCCCCGTGGGCCAGAGGAAGAGCTGGCGGTAGTCGGTGACTCCGTCGGTAGTCAGTTGCCCCTGCAGCGGAATGAAGAGCCACTTGGCCGCGAGATCGCCGAGGCCGAGCACGAGCAGATTGAAAAGACTCTGGGCGCTCGACCGCACGTCCTTGGGGAAGGCCGCGTCGATGAAGATGTAGAGCGTGGCGAAGAAAAACGCGTAGCAGATGCCGTGGAGCACCTGCACGAGGATGATCATGGGCTGGTTTTGTGGCATGAAGGCGAAGACCGCGAAGCGAGCCGCGTGGCCGAGGATGCCAAGGATCATGGTCGTCTTCCAGCCGAGCCGCGCGAGCACCGCGCCGAGCACCGACATCGTGAGGATCTCCGCCACCTGTCCGACGCTCATCACCGGCATGATCCATTCCGGCTTGATTCCCACGGCCGGGCTGCCGAGGAAGCCGCCGGCCAGCAGGAAGTAGCCGTTGTGGATCACCGAATCCAGGAAGGTGACGATGAACAACACGAGCAGGAAGGGCTGCGAGAGGAACCGCGCCGCCTTGGCCCAGGCGAGGCTGCCGTCGGCAGTGGCCGCCCGCTTCGGGGGCGTGTGCGGCAGCGTGAGGCTGTAGGCGGCGAGCAGGAGCGACGTGAAGCCCGCCAGCAGAAAGATGTTGCGGCTGGCGGCCACCGCCTCGGCGCCGGTCTTCCCTTGCAGCACGAAATAGAGCGGCCAGGCGGCCAGGATCCAGCCGATCGTGCCTCCCATCCGCACGAGCCCGAACTCCTTCTGGGCATTTTTCATGTGGGTGAAGGCGATCGAATTGGAGACCGAGATCGTGGGCACGTAAAGCAGCGAGTGGACGAGCATCAGCCAGAAGAACGTCGGAAAATCCTTGGCCCAATACATGCCGAGGATCGCGAGGCCGCCGATCAGGTGGCTCACCGCCATGAACTTCTCGGCCGCGAACGCGCGGTCGGCAAACTGGCTCGAAAAGAAGATGCCCACGATCGAGGCGATCGCGAAGGCGCTGCCCACCCAGGCCACCTGTGCATCGGTGAAGGCGAGCCCGTCCTTGCCCATGTAGCCCCAGATCAGCGGGAGCCAGGCGCCCCAGATCGCAAACTCGAGCACCATCATGATCCAGAGGCGCATTGTCGGCGCTTTGTCGTTCATCGTCGTCTCCTTGCGGATGCCGCGGACGGGCCGGGCGTGGGCGTCAGGTCTTGTGCAGCACGAAGCCTTCGATGGCCTCATATTCAGGCAGCCCGAGCTTGTCGTAGAGCCGGGCGGTGTCGCGGTTGCGATCCTCGGCCCGCTGCCAGAATTCGCGGGGATCGGTAGGGCCGGGAAAGAGCGCCCGGTCCTTCTGGCTCTCGTGCTTGAAGATGGCCATCCGCTTCCGCTCCACCTCCTCCGGCGAGAGGGGCACGGCCATCTCGATTTCGTGCGGCTCCCACTCCTGCCAGGCGCCGCGGTAGAGCCAGAGCTCGCACTGCTTCGCCCAGTCGCAGTCGGCGGCCTGCTCGAGCGCGTCAATCACCGAGGCGAGGCAGACGCGGTGGGTGCCGTGGGGATCGGAGAGATCACCCGCCGCATAGATCTGATGCGGCTTCACGCGGTCGAGGAGATCGAGCGTGATCGCGATGTCTTCGGGGCCGATCGGCTTCTTGCGCACGCGGCCTGTCTCGTAGAAGGGGAGGTCGAGGAAGTGGATGTGTTCCGGCTTCACGCCCGAATAGCGGGCGCCGGCGCGGGCCTCCGTGCGGCGGATGAGCCCTTTCACGGCCTGCAGTTCGGGCAGATCGACCGCCCCCGCGTGCTTTGTCTTCAGAAACGTGCGGATTTTTTCGGCGATCTCGGTCGTCTTCGTGCCGACGCCAAACACGCGGCAGAATTCCTCCACGAAATCGACGTGACGGTCGGCAGATTCGTCCCAGACGGCGATGTTGCCGCTTGTCTGGTAGGCCACGTGCACCTCGTGCCCCTGCTCGCAGAGGCGGATGAACGTGCCGCCCATGCTGATCACGTCGTCGTCGGGATGGGGGCTGAAGACGACGATCCGCTTGGGGAAGTCTTCCGTGCATTTCGCACTATCGGCGGGCTTGACGGTCCGCACCCGCCGCACGGTGCCCGGCTTGCCGCCCGGCCAGCCGGTGATCGTGTCTTGCATCGCGCGGAAGACCTCGATGTTGAGGTCATAGGCGCGGCCGCGATTTGACAGCAAGTCTTGCAGGCCGTGCTCGTTGTAGTCTTCGTCGGTGAGCTTGAGGATCGGCTTCCGGAGCTTGAGCGCGAGCCAGATCACGGCCTTGCGGGTGAGGGCATCGGTCCATTCGAGGCCCATCATGTCGAGCGGCCCCACCACCCAGGGCGATTCAAACCGCGTCAGCCGGGCCGCGGCCGCGCGGTCGAGCACGAACCGGGCATCAGTGTGCTGCTGGAGGGCGCTGGCCGAGACATGGCTGCAGGGCGGCTGCTCCACGGCCCGCTGCACGATCGGCGCCTTGTGCTCGCCAAACGCGAGGAGCACCACCTTGCGGGCGTCGAGGATCGAGCCCACACCCATCGTGATCGCCTGCCGCGGCACGTTCCATTCCCCGAAGAAGTCGCTCGCCGCGTCGGACCGGGTCACGCTGTCGAGCGTGATGAGCCGCGTGCGGCTTTCCAGGGCGCTGCCCGGCTCGTTGAAGCCGATGTGGCCGGTGCGGCCGATGCCGAGGATCTGCAGGTCGATGCCGCCGGCCTCGCGGATCTTTTCCTCATAGCGCACGCAGGCAGCGGCGACTTTATCGCGCGGCAGCGTGCCATCGGGGATGTGGATCGCGTCGGCGGGGATGTCGAGGTGGTCGAAGAGGTGCTCCCGCATGAAGCGGTGGTAGCTCTGCAGGGCGTCGGGCTGCATCGGCCAGTATTCGTCGAGATTGAACGTCACGACGGTCTTGAAGGAGACGCCCTCCTCGCGGTGCAGGCGGATGAGCTCGTCGTAGACGCCGACGGGCGTGCTCCCCGTGGCGAGCCCGAGCACCGTCTTCTTGCCGGCCGCCGCCCGCGACACGATGAGGTCGGCGATCTCGCGGGCCACGGCCTTGCTCGCATCCCCCGGCTGGTCGTAGACGGTGACGGGAATGCGCTCGACGGTGTGCACGTGCGGGAGCGGCCCGCGGTAGATCGGCGACGACGGAATCGTGGAGGGCATGGCGGCCATGGGAACTCCTTGATGGCTGTGAAAGGCCTAAAAAGTAGACCATACAGAGCGCGGGATGACCAGCGCAGCCGCCCGCTGCTTGGCAACAAGCCCGGAGCGGAAGCGAGGGGGCATGCGTGCGACGCCGCATCCACGGCACGAACCCGACCGGCTTCCGTCAGACCGCGACCTTGATCACCAGCTTGAGCACCTCGGCGGGATCGCCCCAGGCGCAGCAGGGCGCATGGGCGTCGTCGGGGAAGAGGATCGCAAACTGCCCCGCCTGCAGCTGCACCGGCAGCATGTCTGGCGTCAGCGCGAAAAGCGCGGCGTCGGTCACATCGTCATAGGGCTTCGTGGGGCCGGCGAGGGTCGCAAGCGGCGCCCACTGGATCACCTCGCGGCCGCTCACGAGATATTGGATGTCGATGTAGCGGCGGTGGGCCTCGAACTGCATCTGCTCGACCGGCCGAGTCTGATACCGCTGCACGAGCGCGTAGACCGCGTCGCCGTCGATCTCGTGGCGGCCGACGGCCGGGTCGGCCGGTAGCTTCTCGAGAAACTCGAAGCCGCGGGCGAGCCGTGGATTGACCGCGGCGTAGCGGTGCCAGAGCGGAAGCGAGTCGAGGATCATGGCGACACCGCCGATACCTCGCCTGCTTTCGGAGCGAGCGACTCGATCCACGCGCGGATCAACGCCACGGCAGGCTCGTCCACGATCGCCGTCGCGAGCTGCGGCATCTGCCCCGGGCCGCGGCGGTTCATCCGCTCGTAGATCACCGACCGCTCCGGGTGGCCGGCCGCGATCAGCTTCGCGTCGGGCAGGTCAAACGTCGAGTGCAGCGGCTTGATGCCGATCGCCTTCATCGCGTCGAGCGGCCGCTTCTCATACGCCGAAATGTATTCAAGATCGATCTGCGCGTTCCCGCCCCCTGCAAAGACATGGCAGCTCGAGCAATTCGAGTGGAGATACGACCGGGCCCGGGCCTCGAGCGGATGCACGGCGTCGTAGGGGTTCACGAGGTGGTTCGTGTGCTCTGGAGACTTCGAAAGCAGCGTCGACTTGCGATGGCCAAACGTCTTGGCATCTGGATCGAGCGACGCCGTCTTGCGGCCCACCCACGCCCAGCGGTCCTTCTCCTCGACGCCGGCCGCAACGGCCTTGCCATACCAGGCGCCGGCCCCGTCGCCCCACCAATTCACCTCGAGGAGCCCGAGGTGCTCGAGCGTGCGGAGCTGGTTGTCGGTCGTGTGTCCTTCGCCGAGGACGGCCTTGTAGTCAAACTCGGAATTGAGCTGCACCGTGCAGAGGCCGAGCACGTAGTTGCTCGCCCGGCTGTGGCAGACCATGCATTCCGTTCGCGAGGGGTAGTGCCACTGCTGCGTCTTCACGCCGTCGGCGTGCTTTTGCAAGTCGGCTGTCTTGATCGTAAATCCGCGGTCCTTGCCCTCGGCCGCCACGAGCACGGCATCGGTCTGGTCGTCGTTCCACTCATACGAGTAACCGGCCCACTCGCCCTGCTCTTTGAGCATGAAGCGGGTTTCGATCCAGCGGCGGGTGGAGGGATCCCCCTCGACGTCGTCGATCGCAAACGACTTCACGAGCACCGTGCCGTCGGGGAAGTTCCAGCCGCGGGCGTTGGTCACGCCGATCTTCGCAGGCACGATCGTGCCGGCGGCATCCTTGGCCGGCGGCAGGGCGAAGAACCGGGCCTTGTGGGTGCCGTCGCTCCAGAGCGGCGAGACAGGCTGGTAGGGCACGATGCCATCCACCATCCGGTGCTTCGCGACGTCGGCGAAGAGGCCGCTCTCGGAGAGCTTTGTGGGGAAGGGGGGCTGATTCTTGGAGACCGGCGGCGTGGGCACGAGGCGATAGAAGCCCCCCTTGTCGCCCGGCTGGTGGTCACAGATCAGGATCTCGCCCTTGGAGTCGGTGCCGAAGGCGGTGATGTTGAGGTGGGAGTCGGCGATGAGTTCGTGCCACGTGACCTGCGTGCCGTCGTGACGGATGCCCCAGATGCGGCCGGTCGAATAATCGGCGTAAAGATAAGCGCCCTTGAGGTCGGGCAGCGCGGAGCCGGTGTAGACGAGGCCGCCGGTCATCGCGCGGGCTTCCGCATGCGAATGCTCGGCGACGGGCTTCGAGATTGGCGTCGGGCCGGGCTTCTGGGCGTCGTTGAATTTGTGCGTGCCCTCGACGATGCTCCAGCCGTAGTTCGCCCCGCGCTCTATCAAGTAGATCTGCTCCCAGAGATCCTGCCCCTGGTTGCCCACCCAGATCTGACCGGTGGTCTTGTCGATCACGACCCGCCAGGGCTGCCGCAGGCCGTAGGCATACGTCTCGGGCCTCGCGTCCTTCACCGTGGCGATGAGGCTGTCTTGATCAAAGATCGGATTGTCCTTCGGCACGGAATAGTGCCGGCCGTCGTTCGGCACGTCTTCATCGGGATGATCGACGTCGATCCGCAGGATCTTTGACCGCAGGCTCGTCAGGTCCTGGCCCTTTCGGTCTTCGTCGGAGTCGCTGGTGCCGTCGCCCGAGCCGACATACATCATCCCGTCGAGCCCAAAGGCCATGTCGCCGCCGTTGTGGCCATCGGAATCCCATTCGATGATCACGGTGGCCGAGTCGCGGTGAAACGCGTAGGGGGGCTCACGGTCGATCACGTAGCGGGTGACTCGAGTTCGCCGCCGGCCGTCCTCGGGCACGCGGCCGTCGGGGCTCTTCAGGCCGTTGGAGCCGATGAAGACGAAGCCGTTTTCCGCGAACTGTGGATGAAACGTGATCGAGTAATGCACGGTCGAGTCGTCGGCCGGGATCAGCACTTCGGGCTCATACACGGTCGCGTCGTCGCGCATCCTCATGACGGTCGAGGGCTGGTATGCCAAGGGCTCCGTGACGTAGAGCAACAGGTCACTGCCGGGCTGATGGGCCACGGTGATCGGCCCCGACATGATCGCCTTCGGCAGCGCCCGCTCCACCCGATACGGCAGCGGCGGCTCGGGCGTGCCGACCACCTTCGACGTCGAGACGGGCACGATCTTCGGGATGCCGTAGGGCTTCGTGGCCACAGCCGACGGGCCGATGAACTTCAGCGGTGCGTAATCCTCATGCTGATGGAAATTCAGCTTTGAGAGCGGCGCCGACGTCGATAGCTCCGGCCGCTCGTTGCTCGTGTCGTGGTCATAGCGGCAGAGGGCAAACCGCCATTCGTCGCCCGGCTCGGGTCGACCGCCAGTGGGCATGAAGCTCGACCACGGAATCCGCATCTCCACTGACCAGCCTTCGTCCTTGTCGGTCCACTTGTCGAGCGTGCCGCGCAGCTTCACGGCCGACTCGATGCCGAAGTCGTGGAGTTTCTTGAATCGGCCCACGTGGCCGCGACGCGGGATGAAGCAATCGAACTGCGTATTGAGTGCGCTTACCTGAAACTCGTAATACGCCGGCTTGTCGACGGATGGCTTGACGAAGACCTCGAAGACGTCGTTGTCCCAGATCTGGCCGTCGTGCTCCGAAATGTCGGCGAAGAGATCGGCGTCGTCGAGGTCGGCGGCGATATAGAGGTTCTCGCGGTCCCAGAGAATCTTCGCGCGGGTGGCCTTTGTCGCGGGCTTGTTGTCTTTGCCGAGCCACGGCATCGAAAAGTTTTCGATCGAGGCGGCGTTCTCCCAGGCCGCGTCGTCGATCGCGCCATCGACCGCGACCGGCTCTTCCGTGAACCGGCAGGCAACGGCGGCGACCGGTCGCGATGGTCTAGAGGCCGCTTTCGGGGAGACGGAGATTTGACCGGCCGAACAGCCCGCAAGCGCGACCACGAGCAGAAGGGTGAGAGCGATCATAGTGAATACAAAAGTGCTCTTTGGATCGGGACGATCGTGCTCACATTTATAGTCTCACTGCGGGGGAGAGTGGAGGCGGCCACCCTGCGCACCTCAAAGTGGCGTCGGCTGCGTTCAACGGGTGACCTGCCCGGCACCGGCGACATGGGCCGCACGGTGCCATCCACGTTTGGCGTCTGGGGCCGCCTGGGCACGCCCTGTGGTCTCGATGTCATCGCTGAGGGCAGGCTCTGATGAAGCGGTTTGCGATGGTGGCATGGGCCACGCTAGCGGCCGGGTGCGGCCCGTGGCGGCCTGCCCGCGGCTGGCATGACCGATGCGTCAGACCGCTACGCGATCACGGCCGCTGCGCCGCATGCCCGGCCGTCGGGAGGCACGTCGGTGGGCGAATACACCGTCACGATCGAGCGGTATGAAGACTGGCGTGACGATTTTCCGCCGGCCCCTCCCGGGGCTTTGTGTGAAACCGACAAGAAGCTCAGAGCGACTTTGTTGTCTTCTCATCCATCCGCTTCCACGGCGGGCCGAATCATACTTTTGGCTGATTGACGGGGGAGGCCCCGCGATGGGATGATCTCGATTGGTCGCGCGTGCCTGTTTTCCCGATGGCCCCCTCCATGATGCACATCCTCGTGCGGGCCCGCTCGGCCCGATTGGCCGCGTCGCTCGCTATCGCCGCTTGCTGCGGTGCGATCTTCGCCCCCGCCGCCCCCGCCGAAACGTTCACGCTGACCGAGCACTTCGGCATTTCTCACCCCGAGCAGATCGTGTCGTTCGATCTCGCCGGGCCGCTCGAGCCCGGCACGGCCGTGGCGACGATGGCGATCGGCGACGCCCCCGCGGTGGAAGTGCCCTGCCAGGTGCTCGCCGGCGGCAAGCAGCTTGCCGTTCGCACGAGCCTCGCCCCGAACGAAACCCGCACGTTCACTGGAAAGGCCGGCTCTCCCGAGGCCGCCGCAGCCGATTCTGTGGCAGTCAAGGAAACCGCCGCCGGCTACGAGATCACCAATGGCCTCACCGGCGTCCGCCTGCCCAAGCCGGCGAAGGCGCTGCCGTTTCCCGCGCCGGTGCAGGGGGTGCGGCTCCGCGACGGCACGTGGACGCCAGACGGAGGGAGCCTCTCGCTCACGGCCCCGGAGAAGGCCGAGCCCAGGATGAGCGTGAGCTTTATCGAGAAGGGCCCGCTCAAGACGGTCGCGGTCGTTCGCTACGACCTCGGCGAGGCCTTCAGCACGACGACGATCATGGTCGAGGCCGGCCAGCCGTCGGTGATGTTCGAGGAGGAGGCCAACCTCGACCGCTCCTACGCGATCGAACTCCACGACGCCGTGCGGCCCACCCACGCCCGCTATCGCGGCCACCATTCGAGCAGCAAGGAACGCGGCTACGAGCCCGACGGTCAGATCTATCGGGCGGCGCACAACCGAGGAGGTCTCGACGCCCAGGTCGATCTCACGTTCGCCGCCCCGCGCGACTACGGCCGTGTTGCCCGCTGGGATCCCTGGATCACCGACTGCGGCTGGTATTGGCAATTGTTCAACGACGAGGCGGGGCCGGAGAGCCCGCTCGTGGGCGCCTTCGCCGGCCGCGCCTCGCGGCAGGTGGGCAGCGGCATGAGCGGCGTGAGCGGCTACACCGCGCCTGCCGGCATGTCCGACATGATCGCGGCGGTCGATGCGAAAGGCACGGTGCACTGCGTCTACGCCGGCAACGGCGGCCTCTGGCATGTGTCGCTCGATCGCGGGCTGAAACCGGGCACGCCGGTGAGGATGGCCGCCGGCCTCGTACACCCCGACCTCGCGCTCCTTGCCGATGGCTTGGTGAGCGTGATTGCCCACGATCCGCAGGGCAAGCGGTTCGTGGAGGTGAAGGGCCGCGCCGGCGGCAACTTCACGAGCCGGCCCGTCAAGCTGGCGGGGGCCGATGGCGCGACGATCGCCGATCCCTTCCCCTATCAGGCGGTCCGCGGCGACACGCAGTTTCTTTTCTTCTTCGGCAGCCGCGGCGACAAGCCGGAGGGACTGCTCTTCTCGCGCTCCGCCGGCGAGGAAGAGTTTGCGTTTCGCGACGCGATCGGCCCGCTGGCCTACCATCGACACATCAACCGGCCGCGGTTCGCCGCGATCCCAGACGGCCGCGTGTTGCTGCTCACGACCGATGCGGGTGGCTACGCCAACCTGGCGGAGACCGCGGCTGATGCGATGACGTTCACCGCGAAGCCGTCGCGCCTCCCTGGCGGCGCGACGCTCAACTTCGGCGTCGCCCTGGATGCCCTCACCGGCGGATATGCCGTCTGCGACCACACGGGCACGCTCCACGACCACCCCGCCGGAGCCGCGCCCGCGAAGAGCGAATTGAAGCTCCCAGTGGACCACCACGGCCAGGGGGCCAACCGCCGGTCGCTCGTCACCGCCGCTGACGGCACGGCGATCCTGCTCTTTGGCGGCAGTAGCGACAACGCCTACCAGCACTCGATCTACCGCCGCACGGGCAACAGCTGGGCCCCGTGGCCGGCCGCGACGAACCTCGGCCTCGCCTGCACGCAGACCGTCTACCACGAGCCGAGCAAGCAATTCGTGTTGCTCGGTCGCGAGCGGGGCCGGCTCGCCGCCTACGCCGCCGCACCCGGCACGGAAACCCTCACCAAGCTTTCCGACCTCCCTGAAACGGAGGCCCGCCGCGCGGGCTTCCGCGTCACGATCGGGCAGCGCAGCCCCGACGCGCGGTTTTTCAAGCAGCCGCGATTCCAGTGGGGCCTCTTCACCGGCACGAAGGGCTCCGACCTGAAGCCCGCCACGGAGATCCAGCCGATCGCCCGGCAACTCAACCTCCACGGCGGCATCACCCTCGACAAGATGCAGCGCTACACACTCGACTTCCCCGACCCACCGCAAGGCTACGGCGCGATGTACATGCCGAAGCCGGCCGTCGAGGCCTTGATCGCCAAGCTGCGGGCCGACAAGAGCGGCATCCACGGCGGCGGCTTTCTCTCCTGGGCCTACAACGCCGAGCCGATGGGCCGGCCGCTCATCGACTTCTGGATCGACACCACCGGCAAGCAGGCGGAGAAGGTGACAGGCGAGATGGAGTCGCTCGCCCGCACGTTCCTCAACCACTTCGTCAACGGCGACGGCATCTACGCCGTGCCCACCCACTACTGGCACGGGGGACTCGAGATGAGCCGCAAGCTCGTCTGGCTCGACCAGCTCATGGGCTCCGACCAGACGACGCCGGAGCAGAAGCGGCGGCTCAAGGCGATCGCCGTGCTCTTTGGGTCGATCCTCTACGACGACGATTTCGTGCCGCTCGGCAACCACGACGGCATCAATCTGGGCACGCCCAACATGCCGGTGCAGCAGCAGAACTACCGGCAGATGTATGCCCTCTTCCTCGCCCGGCATCCCATGATGCAGGACCGGGCCAAGGGCGTCGCCGGTGCGGCCAAGCACATGCTCGCCAGCACGGTCAACGAGCATGGCGCCCACATGGGCTCGCTGCATTACGTGGGCGCGGCCAACGGCCCGTTGCTGGCCACGTTTCAGCAGCTGCAGATGGCCGGCATCCATGACGCCTTCGCCTCCGAGCAGCGGCTCGAGAAGTTCGCGGAGTTTTACATGCAGGCGCTATCGCCGCCGGAAGTGCGGTTTGGCGGCAGGCGGCTGATGGTGGCGATCGGCGACGGCTGCACGGAGGGCACGGAGGAATACGGCATGCTCGGCACCGGCTTCGCGAAGTCGAACCCCGCGCTCTCGAAGCGGCTGATGGGCGCCTGGCGGGAAAATGGCAAGGTGCATACCGGCTTCCACGGCTCCACCTTGCTCAAGATCGACGACGAACTGCCCGGCGAATCGCCGAACCTCGCGAGCGCGAAGTTCCCGGGCTACTTTTCCGTGTTGCGGTCCGGCTGGGGCACGCCCGAGGAAAACGCCGTCTGGTGTGTGAACGGCAATTTCTACGTGGACCACGGCCACAACGACCTGGGCGCGGTGATCGCCTACCTGCTCGGCGCGCCGGTCTCGATCGATTGGGGCCCGATCTACTCGCCGCGGGTATCGGGCGGCGTGATGCACAGCGGCGTGATCCAGGAGGCGGCGTTTGGCCAGGCCTGGGACAAAGATGTGACGAGCCTCGACAACGGCGTCGGCTTCAGCGGTCACTACGGTAACCACGGCGTCGGGGAGGCGACGTCGCTCGACGTCTCTCCGAGTGGCCGCCGGATGGTCTCGACGATCAAGAGCGGCCTGCGGAATGGCGGCAGACCGGAGGATGTCACGACCTGGGTGCGCACCGTCACGCTCGTCTCGAAGAATCCGGAACTGCCCGTGCTCGTGATCAAAGACACGTTCAGCGGCAAAGACGCGGCCGCGCCGAAGATCTTCACGCTGAACCTGATGGCTGAGGGCGCGGTGGAGACGCCCGTCGGCCCGCAGACGCCCCCCGTCCGCATGTGGCCGGCCGCTGAAAAAGCTACTGACCCGGCCACGCAAATGCCTACGGCGGGAAAGGTGTTTCCACTGTCGCCGGGCGTGAACCGGCTCGGCTTCACGGGCCAGACCTGGAAGGGGCATCCGACGGAGGGCATCGACTGGGATGTCTACCTCGTGCCGACGGAGCCGCAGCAGGCGCACGTGGGCAACTGGGGCAACCAGGCCAGTTCGAGCGCGGGCCTCTTTCAGGCCGCGCAGGGGCGGAAGTATGAGGAGCGGCAGCACATCCTCCGCGTCCGCGGCACGGGCTCGTTCACGACGGTGATCGTGCCGTGGAAGAAGGGAAAGAAGCCCGAGGGCCTCGAGGTTTCGACGAACGACGGAGCGATCACGGTGAAGACCGCCACCTCGCACGTGACAATCGCCGCCGACGTCACTCCGTAGCATCCGCCGAGAAGCCCGCTTGCTTATAAGCCCGTTACGCAAGCGAGGGAATCCGCGATCCACCACTCCACTGCTTTCGCTCACAGCGGAACAGAGAGCCCTTCGGCCTCGGCCAGGCGTTTCTGGTTTCGATCAAACGTGAGAAATTGCTTGGCGTCCATGACGATCGCCGCTGCCGCGTGCAGGATGTCAAATCCCCGGTGGCCTCCCGACAGCGTGTGAGCCGCCGAAAGCCGCATGGCCTCGTCGAGCACCGACGCGAGATTGCACGCCTGCCGGACAAGCCTCCCGGCGGCACGATCGTCTTCGAACTGAGCCCAAAACACGGCGGCCTCCCCTGCGGCAATCACGCCGCGCCACTCGGCAAACCGCAGGGCATTGAAGAGCTCGAACTCATTGAGCGGTGTGACGCTGATGGGCTGCCGCTGGGACGTCAGCCACTGAACCGTTCGCGCCGTATGCACGTCATTCGCATAGAGCGAAAACAAGGCGCTGGTATCGACGCAGATCACCATGCACCGCCGGCTTCATGAACGATGCGCGTTGCTTCGTCGGCGGTGAGCGTTCGCGCACCCGAGCGATCCCGGGTGACCGCTGGGCTCTGCGACCAGTCGACCTGCTGGGAAGCGTCGGCCGGTTCGGGCACGAGCCGGGCCACCGGCAGACCGCGGCGGGTGATGACGATCTCTTCGCCGGCGCGAATCCACCGCAGGAGACTCGTGTAGCGATTTCGGAGATCTCGAACCGTCGCGTATTTCATGTGCTCCATTATTGGCGCACATCAGCATCGCGTCAATCGCGTGCAAACTGCCGCCCAGACCGTTCGTGCATCGCCCCACTCATACTTTTGGCTAATTGCCGCGGGCGATCCCTCGATGGTCTGATGGATGCTGAAAGGAACCCCTCCATGCCCTTCAGCTTCCTCGCTCCGGCCCGTCTTGGCATCGCCGCCCTCTGCCTCGCCAGCCTCGTCGCCCCGGCGATCGCTGCCGAAATCCGCTCGATCTCGATCACAGAGCCCTTTGGCCTCGCCTGGGGGCCCGACCGGATCGACGAGCCCGTCTCGTTTCCGGAAGGGGCCGTGAGCCCGCAGGGCGTGTCGCTGAAGGATTCCGCCGGCGCCGCGGTGCCCTTGCAGCTTTCGCAAGTCGAGCTCTGGCCCGACGGCACGAGCGTGAAGTCGGCTGACCTGCCCCCACTGATGGAACCAGTTTCTATCAATAGGGTTGCCCTGCCAATGGCTCGCCCCTGTCCGCTTGGTGAGGCGTAGCCGAACCAAGCGGACAGGGGCGGCGCGACTCCGGGGCCGGGGGCCGATACCCGAGCGAGCTGTGCGGGCGGACGGTGTTGTAGGCCTTCCGCCAACGCTCGATGAGTACCTTGGCCTCCAGTAAGGTGTCGAACACCTCGCGGGCCAAGAGTTCGTCCCGCAGCTTCCCGTTGAAGCTCTCAACGTAGCCGTTCTCCCACGGTGATCCAGGCTCGATGTAGAGCGTCTTTACCCCGACCCGCTCGAGCCATTCCCGCACCCGCTTAGCAGTGAACTCGCTGCCGTTGTCACTGCGGATGTGGTCTGGCACACCCCTGCGTACGAACAGGTCGCTCAGCCGCTCCAGCACATCCTCGCTGGTCAGTTTCCTTGCCACGTCGATCGCCAGGCACTCCCGCGTGTACTCGTCCACGATCGTCAGCATCCGGAATGACCTACCGTCCGCCGTCCGATCCATGACGAAGTCATAGCTCCAGACGTGGTTCCGATGCATCGGCCGAAGCCGGATGCATGACCCGTCTCCAAGCCAAAGCCTTCGTCGCTTCGGCTGTTTCGCAGGCACTTTCAGGCCCTCCTGTCGCCAGATCCGCTCCACCCGCTTGTGGTTCATCCACCAGCCTTCCGCCCGTAGAAGGGCTGTAATCCTGCGGTATCCGTACCGGCCGTACTCGCTGGCCATCCAGACGATCCGCTTCACGAGCTGCGGCTCGTCGTCGGCAACGCTCGCCTTCCGGCGTTGCGTGTTCCTCGCCTGCCCCAGCACCCGGCATGCCCGGCGTTCGGTCACCACGTCACGGCCGAGCGTGTCACGCACATGCTCGACCGTCTGGCGCCGCTTCGCCGGGCTCAGAAGTTGAGCTGCGCACGCCTTCGGCAGCCCGAGGCTGCCTCCCGCAGAATCGCCTTGTCGAGCTCGGCATCTGCCAGGAGCCGCTTCAGCCGGGCGTTCTCCTTCTCGAGATCCTTCAGTCGCTTGGCCTGGTCCGTCCGAAGGCCGCCGTATTCCCGCTTCCAGCGGTAATACGTCTGCTCGGTCACGCCAAGCCTCCGCACCACCTCGGGCACGGTCTTCCCTTGAGCAAGCCCAACCTCGGCCTCACGGAGCTTCCCGATGATCTGCTCTGCCGTGAACTTCTTTCCTCGTGGCATCTCATGCCCTCCCTTGGGTTGCACCACCCAGAGATTCTCTCTCTAAAAGTGGCGACGTTTAAGGGGGGCAGGTCAGTCGCATCCTGACGGTTGTTGAGCTCTACCTTCCGATTCGGCCGCGGCACCACGTAGCAGAGGTCTTCGAGCGGGATGTCGGGCCGGGCCGCGAGCACACCGGCGAGCATCTGGTAGCGGGCGGCCGAGTAGCCCTCGGGCTTCGGCAGTGGCCGCGGGTTGTCAGGACCGACGTGCTCCAGGATGAGCCGAAAGTTGTAGACCATCACCTTGCCGTCGCCCGAGCCCTCGGGGCCGGTCTGGTCGAGACGGGCCGTCACGTCTGGCAGCAGGTTGCCTGCGGCATCGAACGGCCGGGCGGCCACGGGCTTCTCATCGAGCCGGATGCCCGCGAGCGGCTCGTCGTATTTCTCTCGCGGCTCGCGGCCCACGGCGTAGGCCACGCCCGCGCGGGCCATGAGATCCCCCTCGTAGCTCGCATCGACGAACACCTTCCCGCGGAAGACGCGGCCGTCGGTGGCGGTGAACGACACGATGCGGCCGGACTGTTTCTCCACGCGATCGACGGGGGCCTCGTACGAGATCTCGACGCTGCCGCCGCCGGGCAGCCGCCGCGCCGTGGCGAGGATGTCGAGAAACACCCGTTCGGCCACCTTCGACTCCCACGCCGTCTGCCGGCCGTCGCCCGGCTTGCCAAGCCCGTAGGCTGCATCGATGCCGGCGAAAAACTCGGCGAGAACGCCGCCGAACGTGTCCCAGTTTTGGTTCCACTCGATCGTGTTGAGTCCGCTGGCGAGCAGGCCGCCCACATGCCGCGTGGGTTCGACCACGAGCACGTCGCTCCGCTCGCGAGCCGCCGCGACGGCCGCGGAGATTCCGCCCGGCGTGGCGCCGTAGACGACGACATCCCGCCCCTGCGGCGCGTCGGGGTTCGCCGCAAGGCACGCGACAGCGGCCAGAGCCACGATGCCAAATCCTGCATATTGCTTTCGCATCACCATGCCTGCCAGTTGCGAAACACACGCGGCTGCGGAAGGGCCCGCACCTCGAAGGCATGTTCACCCGGCATCAGCGGAATCATGAGCGTTTCGCCGCTGGTGCCCGGGGCGTAGGTCTGCCCGTCGATGACGAGTTCGGGCAGCACGTCGAGGCCCGCGGGCATCGGGGCGTATAAAAAGCCTCCGCGGCCCGCGCTCTTCCCGACGATCCGCCCGGGCTCGAGCGCCACCTCGCAGGCGACGTCGCCGCTCACCCGGCAGCCCTCTGGCAACGGCTGCGCCGTGAACGTCGGCGTTGTCGCCGGGATCTCGACCACGGGCCGCTTGGCGATCTCTTCCCCAGGGATCACCCGCTTGCCCGGGCCCGCCGCCTTCACGGTCGCTCCCCGATACGTGAGCGTGGCCGGCCCCTCGAGGCTCACGCACTCCACGCTTTCGGGTCGCACGCGGATCACTCCGGCCTGCCCCGTGAAGGCCACGTCGCCCGACTCGAACGTGAACGGCTCGCGACCCAGGAAGACATAGTCGGTGGATTCGGGCGTCGTCACCTTTACCGCACCGGCGCCGAGCGACTCGACGATCGGCGGCTGCTCGTCGGCGGTAAGCGGCGCGAGCACGACCGTGACGTCGCGGCCCGGCTCGACCGGGCCGAAGGTATTCACCGTGATCGACTCCTCGACCGTCACGTTGTCGTCCTGCTCCTTCCTCACGACGGGCAGACCGCCGGCGAGCCAGTTACGGGCCGAGCCAAAATAGAGGTTCGCGGCATACTTGGCCTCCTTCGACTCAAGGGCCAGGGGCCCCGGCTCGAGGATCCGCACCGCGAGCCGCGCGTTGAAGGCGGAGGCATAGTCGAACCCGGTCGTGCCGCCGGCGGTCTTTAGCGCCGTGACCTGGGCCGGCGTGCCGAGCGTGCGAAGCGTCCAGAACGCCGGCTGCGGCTGGCCGTTGCTCGTCGCGAAGCTGTCACGAAACACGAACACCTGCGGCCCCGCCGCCGAGCGGCCCTTGAGAAAGGCCACCTGCCGGGTCCAGTCGTGCGGCGCGTAGTGGCCCGCGCCGCGGGCATAGTCGATCGAGTCGTCGAAGAAGAACGCCGGCAGGCCGCCGATCGCGCCGCCCCCCGGCCAGCCCCCCATATTGCCCGGCGAACCAAACCGCACTCGACTGTGCCAGCCGAACGTTTTATCGAGCTCGCCGACGACCGGCACCTGCTGCAGCGGATAGGCATGCAGGCTCAGCGTGACCAGCGGCGCGCCTTTGCCGGAGAGCACGAAGTCGCCCTGATTGGGATCGCAGTGGCTCACCATGTAGCCCTGCCGTAGAGAAAGATACGTTTCGAGCGGGTCGCCCGCGTGACTGCGGAAGACGGCCCCAAAGCCGGGCAGCCAGGTGCTGCGGAGCGTCGTGGGCACATGCCGCGGTTCGGCGAGCACATTCTTGAAGAGACCCGCGTAGAGCAACGCCCGCGGACTGAAGCCGGCATCGTGATGCTGGTTCATCGGCCGGCCCTGGGCGTTCCAATCCCAGACGAAGTCGGCAGCCGCGGCCGGGTCGAGCTGCCGCAGGTTGGCCGCGGCCAAGAGCCAGTGGGTGAGCGTGTCGGCCCCCTCGTGGCCCCAGTTGGGAAGCATACGCCGGCCGCCGAACCGCGGGTCGGGGGGCGAGAGCAGCGCCGCCGTGAACGCGGCCGGCATGGCCGAGAGCCGCGTGACGCTCTCGACGCCACGGCCACTGGCCGCCAGCACGGCCGCCGCCTGCATGATGTGCGGGGCGCTCGCGCCGAAGTAGGTGACAAGCTCGCTCCAGCAACCGCCGGGGGCCGTGTTCATGGCCAGCTTGTAGCGGAGCATCTCGACCGATGTGTCGAGCCACTCGTCGGCCCGCGGATGGTCGGGGATGAGCGCGGCGAGGAAGGGGAGCGCCATGAAGCGGTTGATCGGCATGTTGGGATTGCCGAGGTGGGTCATTGAGCCCCGCGGATTCACGTCGGGCTCGCTGAGCAGCTCGCAGGCCATTGCGATGTCGTGCCTGAGGCGGGCCCGATCGGCCGCCGGCAGGCTCGGGCTCGAGAGCAGCTCATCGAGAGTGCCCGCGAAGCCCGCCATCTGGGTGAGGCGGTAATGACTCACCCAGGGCATGTTCGGCGGATCGCCGCGGTCGAGGATCGAGTGCACGAGGCCGTATGGCCCCGCCCATTCGCTCTTCTGCGTGAGCGACTCGAAGAGTCCCTTGCGACGGGCCTCCGAGTCGGTGAAATAGAGAAACGTCGACAGTGTGTCGCCCCCCGGCACCTCCGCAAGCTGCGGCTTCACGCGAGCCACGTCGTCCTTCGTGAAGAGGAGCCGGGGGTAGGAGACGGTGGGATCGGATGGCAGATCGACTATCCAATCCTTCACGTCGTCGAGCGTGATGAAGCCCTCCGTGCGACGGAGCATGTCGAGGGATGCCAGGCCGGACGATGCCCCGCCGACGAGCGCCCACTGCCGGCGGCAGAACGTGGCCGGCAGGGCCGGATCGTATTCGCCCGTGTGCAACAGCGACCGTGGATGAGTGCTCGCCCGCAGCCGCCAGTTGAGGCACACATCGCCGCAGTCGTAGGCCCACACCATGCCATCGCTCTCGTCCGTGGAGCCCCGCCAGTTGCCCGCGTGCAGCGGCACGACGCCGAGCGACGCGACGGGCTCCTGGGCGCCAGCCGCGGCGAAGAGGCCGAAAAAGTGGGCGGCGGGCGTCCAGGGATAACGGACGGCGAGTTTGAAGAGCTCGGCCGTGGCGGAATAGACGATCGCGGCGGCGTTGTCGGCCTTCTGCGGCGAAAGCCAGCGGGCCTCGGCGGGCTTCCAGCCGTGGCCGAGCGAGACCATGAGCCGATAGTCCCACATCGAACCGGCTGACCGCATGTCGAACTGCTCGTCGATCCGCGCGGCCGGATCGTCGGCGAGCAGCCGCACCGTGCAGGCATACCAAGCCTGGGCGGCCTCGGCGTCGTCTGGCTTCGCCGCGGTGCCAGCTGGCACGAACCGATACCGCACGACCGCCTCCGCGAAGAGCGGCCCCTGCTCGATGACCTGCGTTTCCCAGCCGGCCACGCGGGGCGCCTTGGCGGGGTCTGCCGCCCAGAAATAACTGCCTCCCACCCAGCGGCCGTCGGCGAGGCGAATGCCCTGGATCGGTCCGGGCGCGATCCCGTTTTCGGCCTGCTTGCCGTAGAGCGGCACCATGTCCGCCTGCTTCGTGCCGAATCGCAGCGGCTCGGCCGGCGTGCCGGTGCCGGCAGGCATACGGATTGCGATCGCCGAGTTGTCGAGCACGAGCAGGCCGCCTTCCGTCTTTGCCGTCGGGCCGGCCGCAGCGGCAGGCTTGCCGGCAACGAGCGCGTAGCAATAGCTGCCGCCGGCCTTCAACTCGGCGAAGAACGAGATTCGGCCGCTCTTCACGCGGCCGCCGTCGAGCGTCAGCCGCGACAGTTGGCAGGGAATCTCATCGCCCGTGGCCCGATCGACCAGCTTCACCTCGCCAGGCACGAATGAAGCGCGGGCGGCCGCCGCGGCAAGGTCGTAGGTGACGAGCGTTCGCGGCCATTCGCGGCCGGCGGGCTCGCGACATTCGAATACCGCCAGCGGCTCGGCGGCGAGGGCAGCCGCGTGGAGGCCGCAGAACACGAGAGGCAGGGACAGACACTGAATGAAGCGGGGGCTTGTGACCACGACGCGGGTTCTCCTGCGGGCTGCGGCTGCATGCGGCAGCCCTTGCAACCAGTATGGCCTCCGTCAAGAGCCATGCGACACCGTACAAACGGACGGGGTGCGACAGATTGCCGTTCTGAGGCTACAGTCATCCCATGAATCCGCAGATCATCATCTGGTCGATCGTCTCGGCGCTCGCCGGCTTTCTCTTCGGCTTCGACACGGTCGTCATCTCCGGCGCGGAGCGAACGATCCAAAAACTGTGGGCCCTGAGCCCGGCGTTGCACGGCGTGGCGATGGCGGCGGCCCTCTACGGCACCGTGCTCGGGGCGATCGTCGGCGGCTGGCCGACCGACCGCTGGGGCCGGCGCCCCACACTCATCTGGATCGGCGTGCTCTATTTCGCGTCGGCGGTCTGGAGCGGGCTGGCGACCGACGTCTGGTCGTTCATCATCGCCCGGTTCATCGGCGGCGTGGGCGTGGGCATCTCGACCGTGGCGGCCCCGCTCTACATCACGGAAATCTCGCCGCCGGCCGCCCGCGGCCGCCTCGCCGGGCTCTTCCAGTTCAACATCGTCTTCGGCATTCTCGCGGCCTTCGTCTCCAACTACCTGATCGAAGGCATCCCGAACGACTGGCGGTGGATGCTCGGCGCCGAGGCCTTGCCCGCCGCGCTCTACACCCTCGCCTGCCTCGCGATCCCGGAGAGCCCCCGCTGGCTGCTGCTGGCCGGCGGCGCAGAGAACCACGCGCGGGCCCGCGCGACCCTCGCCCGGATCGATCCCACCGCGAGCCCCGCCGAGATCGAAGCCACGGCCGGCCGCATCCTGGCTGCCGCGGAGCCCGCGGACGGCTCAGGCGCGGCCGCGGGCCGCGGATCGCTTGCCGACGTTCGCCGGCCGCTCGTGCTCGCGTTTCTGATCGCGTTTTTCAACCAGGCTTCGGGGATCAACGCCGTGCTCTATTTCGCGCCGCGGATCTTCGAGATTGCAGGGCTCGGCGAGAAGGCCGCGCTGCTGCAATCGATTGGGATCGGCGTCACGAATCTCATCTTCACGTTCGTTGGGCTGTGGCTCATCGACCGCCTCGGCCGCCGCACGCTCCTCGTCATCGGCTCGCTTGGCTACATCGTGTCGCTGGGACTCTGCAGCTGGGCCTTCGCGAATGGCGTGTCGTCGATCGTGCCGGCCTGCCTGTTTGGATTCATCGCGGCGCATGCGGTGGGACAGGGGGCCGTGATCTGGGTGTTCATCGCGGAGATTTTTCCCGACCGTTTGCGGGCGACGGGCCAGGCGGTGGGTTGTGGCACGCATTGGGTGATGGCGGCGGCGCTGACGACGGTCTTCCCGTCGCTGGTGAGCCTGTTTCCGCCGAGCGGCGTGTTCGCCTTCTTCTGCGGCATGATGGTGCTGCAGCTGCTCTGGGTGCTCGTGATGGTGCCGGAGACGAAGGGCGTGCCGCTCGAGGAGATCGCGGCCCGGCTCGCCGGCCGGCGCGGCATGTGACCTGTGCCTGGAAGCCCGCTGCGCGAGCAAAGGGAATCCGCCTCCATCTCCACCTGAAGACGCGTTTTGCTTGCTCCAATGACTCCCAGCTTCCTTCCAAACGCGTTTTCGATCAGCCGCCGCCGGCTTCTTGCCACCGCCGCAGGGAGCCTCGCCGCAGGGCTCTTCGGCGAGGCGGGCCTGGCCGCCCTCGCGAAGCCGCGGCGGGTCGGGCTCATCGGCGCCGGCTGGTATGGCAAGAGCGATCTCTGGCGGCTCGTGCAGGTGGCACCGATCGAGATCGTGGCGATCGCCGATCCCGACCGCAACCATCTCGCCGGGGCGGTGAAGATCGCGCAGGAGCGGCAGCAGTCGGGGGCGGCGCCACGGATCTATGGCGACTACCGCACGATGCTCGCCGACCACCAACTCGACATCGTGCTCGTCGGCTCTCCCGACCATTGGCACGCCCTGCATGCGATCGCCGCCATGGAGACGGGGGCCGACGTCTATCTGCAGAAGCCGATCAGCGTCGACGTGCTCGAGGGCGAGGCAATCCTCGCAGCTGCCCGGCGTCTGGGCCGCGTGGTGCAAATTGGCACGCAGCGGAAGAGCACGCCCCACCTCGTCGACTCGAAGAAGCGGGTGGTCGAGGCGGGGCTGCTCGGCACGGTCGGCCACGTCGACATGTGCTGCTACTACCACATGCGAGCGAACGGCAATCCCCCCGTCGAGCCCGTGCCCGATTTCCTCGACTACGAACTGTGGACCGGCCCCGCGCCGCTCCGGCCCTACGACGGGCTGCCGCACGGCCGCTGGTGGCGGACGTTCACCGAATATGGCAACGGCATCATGGGCGACATGTGCGTGCACATGCTCGACACCGTCCGTTGGATGCTCGGCCTCGGCTGGCCGCGACGGATCAGTTCGCAGGGGGGCATCTACGTGCAGAAGGAAGGCAAGTCGAATATCCCCGACACGCAGTCGGCGGTGTTCGAGTACGACGACCTCGAGTGCGTCTGGCAGCACCGCAGCTGGGGCGTTCCGACCGACCCCGACTACCCCTGGGCGTTTTTCCTGCACGGAGAAAAGGGCGTGCTGAAGGCGAGCACGATGCGGGCTGACTTCATTCCGCACGACCCGAAGGCCGAGCGGCTCTCGTTCGAGTGCGTCTACGAGAAGGAACGGTTTCCCGAGGACGTGACCGAGGAGGGGATCGAACTCAACGCTGCTCCCGCGACCCGCCGCCACATGATCGACTTTCTCGCCGCGATCGACAGCCGCGGCCGACCAGTGGCCGACGTAGCCGAGGGGCATTTCTCGTCGGCCAGCTGCATCCTCGCCAATCTCGCCATGCGGCTCGGCCGGCCGCTGCGGTACGACCCGGCCACCCGCACGATCCCCGGCGATGCGGAGGCGACGGCGCTTCTCGCGCGGGCGTATCGCGATCCCTGGAAGCGGCCCCCGATCGCATGACCCCCCGACGCTCTTCCTCGCCGCCGTTTCCTTGCCGCCGGCATCACAGCCGCTGTCACGCCGGCCGCGGGAGTGCTCGCGGCGGGCGAAGAGCCAGCGATCAAGCTGGGCTTCGACAATTGTGCCGTCCGTGCGATGAAGGGGAACGCGCGGCAGCTCGTCGACCACGCCGTGACGCTCGGCTGCGACTCCGTCTTCATCACCGACTTCGGGCCGTTCGAGGAAAGGCTCGACGACGCCTCGCTTGCCCAGATTCGTCGCTACGCAACCGACCGCGGCATCGACATCGTGCTCGGCTCCTGGAGCGTCTGCCCCACGTCGACGACGTTCAAGCCCGATCATGGCTCGGCCGAGGAGCATCTGGCCCTCGGCATTCGGATGGCGAAGGCCCTCGGCTCGCCTGCCTTCCGCGTGATCCTCGGCAACGCGGCCGACCGGCAGACACCCGGCGGGATCAACGCGCGGATCGCCGACATGGTGAAGGTGGTGCGGGCGGTGCGGCCGTTGGCGGCCGACGCGGGCGTGAAGATCGCCGTGGAGAATCATGCCGGCGACATGCAGTCGCGGGAGCTGCTGCGGCTCGTCGAGGAGGCGGGGCCGGGCGTGGTGGGCGTAAACCTCGACTCGGGCAACGCCTGTTGGGCCCTCGAAGACCCGCTCGACGCCCTGCGGCGGCTCGCCCCGAACGTCGTCACCACGAGCCTCTGCGACGCGATGCTCTGGGAGACCGAGGGGGGCGTGGCCGTGCAGTTGACGGCGATGGGCGAAGGTTGCCTCGACCTGCCGGCGTTCTTCGACCACTTCAAGTCGCACTGCCCGGGCGTGACGGTGCACATCGAGACCATCTCGGGGTTCGCGAAGACGTTTCCGCTCGGCGATCGCGGGTTGTGGATCGCCTAGCCGAGCACGTACGGAAGACGCGGGGCTGCGAGATCTGGACGCACGAGCGGGCTCCAGCCATTACTTCGACCTCGAATCCCACCGCGATCAGCTGCGGCTGGCAAACCCCGAACTGGCGCTCGGCGGCCTTTCCGGCCTGGTGGTGCTCGACGAGATCCAAGCGCGGCCCGACCTCTTTCCGATCCTCCGGGTGCTGGCCGATCGCCCGGCGCGCGCAGCCCGCTTCCTCATCCTCGGAAGTGCGTCGCCGGAATTGATGTCTCGATTGGCCGAATCGCTGGCCGGCCGCATCGAGTATGTCGACATGCATGGCTTCGACGTCTCTGAACCCGCCCCCGCTCCACCGAGCAGCTGTGGGTGCGAGGCGGATTTCCACGGTCCTTGCTCGCGGCGTCGGAGGCCGACAGCGTGGCATGGCGGGAAGGCTTCGTACGGACATTTCTCGAGCGCGACCTTCCGCAGTGTGGCATCCGCGTGGGAGCGGCGGCCATGCGACGGTTTTGGACCATGCTCGCACACTCGCACGGGCAGCTCTGGAACGCCGCAGAACTGGCGCGCTCAATGGGCCTGTCGGACAAGACCGTCAGGACCTATCTGGATGAACTCAGTCAGACGTTCATGGTGAGGCAACTGCAGCCCTGGTTCGAAAGCGTCGGCAAGCGGCAGATCAAATCTCCGAAGATCTACCTGCGCGATTCCGGGCTGCTGCACCACCTGCTCGGCATCGAGACGGCGGATCAGCTTCACGCGCACCCGAAGGTCGGCAGCTCCTGGGAAGGGTTTGCGCTCGAGCAGGTGCTGCGGCTCACGCGATCGCAGCAGGCGTTTTTCTGGGCGACCCAAGGCGGGGTCGAACTCGACCTGCTCCTCGTCCGTGACGGGCGTCGATTCGGCTATGAATTCAACTATTCGGAGCGGCCCAAGATGAGCCGGTCGACGCGGGTCGCCATCGACGACCTACGGCTCGACGCGCTGACAGTGGTGTGCCCCGGCGATGTCCGGGCGACATTGGCGCCGGAAATCGAAGTCGTCGGGATCGAGTCGTTGGCGGCGACGCTCCGCGGGGAGCCGAGGAGTGTGCGGGGCGATTGACCTACCGAGCCGCGTCCTTCGGCTCGAAGGAGCGGGCGAGAATCCGGGCCACGATCTGCTTGCGGCGGCTGTTGCCGTGGATCGAGTCGCGCGCGAAATGGTCGTAGGGCTTGTATGACCGCAGCATGTAGTCGTCCCACGCCTTGCGGATGTCGAAAAACTCCGCCCGCTCCTCGCGGCACATCCGCCGCATCCGCGCCGAAAACTGCTCCATGTCGTCGAGGGCCACCGTCGCCGGCTTTTGTGCGACATATGCCGGCTCGTAGACCTCCCGCGGCGCGATCGCCCCGCTCATCACAAGAATCTCGCAGTTCGATCCCTGCCGGATCTGCCGGATCACGCTGCGGATTGCCTCGACGTCGAAGCCGTGGCTGATGCCGGCGATGATCACGAGGTCGGGCTTGTAGTCGAGCACAGAGGGCTTCACGCGGCCCTCGTCCTTGTAATACCAGCAGCCGGTGGCGCCGCGCCCCAGCCCTCGGCCGCCGGCGCGAGGAGCGCGTTGCGGCGGCTCTCGTCATAGAGGCAGCCATCGAAGCCGGTGCCGATGTCGGCCTGGTAGCCGATCACCTCGTGGTGGTTGGGAATGCGGACGGAGCGAATCTGGATGCCGGCGTTGCAGTCGCTTACGCAGTCGAGCTCGTATTCGAGCTGCAGTTCGAAATCGCCGAACGTGCGGTCGGTGGCGAGGAATTCATTCTGCGGCGCGGCGGCCGTAGGGCTGCCCGCGACGATCGCGCCGTCTTCAATCCGCCGGGTATTTTTCGTGTCGCCATTCCAGCCGGTGAACGTCGTGCCGTTGAAGAGCGTCGCCACCGGCGCGGCCGGCGGCTGGTCGGCCGGGGCCCACGGGCTGGCGAGGAAGACGATCGCAGCCGCGAGAAGCGACCGGGGGGCAGGGGATGAAAAACGCATGTGTGCGGTCCTTGGAGACCGTTCTGAAAATGATGAACCCTTGGCAGGGGTTTATGGCGCAGGACAAGAAATTGTCACGCGGGGCGCGCGTCCCCTGCGTAGAAGCCCGAAGCGCGAGCTGAGTGGAATACGGGTGGATACCGGTTGTATTGAGTGGACTCCCTCGCTTGCGCTACGGGCTTCTCAGCAGAGGGTTTTTCGGATTCCATTTCCATGCGACGCTACTTCACATGAACACACAATCTCACTCAACCGCCGTCTCCCTGTGCCTGCGCATCGGCTTCGTCGGCACCGGTATCATGGGCAGGAGCATGGCGGGCCACCTGCTCGCCGCGGGTCACGAGCTCCACGTGCACAACCGCACCCGCGCGAAAGCCGAGCCGCTCGTCGCGCAGGGCGCCCACTGGCACGATAACCCGGGGGCCGTTGCCGCCGCGAGCGATGTCGTGATCACGATGCTCGGAATGCCTGCCGATGTGGAGGAGGTCTATTGTGGCGGCGGCGCCGTGGCCGCGGGGCAGGGGATCCTCGACCGCGCGCGGCCCGGATCGCTCCTCATCGACATGACCACGTCGAGCCCGACGCTCGCCGCGCGGATCGCCGCCACCGCCGCGGCCCGCGGGCTCGATGCGGTCGACGCGCCAGTCTCCGGGGGCGACGTGGGGGCGAAGAACGCGTCGCTTGTGATCATGGTCGGCGGCACCGCGGCGGCATTCGAACGGGCCCGCCCGCTCTTTGCCCGGCTCGGTAAATCGGCCACGCTCCTCGGGGCCGCCGGCGCGGGGCAGCGATGCAAGCTCGCCAACCAGATCGCCGTGGCCGTGGGAATGGTCGCGTGGTGTGAGGCGCTGGCCCACGCCCGGGCAGGGGGCCTCGATCCAGCCCTCGTGCAGCAAGTGATAAGCGGCGGGGCCGCCGGCAGCTGGGCGCTCACGAATCTCGCGCCGCGGGCGATCGCGGGCGACTTTGCGCCGGGGTTTCTCGTGAAGCACCTCGTGAAAGACATCCGGCTCGCGCGGCAGGCCGCCGAGGAGACGGGCGTCGAACTTCCCGGCCTCGCGACGGCGGAGCGGCTCTACGAGGCTCTCATGGCGGGCGGCTGGGGCGACGAGGGCACGCAGGCGCTCCTGCGGCTGTATGGGCAACCGAGCGTCTGACGACGTGGTGGCTCAACTCACCTTGCTAGCGCTGCGGGCTTCCGTTGGCCCCCACGAAAGCCCGACGCGCAAGCGAGGAGCAACCGACCTGCCCCTCGAGTGGTGCAGGCTTCAGCCTGTCGTTGGCGGCTAAGAAAGCCGGCCGCGGGCGTCGCTCGGCAGCAGCCGCAGGCGGCCGTCCGCCTCGCGCCACCAGACCGCATCCTGCAGGTTGATGCAGGAGCAGACGTGATTGGGGATCACGCTCACGCGTTCGCCCACCCGTGGCCGCCGGCCGCACTTCGTCACGTCCACCTGCCCATGCTCCCCCGAGAGCTTCGTGATCACGGCCTCGGGGTATTCGACGATGTGGCCGTGTCCGCTTTCGGGCGCCGGCACGCAGCGGTCGCTCGTGAACGTCTTCGTACCGCCGTCGAGTACGACCTGCCCGCTCACGGCGTCGCTCACGACCGTGCAGACGATTGCGGGCGTCGGCAGGCCGCCCACGTTGCCGCATTCAGTCATTGATGCTTTCGCGGGATTATTGCGAAATGTGCGGCCCGGAAGATCTGCCGAAAGTGGCTCAAGCCGCCCTGTGGCGACTCTGTTGCGTCGCATGCTACTATTTCTATGTCATTCGTGCGGTTTTTGCCGATGTTTGACCGTGCCGAGGGTAACGCCGTGCATGCATCCAAGAGCCTCGTAGCACACGCCTTGGTCTCCCTGTGCGGCGTGGTCGGCCTGTTCGCCGCCGTGCCGGCCTTGGGTGCCGGCCCCGACTTCGAGCGGGAGATCCAGCCGCTCCTCGCCGAGCACTGCGCCCACTGCCACGGGATCGACGAATCGACGCGGCAGGGTGGCCTGCGGCTCGATATCCGCCAAAACGCCCTCGAAGGGGGCGACTCTGGAACGCCCGCGATCGTGCCGGGCAAGCCCGGCGAGAGCGAGATCGTGGCCCGGATTCGCTCCCCCGATCCCGACGTGATCATGCCGCCGCCGCACGAGAAGAAGCCGCTTGCACAAGAGCAGATGCGGCTTCTCGAGGAATGGATCGCCGCGGGGGCCGGCTACGACCCGCACTGGGCCTTCGTCGCGCCCAAGAAGTCGGTGGTCCCTGCCGTGGCCGGGGCCGCCGCGCCGATCGATGCCTTCGTGCGCGATCACCTGTCGAGGAAGCAGATGCAGCCCGCGTTGCCGGCCGACGCCGCCACGCTCTGCCGTCGGATCTATCTCGACTTGGTCGGCCTGCCGCCATCGCCTGAAGACCTCGCCGCGTTCGAGCGCGACGGCTACGAGAAGGCGGTCGAAAAACTCCTCGCGAGCCCGCGCTACGGCGAGAAGTGGGCCCGCCACTGGCTCGACCTCGCCCGCTATGCCGACTCAAACGGCTACGAAAAAGATCTTCCCCGCGACATGTGGGCCTGGCGCGACTGGGTGATCGCCGCCTTCAACCGTGACGTGCCGTTCGACCAGTTCGTGATCGAGCAGATCGCCGGCGATCTGTTGCCAAACGCCACACAGGACCAGATCGTCGCGACCGGCTTCCTCCGCAACAGCATGCTCAACGAGGAAGGAGCGATCATCGCGGAGGAATTCCGGATGGCGGAGATGTTCGACCGGATCGACTGCGTGGGCAAGTCGGTGCTCGGCCTTACGACGCAGTGCGCCCAATGCCACACCCACAAGTTCGACCCCATCACCCACGACGAGTATTTCGGCCTGTTCGCCTTCCTGAACGACACGTACGAGGCCCGGTCCTACGTTTACAAGCCCGAGCAATTGAAAGACATGGCCGCGATGCGGGCAGAGATCGCTGCCGCCGAAGAGGAGATTCGCCGGCTGCGGCCGCAGTGGCAGGCCGAGATGGAGGCCTGGGCCGCAGGCGCTGCGGCGAAGCTTCCGGCGTGGCAGACCGTCACGATGGAGGAGATGAACAGCAAAAATCTGCTCACGCACCCGACGCAGCGGCCCGACGGCTCGATCCTCATCATCGGCCACCGTGACACCGAACACTTCTTCGAGAGTGAGCCTGAGCTCACGGGAGCGACGGGCCTGCAACTCGAGGCCCTCACCGACGGCGATCTCTTCATGAATGGCCCCGGTCGCGACGGCCTGTGGGCGATCGGACGACTGCAGGTGAAGGTGAAGAGACCCGATGCAAAAGACTGGGAGGAAGTGAAGCTCGTGAATGCCACGGCCGACTTCTCCGCGCCGGAGCAGATGCGGCCGCGGCCGGCCGACACCGCGAAGCAGGCCGACGAAAAAGACAAGCAAGATGCGTTGCCGGCGGAGGTGTCGACGGGCCCCGTAGCCAACATGATCGACGACGATGAACTGTCGGCGTGGAGCGCCGACCGCGGCCTTCTGATTCGGCACCAGCCGTCGGCGGCGGTCGTGCAGTTCGAGAAGCCGCTCGACTTGCCTGTCGGAACCAAACTGCGGATCTCGCTGCTCTGGTCCAGCGGGCAAGTCTCGCATAGCCTCAACTCGATGCTCGGCTGCTGCCGGTTCAGCCTCACGAAGGATGCCTCGCCCGCCGCGCCGCCGATCGACCATGCCGCGATCCTCGCCGCGCGAAAGCCCGCCGCGGAGCGGACCGACGCCGACCGCGCGGCAATCTTTACCGCGTGGCGGAAGGCGCTCCCCGAGGCCGCGGCCATCAATGAAAAGATCGCGGCCGCCTGGGCGAAGGCCCCGAACGCGCCCACGACCATCATGCATGCCGCGTCGCGGTCGGCCTCGCAGCATCGGCCGACGTATCTCCTCGACCGCGGCACCTGGAACCAGCCGAAGCACGAGGTGAGGCCGCATGTGCCCGCTGGCCTGCATCCGCTCGAGCAATCGAACGATCCGCCGCGGCTGGCGTTTGCGAAGTGGCTCGTCGATCCCCGCTCGCCGCTCTCGGCCCGCGTGGCGGTGAACCGAATCTGGCAGACGCTCTTCGGCCAGGGCCTCGTCGAGACGCCCGACGACTTCGGCACGCGGGCCCCGGTGCCTGAATATCGCGACCTGCTTGATTGGCTCGCCGTTGACTTCATGGAGAAAGGCTGGAGCCAGAAGGAGGCGATCCGGCAGATCGTGATGAGCGACACGTATCGGCAGTCGTCGATGGTCGCGGCCGAGGTCTTGGCCTTTGACCCGAATAACCGTTTTCTGGCCCGGGGCCCGAGGTTCCGCCCCGATGCGGAGGTCGTGCGGGACGTCGTGCTCGCGGTGTCGGGGCTCTTGAACGAGAAGGTGGGCGGCCCGAGTGTCTATCCGCCGGTGCCGAAGAACGTACTCGAATTCAATTACGTGCAGATCGACTGGCCGGAGGCGAAGGGCGCCGACCGGTATCGCCGGTCGCTCTATACGTTCCGCCGCCGGTCGATGCCCGACCCGGCGCTCGGCAATTTCGACGCCCCGACGGGCGACCTCTCCTGTGCCCGCCGGCTGCGGAGCAACACGCCGCTGGCCGCGCTCACCGGCTTGAACGAGCCGATCTTCGTGGAGGCGGCGCAAGGCCTCGCCCTCCGGACGCTAAAGGAGGGAGGCGCCGACGATGATGCCAGAGTGGAGCGGGCCTTCTTCCTCTGCACGTCGCGCAAGCCCACGGCCGACGAGAAGCGGGAACTCCTCGCATTCGTCGCCGACCAGCGCAAGCGGCTTGCCGAGGGCTGGCTCGACGCCCGCGAAATCTCCTCGGGCGACCCCGACAAACTCCCCGCTTTGCCCGCAGGCACGACCCCGCAAGACGCCGCCGCATGGACGCTCGTCTCGCGGGTGCTGTTAAACCTCGACGAAACTGTCACGAAGAATTGAGGAGGCCCACCATGGCACGCAAAAAGGGGTCAGGCACCATTTCCCCGGGCCCCGGAAACGATGCGCGCAGCAGGGGGGAAATGGTGCCTGACCCCTTTTTGCTCTGCCGCCGCTGGTTCTTCGGCGATTGCGGCGTCGGCCTGGCGGGCATCGCCGCCGGGGCGCTCGCCGCGCGTGAATCGGCCGCGGCCATCGCGCCGCCGTCGCCCTTGGCCGTGAAGCAGCCGCATTACACCCCGAAGGCCAAGCGGGTGGTCTACATGTTTCAGGCCGGGGCCCCGAGCCACCTCGAGCTCTTCGACTGGAAGCCGGAGCTCGCGAAGCACGACGGCAAACTCCCGCCGGCCGACCTGCTCAAGGGCTACCGCGCGGCCTTCATCAATCCGAATTCGGCGCTGCTTGGTCCCAAGTACAAGTTTCAGCCCTATGGCAAATCGGGCGTCGAGATAAGCGAGCTCGTGCCGCATATCGGGGCGATCGCCGACGACATCTGCCTCATCCGCTCGATGCAGACCGACGCCGTCAACCATACCCCGGCCCAGATCCTGATGAACACGGGCTCGCAGCAGTTTGGCCGGCCGAGCTTCGGGGCCTGGACGCTCTACGGCCTCGGCAGCGAGGCCGAGGATCTGCCCGGCTTCGTCGTGCTCACGAGCGCGAAGGGCACGAGCGGCGGCGCGAGCAACTACGGCTCCGGCTTCCTGCCGACGTCGTACGGCGGCATCCCGCTCCGCAGCAGCGGCGACCCGGTGCTCTATCTCTCGAATCCCCGCGGCGTCGACCGCGAAACGCAGCGGGCCTCGCTCGACACGCTCGGGCGGCTCAACGAGATGGCGGTGAGCCGGTTTGGCGATCCCGAGACAGCGGCACGGATCCAGGCCTATGAGATGGCCTACAAGCTGCAGGCAAGCGCGCCAGAGCTCATGGATTTGGCCGACGAGCCGAAAGAGACGCTCGCCCGCTACGGTCTCACTGACCCGAAGCAGCCTGGCTATGCCCGCAACTGCCTGCTCGCGCGGCGGCTGCTGGAACGGGGCGTTCGGTTCGTGCAGCTCTTCCACGAGGCCTGGGACCAGCACGGCGACCTCACGAAAAACATCAAGAAGAATTGCGGCGATACGCAGCAGGCCTCGGCCGCGCTCGTGATGGATCTGAAGGAGCGGGGCCTCTTGGACGACACGATCGTGATCTGGGGGGGCGAATTCGGCCGCACGCCGATGGTGCAAGGGGGCAACGACGGCCGCGACCACCACAATCGCGCCTTCTCGATGTGGCTGGCCGGCGGCGGCATCAAGGCGGGCCATGTGCATGGCAAGACCGACGACTTCGGGTTCAACGTGGTCGAGGACGCGGTGCATGTGCACGATTTGAATGCCACGCTTCTGCATCTGCTGGGCTTCGACCACACGCGGCTCACGTATCGCTTCCAGGGCCGAGACTACCGGCTCACCGACGTCCACGGCCACCTCGTGAAAGGCATCCTCGCCTGAGGGTTCTCAGTGCCCGGATGGTGATGGCCAGCGTCATCCCACTCGCTCCCGCGAGGGGCTTTTGGTGCGGGGTTGTGCAGATTGCCAATCTGCTACTCCTTCGATCACGTTTCCGGTAAAACATCGCCCATGAAACGAACTTCACATCTCTCCCGCCGTCGACTCCTGCACCGCGGGCTCACCGCGGGCGCTGCCATTGCCGGCGCACCCACGATCATCCCGTCTTCCGCCCTCGGCCTCGACGGCGCCCTGCCGCCGAGCGAGCGGATCGTCGTGGGCGGCATCGGCATCGGCAACCGCGGCGAATACGACCTCGGCTGTTTTCTCTCGCAGCCCCACGTGCGGTTTGCCGCCGTCTGCGATGTGAAGGAAAAACGCCGCGCGGCCGTCAAGAAGATCGTCGATGCCCACCATGGCGACGATCGCTGCGAGACCCACCGCGATTTCCGCGAACTGCTCGACCGCAAAGATATCGACGCCGTCCTCATCGCCACCGGCCCGAATTGGCACGGCACCGTCGCGATGCATGCCGCCCGCGCCGGCAAAGACATCTACTGCGAAAAGCCCTGCACGAAGACGATCCAGGAGAGCCTCGTGCTCCGCGACACGATGCGGCGGACCGGCACCGTCTTCCAGGCCGGCACGCAGCGGCGCAACCTTCCGCACTTCGCCTTCGCCTGCGAACTGGCCCGCACCGGCCGACTCGGCAAACTGAAGCGGGTCTTCGCCCACCCGATGGGCATGAAGGCTTCGAGCAGCGGCTGGCTACCGGCCGAAACGCCCCCCGATCCGGCTGCGATCGACTGGGAGATGTATCTCGGCCCCGCGGCCTGGCGGCCGTTCAACACCAAGCTTCTCGACGGCTTCAACTTCGAGAAGGGGGGCGGGCTCGTGGGCGGCGGCGTGCTCGAATGGGGCTCGCACTGCGTGGATCTCTGCCAGTGGGCCGTGGGCGATACCGATCCGCCGGTGGAATACAACCCGCCCTGCGACGGCCAGCTCACCGCCCGCTATGCCAACGGCGTCGAGCTCGTCTTTCGCGAGCAGGGCTGGATCCCGCTCGGCTCCTGCCCCGTGCGGTTCGAGGGGGAGACGGGCTGGGTGGAGACGGGCGACAGCGGCAAGCTCGCGCTGAGTTCGCCGGCGCTGCTCGCGGGCCGCACCGTCGCCGAGATCGAGAATTATCCGGCGACTTTTCACGTGCGCGACTTCCTCGACTGCGTGAAGACCCGCGGAAAGCCGAAGGGCAATGCCGACGCCGCCTGCTATGCCCACATCGCCTGCCACGCCGCCAACGTGGCGATCTTCCTGGGCCGCCCCGTGAAGCTCGACAACCAAACACACATGTTCGTCGGTGACGACGAGGCCAACCGCCTCCGGTCGGAAGCCCAGCGCGAACCCTGGCGGATGTGAGGAGAACAACACCCCTATGTATTTTCATCGTGATCGCGTTCGTCGCCTGCTCGTGGCCCTGCTGCTCTCCTCGGCGTCGCTTGCCGCAACCGCGCCGGCCGCCGCACCCGCGCCCAAGGAGCAGGAAGCGCTCGCCGTGCTCCGGTCCGATGCGCCCGAGGCCGAGAAGGCCGCGGCCTGCAAGCGGCTGGCCGTGGTGGGCACGGCCGCATCGGCCACCGATCTCGCCGCGCTCCTCTCCCATGAGCATCTCGCCTCATGGGCCCGCATCGCGCTGGAGGCGATTCCCGGCGATGAAGTCGATGCCGCGCTGCACGAGACGGCCGGCTCGCTTTCCGGCCGGCTGCTCGTGGGCGTGATCAATACAATCGGCGTCCGCCGTGATGCCGGTGCCATCGCCCTGCTGGAGGCCCGCCTCGCCGATGCCGACGCAGAAGTGGCTGCCGCGGCCGCTGCGGCGCTTGCCCGGATCGGATCGCCCGCAGCGTCCGGTGCGCTCAACAAGGCCGCCGCCAGCGGCCGTGATTCGATGGTCGAGGCCTGTGCCGACGCGGCCGAGCAGCTGCGGCTCGCGGGCGACGCATCCGCGGCGATCGCCGCCTGCGACGCGGTGCTCGGCCTCCGCGACAAGGCCTCGGAGCATCGCCGGGCGCAGGCGACCCGCACCGCTATTCTTGCCAAGGGCCCGGCCGGGCTGCCGCTGCTCGTGGAAACACTGCGGTCTCCTTCCAAGCGGCTCTTCAACATGGGTCTCTTCGTGAGCCGCGAGCTCGACGATGCCCCGCATGCAGGCGCCGTCGATCTCGCGCTCGTTGACGAGGCGTCGAAACTCGGCGGCGAGCGGGTAGCGCTTTTGATCGCGGCCGTGGCCGACCGCAATGCCGATGGCGGCGCGGGCGACGCGATCGTGAAGAAGCTGCTCGTGATCGCCGGTGGCACTGACAAGCCTGCACGGATCGCGGCGCTCGCCGCACTCGGGCGGGTCGGCGACGCCACGGTGATCGATCCATTGCTCGCAGAGGCGACGGCCACCGATCCGGACGTCGCGGAAGCCGCGCGGCTCGCCGCGGCCGCGCTGCCCGGCGATGCGGTCGGGTCCACGATCCGCGCGAAGCTCGCCACGGCCGATGCCCGGCTCCTGCCGGTCGTGGTGGGTCTCGTGGGAACCCGGCGGATTCCGGCCGCCCGGGAGTTGCTGCCGCTCGTCGCACATCGCGATGCGGCGGTGAGGAAGGCGGCGATTGAATCGCTCGGCCCGGTGATCGACCTTGCCGATCTGGGCGTGCTGATCGACGCCGTCGTGAAGCCCCGCGATCCGGCGGAGGCCGAGGTCGCCGCAAAGAGCCTGCGGCAGGCCTGTACGCGGATGGCCGACCGCGAGGCCTGCGCCGAGAAGCTCGCGGCGGCCATCACGGACGGCCTGCCGATCCCCACGAAGGTTGCGCTCTACGACGTGCTCGGCGAGGTCGGCGGCCAGCAGGCGCTCGCCGCCTTGGCCGCGGCCGGAAAGTCCTCGACGCCGGAATTGCAGGACGCGGCGACGCGGCTGCTCGGCAAATGGATGACGCCCGACGCCGGGGCCGTGCTCGTCGAGCTCGCCGGCACGCTTCCTCCGGGCAAGTTTCATACGCGCGCTGTCCGCGGCGCGATCCGGGTCGCGCGGCAGTTCGCACTGACCGACCAGGAACGGGCCGATCTCTGCCGGCTGATCCTGAAGGCGGCCACGGACCCGGCCGACCGCAAGGCGGTGCTCGAATTCATGCCGCGGTATCCGAGCCCGGCGATGCTGCGGGTGGCCCGCGAAGCGGAGGCGATGCCCGGCCTCGAGGTGGAGGCGCAGGGGGCGGCCACGGCGATCGAGCAGAAGCTGCCGAAGGCGGCTGCGGCGCTGCGGTCGTTCGAGAAGCAGGTGCTCACGGAGCGGTTCGTGGCGGAGGGCTGCGCCGTTGCGGACTTCGATCGTGATGGCCACGTCGATCTCACGGCGGGCAACTCGATCTGGTATGGCCCCGAGTTCACCCGCCGCATCGATTTCACGCCACAGGCGAACAATCCCGACGGCATGACGAAGACACCCTACGATCCGGCCCGCGGCTATTCCGACTTTTTCCTGATGTTTACCCACGACTTCACGGGCGACTCGTGGCCCGACATCCTCGTCTACGGTTTGCCGGGGGAGGCGGCGCTCGTGTACGTGAACCCGGCGGAGCAGCGGCCCGCGGGGGATGCGGCCAACTGGCAGAAGCACGCGATCTTCGACACGGCCGATGGCGAGTCGCCCGATCTCCTCGACGTGACCGGCGACGGCAGGCCCGAGCTGCTCGTGCACGCGGGCGGCCAGCTCGGCTACGCGGAGATCGACTGGTCGAAGCCGCTGGAGAAGGCGCGGTTTCGCGCGATCACGCCGAAGACTCCCGAAAACGACAAAAAATATTTCCGCTACACGCACGGCTCGGGCGTTGGCGACGTGAATGGCGACGGCCGGATCGACCTCGTCATGAAAGAGGGCTGGTTCGAGCATCCCGCCGCCGACGCGGCCAGCCCGCTGTGGCCGTTTCACCCCGGCCCGTTCAGTCCCGAGGGGGCCCGTGGCGGCGGGCAGATGTATGTCTACGACGTCAACGGCGACGGCCGCAACGACGTGATCGCCAGTTACGACGGCCATGGCTACGGCCTCGGCTGGTTCGAACAGCGGCCCGACGGCAGCTTCACGGAGCACTCCATCATGGGAGCGACGCCGGCCGATCACCCGCACGGTGTGGCCTTCAGCCAGATCCATGCCTTGCGGCTCGTCGATTTCGACGGCGACGGCCTGCTCGACATCCTCACCGGAAAGCGGCGCTGGGCGCACGGCATCAATGGCGACCCGGAGCCAAACGCGCCGCCGGTGCTCTATTGGTTTCGGCTCGCCCGCGACGGCAAGGGGGGCGCGACCTACGAGCCGCAGCGGATCGACGACGACAGCGGCGTGGGCACGCAGGTGACCGCCGGCGACGTGACGGGCGACGGCAAGCCCGACGTGGCCGTGGCCAACAAGCGCGGCGTCTTCATCTTCCGCCAGAAGTGACGAGCGCGTCATCCCGCCGGCTTCCGCCGGGGGCTTTGGGCCCCCAAAAGCGTGCGGAAGCGAGGGGATGACGGCTCACCTCACGAACCGTCTGACGTCCGTGCCTTGAGCGCCTTCATCTCGGCGGCCTCGGGCAGGGCCTTGTAATACGCGTCGAGCGGATAACATCCGCTGCGAAGGCCGTTGCGCGGCGCCGTCGTGCAGTCGGAGAACGTGCGGCAGATCAGGCCGCGGACGAGCGTGCGGCCGGCGAGCGAATCGGCAGGCAACTCGGGATACGAAAGCACCATCCGCCCGAGGCCCACTCCATCGATCCAGCCCTGCCGCACCGCAGCCTGCGCGGAATGCACGAGATACTCCTGCAGATAGGTGTAGGCCGTGCCCACCATCACGAGGCCAGGCACCGCCGCCTTCGCCTGCCGCGCAGCGTCGATCTGCCGCCAGCAGCCCACGAGCGGATCCTCCGGCGGCGGATAGCCGTCGGAGGGCGGAAACGCCGCCGGCCGCGAGATGTGGGGCACGGTGTAAGGGCTGCCGGCCGTGAGGTTGACGGCCACCACGCCAATATCGCGAAGCATCTTCAGCAGCGCGATCGGCTCCGCGAGATCGATCCGCCCGGGATCGTCGGCATCGACGCCGAACCCGCAGTCGTAGGGGAGCGAATCGGCAAACGGAAACGGTGCCCCGCGGCCCTCGACCATGTGCCAGGGCACCGTGTCGAAGAGCGACAGCCGCACGCCGATCAGGAGCCGCGGACAGGCCTCGCGGACCCGCGCAATGAGCGTGCAGAGCAGCCGCGTGCGACCGGCGAAGTCGCCTCCCCATTTGCCCGGCCGCCGCCGCGCCGAGAGAAACTCGTGCACGAGGTAGCCGTGGCAGGCCTTGATGTCGACCATGTCGAAGCCGGCCGCCTCGGCGTCACGGGCCGCGGCGACATACGCCTCGATGAGCCGTTCGACTTCGGCATCGCTCACGACGCAGGCTTCGTCGTGCGGCGAGACACCATGCCGCGCGTCGAGCAGCGGATGATGAAACGCGATCCGCGGCTGCCGCCCGGCCGCCGACGGCTTGCTGAACCGGCCTGAATGCGTGAGCTGGAGCGCCACGATGAGGTCGTCGTCGCGACCATGCAGCTCGCGATGGCAGCCGCGCACCGCCTCGAGCAGCGTTGCATAGCCTGCGCGGCCGCAGGCTGGGGCGCAGAGCTGGTTTGGATTGGCCCGCCCCTCGGGCAACACCGCTACCGCCTCGCCTCCCCAGATCAGTTTTGCGCCGCTCGCGCCGAACCGGCGCCAGCGGCGGAGGAGAATGTCAGTGGGCCGGCCGTCTTCCCCCGCGTCCCAGCCTTCCATCGGATGGATGCACCACCGGTTGCCCAGCGTGCGGCCGCCGAGCTCGAGCGGCAAAGCCAGTGGCGAGCCTGCCGCCGCGGAGAGCGGCTCATCGTCGAGCGGGATCGGAGCGGCGAGGGCGGCGAGGTGGGCCCGCAGGTCGGCAACCGTGCGAAACCGCGCAATCCGTGGATACGAGGCCGTGCTCATGGCGTGGCCTCCATCGCGGCGGCGATGCGGTCGAGGATCGTGGCGATGATCTCCCGGTCGGAGGCGGGCCGGCGCGGGCTCTGCGGATGCGGCTCGTCGGTCGCGAGCAGGCCGCGCAAATGGAGCGTCTGGGCCATCGAATGCTTGTAGGCGGGCACCGGGTGACGGAAGGCGAAGTCGCCGAGGGCCTGCAGGGCGTCGTCGAGTTCGTCGAACCGCGGGTCGCCCGCGGCCCACCAGGCATCGCGGCGGGCGAAGGCCTCGGGATACGCCGTCGAGAGGCCGAGCAGCCAGTCGCTGCCATAGCAGACCATGTCGATGGCGAGATCGTTGCCGGTGAAGACGTGAAACTCCGGCCGCAGCCGGTCGCGGAGCGCGAGCCGCTGCCATTCGAGCCGTCGGGAAAGCGACGAGTGCTTCGCGCCGATGCAGTTGGGGATCGCGACGAGATCGGCATAGGCGTTGAGCGAAAGCACGCGGCCGCTCGGCACGAACGCCGTCGAAAGTTCAAACCCGATGAACCGCTCCACACGGGCCGCCAGCCGGCGCACGCGGGCGATGAAGTCGGCATCGCTGCCGGTGGTAAGGCCGAACGAAGGAAAGATCACCGGGATCGCGTGGGCCGCCGCGATCATGTCGAGATGCCGGCCATACGCCCCCTCGTCAAACGCCGCGCCGGCCGTGTCGACCACGCACGCGCCCGCCACGATCTCGCCGGAGCCGACCGTCTCACGGGCGATCGCCAGAGCCTGCCGCCGCGTGGCGTCGTCGATGAGCTGGACGTAGCCCGTGTCCATGTTGACGGCGGGCGCGATGCCGGCGGCATGCGTGCGGGCGACGTGGGCGGCGAAGGCATCCCACTCGACCGAGAGGTCGGATCGAAATGGGAGCAGGATCGCCGATATGCCGCGAATCGTGCGGCGCGGCCGCAGGAGCGCGGCGGGTTCTATGGGAGACGCAGCGGTCATGGGCGATTTTCTTCGAATGTAGTAACTACTCAGTTATGTCAAGTCGTTATCATGGCGGATGGATCGCCCCTTGCCAATTCCGCGACCCGGAAGCCTCGCTCCCATGCCCGCCACCCACCCCCGACGAGCGGCCAGCCAGCCCCGCAAGCCCGCCCGCACGCGGAGCCGGCTGCTCGCCGCGGGCGTGAAGCTCTTCGCGGCCCGGGGCTATCACGGCGTCGCGGTAGATGAGATCGTGGCCGCCGCCCGCTGCAACAAGCGGATGCTCTACCACTACTTCGACAACAAGGAGGGCTTGTATGTGGAGGTGCTGCGGACGGTCTATTCCCGCATGGAAGCGTCGGAGATGGCACCCTTGCCGCTCGACGGCACGACCGAGCAGGCGATCCGCGCGTTGATCGCGCGGCACTTCGAGTTTCTGGCCGACAATCCCGACTTTGTGAAGCTCCTGCTCTGGGAAAACCTCAACGAAGGGCGGCTCCTCGCGAAGCACCCGGGACTGCTCTCGAAGGCGCCGATCATCGAGCGGCTCCGGGAGATTCTCGAGCGTGGCCGAGAACGAGGCGAACTCGCGGGCGACGACGACGTGCGGCACCTGCTCGTGCTCATGATGGGCATGTGCTTCATCTACTTCTCGAACCGGCACACGCTCCGGCAGGCCGTCGGCCTCGATTCCGACCGGCCGCAGGTGCGCCGCCGCGGCCTGCGGCTCGCGCAAAACGCGTTCCTCGCCGCAGTTGGCCTCCGCAACGCCACCTGACCACCACAAGGCCGTCGCCAGTGAAATGCCGCATCCGCGGGCGAGGATCTTCGGCCTCGAGGATGCGACGTTTCCGATGCACAGCGAGGAGTATCTCGTCGTGGAGACGCCGCGGGCCGTCGACTTTCCCGTGGGCACGGTGCTCTACGCCCTGCCGCGGCACGTCTGCCCGTCGGTGGCGCTCCACGAGCATGCGGTGGTGGTTCGCGATGGCCGCGTTGCCGAGCGTTGGCACGTCGCCGCCCGCACTCGCCGGATCACGGTGTAATTCGTGCTCGTGCCGCGACACTACTCACGGCCACGCGGGCCTACCGCGCGGCGTATTCGTCGAGCAGCGACTCGATCCGCCCAAAGACGTCGGCCATCTGCTCCGAGTCGGGCAGGAGCGTGACGCGGAAGTGGTCGCGGTAGGGCACGTTGAAGCTCGACCCCGGAGCCACGAGCACGTGCTTCCGCTCCAATAGATCGAGCGCGAAGGCCTGGTCGTCGAACCTTTCGACGCCGCCCGGCAGCCGGTTGGCATGCACCTTCACGAAGGCATACATCGCCCCCTGCGGCGGCACGACGGAGAGATACTTGCTCTTCCGCACCGCGTCGAGCACCGCGGCCCGCGTCGCATGCAGCCGCCCGCCGGGCTTCGTGAGGTCGACGATCGATTGATAGCCGCCGAGCGCCGTCTGCACGGCATACTGCCCGGGCACGTTGGAGCAGAGCCGCAGGCTCGCGAGCAACTCGACGGCCTGGATGTAGTCGCGGGCATGCTCCCGCTCGCCGGAGAAGACGAGCCAGCCCACCCGCAGGCCGCAGGCCCGGTAGACCTTGCTCAGGCCGCCGAACGTGAGGCAGAGGAGCGAATCGTCGAGGCTCGCCGCCGGCACGAACTCCGCGCCGTCGTAGAGCATTTCGTCGTAGATCTCGTCGGCGCAGAGGACGAGGTGCCGCTGCCGCGCGATGTCGGCCAGGGCCGCGAGCGTCTGCCGCGGATAGACCGCGCCCGTGGGATTGTTGGGATTGATCACGACAAGCGCGCGGGTGCGCGGCGTGATCAGCCGCTCCACCTCGACCGGATCGGGCACGAAGCCGCGCTCGGGCCGGCAAGGGTAGTGCACCGCCTTCGCGCCATGGATCACCACACTCGCCGTCCAGAGCGGATAGTCGGGGCTCGGCACGAGCACTTCGTCGCCGGGGTTCAGAAGGGCCCGCATCGCGAGCATGATCAATTCCGAGACGCCGTTGCCGATGAAGACGTCGTCGGCGGTGACGTCCATCACACCGCGGCTCTGCTGCTGCATGACCACGGCCTCGCGGGCCGCGAAGATCCCCTTCTGGTGCGAGTAGGGATCGGCCTGGTGTAGGTTTTCGACGACGGCCACCCGCATCGACCCCGGCATCCGAAAGCCGAAGGCGCCGGGATTGCCGATGTTGAGCTTCACGATCTCATGCCCTTCCCGCTCGAGCTGCTCGGCGCGGCGGGCGAGCGCCCCGCGGATCTCGTAGCGGACGTCGTGAAGGTGCTCGGAGGCGCGGAGGGTGGGCAGGGTCATGTCAGGCATGGGTGTGCGGAACGCAGGAAGCGAACAAGCATACCCAACCATCCGGCCGATCGAGAAACGGATGGTGGCAGGCGGAACCCCGTCGCTTCCGCTCCGGGCTTTTTGTCGGTTGGGGGTGGTCGGTGGACTTTCCGGAATCGTGGCGATCGGCGATATTCTCGCGTCGTCGCAGTTTCCCGCACGCCGTTTTCCCGAAGGACCGATCCATGCCCGAGAGTTCGCCGCAGCAGCGTTTTGAATCCCTGAAACTCACGCTTCCCCCCGCGCCCAAGCCCGTGGGCGTCTACAAGCCGGCCCTCATCGTGGGCAAGCATCTCTATGTATCAGGCCATGGGCCGCTCCTCCCCGACAACACGCTCATGCGCGGCCGCGTGGGCCGCGACCTCGATGCCGACGGCGGCAAGAAGGGGGCCCGGCAGGTGGGCCTTACCATGCTCGCCACGCTCCTCGCCACGCTCGGCAGCCTCGACAAGGTGAAGCGGGTCATCAAGGTGCTCGGCATGGTCAATTGCACGCCGGACTTCGAAAAACACCCCTACGTGATCAACGGTGCAAGCGAACTCTTCGCCGAGATCTGGGGGCCGGAAAACGGCATCGGCGTGCGGAGCGCCGTCGGGATGGGCTCGCTCCCCGACGACATCCCCGTTGAGATCGAGGCCCTCTTCGAGCTGGACTGACCATGCAGCACTTCAGCAAGGACGAGATCTCGCAGTCGCTCGCGCGACAGCGTGCGTTGCCGCTCTTCAACTGCGGCGATGCGGCGACCGGCATGCAGGTGCTTGAAGCCCTTCATGCCGGCGGCATCCGGTTCGTGGAGTTCACCAACCGCTCGGCCGGCGCGCTCGACGTCTTTCGCACGCTGGTGAAGGAGGCGGCCGCGGCGTTGCCCGACATGGTGCTCGGCGCGGGCACGATCATCGATGGGGAGCAAGCGAAGGCCTTTCACGAGGCCGGCGCGGCGTTTCTCGTGGCGCCGAATCTCGACGAGGAGGTCGGGGCGTATTGCAGCCGGCACGGCCTCTTCTGGTGCCCCGGTACCGGAACCGTGACGGAGATGGTCCGGGCCCACCGGCTCGGGGCTTCCGTCATCAAGGTCTTTCCCGCCGACACGCTCGGCGGCCCCGCCTTCATCAAGGGCGTGCGCGGGCCGTGCGCCTGGCTCAAGCTCATGCCGTCCGGCGGCGTGACGCTCGACGAGGCCAATCTGAAGGCCTGGTTTGCCGCGGGCGTGCACTGCGTGGGGATGGGATCGCATCTCGTCGACGCGAAGACACTCGCCGAAGGCAATTTCGCCGACCTCGCCGAGCGGGCGCGGCGGCTCACGGCGATCCTCGCCACGGTCTAGCCCATGCTGCCGCTCGTCGTCATCGCCGCCGCGATCGCCGCCCTCGTGGTGCTCGTCGCGTGGGCGAAGGTGCATCCGTTTCTCGCCTTCATCCTCGTCTCGGCCGCCGCGGCGGTCGCGCTCGGCATGCCGCTGGCCGATGTGCCCGGGGCGGTGCGCAAGGGGATCGGCGACATCCTCGGCTCGCTTGCGATCGTGATCGTCTCGGGGGCGATGCTCGGCAAGCTCGTGGTGGAGAGCGGCGCGGCGCAGCGGATCGCCGACACGCTGGTCGCGGCGTTTGGGGAACGGCGGATGGCCTGGGCGATGGCGCTCACCGGCTTCATCGTCGGCATCCCGCTCTTCTATGGCGTGGGCTTCGTGCTGCTCGTGCCGATCATCTTCGCCGTGGTGGAGCGGTATCGCTTGCCACCGCTCGTCGTGGCGCTGCCGGCGCTCGCGGCCTTGAGCGTGGCCCACGGCCTGCTGCCGCCGCATCCAGCCCCAACGGCGCTGGTTTCGACGTTCAACGCCAGCCTCGGGCTCACGCTTCTCTACGGCCTCGCGATCGCCGTCCCGGCGCTCATCCTCGCCGGGCCGGTCTTCGCGCGGACGATGGCGACGATCCCCGCCAAGCCGCTCGCCGGACTCGCCACCACGCCACGGCCCGAGCACGAACTGCCCGGCGCCGGCGTGAGCATCCTCACGGCCCTGCTGCCGGCCGTGCTCCTGCTCGTGACGGCCATCGGCGGCGCGATCGTGCCCGCCGGTTCGGCCGCCGCCACGGCTATGACATTCATCGCCGATCCCGACGTGGTGATGCTCACGGCGCTCGCCTTCGCCACCGTCACGCTCGGCCTGGCCCGCGGCCGCTCGCTGCCGGCGGTCATGAACACGTTCGCCGCCGCCATCGGCGACGTGGCCTCGATCCTGCTCGTCATAGGTGGCTCGGGCGCCTTCAAGCAGGTGCTCGTGGCGAGCGGCGTGAACAGCCGGATCGGTGAGGCGATGCAGGGCCTGCCGCTCGATCCGCTCGTGCTCGCGTGGCTCGTGACGGCCGTGATCCGGGCCTGCGTGGGCTCGGCCACGGTGGCAGGGCTCACGGCCGCGGGCATCCTCGCGCCGCTCATGACGGCCAATGGCGTCGATCCCAATCTGATGGTGCTCGCGATCGGGGCGGGTAGCCTCGCCTTCTCGCACGTCAACGACGCGGGCTTCTGGCTCTTCAAGGAATACTTCAGCCTCAGCCTCGCCGACACGCTCAAGAGCTGGACCGTGATGGAAACGATCGTGTCGGTCGTGGGCCTGGCGGGCGTGCTCGTGCTCGCCCGCATCGTCTGACAGACCTGGGCCGCTTTGCGAGAACCGCCCGCCGCTCAGGCCGGCTCGCACACGCTCCGCTGGCTGCCGAGGCCGTCGATCGCGAGCGTGACGACGTCGCCCGCCTTCAGGAAGACCGGCGGCTTCATCCCCATGCCCACGCCTGGAGGCGTGCCGGTGATGATCACGTCGCCCGCCTCGAGCGTGATGAACTGCGAGAGGTAGTGCACGATGTGCCAGACGTCGAAGATCATCGTCGCGGAGGTGCCGGCCTGCCGCCGCACGCCGTTGACCTCGAGCGTGAGGCCGAGCTGCTGCGGATCGGCCACCTCGTCGGCCGTCACGAGCCACGGCCCGAGCGGCAGGAAGTTGTCGCAGCTCTTGCCCTTGCTCCACTGGCCGCCCCGCTCGAGCTGGAAGGCCCGCTCGGAGACGTCGTTGGCCACGCAAAAGCCGACGACGTGATCGCGGGCCGCCTCCTTCGACACGAGATACCGGGCATCGCGGCCGATCACGAGGCCGAGCTCCACCTCCCAGTCGGTCTTCTCGCTGCCCCGCGGAATCAGGATCGGATCGTGCGGGCCGCAGACGGCGCCGGTCGCCTTCATGAAGAGGATCGGCTCGGCCGGAATCGCGGCGCCGGTCTCCTTGGCGTGGTCGGAATAGTTGAGGCCGATCGCGAAGACATTCCGCGGGCGGGCCACCGGGGCGCCGATCCGCGCGCCGGCCGGGGCGTCGGGCAGGGCATCGGGCTTCGCGGCGATTCCGCGGAGCGCCGCGAGGCCGCCGCCGGCGAAAAACGCATGGTCGTAGTCGCGCACGTGGGCCGACACATCCTTGATGCGGCCGTCGGCGGTGAAGATACCGGGCTTTTCCTGGCCGCGGTTTCCAAAGCGAACGAGCTTCATGGTGATTCCTTTCGGAATACCTTACAACGCCGACGGGGTCCCGGCGCAGAGTCGCGCGGTCTCTTCGAACGACCGGAGGCCTGCGGTAGCGCCGAGGCCGGTGACGCAGCAGGCTGCGGTGGCGGCGCCGAGCAGGCCGGCCTCGCGGATCTTCATGCCGCGGAGGATGCCCGTGAGCAGCCCGGCGACGAACGAATCCCCCGCGCCGGTCGTGTCGGCCACGGGGCCCGGCGCCGGGATGCACGGGATCTCCAGAAACTCGTCCGGCTTTTCGCTGAGCACCGCGCCGCGGGTGCCGAGCTTCACGCCGACGAGCCCCGCGGCGCCATGCCCGCGGTAGCAGCCGATGATCTCTCGCGGATCGGTGAGCCCGGTCTGATGCACGGCTTCGTCGAGGCTCGGCACGTATGAGTCGATGAGCGGCAGGGCAGGGGCAAGCTGGTCGAGCGCACCACCGCTGCCGGCGGTCTCCACGGCCACGTGGCAGCCGGCGGCCTTCACGGCGAGAATCACCTCGGCAAAGTCGGGCTCGAGCCCTGGCAGCAGGCCAAAATAGCCGACGAGCGCCACGCGGCAGCGCGCCCAGTGGGGAGCGAGGCGGCGAATGAACGCGAGGTCGATCGCATGCGGAGCGCCCACATGATGCGCGAAGCTGCGTTCACCACTCGGGTCGATGAGCACGGCCGTAGTGCTCGTCGCGCGGCTTGGATGCGACTCAAGGGCGGTCGTGTCGACTCCCTCGGCGGTGAGCCGCGACCGCACGAGATCGCCCCATGGATCGGCCCCGACGAGGCTCGCGGCCGCCACTCCCATCCCGAGCCGGCGCATGGCGATGCCCGTGTTGCAGACGATGCCCCCCGTCGTGGCCTCGATCGGATCGACGTGAAAGAGGCGGCCGCCGCCGACCGGCACCGTGAGCGGCACGGGCCTCACGAGGATGTCGGCGACGCACGTGCCGACGACGATGCAATCGATCTCGCGGGAGCCGGGGGCTGGGACGTGCATGAGGAGTCCTATGGGGCTGTCCGAGGGGCTGTCTTAGCGGGAGACGGTCTTCCGGCCGCGCTCGACGGCGCGGAGCCGCGCCGGCGTGAGGCCGGTGTGACGATTCAGAAACGTGGTCATGTATTGAACGGAGGGGAACCCCGCGCGGGCCGCAATCGACTTCAGCGGCACCTCGGTCTCGGCGATCAGCCGGCGCACGCCCGCCACCTTCAGGCGAACGAATTCCTCGTGGATCGACCGGCCCACCACTCCCCGAAACCGGCTCTCGAGCGTCGAGCGGGAGAGGCAGACCGTGTCGGCGATGCCGTCGATATCGGGCTTCCTCCAGGGATTAGCCCGCAGCGTCTCGATCGCCGCGAGCACGGCCTCGTCGGTCGTGGCCATCGTGTCGGTGGACGTGCGGGCGACGACTCCGATCGGCGGAATGACCGTGCTCCGCGGCACGGGCGTCGCGCGCGGCCGGCCCGACCGGGCCCGCGATGCCATCAGCCGGTCGAGCGTGGCGGCGGCCTCGTGTCCGATTCGCCGCGCCGATTGATCGATGCTCGAGAGCGGTGGCGACGTGAGCTCGCAGATCATTTCGTCGTTGTCGACGCCGAGAACCGCCATGTCGTGCGGCACCCGCAGGCCGAGGGCACGGCAGGCCTCGAGCACGTGGCGGGCGCGGACGTCGTTGCAGGCCATCAGGCCGACCGGCTTCGGCAGCTTCGCGATCCAGGCCGTGAGCTCCCGCTGCAGATCCTCCCAGCGGCGGGCGGTGGCATGGCGGCCCGCGAACACATGGCACGCCCGCCCGGCGGCGGTCGCAGCCGCCGCGAAGGCCGCCGCCCGCTCCTCCGACCAGCCGCTCGTGGCGGTGCGCGGATAGCCGTAGAAGGCCAGCGACTCGAAGCCGCAGCCGAGCAGATGCTCGGCGCCGAGCCGGCCGATCGCGGCGTTGTCGGTATAGAGATAGGGGATGCCGGAGGCGGGATCGTGCCAGCCGTAGCCGCCGCCGACGCCCACGATCGGGATCGTGAGCCCGCGGATCGCGGCAGCCACGCGGCGGTCGTCGAAATTCGCGATGATCCCGTGCCCCTGCCAACGCTTGAGATCGGGCAGCTTCTGCAGCGGATCCTCCTCCACGTAGAGGCTCCAATCCGAGTGCTCCCGCACATACTGCGCGATGCCGCCGATGATCAGCCGGTCATACGGGCGGGCGGCGTCGAGGATCACGGCCACCAGCCGCGGCCCCGCGCCGTGTTCCGCCTTGCTGCCGACCATCGACGCCACCTCGTCAGCCGAGCAGATGCTCCAGGACCGTGCGCTCGAGAGCCTCGTAATCGCGGTTGGCGATGCACTCGGCGGCGACCTTCTCGGGAAACGTGCGAACCTTCTCGACGAGCTTGAGGAAGATGGCCTTGCTCGTGGCGAGGTGGGCCGTGGCCGACTCCGCCTTCTGTGTGCGCTGCGCCTTCACGTCGAAGCCGACAAACGCCTTGGACGCCGCATACTTCGCCTGCTCGAGCACCAGCACCTGGTCGAAGGCGCCCCGCAGGTTGGCGGCGCCGAAGACCTTGTCTTGGTCGAACTTCAGGCCGTTTTGGTCGTTGAGGTGCACGCTCCAGAGCTTGCCAGCGGCCAGCGCGAAGCCCATCTCGTCGGAGGGATCGAGGCCGGCGAGGGTCGCATGGGCGCTCTCGATGAGCACGCCCACGCGCGAGGGATCGGCCGCGCGGCTGCCGAGCGCGAGAGCATGTCCGATCGTCGGCAGAAACGCATGATCGACCGGCTCGTTGGGCTTGGGCTCGATCGCGATCCGCACCTTGTCGCTCGCCGCCAGGATCGTGTTGATGGCGTCGAGCAATTGAGCCGAGGCCGTCACGGGATTCTTGCTCTCGCGCACCGACGTGCCCTCGCGGGCGGGCCACATCACGATCAGGTGGCAGCCGAGCGCGAGCGCCACGTCCACCGCCCGCTTCGACCGCTCGAGCGCCCAGGTGCGGCATGCAGGATCGTTGCTCGTGTAGCCGCCATCGACGCCCTTGGGGTGTTCCCAGAGCCGCGGGGCCACGAACTCGGGCACGAGCCCCTTGTCGGCGAGCTTCCGCTTCATCGCCTCGGCTTCCGCCACGATGCGGGCCGGCGGGAGGTTTTCAAGGTCGGGCACGGCGTCGTCGTCGTGGAACTGGATCCCC
>Ga0172376_10000501_pt1 | contig 50812 bp, 39 predicted proteins | sample Lak35m_FD_121114 | JGI IMG/M metagenome (GOLD analysis project Ga0172376, IMG submission 121114) | Freshwater microbial communities from Kabuno Bay, South-Kivu, Congo - kab_092012_35m | ecosystem: Environmental > Aquatic > Freshwater > Lake | place: Democratic Republic of the Congo: South-Kivu...
AAAAACCTCTCAGTTAGGAGGGAAAAAGTACGAAGTAATCGTCGAATTGATATCGCCCTTTTCAAGCTCATTTAAGCCATATTTTAGCATGAAGAGGGGGTGGAGAGGGTGTGGATTACTCTAGTTTTTTCAACTAGTATCAAAATCAAAAATATACTTAGAGACGAAATTACTATCTGTCTCTTTTTTTGGAAGTCAAATGTCTAAAGATGGCTCTAAATATGGTTGCTTCTAGAGAAAAGTATTGCTACAAAAATACTGTATACAAAACCTTGTTTTTTGTAAATATACCATGATACATAAAAATAAATACGTCAATATTTATTTTTATGTATTTTTCAAAGAATAAGACCATAAAAACCACTAAGTGTACATTATTTCAACAAAGTTAATCCTTGCAAAAAAGATTTCTTGAGCACATCTGGATTTGCACCACCACGAGTTGCTTTCATACCTTGTCCAATCAAAAACTGCAGTGCCGACTCTTTTCCATTTTTATAATCTGCTACGGCATTTGGATTTGCCTCAATCACCGCAAGTACCACTTTCATGAGTTCTCCCTCATCGCTTTTCTGTATCAGACCTTTTTCGGTTGCAATTTTTTCTGGATCACCACCGTCAGTAAATAGTGCGAGCAATGTATCTTTCGCACCTCGAGATGAGAGTTTGTTCTCCCCCACCATTTGTATCAATTTTGCAAAGTTTTCTGGAGGAATTTTTGATACACCAGACCCTGTCGTATCGTTTTTTAGTAAACCAAGATAGTCAGACAAAATATAGTTTGCAGAAAGTTTTACTAGTTTAACATCTACCTTAAATGGTTTGATCACCGCCTCAAAATAATCAGCGAGCTCTTTTGATTGCACCAAGATCCCCGCATCATCCGCCTTAATTCCAAAAGATTTTTGTAATCGCTCGCGCTTCTGCCACGGAAGCTCGCCGAGCTCTTTTTCGAGTAATTCTTTTTTAAATTCTGCAATTTCACTGAGCTTTAATTTTGGTAAATCAGGCTCTGGAAAATATCGGTAATCATGTGAATCTTCCTTGACTCGTTGCGAATATGTCTTTTGTCCGGCTTCATCCCAGCCACGAGTTTCCTGTATCACTTTTTCTCCACTTTCGAGTAACGAAATCTGTCTTTTTATTTCGTATGCAATCGCTTTTTCTACCACCTTAAACGAGTTGAGGTTTTTTACTTCTGTCTTGGTACCAAACTGCTCCGTCTTACTTACTGAAATATTTGCCTCTACACGCATCTCCCCCTTTTCCATGTTGGCATCACCAGCACCGAGATACCGCAAAAGAAGCTGAAGTTCTTTTGCAAAAGTAGATGCTTCTTCGGCACTATGTATCACTGGTTCGGTGACAAGCTCCATCAGTGGCAACCCCGCGCGATTAAAATCAACAAGACTGAAGTCCCCCGTATCATGTGTGGAGCTCGCCGTATCTTCCTCGAGATGCACACGAGTAATTTTTACCCCCGCGAGCTCACCTCCAGAAACGAGTGGGTATTTATACTGACTGATTTGATACCCCTTTGGAATATCTGGGTAGAAATAATTTTTACGATCAAACTCAGTAAAATCAGCGATATTTGCACCGATGGCGTAACCCACTTTGAGCACATGCCTTACCGCTTCTTTATTTAAAACGGGAAGTGTTCCCGGATGCCCCATACAGACAGGGCACACATTTACATTTGGTCGCACTTCGTCAGGCGAATTTACACACGCACAAAAAACCTTGGTTTTTGTCTTCAATTCCGCATGTATCTCCAATCCGATCGTTGCTTTATACTTATCCATATTTTTTATTTTAACACACGCCAATCGAAATGAGAAAATTTGTCGAAGGCATATGTTTCTAAAGGGGTTCGCAGGCGGGTAGCCGAGATTTCAGAAATTTTTCACCAGAAAAATATTCGTACCCTTAGAAACATGTGCCGAGAAAGAATTTTCTCATTTCCCAATCTACAACCCTCTCAATATCTTTACCAATCCATCATTCAGCTTTTTTACTGAAACATCATCATACACCGTCACGGTAAAAATATCTTTGTTGTATTTTTGAATTTTCTTTATCGCGCTCGCCAATTCCTTTTCACTGACCATATCCGTCTTGGTCAAAATCACGACCTCTTTTTTCTCGGCAAGCGCCGGATCGTACTCGGTCAATTCTTTTCGAATGATTTTATATGTCTCCACGAGCGCCGTATTTTCCAAAGACAAACAATGCAAAATCATTTTGGTGCGTTTGATATGTCTCAAAAATGCATGTCCGAGGCCCTTACCCTCTGATGCACCTTCGATCAATCCTGGAATATCTGCGAGCACAAAACCCCCAGAAAGTGCGCCCAAATGTGGCTCAAGTGTCGTAAACTGATAGCTTCCCACTTTTGAGGATGCGTTGGTGAGCTCATTCAAAAGACTCGACTTGCCCGCATTCGGTATACCAATGAGTCCCGCGTCTACTACCAGCTCAAGTTCCAGAGAAAAATCTCCTTCTTCACCGGGTTTACCCTTTGTCGACTCCTCGGGACGGATGTTGACTGAGCTTTTAAACTGCTCATTACCCATTCCGCCACGACCACCCTTTAAAATAAAAACCGTCTCACCTTCGGCGAGCAAAGAAAAAGTTTTTCCGGTTGTCGTGTTGGTCACAATAGCACCGATCGGCAAATCAATAATCAAATCTGTACCGTCTTTGCCGTGCATGCTATTTCGCATACCATCTTGACCATTTTCGCCCACAAATTCTTTGACATGTCTGTATCGTCCAAGGATACCGACATCTCGCACCGCGCGCACATAGACATCCGCACCTTTGCCACCGTCGCCACCGGATGGACCAGAAAACTCCTTACCTTTTTCATGCCTCCAGCGCACTACGCCGTGGCCACCGTTACCAGCCTTAATATGAAATTGTGCCTCATCGATAAAAGCCATAATTGGGTAGTCAAAAGTCGAAAGTACCTAGTCAAAAGAAGAAAAATGACCAGGTACAAGATCAGAAACTTTTTATAATGATTTGATTAATCCCGATAGTATCCTCGATATCTCAGAAGCCTGATCCTGAAGCTTTCGGGTCTGTTCATTGTTAATATAACCTAAACCAGAAGCTATGTACAGCATTGACCTAACCTCAGCACATGACCCTTTTGCAATAAAAAGAAAGTTTGCAAAAGCCTTGTCGCTTCTCCGTTCAAAACCTTCGGCGATATTATTCATTACGGAAACAGTAGCACGCTCGATCTGAGTCTTGAAAGAAAAATCTTTACACGTTCTAAAAGAAAGATAGATACCCGATACAAAAATTCGTGATTTCTGCCACCCAACAACATCTTCGAATTTTTGAATAACCATGTGTATTGACTGGGTACTGAGTACTTTCGACTTTTGACTAATTTGCTATGGCTTTTTTCGCGAGCGCGATCGCCCCCTCTTTTGAACGAGCAACTGCCATAAATCGCCCATTGTGACAAAAGGTAGCATCTGGCACGCCAGAAACTTGAGCTAGTTCTTGATCGCGTTTACCAGCCCAACTCACTGGAAAATCTTTTCTGTTTGCAAAACCATCCACCGCACTTTTTACTGCTTTTATACCCCACACTCCTCCATCACGGGGATATACTATGTAGAGTGGCTCTGGCAATTTCTTGAACACTTCTTGGGCTGGATAATTTTTTGAAAGTACCACCAGTCGTTTATCTTCCGCTCGCTCATAGTCTGCAAACACTGCTATCCGCGCTTCTTCCTCATCCTGTAAAAACTTGATTTCTCGGGCAATAATTTTTTTAAAAATCTCGACCGTCTCCATAAACTTTTGATAGCGATCGGATTCAGATTCTTTCCATGTCGGATTTGACGCAAATACAAATGCGTCAAGGGTTAATGGTACTACTCCCGGAATGCGAGCGGTAATGATTGAGAGCCCATTATCATTGGCATCAGTCGGCTGGACAAACACTTCGTCAAAGCGTTTTGCTACCGCAACATTTCCTCCGCAAATTTTAGCGCCAAATCGCTTCCAGATGAGACCGAACGCTGCATACGGTATGCCGTTGTCTCGCTTCCCCGCTCCACCCTCCTGATGATGGTCAAAATTTTTTACCCCATCATTTTTCCCCCCGACATCAAGTACAATATCTCCGAGTGCAATCACTCTCGGATCACGACTACGAATAACTTTCATTTTTGGTCCATACAAAAGCGACAAGCACGCCACCGCACAAACATCGTCGGCATGAAAGCTACTATCGTGAGTTACTACTTTTATTTTTTTAGAGAATGACCACATATTTTTTTCTAAGTATAGCATGCTCCAGATATTCCCTAGGAACCCCCGCCGGCGAGTACGCCGGCGGGGGTTCCTATCGAAACTTATTCGTACACATTCCCCTCCCCACACCACGGGCAAAACCAGTCTTTTTTATCTTTTGGAGCATCGCCTATTGACCACCATTTTTTGCATGTACCGCAAGAAAAATGGTGCAACACTTCCACCGAACGAGTATGTTTTTTCTCTCCTGCTTTCGCTTTTTTATTTTTCATACAAAGATAAAAACTTTTCAAACTCATCACTCGTATCAAACACTTTCTGTTCTCTGATTACTGAAGAAAAGGTCTCGATAATTTCATTCCATTCTTTTTGAGTAACTTTCAATGCAAACTTCGTTTCTATCGGCACATCGTATCTCCATATTTTAATGTATCCATTTAGTGTACCCGAACCAACAAATACATCCAGATCATGTCCATCTTCACTTTTGTACCCATCGATGTACCCGTAGTCCACCGGATAGGTTACTCCCGCAAGCGGATATTCTTTCCAAATCGGATCATTCTCTATTTCAAAAGATTTATAACTGCCTTTGGGATTTTCGATGACAATTTTATGATCCATGACATTTCTTAAACTTCTTTCCGGAACCGCAATAACAGAGATCATTTCTACCAATTTTTTCTCCGTCGGCATTTTTAGGAGCCACAGAAGCCTGCGAGATGCCGGAATGCACTTTATTTGAATCGCCATCGCCACTACCGATCACCTGTGCCTGCTCATGCACTTCTTGGAGCTTTACCTGCTCTTGAGACAGTGCGGCCCCGCCCACATTTGGCAAAAGTTTACAAATCTGATCGTTGATCGCCTCCTGCATTTCTTTAAATAATCGCAAACCCTCTTTTTTGTATTCGACAAGCGGATCTCGCTGACCGTATGCACGCAAATTTACACTCGAACGGACATAGTCCATAAGCTCCAGATGCTCCACCCAGAACATATCGATAGTCTGGAGCAAAAGCTGTCGTATCGTGCGATAATATACCTCTCCACCCACTGCACTAACTTTTTCCGCAATCACTTTGAGTAACTCCGCATCATCACCCACCACTTCGGCGAGTTTTTCTTTCACTTCCGATATCGTACCGACGAGGATCTTTCGTCGTCTTTCATACACGGTCTTTCGCTGAAGATTGAGCACGTCATCGTACTCGAGGACGTGCTTTCGAGAATCAAAGTTGAAACCTTCGATCTTGGTCTGAGCAGTCTCAAGCGAACGAGTGATCAGTCTGTTTTCCACCGCTTCGTCTTCGGCCACGCCAAGCTTGCCCATCACTGTTTTGATCGTATCTGAGGCAAAAATGCGCATCAATGAATCTTCGAGTGATACAAAAAATTGCGTTGCTCCGGCATCGCCTTGTCTACCCGATCGTCCGCGAAGCTGGTTATCGATACGACGCGCCTCATGTCGCTCAGTACCGAGCACAAAAAGACCGCCAAGCGAGAGCACTTCAGCCTGCGCCTCAGGAGTGGTCGGATTACCTCCCAGCTTAATATCCACACCTCGACCCGCCATGTTGGTCGCGATGGTCACCGCACCCTTTTTACCCGCCTGAGCCACGATCTCCCCCTCTCTCTCATGATTCTTTGCATTCAAAAGCTCATGTGGCACTCCCTCTCGTTTGAGATACGCTGAAAGCACTTCGTTTTTCTCGATAGATACCGTACCCACAAGCACCGGCTGACCTTTTTGATTGAGCTCTTTGATCTTTCGCGCTACTGCTTTAAATTTACCGGACTCCGTCTGGAAAATCAGATCGTTATGATCGAGACGCTGAATAGATTTATTGGTCGGCACTACCACTGTATCGAGACCATACACTTTATAAAATTCCTCGCTTGAAGTGAGCGCAGTACCAGTCATACCGGCAAGCTTTTTGTAGAGACGGAAATAATTTTGGAATGTAATAGACGCAAACGTGCGAGACTCTTTTTGAATCTTCACCCCTTCTTTTGCTTCGATCGCTTGGTGCAGGCCCTCTGACCAGCGTCTACCTGGTTGCATTCTGCCCGTAAATTCATCGACAATCATGATCTCTCCATCGCGCACCACATATTCTTTATCGAGATGAAAGAGTGCCTTGGCTCGCACGGCCGTTTCCAGATGATGCACATATTTAATACCTTTTTCGGTGTAAATATTTTCTACGCCAAGTATCTTTTCGGCGGAAGTAATACCGGCGTCAGTGAGTGTGATTGCCTTGAGCTTTTCATCGACAGTATAGTCTTGCTCAGGTTTTAATTTCTCAGCAATTTGCGCAAAAGTCACATAGAGATTTTCGGACTCAGTAGTCGGAGCGGAAATAATCAGCGGAGTACGAGCCTCATCGATAAGAATCGAGTCAATCTCGTCCACAATCGCAAAATTGTATTCTCTCTGGCGCAGATTTTCTACCTGATACTCAATATTGTCTCGCAAAAAATCAAAGCCGTATTCGTTGTTCGTACCATAGGTAATATCAGCAGCGTACGCATCACGACGAGACACTGGACGAAGAAATTCGTGAATGACTTTAAACGCACCGACTTCGTCTCGCTTTTTATCCAAATCATCTTCGACTGCCGACTTTTGACTTTCGACTGTGGTATGCCCTGGGTCATAGAGAAAGGATGACTCATGATTGATCACGCCCACCGAAAATCCGAGAAAGGAATACACTTGCCCCATCCAAACCGCATCACGACGAGAAAGATAGTCGTTGACCGTCACCACTTGTACGCCCTTACCGGTGAGGGCGTTAAGATATGCTGGTAAAGTGGCAACGAGAGTCTTACCTTCTCCAGTTCTCATCTCCGCAATCTTGCCGTGATGAAGCACCATACCCCCCAAAAGTTGCACATCAAAATGCCTTTGACCGAGTGTGCGACGAGACGCTTCACGCACGACCGCAAAGGCCTCTGGAAGGATGTCGTCGAGAGTTTTACCGGATGCGAGTTCTGTTTTAAAATAAGCCGTTTTTGCCTTTAAATCATCGTCGGAAAGTGCCTGAATAGATGGCTCGAGGGCGTTGATTTTGGCCACAATGGGCTGATACGCCTTGAGCGCTTTGGTATGCGGATCACCAAATAGGGTGCTAAAAAATGACATGACAGGAGTAGTATAGCATAAAAACGTATGTGACGGGATTGACATGGGTCAGATTCGTGATAATATCTGTTTAACGAGTCCTCTGCAGGGCGCTCCTCTCAAAAACAATCGGTCTCTCTGATTTATGACAATCACCCAATTCAAAAAAGCCTACAGACAGCTTCGCAAACTTGGCTGGAAAGTTTCACCACCCGGACCCCATGGCCAGCGCCAAGTCAGGCTAGGAAACTCAAAAAGGAACTTTGGTTGCCACGACCCTCTCACTGCAGTGGCCACCGCAACTACTTCATTCCGCTTACACGGAAGTCTCAGTGAAAAAGCTTTCTTCCGAGCGGCTCGAGCCATTGGACTGAAACCGCTCGATGCAAGCGCTGTTCTGGTTTGCTCAGACGATAGTGTCCAGAAACTCAGACGGAACGAGGGTGAATACGCAGTCGAGCTACGCCGATTCTTCCTCGACACCCTTCCCAATTCCTCATCTCGCTGAGGAATTTTTTATTTATCAAAATATCACTTTTTGGGTAAAATAACCCCAAGCAGAGGCTCGGTTTCGGTTAAAGGCTCAACGCACGTCGTTGAGCCTTTAAATCGAACCAGTGAGCCGTTAAAAATATTTACAGACTTTTTACCTATTTTGTCGCTTTTTCCGGAAAAATATATTCGACTTCTGGCTCGATCACAATACCAGTCATCTCATAGACCTTTTTCTGCATCGTATCGGCGAGATGTACGATATCAGTAGCTGTCCCTTTGCCATAATTTATCAAAACAAGCGCTTGGTTTTTATACACACCAACTTCCCCTACCCGATAGCCTTTGAAACCACAGACGTTGTCCAGAATCCAAGCCAAAGGAACCTTGACAGTCGAAAGTGTCGAGTCAGCAGTCAATATAGGAAATCCAGGAAGCTCGGGCCATTTCTTTTTAAGAGTATCATACTGCTCTTTTGAGATCGTAACATTTTTAAAAAATGATCCAGCAGTGCCGAGACTCTGCAACTCTGGCAATTTGGCATGACGAATTTTTAATACAGCTTCTCGCACATCCCGTCGAGATAGTGTTGCGGTATCTTTTCCTAAAAAATAAGTGGCGAGATCTTTGTATTCGATTGAGATGGGGTAAGATGGGTCGAGTAAAAATTGCACTTGTGTGATTATCCACTTTTTACCTGCCGGAGTTTTAAAAAAACTGTTTCGATAACCAAGCTCACACTCGGCATGCGAGAAAATTTTTTCTTCTCCAGTAACCTGATCAACCGCCATAACAGAAAAAATAGAATCTTTTACCTCTACACCATACGCGCCGATATTTTGCACTGGTGAAGCTCCTACCGTGCCAGGAATACCAGAAAGGTTTTCAAGACCACCGAAACCACGAGCAACCGTGTCTGCAACAAAAGTATCCCAGTTTTCTCCTGCACCAACCGTTACCAAAGTCTTGCCGTCGGACTGTTTTGTATATGCAATACCCTTGATCTCATTTTTAATGACAAGTCCTTGGAAACCCTCATCTGAAACGAGAATATTAGAACCTCCACCGAGAATAAACAGAGGCGCGTGTTTTTGCCGAGCAAAAACACGCGCCTCTTCGAGCTCTGCAGTGGTTCGTACTACACAAAAATATCGGGCATTACCCCCGATTTTAAATGTCGTATATGATGCGAGCGGAATATGTTCCTGTATGTTCATCTGAGATAATTGCGCCAAATTCTGGTCGACGGGTGTGAGCTCCAAATAAATGACTATTGTGAGTACAGTCGTCGACCACAACTTGAAACAATGTGACCAATTGATTATACCACATCTAAAACAGAATCAAGAGGTGTGAATTATGGTTTATGAATAGCGAAGAATCCGCATCACCCACCCAAAAGGAGGAAGGTTTTCTTCGCACTCTCACACCCCGAACCAAAAACTCGTCGAAAGCGTATCTTTTGAAAAGCCTTGCGCAAGCGGGTAGCCGAGCAGAGCAACTTTTTACCAAAAAAGTATGCGTGCTCTTTCAAAAGATATGCCGAGAAAGAGTTTTTTGGTTCGGGATATTGTAGACAGAAAACCTCCGGAAACGTAAAACCCCGCCGAGGCGGGGACTTACGCAGTCATTCGTTTGGCACTAACACCTTTGTTAGTACTCACATGGATAAGTATAGCAAATCTACACTCTTTGTCAAGCAATAAATTCCCCCAGATTTTCAGTAGAAAATCTGGGGGAATTTATTCATTTTTAGCGAGTTATCCACTTTTTATTCTATCGACTTCCCCTCCCGCATCAGTTTGATGTATGCGTCCACTTGCTCTTTTGCACGAGGCTCTATTGTGACTATAGCATTGAGCTCAGCAATCGCTTTTGAAACCTGTCCAAGCTTGTAGTAGACCACCCCCAGAGCAAAATGGTGTTTTATATTCTGTGGCTCTTTCTCCACCAAAAGCTGAGCGATCGGTAATGCTTTTTTAAAACTACCGTTAGTGACATACGCCTGCAGAAGCCGACCATCCGGTATCACTGTAGTGCCGTACGCCTCAAGCAAGATTTTTTCTGCTTCCCTTTCATTTTTTGTATACACCAGCATAGCAACATATACCGCTCGAGCTTCGGTGTTTGACGGCACGAGCTCATACGCTTTTTTAAAGAGCGCGACTGCTTCTTCTTTTTTGCCGATATTTAATTTTGTCTCGGCGAGTTGCATCATGATACTTTGTTTGTTTGGCGATAGCGTAAGAGCTTTTTCAAGATGTTTTTCAGCCTCACCAAGCAAGCCGATCTGTCCAAAAAGCGCACCGGCAAACACATGGGCTCGCGCGTCATCTGGAGTGGCTTTGATCTGCGCGTCTATCTGTGTTCGAATCAATCCAAGAAATTGCTGTTGAAGTGCGGGATCGACACCAGCTGACAAGATTTGACCGACCATCATCGAAAGTTGCTCTCGCGCCTCAGTATTACCAAAAGAATCATATTCAAACACCTCCTTGAAGAGTTCAAGGTTTTTAGTAGGACCCTCTCTCTTTTGTTGCAAAGCATCAATCAAAGTCTGGCTTGCAAAATAGGCATTCCAATTGAAGAAATATATCGCAGAAAAAGTTACCACAATAAGCATTGGTGCGATTATCGTCTCAACCAAACCATCTTCTAATTTCAAATTTGCCAAAGTTTTATTTTCCGACGGTTTAGAGATGGTGTGAACATACGCAAGCAGAGTAAAGAAAAGTATATAGCTCACGAGATTGTCGAACACAAACATATTGTGTATGGCGTAAGCACCAAGGAGGCCTGTGAGTAACACTTGATCGAAGATATCTGGGTTACCCTCTCTTTTCTTCCAGATAAGATAAAGTGCAAGACCATACAAAGATATATATCCAAGAAACGCGAGAATACCTCCCGCAATCAGCCAATCCAGAAACACATTGTGCGCACGATCAAACCACTGCTCGTGCGTATACATTTCGGGATCATAGTTTTTATTGAAAACATAGTTAAAGTTCTCCTGTCCCCAACCAAGAATCGGATTTTCCTTAAACCCTTTGAGCGCCATTGGCCACACATATCCTCGAGCCTGTGTCTTATTTTCATAGGTAAAAATAAGCGCATATCGAGCGAGCATTGGTCGGCTTTTTACAAAGTCACTATTGCGAGCAAGATAGAATACGCCAACTAATAATGGTATGAGTACCACCACCCCCACCGAGATCTTTCTCAACATCGGCTGTTGTTTCCCTAAAATTGCCAAGAGAAGTGCTGACAAAAAGAGACCACCAAACAAGGCAATGCTCGTACCTCGTGTACCGGTGTAAAAAAGTACCACGACATTCATCAAAACCATCAATCCGTACAAAATCGAAGAGGTCCACACATGGACTGACTCACTCAATCTCGATCTCTTGAAATAAACATACCCCGCGAAGATGAGTAATAAAACAGCGATCCAAAAAAGAGTTGGTTGCCAAAGACCGGTGGTCATCCCCGCTTCATTTTGACCAGCCCAAAAAAATATCCGATCTCGCACCTCTTTTGGTACTGTGCTAGCACCATAGTACTCCCTTACTGCAGAAAATTTCTGATAAAAAACATAGAAGGGATATGCGACAAACAGTCCGAGTCCAACAAGCCAGCTGTATCCAATACTCAAGACGTTATGTCTATTTCGCGTATACCACAAAATACCAAGGAAGATCAAGAAAAGCATGGTGAGTGCAAGATAGATCGAATTGCCAAGAGTTGCATCAAGACGAGTACCGCTTTGGTTGATCTTTATCTCCCCCATTTGTTGCAAAAACGCGTACAGCGAAAGAAAAATACCTACACCAAAAGTAGTATGCATAAAACGATTCCACAATTTCTCTGTAGTGAGCATCGAGCTAGCGACCAAATAGTAACCAAGTAGATGGATGATCACTACAAAACCTTCCATGCGCTCGTAATTGCTCCAAAAGCTTTTTGCTGGATTCATACCAAACATGTCCGCAATAAACACAATACCTGTAAAAGAAAGTAGTGCGATAGTCAGTTTTGAAAAACGTGGCATATAGGCATGATCACGAAGCGCCAGGATCAGCCACAGAGCCACCACAATCTCGACAATCAGTCGAAAAGCGAAACCTTTACCGGTGATAAACGGGAAAAAGAGACTTTCAGACACAATTAAAAAAACAAAGGGGACCAGAAAGATTCCGCCAAGAACTGAGTACCTTAGTATATTATTTGTTTGCATATGGTAAAATATAGCATATATGAATACAGAGATAAATGATATGGCAAGCAGAGATGTAGCTGTATCAGTAGAAAGTCCCAAAAAGACCAGCAGAACCCTACGCGGACGAGTCTATTCCCTCCTCCGCAAAAGCGAGCGTTTTACCAAGACCGATATGGTATATCTGACCAAGGGGAGCTTTTGGCTTAGTCTTTCACAGGCAGTTTCATCTATTTTTGCCTTAGTTCTTTCGATCGTGTTTGCCCACACAATCTCCCAAGAAACATTTGGTACATATAAATTTGTACTCTCAACAGCGGGAATTATTACTTCTTTTGCCTTGAGTGGTTTGGGTAGTGCGACCTTGCGTGCCATAGCAAGAGGATATGAGGGCGATTTTAAAAAGACTTTCATTACAAACCTGAAATGGGAGTTATGGTTATGTCTTGCTGGTTTTGGAATATCGGCATACTACTTTATCCAAGGAAATCCTTTGTTGGGCAAAGCCTTTTTAATCGTAGGGTGTCTTGCGCCCCTTCTAAATAGTTTTGAGATCTACCCGATACTACCGATAGCAAAAAAAAATTTTCGGTGGGTAAGTTTATCAAGCGTAACGCGAAGTGTCGTTACGTCATGCGGACTTATTGCAACACTTTACATTAGTGATGACCCCCTACTAATAATACTAAGCTACTTTTTACTACACACATTGACCGTATCAATCATTTTTCTAGTAACATATCGTTCTTTCAAACAAAATAATTTAACAGATAAAGACACTCTTAGACTTGGTACCCATATGAGTTTTTTAAATCTATCTGGAGCTCTAGCAGACAAAATTGATCAGGTACTCCTTTTTCATTACCTAGGCCCAGTACAGCTCGCTATATACAACTACTCAATAGCTATCCCAAACAATCTTCAAATGATCAACAAAACAATCGGAACACTCGCCACACCAAAGTACGCCAATCAGAAAAAAAATGATGCACAGAAACACCTCTTCAGCAAATCATTCAAGATGTTCTTACTTACCCTACCCATTGTCATTGTCTATTGTCTAGTTGCACGAAAGCTATTCGAGGTAATTTTCCCACAATACCTTGACTCCGTATACTACTCACAAATCTATAGCATTACTTTACTCATGTCTGCAGCCTTACCACTTTCTTTTATGGAGGGACAAATAGCGATCAAAGAAAAATATATACTAAACGTAACAAGTAATGTAACCAAATTGATTTTAATAGCCGGAGGAATATTCTATTTTGGCATTTGGGGGGCGATCATAGGGAGGATCACATCTAAGCTATTTGGTGTGAGCCTTGCCTTTTTCTTTGCTCGAAAAATATAAAATATTTTACTGCTTAGGAATATGTACGACAAAGGCAGCTGAAAATAAGGCCGGCCATAGCTTTCGCAAAAAAGGCACTCCACGATAGAAATTGACCGTATATTTACGGTACCCTAGTTCACGGAGCCACCATTTCAAATCTGAGTATGTCCAAAAACGGACATGTTCACTTGGGTGTAGCCGCCACTGTAATGGGAATCTCCCCAAAAGAAGACGTAGACGGTATGTAGCGAAACCACTGTTTGGAAAAGAGAAAAAAACACCTCGTTTAGCTTTTTTATACATACACCCCAAAACTTCTTCCGGATTCACTACATGTTCAAGTATCTCGAGAAGTAGTACATAGTCAGCTGTGGTTAGTTTGTCTAAGGTATCGATATCTGCGATATCAATAAGAGAAGATTTCACACCAAAACTTTCTGCACAGCCTAACGCAAAAGAAGAGTTATCTGCTCCATACATAGCACCCACGGAAAGATTATCTGAAACATATTTCAAAATAGAACCGTCACCACAGCCAACATCTAAAATATCTGGCTTAGAACCAGCGGCTTTTTTAATCTCTGAGATAATGATATTTGCACGCTCAGTCTGCCAAGTAGAAAGACGCCCTATACCGCCACCGCGTTTATCCTTCCAATACAGATTGTAATCCACCTCTTTTAGAGACAATTTCGGATATGTATAGACAAGGCTCTTCCAACGCTTAAGCTCAAACAGCTCTTCTTTTATTTTTTTAATATAATGTTGCATTGTTTTGAAATGTCCGCTATCGTCTCAATTAAAAGTTTTTTTTCTGAAAAAACTTTTGTGATATTTTCTCTTCTTAGTGGGTATTCTTTATATAGACGTTCTACCTGTTCACATATTGGATGATTCTTGTAAATTATACCAGCCAAGCCATTTTCGACCATACCATACCCATAATCCATGGGTGTTTCAAGTATTGCCACTGGTATATTAGATTTTAATAAATCATAAAGAAAAGTAGAGTAAACACCCACAACCAGACAAACGTCTTTGAGAATAGGGAGATATTCATCCACCACACACATGTCATTTTCAGAAATACCATACTGATCACACTGTACCTTTTTTGGGATGTCCGAACGAATTTTAAAATATACTTTAAAACCAGCTTCTTTAAACTTTTCTAAAAAAACTTTCAAATCATCTTTCGGCGCATCAGTCTCATATGGTATTAGTACGCTTTTCCTAAAAGATACATTTGAATCAAAAATCCTATCCACATTATTACCCATCATAGAGACCTTTTCCCCGCCAACAATAATCTCCCTGTCTTCATAATATGTATTAAGTCTTGACAATTCCTGCTTCCAATAAGAACTCCATACCACCAGGTAAGTTGCTCTTGGTATAACACCGGTCTGCTTTTGATACTTAAGCCAACCCACATGATACTTAGTAAAGTGTCCGTGTTGAAACAGGTACAGCGGAATACCCACTTCGGCACATACGATCGCCAGCTCTCCACAATAACGAGTATCATCGATTCCCCACACAGCTTTTGGACGCATCTTCTTTAATACCCATGAAAAGGTGTGGATCCAAGCTTTCGAAACATAAAATCGTTCCTCGTATTTTCCTACCAAATACCTAACAAAATCAGCCTCTTCTTTAGAAAAGTCCTTAAGAACAGTATCATGAAGAAATATTCTCCTTTTTTTTCTTACAAAAAAACCGAATGACTCGTAGAATAAAACTAGCCTCTTTCTTGTGTAGAGATTTCTAAAGGTTCTGGCCCCCGGTATCGTATGAATAAGTTCAACAAATGAGATCCTTGAATCCCTTAAAAACTCATAGATAGGATCAATCCTCACATCATTGTTCAGAGTAGGTGAAGATATCTTATCACCGACAAAAAGCAAGACTTCTCTTGGGCTAAAAATAGTGAGAATAAAAGAGATTAAAGTCACAACAAACAAAAGAAAATGGGCGATGATTTTTTTCAGAAAAAGACTTGCAGAAACCCTGAAAGATCTCTTAACCTCTATACCTGTCGACGAAAGGTTATCTACATTCTTTTTCAGATCATAAAACAAAGATGACTGATACACACCCCATAAATCATAGCCACAGTAAGTAAAGTAAAAGCTGATGGGTTTTCCATCGACCTCTATACTGTTTATACGCCCCAGTAATTCGTAAGCCTTGGTGTGGTCAACTGACATTAGATTAGGGATGATTCTATTATATCGTGCATGTGAATAAAACCAACAACTCTATCCATAGAATCAACTACAAATAAACTAGTAATTTTCCATTGTTCCATGAGTTGTAAAGCATCAAACAGACTCTTACTCTCAGAAATAACCCTTGGATTCTTTGTCATAAAATCAGTTGCCGGCTTTGATGTATCCACCAAACCAGAAACAAACATTCGCCGTACATCACCGTCAGTAATCACCCCACGAAGAACCCTTTTTTCAATAATGCCTACCACCCCCTTCTTCCTTACATTAATAAATTCAACTGCTTTTTTTAAGGTTACCTTATGCATCATAACGGGTAAATCTTTTTTCATCATGACTTCTTTTACCATTGTAAGTGATAGACCAAGCTTTCCTCCAGGATGGTACTTTACAAAATGCTTTTGGGAAAAATCTGGAGAAATAAGTCCGACAGATATCAGGTCTGCGACCACCAGTGCACCCGTCACACTTGCCATTGGAGCCGAATTTGTCGGTGAACCTTCGTTGGTTACCGGTAGGTGTACCACATGATCACTTATGCGTGCTAGGATCGAATGTTCGTATCCTGTAATAGCAACAAGAGTGACTCCAAAATATTTCTTTAGGTGTTTATACAAACGCACTACTTCTACTGATTCACCCGAATGAGAAAAAGCGATTACAACATCACCTCCTCGGATTATGCCCGAATCACCGTGGAAAGCGTCAGCCGGGTGAATGAACACGGCAAAATTACCTAAACTCGTTAGTGTAGCCGCACATTTCTGGGCAACAAACGCAGACTTACCAATACCAGTTGTAATAATTTTCCCTTGTCGTGTTGAAATAGATACGACGATTTTTTCTATTCTTCTAAGAAACTTATCTGTAAAACAAGATATTGCTTTTTTCTCTGCAACCATTAAATCCTGTAGTGTTGCAAATGTTTCCCGTTTCATAATTCCATCCTATCATACCGACCCCAAAAACCCCAGTCCCTGCCTAAAAACGATATTTTTGCTATACTGAATGGTATGTGTGGCATCAACGGATTTACTGGTAAAAATGAAGAGAAAATCAAAGAAATGAACGAGGTGCTCAAGCATCGTGGACCGGATTACAGCAACATATACACTGATGAATATCTAAGCCTTGGTCATACCCTGCTATCTATTCGGGATGATTTTGGTGTATCTGGTCAGCCATATACAAAAAACGATTCTCCGTGGATTCTCTTGTTTAATGGCCAAATATATAATACAGATAGCCTCAAAAGTGACTTGGGTGCACAGACCGATGAGATAAAACTCGATACAACACTTCTCTTTTTAACAATAGAAAAATATGGCTGGGATTTTATACACCATATCCACGGCATGTTTGCAATCGCACTATACAACAAAACCGAAAAAAAGATACGCTTGTACCGTGATCCATCGGGACAAAAACTCCTCTATTATTACCTTAAAAAGGGTCACCTAATCTTCAGTTCGGAAATAAAAGGTATATTAACACACCAGGATATCGACAGAAAAGTAGATTCAGAGGCAGTAATTGTGGCCACTTCCATAGGATACATCCCAGGCACAAAAACACTATTTCACTACATTAAAAAACTAAACCTCGGTGAAATGGTTGAGTTTGACCTCACCACGAGACAAACAACAGCTCGCTACATAAAAAGTACAATAGACGATTATTACTCAGGAAATCCTGGGGTTGCATTTAACAAGCTACTCAACGAGCACCTTCAAAGCAAACAACAAGTGTCCATAAATTTAAGTGGTGGCCTAGATTCATCTCTTTTAGCACACGAGATGTCGAAAATCGGATACCAGATCAATTCATACACCAATCTATTTAAAGATTGTGATGAGAAATTCAACCGAGATGCCTTCTTGGCACGCAATCTTGCAAGAGACTACAAAACCACTCACTCAGAAATCACAGTTAGCAGAGAAAGTTACCTTCAAAATTTTATCGACGCATATCGTCTCATAGAAGAGCCAAACTACAACATATCCTTACCAGCTTATCTACAGACCGCCAAAAAAGAAGGGTTTGTGGGTGATAAAAACCGAGTAATACTTTCTGGAGATGGAGGTGATGAGGTCTTCGGTGGCTATACAACATACCTACAAAGTCAAAAAATGGATAGGCAAATCCGTTTTTTAGGACCAACATTATTTAATTTCTTAAAAAACAAAAGAAACGGGACAGATTATAATTTCAACGACATTACGGAAAGATGGTTATTTCTTAAAAAATTCCCGAAAAATTTCCTAAAGGACACCACCGAAACCCTACCTCTGCTCAAACAATACCTGAAAGAGAGTTCAAAGACCTTCCTGGATTTTTATGGAAAAAAAGATAATTCTGTTCAAAAAATGATGTGTCTCGATCGTGTATTATGGCTTGGGGGAGAAAATTGTATTCGTTCGGACAAACTCTACATGAGTCAGTCTTTAGAGCTCCGATCCCCCCTCTCATATCACCCATGGAGAGTCTATATAGACAATAAACTTAAGAAGGGAGATTACATAAACAACCGATTGAACAAAATTTTTCTACGCAACTACTACAAAACAAAACTGCCCGACTACATAGTTGAGAGGAAAGACAAATCTGGCTGGAGATCTCCCGTAAGTACATGGTACAATAACGAGTATAAGGAATTATTTCTTACCATAGTTCGTTCAGCAAGAAAAGATAATTCTATAGTAGACTGGAAAAGGGTGGAAGATGAAATTGAAAAAACTGCTCATTGGCCAGGCAAACATATCCACACATACCTTTCATTAGCAATATTATCAAAAGAATATAACATCTCTATCTAAATGAATACTGTTTTTATCCAATCGAACAATAAACAGCTTTTAGGCGCAAAATTAGCAAAATATGCTATTGAAAAAAACTTAAGGGATAAAAGCTCGGTACGAATAGAGATTATAAATGTAGACCAGCATCCACTTTTTCAATCATTTATTGGAAAAACATATCTCCGTAACAACAAAGAGGTTATCTATGATCCGAAAGACTTGCAATCCTTTACACTATCCCGATTCATGCCACCAGAACTTATGGGGTATAAAGGTAAGGCCATCGTGATTGATCCAGACATTTTTGCACTTATAGATATAAACGAACTTTTTAATATGGATATGAACGGGAAAGCAATTTTGGCATGTAGCAAAAAAGGAGCTTGGGACACTAGTTTGATGGTGTTAGATTGTGAAAAACTGACCCATTGGAAAATCACCAACATACTGCAGTCACTCGAGAAAAAAGAACTACAATACGGAGATATCATGTCCATGACAAGAGAAAATTCTGTGGGAGAAATCTCACGGACATACAACAACCTGGATGTTTTGGATGAACATACTAAGTTAATACACATGACTAACCGTCTCACTCAGCCGTGGAAAACTGGTCTAAAGATAGACTTCACACGCAACGACCCCGGTAAATACATGGGTCTTATTCCAAAAATATGGATTCTAAAAATACTTGGCAGATGGCCATCACAGTATCAAAAACACCCCAATCGAGAAATAGAAAAACTATTCCTCGACCTCACCAAGGAAGCTTTGGGCAAAAAAATAATCTCAGTGGAAGAATTAGAAAAATATATCTTCTCAGGCTTTATTCGCAAAGACATAATTCAACTTATTTCTTAACTATAAAATCACTTTTTTGCTACAACAATCATATAATCCCTCCTCCCAAGACACCCAACAACCTGACTCAAGATGAATCTAGCGGCTTTGGTTAAACACCCCCTAAAAGAAGTCTTATGAACACCGACTGATGGCATTGTTTTATCCTTCGGTACATACATATTATTTTTCTCCAAGACACGACCGGCAAGACCCAAGCGAAATAACAGATCTCTCATGTTTAAGAAATCGCCATCAAAGTCTCTTTTTTTATTTAAGACCACGTGGAAACCGATTTTTTTCAGAAAAATTTCAATATTCGCACTATCGAAATAAAAGAAATGTTCCTTATAAATAAGTTCATGGTTAAGGTTGGTTTTTCTCATGGTATACGAACTGAAGTCTGGTGTTTCTATAACCAAGCAATCGCCTTCGTTCATTAAATTATACAAATGGGTAATTTGCTTCATAGGTGAAGGTAGATGTTCAATCACATGAAACATTGTGTATGTTTTTGGATGATATTTTTTGACCACAGAATCAATATCATCAATAGTGCCTTTCTCGATCAAGATATTGTTCTTTTTTACATAATCAGAGATGGTATCACTTGGTTCTAAGCCCACCAAACCCTTCGCTCCCATATCTCTAAAAACTTTCAGCATAACTCCCTCAGCACAACCAATATCACAAATACCGGTATTATCAATGTATGGGAAAATAGTTAACGCTCTTGATATTGAATTTCTAATCCTAGCTTGTTCTTTTTCAGATGATATATCAACGTTTTTTTGTGCATAGTGTGTAATTGGAACATCCTGATCTACCCTCCAAAAAAGTCTGCATACTTCGCATAAATACATTGGTAGATCCCGAATGGTTTTTTTCACACCCTTAATATCGCAAATAATACAGATATCATTCATAAATTCTATGGTCTAAAAATTAATCTTATTCCTCGAGATTATATCATCAATAGCCCTTTTTACATCATCGACAGAAATTGCCTCAATTTGTCTTATTGCTTCAGCATAATCATATACACTAGCACTGAATATATGCAGAGCCGCATCAGCCCGATTTTTATCATAAACCAAAAAATGTCTCTTTTCACGAGGCGGTTGTTCAAGTTCATGCACCGGCCCAATAATATCAACGATTGGCACCTTAAACGCTTCAGCAATATACACTGGTCCAGTATCTACTGATATAAAAAGCTTGACCTGTGAAATCATGGCCTTAAGCTCATCGAGATTAAATTTCTCAAGGCTATTGATAATATCTCGCGTATCTCTAATATGTTTAAACATCTTAGTCACCTCATCCCTATCCCTCGGACCACCGATCACGATCACCTTAGCATGATATCTATCTCTTACATATTCAGCAATCTCTGCAAATTTCTGTTCTCCCCATCTTTTGATTTTATTACCAACTGATGGTGATATGATGACAATAAAATCAGACCTTTTGAGATGATTCTGATTAAAAAAATCCTCTACGGTATCAACAGCTTTATTTGAAAAAACAAGTTGTTTTGTCGTATCGGTTGTCTTGATTCCCAAAGGCAACAACAGTTTAAGATACTCACCTGGAACATATCTGCCGACCTCATACCGTACACATACCCCAACTTTTTTCAAAATCTTATATGAGATTGTCTCGTATGGACTTTTTATTCCCACAATTTCAGGGACGATCAGACTCTTCACGCCAGCCAAATAGAGCATTGCCAAATATTTAAAGTGTGGCATTATCAAACAAGCTACATCGATCTTTTCACTCTTTAATACTTTTAATTGGGTACTAAAAGACCCGTTTATTGTCAGATACTCGTCAATAAAGGGGTCATGCTCAAGGATCTCACTATTAATTCTATTACCCATAACCAGCAACTTACTTTTAGGGTATCTTTCTTTCACCGCCTTAAAAACAGGTGTCGTGCAGATCATGTCCCCCAACTTTGCTGTCTGTACGATCAAAATTGTATTAGGTTCTAAAATTTTCTTACGAGCAAAACCTTTACACAAAAAATAAATTGAGCAACTAAACAGAATAAATAAAATCTTAATTTTTTCCATTTTTTAGAAAATTTATAATAATCCCAACGCGCTTTTCCCATGTATACTGAAGCACATCTTTCTGTGCTTGTTTAGCTTTAATCTTCGCCTCATCAGGGTGACACAAAATATAATCTATTGCTCTAGCAAAACTTTCTGGATTATCTGCTTCTGCAAAAAAAGCATTATTCTCATTGAGAACTTCCCTAAGAGACGGCAAATCAGAAGCAAGTATCGGCACACCACTCGTCATATGTGCAAATACCTTGAGAGGTGAGGTATACAATCGAGAAATGTCACTTTTTCCAGAATTTGGTATCACAAGCAAGTCTGCAGCTTTTTGATTACTAGCCAGTTCAGTATACGCGAGATATCCTTTAAAAATAACATCGGGATAGGCCTTGCTCAATTCCCTTACTTCATTATCAAATCCCCCTATGACAACAACCTGTGCATCTATCTTTTTTGACGCCTCTAGCAAGGTATCTGTACCTTTCCAACCATATAAATGGCCGATGTACATTATGATCTTTTTGTCTCTTGGAAGTTTCAGGTCTGCCTTTACCACCCCTTCAAATTCTTTCAGGTCAACCGCATCATGTGCGACAACAACATTCTTCTTATCTCTTTTTTCATAAAAATCCTTTAATCCGTTTGAAATAGCGACAATCCCAAAAAGTCTCATGTACTTAATACAAATATTCCACAACCCGTCATGAACCTCCCAAACTTTTTTCTGCGGAAAAAACCATTGATCAAAAAGCAAGAAATAATCCCGAGAATAAACGACATCTGGCCTCGTTTTCCAAACCTCGGCAGCACATCGTTGAGAAAACCATATAGTCATAATAAAAAATCCAAACTTGCCAAAACGAACCAAATCAGGACAATCGAGATGTAATATCGTAAAATTCTTCTGCACACGATGATAGAAAAAGGGGTCGTCTTTTATTCTAATGTCACGAGATGGTACAACAAGAGTAACCTCAGCCCCGACTAAAGCAAGTGCTTCGCAGGTCTTCATGATCTGCACTCCATGGGCTTTTTCTGTAGGAATTCGTATATTAGCAAGATAAAGAATTTTCATATCTATTTTTTACGAGCAATTACAAACATATTGTCAAATAAATTGATAGGTATTGAGATGTTTGAAAAAAAATATGAGGTACTGAGTTTTGTTGCCCACCCCTTAAGAAAATTCATCTTGGTCCAAGATGAGACGATATGGAGAATGTAACTCAGTGTGAATGTCTTACCTATAGTCTTGATCAGTACAACTTCAAAACCATTTTTTTCTAGAAATAATCTTAAACTTTTACGATTAAAATAATGGATGTGCTCCGGGGGAACTAAAAGGTGCCAATTCTTAGACATAAGCCTAGCATAGATACTACCGCTATCTGGTGTGTTGATAGCGAGAATGCCACCCTTTTTCAAAAGACCATGAGCCAACTTGATATCTTTATCCGGATCAGGAAAATGTTCAAGAACATCCCACATAGTGATCACATCCAAGGGTGTGCCGGCAAACAAATACTCAGACAAGGTACCGGTTATGATATTTAAACCCCTTGATCTACCCACAGAAGCGGCGTAGTCAGATATTTCTACCCCAGATGCCTCAAATCCCTTAGACCTCGCTATTGTAATAAAAAAACCCGTAGCAGCACCGATATCCAGTAATGTACCTGAACTATCTATCATATCTAAATACTTTTCAAAAACTGCTCGCATTGGCTCTTTATCATGGTCGTAATCTACATAGCCATGACCCTTGTCAGCGCCCAAAAAATAGTCCTTACAGTACACTTCTTCAGAATTAAAACCTGACAAATCCGCTTTTAAATGTGCGCACTGGACACACCCATAGAGACAAAAACCATTCTTCTTAAAACGAAGAACCCGGGTAGGATTCCCGCACGCAATACACGGAGTTATTTTTTGAATATTATTTTCCATGGAGCTAGTATCCCTTCGTGTATAATGTGACTCGATATTTTCGATTCTCCGCCAATTCGGTTGACAAAAATTATTGGTACCTCAAAAAAGGTTGCCCCCGCTTTATAAAGCGCGTACTTTGATTCCATCAGAAATGCATACCCAGACATACCGATCTTCGTCAAATCAATTTTCCTAAGCAAATCAGCATGTATAACATTGAACCCTGTAGTACAGTCATATATTGGCATTCTTGTGATCATTCTACAATAAAGATTGCCCCAGAAACTCAGCATACGTCGCCAGAATTCCCAACCAGAAGTTCCACCACCACGAACATATCGTGAGCCCATCACTACACTATACTGCTTACTTTTATCAATCATTTCCTTTAAATACTTGGGTTGATGTGAAAGATCAGCATCCATGGTTACAATTGAAGTAACCTCAGGATCCTTCAAAACATAATTAAATGCGTTAACATACGCTCGACCAAGACCATTCTTTTCTGGACGGGAAATAATCGAGAGGTTTGGGTACTTATTTTTGAGAGACTCGACAATATTGGCAGTGCCATCTGGAGAACTGTCGTCTGCAACCAAGATGTGTACATCAGGAACAATATCGAAGATCTGAGAAATTATACTAGCAATATTCTCCCTTTCATTATAGGTCGGCAGGATAACAACATTTTTCATGGAGTTTATTTTATCAGAGAAAGAACAATATAGCGATCAACTTGCTTCTCCTTGGCATATCGCACAAAGAAACTCTTTTTACTTTCGTATATATCATTATTTACAAATATCCTGTCGACCAGTCCTCTAGAAATAATCCCCCGTTCTTCTTCACCGACATGTATTGTTGTAGTCACTTCCATATATTGATAGTAGTTATTATTTTTTAAAAAATTAACCATTTCTGGTGCCTGATATATAAAAATGGTCTGATTTGCTGGAATTGTCTGCCCAAATAATGCTAGATCGTGGCTACGTGTACTAATCCTGTATTCAGAAATGAAAGAATTAAACTGAGTTTGATATAACTGAAAGACAAAAAGACAAACAAAACCAACATACAGATATCTCTTACTAATTCTCTCTGAAAAAAGAACTGTTAGGGATTGTGGTAAATACGCAAGAGCAATAAATTCTGCTAGGAAAAAATACCTATAGTAGCCAACTGTTCTCAAATATGCGAGCAGTACAAGTATTGAAAACAAAAAAAGAAAAAATTCTGAAAAATGAATAGTCGTTTTTTCTTTAAGACGCTTAACCAGTGCCAGAAACCAGAAGGAGAAAATAATTAATGCATACAATGGCTGACCTTCAGTTACAAATCTCTTTAAATTGGAGAATATCGACAGGACAATATCGTTGTTGTGTGGATTTGCATATACCTGAAACATCGAAGAAAATGAGTCCCCGTTGAACTGAACATATAACCAGATAGCAACCGGAACAATAAGGCCTGAAAGAAAAAAAACTCCTGTTACTCGAGTTACCTGCATATCCTTCCGATAAAGAACCAGCGCGATACTAATAGCCGGGATTAATAGTATAAATATAGGTTTACACACAACAGCAAGTCCCAAGGACAATCCGGCCACCACATACAATACAGAACTCTGGGACCTATGCGTCTCAATATAAGCGAAAGCGATAGCTGAGGCAAAAAGATAAACAAGCCCAGGAATCTCACCTAACACATTTTTACCGTGGCCATAAAGTGGACCAAAACTCACCAGCAAGAGAACACTGATGACCGCAATTTCGCAAGAAACTGTTTTTCTTATGAAAAAATAGACGAGCATGACTAAAGAAAATATAAAGAACACCATTACTAACCGAGCTTGAAAAATGCCTGTTCCAAATATTTCATAAACAACACTAATTGGAAAAGTGACTGGATAACCAGTCGAAACAAAACCAGTCGAAACCAGCTTATCTGGTGCAACCTGTATACCGTGAATATTATACTCCGATATATTCCTAGAAACCTGGGTGATAATACCTTCATCCATCCATGTTGGCGGGCTTTCAGTCAAATCGGACAATGAAAAAAATGCCACCAGACAAAAACCTATGAAAAGGAAGACGTTGTATCTATTCATAGCGTGATAAAAATTCATGGCTAAATATTCGACGAAAAAATACCTCTGGACAAAGCATCGTCTTATACGCTTCTCGTGCCATCCTCTGCATAGATATAAACTGACCGTCAGTTAATTTAGCGTAAAAATCCAAGACCATCCTAGGAATGTGCTTAATTTTTCTGTAATCAACTCTTAGAACGAAGTTATCGTAACATACCTCATCTTCAAACGGCAAAGGCGTATCAGTATCAATCAAAAGAGGAATTCTGCCCAAACTCAAAGCCTCATAAAAACGGACCGAGTAATTACCGTCGCCTTTTGGAGATAGGACGAAATCAGAATTCAAAATATTATTGATGTATTCTTTTCTAGATACAACCGGGTCCCCCGTGATTGTTTTCCGATTACCAAAATGGCTCGAACGAACAATAAAATTAGTCTCAACCAACAGAGATTGCTCCAGTAATTTAATGGCCTTTCGGCGAAAGTAGATACCTTGCTTCTTTGCACCAAGGTAAAGTATATTATTTTTGATTAAAAATTTGATCTTATCACTACCATTCTTAAAATCAGCCCATCCGCAAAATCCCACTACGGGCTTACCAACCTTGTTACGAAAGGTGACTGTTTGTCCGCCTAGCATGTCTGGCACAAATGCCGGTATAACTACTTCATTGGTTTTTAGACGAGAGCGGTACTGAGAAGTACGAAATACAATGGAATCCTTTATGACGATGGTGTCCGAAGAATCTCCCAGAGCAAAAATGATGATCTTTTTCTTAAAATTTTGAGATAAATCTGTAAAATGATTGATTATTTCTGAACGACCGTTTAAGTGGAAAAAATTGTGAGGGATAAGGAAATAATCAGCATCTGCGGGATCAGAGGTTATTTTAAAAAAAGGATTTTTAACGTAGGAAAAGGCATCGGGTTCAGAAAATGAGTTAAAGACAATAGCTCCAGGATCAAAGTTAATACGTAAAAAAGGTAGGGTCGGCAAATCACGTAGAGGATTGCCTATATATACGGTAAGGGGTTTAATGTCCATACTAGAGAAATACTATCTAGACTGTCATTATAACGTACATTATTGTATACTGCATGTGCATATTATTTTATGAACCCTCTATCGAATTATAAAAAAAATATCGTATCTCAGTGGGGCGAAGACGGGATTATCGAAGAACTACTCAAAAGAATCGGTATAAGTGGTACTGGAACATGTGTTGAGTTTGGAGCTTGGGACGGCAGACACATGAGCAATACATACAACCTTTGGTACAATAAAGGTTGGTCAGCAATCCTTATCGAGGGAGATGAGAAACGTTTTAGGGAATTAGAAAAAGCGGTCAAAAAACACCCAAAAGTCACTCCTTATCTCGCATTTGTAGAGGAGGTTGGGGTAAATTCACTAGACAGTATCCTGAGTAGACTCAATAGCACAACAATAGACCTCTTATCAATCGATATAGACGGTGACGACTACTACATACTAAAATCTCTTTCCATTAGACCAAAAATCTTGATATTAGAGTATAACCCAACAATACCCCCACACCTATCCGTTATATCAAGTAAAGGTACTTACTTTGGTTCTTCTGCAAAAGCCATCGTAGAGCTTGGCAGAGAAAAAGGGTATTCTTTGGCCACCATTACGGAAACAAATTGTATTTTTGTTACAAACGAGGATTTTCTAAAACTCAATATCCCACACATTATCCTCGAAGAAATCTTTCCAAAAAAACACCTTACCTACATTATGAGCTCTTACGATGGGGTTGCTTTCACAAATCAAGTACCGCCTTACAGCAAAACAAAGAAAATCAAAAGAAAAAAAACTATACTTTTCCAAAATCAAGTAAAATTAATACCAATTTCTGTTAAAAATTTATCTGGTAAAAATAAAATCTTCTTAAAAATATCTACCATTTTTAAGAAGGGACTTAAAAAAATTCCGGGTCTAATATCGATCTACAAAAAGATTCTGGCAGCATATACTGTTCAAAAATGGAAAGCTGACGGGATGCCAGCCCCCGCCCCACACAAGATCAAGGAGTCCATTGTCATCGAATACAGCAAGTCCGCCGGCGCCAAAAATCTTGTTGAGACAGGTACATACATGGGAGAAATGGTTGATGCAACAAAAAAATACTTCGAGAGAATTATCTCGATAGAACTCGACACCGCCCTTGCATCAAAAGCCAGTCAAAAATTCCTAAAAAATAAAAAGGTGACCATACTACAAGGCGACAGTAGTGCTCTCCTACCCACAATAATTAAAGATATATCTGGAAAAACGATATTCTGGCTTGATGCACACTATTCTGGAGGAATTACCGCCAAAGGCGATCGGTACACACCAATTATTTCCGAAGTAAAAACTATTTCAAACTATCCCCAAAAAGATACGATTCTTCTAGTAGATGATGCGCGTCTTTTTACCGGGAAAGACGAATACCCTCTCCTCTCTGACTTCAAAGAACTTATCGGAACGCTCTTTCCACAACACGTCTTTGAAATAAAAGATGATGTGATTCGTATATATCAGAAGCAAGATCTCACAAACTACGTCTAATACAAGAAAGGGTGTTTTTTATACTACCTAGGACAAAACCTATTTCGGAACGAACCCCCCTTTTAGAAACATCAACCTTTATATTTTCTCGACGAAGAAGGCGGAGGGCTCCCGGCATCCACATACCCTTCTTAATAGCTGTATAATAATAGTAATCTAGGATAGGACGCTTTCTCTGAGTACTTAGAAAAACTTCTTTCAAATCATTCGATCTGATTGATCCTTCCCTTTCCATATCCCAACCACTCTCACCATCCTTTAACAAGCATAGAAGTATGTTTTTGTTCCAAAGACTACCTTGCAGGGACACCCTATACTGTTCCTTTTTTTTCACCTCACATAGACCAAAAGGGTTAGAATGCTTATGCTTGGGTTCCGGAGAGCCAATAAGGCGTATAGAGCCGACTGATTCGACAGACATATATTCCAATAAATCTTTTATCTTTTCCGTATCCACAAAAGACTGTAAAAAATAATCCTCTTGCATATAGAGAATATACTCCTCTCCAAGACTAGAAATAATAGTTTTAATATTACTTGCCCATCCCTTATCATCGCCCACAGGAACAGTCTTTACCCTGTGATCATCAAAGATTTTTGTATTGGAAACGAGATACACAGGAAAAGGGCAGTCTGGCCAATAGCGAAAAAAGAGTGTAAAAAATGGATTCCAGAGATCAGAATACTTGTCACATGAAGACACTACTATCGCGCATTTTTCTCCTACACTTATCTTTTGTTTAATCGACTCAAGAGATAGTGTGATAAATTTCTCCATTCTAGCTTTTGAAGAATGTTTTTGTAAAATGACCTGATATTCTTTGTCTAAATCACTCTGACGATACCTAGACTTTAAGAATTCACCAACTTTTTCTAGTTGATATTTGAAATCGTATAAATTATTACACTCATATATTCTCTGATAATCCAGTTCGCCCGCGTCTGGTTGAAAGATATCCACACGTTCAGTAATTAAAAGGCAATTATTAGCCAAAGTCTCCCAGAAACGGACCGTATCGAATCCCCCGCCACCGATAGAGATACCCACTTTTGCTCGCGAAAGTAAATCATAGAACTCATCTCTCCCAGCTTTACGCTCAAGACTAAAGTCAAACTCTTTTGTTTTTCCCGTACGAAAAGTAAAACCATTTTTCTTACAGTACTCTTCGAGAATTTTCACCGAAAAACGTCGCATAGACGGGAACTCATCCTGACCAAATATACAAACAAAGTCAATGTCTTTTATCTTTTTTTGATCGTAGTGTCTTAGATACTGAGACTGTATCGAATAAGGAAAAGGAATGGTTCCTGCTAGATACGGCTTCTCTCGACGAAAATAGGCCGCACACTTAGTAAGCATTTTCACATCTACACGACCATTCCCCTCATATTGTCCTCGTAAAACCTTATCTTGAATAGAAAAATCAAAACGACGATTTGCACCCAATTCAGAACCATCAAGGAACACTGTTTTTCTCCAAAGGCCAACCTTGTCTGCTAATTCAAAATTTGTACCACCCTTCCTTTGCCCCAAAATAATAATATCTGCAATTTTAGCAAAATCTATGAAATCTTTCTCCGGAAGTTCAATATCGCGAATCATTTCCATAGAAAAAGGATGAACAAAACCAGGAGAAATTCTTACTACCAAACTCACTTGCTCCTTGGACAATTCAAATAGACCGTCAATACAATCATTGAGTAGGTAATCATCCTTTTCTTTTGGGGCAATAATCGCAATCTTCATAGATACATTTGTTCTTTTTTCTCTAATATATAGAAATGGTGGTATTGATTCGCAAAGGGAACAAATTCTTTCTTGACTAAAAAAAACTTTTTCAAAATACTTTTTATTTTATTTACAGAGTAGCCCCTCTTCCCAATCTCCCAATAATGTTCACCGTTAAAAGTGTGTACTGGATAATACGGGATCTTAAAAGCTACCCTGATTCTCTTAATAAACGGAATTTTAAGTAAAAATTCGACAGATGGACCGAAATGAGGGAGACTAATACATACGTACTTATTTGACACACGACCCATCTCCAATAAACATTTTTCGAATTTTTCAAATGGAATATGTTCAAGTACTTCAAAAGCACATACGACATCAAAAGAGCTGTCAGCACATGGTAAATCGCTTGCTGATGCAACAATATCTGGCCCCAAATCCTCTGCAACATCAACACTAGTATATGAAACCTTCGTATTATTCTTAATAAAATTAGAAAAAACTTTGTCACCACAACCAATCTCTAGAATATTTCTGGGCTTTAATGCCAGAACCTCTTTTAGTTGGAAAAAATAACTAGCCCACCTACCCTCGTGTGAGTACCTTTGAAAATCGTAATGATTTTTATCTACTTGTTTCATGTATTATTCAAAAATATAACTAACTACCTCTAAATAGGCTTGCGAACTGATCCTGATTGAAAATAAATTTTCTGTATATAAAAAAACTCCAGACGGCAATCATACCCGAAACCAAAAACTGACCTGTCATATACCACATATGTAGTATATCTACAAAGACATATAGCAACAAGGCATTACAAACCAAATTAAGTATTCCGACAAGTAGGTATAACGAAATCTGAGTATGTACTTTTTTCACAGAGATCTCTTTAAACGTCCAGTATTTTTGTAATAGAAAACTAACGAAAAAAGCCACGCTAAACGCCAAGACCGCCGAATACATATACCAGAAACCGAATATATCAGTAAATAAATACATGGATGAAAGGTTTGCGACAGCAGCAGTACAGCCAGAAATTAAATACCTAATAATCTTATATATCTTTTCTCTATAGATCATGATTGATTGACATCAATTACAAACAATGAATATTACTCACTATACACATCCGACAATATTTTTAACCAATCTATCCAGCGATGACTTTTCTCGAACCTGGGCTTGCAAATACCGACCTATTTCAGGGAGATCCTTTCGAGCATATAGATCAATGAATAATTTCGCCAGTGTGACCACATCTCTCTCAGGAGACATCAGGTTATGCACATGCTTCCCCAGATGATCCGTAAAGGCCTGATTGGAGACAAGCACAGGCACTCCAGAAGCCATTGACTCAAGTACCGTTTTATCCAGACCCCCCGTTGGACAAAGGTTTATACTCACATTAGCTGTAGTAAAAAGCTTGGGGAGGTCTTTGTTGGCGACCGGGCCGACAAATCGAACCTTATTTTCGAGACCATGTTGGGCAATCAACTTTTTTAATTTTGCATCATACTCAATGTCACCTTTTGTCACTGGTGCACCAATAATATCCACAACAATCGGTATCTCTTTTGAGCAAAGTGCCACCGCCTCGATCAAAATATCGAGATTCTTGATTGGGGTAATTCTCCCTATCGTGATAACCCGAAACTCTTTTTTATCGTTGAGTCGTTCAAGATTGTCAGAATAAAATTTATCAACATCAACCGCTTGGCCCATGTACACTACTTTCTCACTTGGAATACCGAAGCTTTCTTTTGTAGCAGTAAAAATTTTTGTAGCCATCTTTTCAGCAATACGCAATTTTAAATCAACATTTCGATGCACATACCACAACACAATCTTTTTTCGAAGGAAGAAAAAGAGTGGGTATGGCAATAGTACAAACAAAGGACTCATGTGTGCAAAGACAAAATCATACGATGCTCGCTCTCTCCACGCATAGTGATACAGATTAAATAACCATACCAACTTATTACTTCCTTGATCCTTACCCAAAGAAAACACCTTGACCCCCGACAAATCATACGCGCCCACCTCCAGAGCAAGTACCGTCACCTGAGCACTTTTTGCAAATTCCCCTAGCCAGTCATGAAAAAAGCCAAAACCGCTATCGTTCATGTCCACCTTCTGAGTTAGAATCAATATTTTTTTCATACGCTTAATTGAGCCACGAGAACCCGCACAAAACACTCTTTATCATTCACCGGACACACGGTCGTGTTTGAAAGTTCAGAAGCAACACCCACATCACTCGAAATAATAGCACGATCGAAAGTGCTTGCCTCGACCAATGCCATACCATATCCCTCAAAGAGCGACGTCAGTAAAAATACATCCGCAGTCCGATAATACGAAGCGAGATTATCTGTCCATGGCTCAAAAATGACTGTTTTTTCCAAAGCACATTTTTTAACCAAATTCTTGAGATTTTTTTCTTCCCTACCCGATCCCACAATCACGAGTCCTGCACCAGGTATTGTTTCTGAAACCCTCTTCCATACCTGTATCGCAAAAGAGATATTTTTTTCCCGCTCTAGTCGCGACGCCATGAGCACAATCTTCTTAAATTGAGGATATTTTTCGTGTAAATCGATTGTAGCAGGAGTATTTTTCAATTTCTCTGTATCTACCTGTATTGGACGAATCTCAATCCGCCCAATATCAATCTTTACATGTTCAACAAGATATTTCTGTATACGCATAGAGACCACTCGCACACGAGATGCTTTGGGAAGAATATATCGAGCAAGCATGATCCGGATTTTATTCAAAAAAGAGTACGCGAAGTATGAACTACCGATATCAGTGTGTATCTGAAGTTCGAGCGGTATAGAAAAACGCTTTGATAAGTACACTCCGACAAAACCCGTTTCAAAAGGATCTTGGGAAGAAATAGCACAGTCGCAAGTCGGCAGTCGGCAGTCCCTAGAGAGAATCCTTTTACCGATCTTGATCGCATCCCAAACATATCCAAATTTGGTAAGAGACCGAGTCGGATACACAAACACATTTTCACTTATTTTTTCATCCGCAAAACCACCGCTTTTTTTTGCGAAAATGATGATATGTAATTCTTCGAAATTTCTACCATACTCAATCATCCGCGCCCGTACCGCGCTTCCCTTTTTAAATATGTTCCGATCAGTACTAATCATCAAAAGTTTCTTCATCTGATTTTTGTATTAACTGCCAAAAACTCTCTCGCAATCTCATCCCAGCTATGGGTAAACTTAAAATTTTGGACTCGCGACTGATACTCAGTATAGATTTTTGGATCACAGAGCATTTCTATTTTTTCTGAAATGTCATCGATACTTTCTGGGTCGATGAGGAGCGCGATATCTTTTAGTTTATTCGTGAGACCCGTTTCTTTCGTCATGATAAACGGCTTGCTACACCGTATCGCATCGAGAATCATGTTGGGACTAATATCGCCGAGCGACACCAGTATCACCGCATACGCGTGTTGCAATTTCTCTATAAATTTCTCGTGAGGTACAGTAGTAAAATCATGCACAACAGAAACACCTTTTGCTGACACTCTTTGAAATGCCTGAGCAAGGCGATCATGATTTTTCCATTTGAGTGGTCTCGAAGCAGAGACAAAATTCTTTTCTACAGGAGGAAACGACGGCAAATGTTCTCCGTAAAAATTTTCTACAATAAAATTCTTTCGTGTATCCAGCCCATACGCCGGCGTAAAAATATCTCTCTGCCACTCGGTACTAAAAATAACCGCATTCACAGACTGTAGCGTCCACCTCGTCAACTTAAAAACCATTCGTTCTTTAAAATTTAACCTGCTCATCCTCGTCGCATAAAAATCTTTAAACAAGACCAGATCCCCTGTCCGCTCAGCATAAAATTCCCAAAGAAAATCTCCACCAGTACGAATGATCATCTTTTTACCGCACAATTTCGCCGCACATACTGCTGGTAATGCCACACTAAACGTATCCAGCGCAATCACTAGATCCGTCCCCGGCATAACACACAAACTTCGGAGAAAAAATAGCAGGTGCCGGACACCCATCGGCAATTTTCGCTCGAGCTCATAGGTACGCACGAGCACCTCGTGACCTTGGGCGCGCAAAGCTTTGGCCAGATTCTTGGCATACTGAGCCGGCCCGCCGATCTGTGGTGGATAGATACCTGTTGCGAGCAAAATTTTCATGTACCCTTTATACCATTTTTTACACCTCTTGAAAAGCATCGAAAATCTGTCGAAAATCATCGACCCGTCCTGGTAAAAAATGAAAAAATACCTATCGTAAGGCCGTTTTGGCGAGTATGCCAAAACGGCCTTACAGAGCCACATTAAACGGCTCAACAGGCCTGTTGAGCCGTTTAAATGGCCTAGCTGAGCCACCTCAAAAACGAAATGGCTCTGTAGAGCCCTGCTAAACGGCTAACTTCCGAAGTTAGCCTTTTAGCGTGAGCAAAAACCCTATCGTCTAAACACCTCCCCCATACGCTCCGCCACAATCGCCCAATCGTACTTCGCCGAGACCATCGTCCGAGCGGTTTCTACTAGCCGATTTGAAAGTTTTTTATCTGACATCAGCAATGTTACTTTATCCGCGATACTTTTTGGATCTTTGGTGAGACAAAAAAGTCCTGTAGACTGATCGGCAAGAAAATCAACGATTCCTCCGACTGGTGTTGCGATCACGGGGATACCTGCAGCCATTGCCTCAATAAAAGAATTACCAAAACCTTCTGACAAAGATGGTCGTACAAAGATGTCACTCATTTTTAGATACTTGGGAATCTCTTCCTGTGACACAAAACCCGCGAACACCACTCTCTTTTCAAGCTGATACCCAGAAACTACCGCCCGCAACGATGCTTCAAGAGGGCCTCCGCCGACCACGAGCAATTTGACTGTTTCAGGAAGCAACACGAGGGCTTTGATGATATCGTCCACCGCATTTTTTTCTACTAGACGAGAAGTGGTCACCAAGACGGTGTCTGTTTCTGCAAAACCAAACTTGATACGTATTTGTACCCTTTCCTCATTCGTAAATCGTGAATCGTAAATCGTGAACTTCTCCACATCCACCCCGTTTGGCACCAATGTAATCGGCACTCGTATGCCGTTGGCCTCAGCACGCTTTTTCAAATAATCACTGATTACCGTGACCTGATCTGCGCGTTTAAATACCATCAAATGCCATGGCCGAATCAAAAGCCAGTATAAAAAAATATTACCCCCGACATACCGCGCAAGGTACTCTTCTTCGTCCCCTTCTTGTAGGGTCAATATGAGTGGAATTTGAGGGAACAATTTCTTTACAAACGCACATGCCACACTCGCCTGCCCGGCCATGATGGACCACAAATGCGTATAGGTATTTTTCGCAATCAACTCGCGAGCTTTGAGAGTACCTAGAATGGGGAGGAGGAATTTATCGAATTTGTTTCCATATCCAACACGGTACACAGTGACACGACCGATTTTCTCGACATCAGCAAGAGCTTTGTCTATTCGAGCAGTAATGAGGTCAAACTCATTCTCAGACAATCTATCGGTAATTTCTTTTACTGCAATCTCTGCGCCACCCACCATAGGTAAATAGGCGGTAGAAAAAATGAGGATTTTTTTGGCTGAATTATCCATGACAACATTACTATACCGCGAATCACAAAATTCGTCGAAGGTGTATCTTTTGGGGAGACTTCGGAGACGGGTAGCTGAGACGGAGAAAATTTCTAGTAAGAAATTATTCGTGCTCCCAAAAAGATATGCCGAGAAAGGATTTTGTGATTCGGCCCATCCCGCCACTACTTTTCCTCAATTTTGAGTACTTTTCTCAAAACATCTTCGGGTACTTCTTTTGGCTTACTTTGATCGGATTGTTTTTTATCAGATGGAGCTTTTTTTTCAGAAACTTTTGAGGCCACGGGTGCGGGTGGTACAGGAGCAACAGACCCTATCCCCGCCGGCGTAATCGCCGGCGGGTTGCTACCCTCAGTCTTTTTTGCCGGCAAAGGCGCACCCATCACTGCTGCAAGTGCCGATCTCAAATCATCGAGATTTTTCTGATTGACCGGCTTGCCACCAGGCTGTTTTTTGGCGCTATTTTGCTCAGGACTTTTTTTGAGGTAATCAAGAGAAACTGCCCGCCTAAGTTCCATTTCTCGATCATGACTTGGCGCATTTGATGACACCGGCTTTGGAGTGACTTGGGACTGAGGAGTAACCGTTTTTATTTTACCCACATCACTCGATTTACTTGACGAGACACCGAGTACAATCTGCTTCAGAGCATTTTTGAGCATGTCTCGAGAAGGTTCTTCGGCAACTTGCGATCGGACATTGATGGGGGTATTTCTTTGATCCGTTTGATTTTGAGAAACCGTAGACTGACGTACTTCTGTCCGTGTATCTGACCGCGTCTGATTTGCAACCACATTCGGTGTCTCTCCTTTTGCCTGACTCGTGACTTGTTGTGGAGCGGGGGCGCGACTTTCGCCGTTACGTGTTGGTGGAACTGGCACCTTCCCTCCGACACGATCTTGTTCATGCCAACGCATGATCTCCTCCTCAACAATCGCTCTCGGTTGAGCAAACAATTTGCGAGAACTTTCAATAATCTCCCGTTTATACGAAATGCTCGGCAAACGAATCGGTGGAAGTGTCGTTGCCGAAAAAGGCTGTGAACCAACGCCGTCGATCATTAGTTTCAGATATACCTGATACACACCGAGATTCACGAGGTCTTCGGCGGTAAACTGTGGCGCAAACTCTTTCTCAAGCACCTCAGCATCATACGCCCCCACTCGAAAGGCAGCCATGGTACCGACGTTACCGAACACTGCATCGCGCACCTCTTCTTCCATTTGCTCGATGTACTGATGTGCAATAGTCAGGTTTAATTTATATTTTCGCGCTTCAGAGAGAATGTCGGCAAACGATTTATTAGCGAAAGACTGAAACTCGTCCACATAGAGATAAAAATTGGGATACTTTTTGAGCTCGCGTTCGGTGAGATCAGCGCGAGACATAGCGGCGAGGTAGATTTTGGTGATCAGCATACTACCGATCAAGTTGGCATTACCCTCACCCACTCGGCCCTTGGACAGGTTGACAATCAAAATCTTTTTCTCGTCCATGATCTTTCGGATATTGAAAGATGATTTTGGCTGGCCGATCAGATTGCGCACCAGAGGATTGGAAGTAAACTGTCCAACTTTGTTTTGAATCGCTGGTGTTGCTTCCGCAGCAAAACGTTCGGTGTATTTACCAAACTCATCAATCCAGAAAGATTTTACCGACGGATCAGTGACATTGTCCACCACCTTTTTTCGAAAATCTTTATCGGCAAGCATTCTGTTTACGCCAAGCAATGTCGCGCCCGGATATTCGAGAAGCGCGAGAAGCGTGTTGTTCAAAATATACGCCATACGAGCTGACCACGCATCCACCCAGATTTTTTCGAACGTGCTCATAAGACCGTTTACCACGAGATGTCGTTTATCCGCCCCCACATCTTCCATCACATTGAAAGATACCGGGTACTCCATATCAAACGGTGCGAAATAGAGCACATCTTTAATACGATGCTCGGGAATGTATTCGAGTAGGAGCTCGGCCGTCTTGCCGTGAGGATCGATGAAAGCCAGACCTTCGCCATTTTGGATATCCTGCACAGCCAGGTTTTCAAGTAAGGTCGACTTACCCATACCGGTCTTGCCGATCACATACATGTGTTTGGAGCGATCTTTGCGCTTGATACCAAACGGCACCTTTTTGTTGCGGGCATCCGTTTGACCAAAATATGTAATTTTATTTTCGTCGTCCATAATGTAAAGAGGGTGTGCTACGTGGCTGACAGCCACAGAAATAAAAACAGTTTTTCAAACAAACATCTACCTTAAAAGTATACCACAGTGACTCGATGGAAATATCCACAGGATGGGTAGAAACCAGATTTCAGATTCAAGAAGTAAGATTGTGGTTAGTAAATGCTCTCCATATATACATTACAGGGATTCAAGCACAACACTTTAATTAAAAAGGCTCCTTTCTCTGCTTGGGGGGCAGATACTGAGAGCTTACGATCAAACCATCATGCCATGGCGGGCATCACGGCCCAGTCGTGTGGGGACCTCATTTTGGAGGAACGATGATTGTGCCAGTCAACGTTTGGCGGACCGTCAGACGAGGTAGAAGCGAAAATCTGTCTTACCGACTGCTTCTGCCGAGTGCTCAACGGAATCCGATCGCTTTTGCGCACCGCATCACCAAGTTCCTTAACGATGATGTATTCTTGCCTCCCAAGCACCGAGTAAGCCTCGAGAAGGGATGCTGGCGCCTGCTGATCATGAGCGGGGTGCTCATACCGACTATAGTGATTGAGGACCTTTCGTCTGGCCCTCGCCTCATTCATGCGGAACTTAAACAGACGGCGAATGGCCTTCCGCGTTCTGTTGGCCACTTCTGCCAATTTCCTGAACGCTTCAACCAACCGCTCGAAGAGCATGTGCATAAGCTCTTCCCGACTCATTCTGGCCCCTGGATGTGCATATCCTGGAGCATGTGCGTGTCTTGCCATAACACAATACTATTTTACCGACATTAACTGTGAGGATCATGAGCGTACTTACTTTTTTGCTACGCCCACTCCACCCCTTATTATACCAGATACAGATATAATGTCAAGCGAGTTATCCACAGAGGGAATCCAAAGCCACAAATCGCAAAATTCGTCGAAGACATGCTCTTCTGGGAGACTTCGGAGACGGGTAGTCGAGACTTGAGAGATTTCTTAGTAAAGAAATACTCGTGCTCCCAGAAGAGCATGTTGAGAAAGAATTTTGCGATTTGTGGCTTCTACCCCAACCCTGCCACCAACGCCATAAACTGCTCTCCCCGATCAAACTCATTTTTAAACATCCCAAAGGACGCAAACGCCGGACTAAAAAGCACCACATCCCCCATCCGAGCATTATTCATTGCTTGTGTCAGAGCGTCCGAAAGTGAACTCGCATGACAATGTCCAATACCTTTGATCTGCATCACATCTTTTTGAATCCTGAGTGTGCCGGTACCTGCTAAAAGTACTACCGTACTGCAATATTGCGAAATGTTTTGAAGTAATGGACTCATATCAAGCGTCTTATCCGCCCCACCCATAATCAATACCACATTTTTATTATGAGCAAGTGTTTTGAGTGCCACTAGAGTCGCATCAGGTGTGGTCGCTGTTGTGTCATTATATATATCCACTCCGCGTATCGTCCGAAGATACTGCATCCGACCCTCTACTCCAGAAAAATTTTCTACCGCCTCTTGGATAATATCTATCGGCACTTTGAGTGCCTCTCCCACCGCTATCGCGAGGGCAACATTTTCTTTGTTATGGACCCCTTTTAATTTCAGTTGCCATTCACGAGGTACCTTTCCCGCTCCAGCCATAATCTTTTTAGCACGAGCTTTCTTGCCAAACTTCTCCTCAATCAGCCCCGCCACCTCCTCCCCCATCACTAAAAAATTATGCGAACCTTGATGGGCAAAAATCTGAGCCTTGTCGGCAAAATAAGCGTCCATACTATTTTTATAGTAATTCAAATGATCTGGCATCAGATTGGTAAACACTGCAATATGTGGACTGATTTTTGCCTCCCCGAAACCCTGCAACTGCCAAGATGATAGCTCTAAAACCACGATATCTTTGGGCTGTATGGTAGCAAGAAGCGGAAGAGTTGCTAGACCGCGTATATTGCCCGCTAGATGCACCGTAGTGTCTCCGTGGGCTTTCTTTAGTATTTCGTAAATAAGTGCCGTAGTGGTGGTTTTACCGCGAGTGCCGGTAATGCCTACCAGGGTAATAGTCGGCGGAGCAAGTTTAAAAAAGAGAGATTCGTCCATCTCTACAGGTATTCCATTTGCCCGAGCTTCGGCAATATAGGGAGAATCGAGAGGTACTCCCGAAGCCTTGAGGATCAAATCTCGATTTCGAAAATCTTCCAGACGATGTTCACCAAGGACATAAGTAATCTCTGGATAGTCTGTGAGCTGAGCAAGACTTTCAGCCAAGTCTTTCTTACTTTTTAAATCCGTAACAATAAGCTCAGCACCACAATCTGCGAGAAATTTAACATCATTGATACCTCGACCCAAAAGCCCCAAACCAAGCACGGTGATTTTCTTATCTTTAAAATAATCTTTGTAATTCATACCGACAAATTAAGTTGGTACCCCGAATTACAAAATACCGTCGCAGGCGTATCTTTCTCAGAGACTTCGGAGACGGGTAGTCGAGACTTGAGGAAAATTTCAGTAGAAATTTATCCGTGCTCTGAGAAAGATGTGCCAAGAAAGGTATTTTGTAATTCGGGGTTCGATAGGTAATAGTAACATGTTTTAAAATAACTAAAAATCCCCCGCGGTGTACTCGTCGCGGGGGATTTTTAGAAATTAAAAGTGTACAGTTTAAAAATGCAAATTTAAACTCCCAATCCGCACCTTCGCATTCTCATTTTACACTTGAAATTTTCAATTTTGAATTTACACCGTCTCCACCAAAATAGCACTAGTTTCGACAGTCTTACCAAGTGGCATACCTGCGACCACCACCACCTTTTCACCCTTTTCCGCAAGCTTATATTTCTTTACAATTTCCCGCACCTGCTTACTGACATCAGCGAGCGTCAGCATTTTAGGAACAAGTACCGGCTTACACGCGTAACTCAACAGAAGCTGATTTGCAGTACGGACATTTGCTGTCATACCGATAATCGGCAAGTTCGGCTTATTCTTTGAAATCATGAACACCGACTTACCACTATTGGTCAACACGAGAATTGCTTTTGCTCGAATATCATGCGCGACTTGCACCGCAGACGCTCCAATAGACTCTACCACACCTGAAGTCTTCCATGTCGCTTCGTGCTCTTTCGCAATACCCTCCTCAGTGGTTTTTGCAACCAACGCCATCATAGAAACAGCCTGCACCGGGTATTCACCGAGAGTAGTTTCTTCAGAAAGCATCACTGCGTCAGTGCCCTCAAAAATCGCATTTGCCACATCAGACACTTCAGCTCGAGTAGGGGTAGCACTCTTGATCATCGATTCAAACATTTGCGTAGCTGTGATAACTGGCTTACCAGCAACATTACACTTATCAATGATCATTTTCTGCGTAATCGGCATGTTTTCCGCACCAATCTCGATAGCAAGATCACCTCGACCAATCATCACCCCATCCACAAGCGCAACCAGCTTGTCAATGTTTTCGATCGCTTCCTGATCTTCGATTTTGGCGATAATCTTGGCATCAGATTTTGCGGCCTTGAGAATACCACGAAGCTCCTCTACATCTGAAGGTCGGCGTACAAAAGAGAAAGCAAAAAAATCTACTTTATTTTTCAACCCAAAGGCAATATCTGACTTATCTTTGTCAGTAAGAGATGAAATAGAGAGATATGCTCCTGGAAGATTGACCCCTCGTTTACCCTTGATCTCACCACCCACAATAACCTTACACTTCACATCGTTACCTTTGATTTCAACGATCTGAAGCTTTTTCTTGCCGTCATGAAGCATAATATATCCGCCAACTTTAACTTCCTTTGGAAGTGGTGCGTAATTAATAGAAACCCGACTCTCATCACCCTCGATCTTATCTGTAGTGAGTGTAAAAAAAGCACCCTCTTTGAGCATCACCGACTCAGTTTTAAAAGTACCAATACGGATCTTTGGTCCAGCAAGATCTTGCAGGGTAGCACATGAAATACCTGTTTTTTTCATGGCAATTTTTAAATTATCAATCTTGACCTGATGTTCAGCAAAATCACCGTGAGAAAAATTCATACGTATTACATTCATTCCAGCCTTAAGGAGATCAGAAAGCTTTTCCACACTGGTTGTAGCTGGGCCAATAGTACAGACGATTTTGGTTTTCTTTTCGAGATTGATCATAAAATATAATAAAAGTGATTAAAAATGAGCTCATCCCATAGCGGAAAAGCTCGGACAATGAGTATAGCATGACTAAGGAGTTTTTAAAAGGAGAAGAATTTGGCCCGCGCCGAGTACGGCGCGGGGGGATTTTTCTGAATTAAAAAACCGCTCGCAAAACGAGACGGTAGGATACGGCAGACTACGCATGGATCAGGGAACCCACATCCTCACCAGCACAAAGACGAGCCAGAGCGCCAGCTTCGGATATGGCAATCACCCGAATCGGGATCTTGTGTTCACGAGCCAAGGCGATCGCGGTCGTTTCGAGGATCTTGAGATCTTGTGCCAGATACTCATCACAACTTAGCTTGGGAATGAGTTTGGCGTCAGAGTGTTTGTTGGGATCCTTGTCATACACCCCATTTACCTTGGTCGCTTTGATCACCAAATCCGCACCGAGGCCATACGCATGAGTCACCGCTCCCGTGTCTGTGGTCACACCGGGATTGCCTGTGCCACCAGAGATGATCACCACATCACCATCAGTGAGTCGTTTACGAAGCTTCTCCGGAATAAACGGCTCACCGAGCTCATCGGCACGGATTCTGTTGGCAACAACCACTTGACGCTGAAAGACAACCTTCCGAAGGCGGTCCCTGAGCAAGATGGCATTGACCATTGTCGCGGCCATACCCATATAATCGGCAGTTTCCCCATCAATGCCGAGTATGGATTTGAGAACCGAACCTCGACCGATATTACCGCCACCTATCACGATGGCAAGTTCAACATCAAATAAAGGCCTGATTTCTCCCATCAAATGATCGAGTTTCTGTGGATCAAACACGACCTGACCACCACCAAGCGACTCACCACTGAGTTTGAGAATCACTCTCTTGGGCTTATTCATAGAGTATAGAGTATTGAGTTTTAGACTGACTTAAACTGACAACGAGCGAGAAGAACTACTGTCCTGCCCATTGTACGTATTTAGAAAAAAAGAGCAAGCAAAAAATTAATTGGGAAGGTAGCGTTTTTATTATGACTCAGAATTACTCAAGAAAAAGAAGACCGACCATCATTAAAACTCCAGCCGTAACCGCAATAAGTTGCAGTACCGAATGTCCAGGTTGTTTTGTCTTATGAAGCTCTGGAATGAGATCTGCCACCGCAATATAAATAAACCCTCCTGCAATCAGTGGTAAAACAACCTTTGTCACACTCTCTGCAATAGATCCGAGCAAGAAAAAAGAGAGTGCACCCAAAAGTGCCGTACACGCCGACAGAAAATTGAGCCAAAGCGCGCGACTTTTGGTATAACCAGAATGTAGGAGCACCGCAAAGTCACCGATCTCTTGCGGGATCTCGTGAAGTATCACAGCCAAGGTCGTTGCAACCCCCACAGGCACATTCACCGCAAAACTAGCCGCAATAATGATACCATCGAGAAAGTTATGTATACCGTCAGAAAAAAGCACGAGTTTACCCATCGGATGAATATGATCATCTTCCGTATCCTCGCCATGATGATGCCAGTGGAGAAACTTTTCTAGGGTAAAGAAAAACAAAATGCCTAAAATCACAAGCACACTGGTGATTGTAGTACTTACGGACTTTTCAAACGCCTCAGGAATCAAGTGTATAAAGGCATCACCGAGAAGCGCTCCGACAGCAATACTAATAAACACAAAAATATATTTTTTCAGAACTTCTTCTTTCAGCGAAAGAGTAAACGCCCCTACCAATGAGATAAGGCTCACGATTGCAACACTGGCAAATGCATACATATAGACAGTTATCATTTCTTTTTTATTTTATACTATTAATGGGCATAATGGGCACATTGATTGCACAAACCAAAGAGCTCCATTGAGTGTTCTGTGACTTGTTTAAATCTCGACGACTTTTTGACGATAGTTTGAATACGAGTTTCTAAACCCGCATCTTCAAAATCTTCTATCTGATCACACATGGTGCATACGATATGATGATGATGGTTATTGACCAACTCAAAATATACAGATTCTTTTCTTAGATCAACCCTCCTAAGCACCCCGAGACGCTCCAAAATGATTAGCGTTCTATACACCGTCGCTTCGTTTATCTTTTTTACGCTTTTACATGCCACAAGGTCTTTGTACACAATCTCCGCACTCAAAGGCCTCGCACTCTTAAAAAAGGTATCGAGGACAGCGATCCGCGCCGGTGTTGCCTTATATCCACTTTTTCTAAAAAATTCTTTCATGTGTATATGATACACTAAATGCGAATGATTTGCAAGTACACATACTGTGCTACCCTACAGATGGATATAGTATATAATTGTTCTTACCATGAAGTTTATTGCAAAAGTTATCCTATGTGCGCTACTGTTCGTGATCTATACCCCACCCCACCTTCACGCGGCAGAGCTCATACAAGACAAAGTCGAGACCGTAAGGGCGGTAGTGATAGATGTGCTTAATCAAGAAAAAAGGAAGATTCCGGGAACCGATGTGGAAAGCATCTATCAGACGATCCGAGCACGAATTCTCGAAGGTGAAAAAACGGGAAATATCGTAACTGTTGAGAACGACTACCTTACCCTCACTCCGCATGAAAAATTTTTCCTACACCGCAGTGTAAGCGGTATTGATGGCGGAGAACGTTACTCCGTGAGAGATATTGATCGTCGATGGGTACTCATATCTTTTATTGCACTATTTATCGCTGTAGTTGTGTTTTTCTCTGGGAAACAAGGTGTTCGCTCAATCCTAGGATTGTTTGGTAGTTTTTGTATCATTATATACCTATTAATACCGAGTCTACTGGCCGGCTATCCTGCGGTAATTACAAGTATTATTATCGCGACCTCGATACTGTTCTGTGCTATCTACTTTACCCACGGCTTCAACCGTCTCTCAACCACGGCATTTATCGGGACCGTACTAGCAGTTACACTAACCGGAATACTTGCCCGCGTCGGCGTAACTTTGGCTCGTTTTAGTGGTTTTTCAAGCGATGAAGCTATCTATCTCAATTTTAATACCGGAGGGACACTTGATTTTACCGGACTACTTCTCGGCGGAATTATTATCGGAGTACTCGGTGTACTTGATGATATTGCAATTACTCAAGCGGCTGTCGTTCAAGAGCTATATCGCTCTACACCACACCTGTCTCAAAAAGACATCTACATAAAAGCATTGCGTATCGGCAGAGAGCATGTTGGAGCGCTAGTCAATACCCTCGCACTCGCGTATACCGGAGCATCCCTACCCATACTGCTATACCTCTCTTCATCTTCACTTTCACTATCCCACATCATCAATCAAGAAATGTTTGCAGTGGAGATAATGAGAACTATTATTGGGAGTATCGGACTCATATTGACTGTACCGATTACAACGCTCCTTGCGATATATATGCTCAAGGGATATACAAAGCAGAGCTCATCACATCATGGACATCATCATTAGAGCATTCGACATTGTCAGGATAAAAAACCAAAACCTTACGATATATCGTAAGGTTTTGGTTTTTTATAAAATTAGAAATAGCGTCCACCGTGCGCGTGCCAGGAATTTCGACCGCTACTCGGTCAGTCCCCTCGCTGGATTTTTTCTTTGCGAGTACGCTCGAAAAAACACTCAGCGAGGCTTCGAATCCTTCTCGCTTGTCTCCCCAGACAAGCTCGCACGCACTCCTCCACTTCGTTACGGTGCGCGTGCCAGGAGGCGGTCACGAATATTTTGCTCGTCGCCACTCACAAAATTTCTCGACCCCGACTCGTCCATTTTTCTTGGTAGAAAAATATGACTCCGTCTTTCGACTCCCAGACGCGACCAAAGCAGTTTGGTCGCTTGCACACCCCTCCACTTCGTTACGGTGCGCGCACTAGGAGTCGAACCTAGGACCCCATCAGTATCAGTGATGTGCTCTACCAACTGAGCTATGCGCGCAGAGAAATTTCAAATTCAAAGTTTTAAATTAAAAATCACACAAACACGGTGATTTAAACTAGCTCTGAAACACAGAGACTATAACAAAAAAACAGCAAATAGACAACATCTATACAAAAAATAGAAAAGAGGAAGCGCGCATTGTCCCAATGACTTTGCGCGCTTGCTGTGAACTGTCGGCCTACATAGCGAGGCCGAGGACAAGGATGGCATACGCCATTCCCAATGCGAGAACGGCGGCGATGAACTTCACCGCGACCTGCCTGGCGATCTGCCAGGGGGTCCCGGACGGGACCGTGATCAGGTCGTTGTCCACCCAGTGGTCGAATTCGTCCGCCCAGCGGCTGAGCTTGGCCCGGAAACCTTCCGGTGCCTTCTCGACACTGGCTGGCTCCATCGCCTTACCAATCGTGGTCTTCATGCTTTTGCCTTTCCGGGGAGTATCTCCCCTAATGTATTATGCCCGTGTGCCAAAATGGCCACTGTCAGCGAAGAACTGCTACCATCTACCTCACTATCCCTAAGTATAGCATAGATGGGTATAAAAGTCAAGGAAATGGGTTTCCACGGCCATACTCGGCCGTGGAATACTCGCCTTTCCAAACTCGTCGAAGACAGGTCTTTCTAGGAGACTTCGGAGACGGGTAGTCGAAACTGAGAAATTTTTCACCAGAAAAATATTCGTGCTCCTAGAAAGACCTGTCAAGAAAGAGTTTGGAAAGGCGGGTATATACAAAAAAGCCGCCCAGAATAGGGCGGCTTTTTTAAATATCATTCTTTATTTTGTTCCGTTCACCGGTCAGTATTTCTATAGAGAATACCGACCTGCGCCATTCCTCTCTCATGGCTGAGGGTTCGCAGTTGAGGTTGCAGAACCATTACCCTATCACCAAAATAATGACAAAAGACCGTTTAAGGTAGTATAGATTCCGAAGAAACTATATACCGTGTTCAATTTGAAATAATCCACGAGCAGCTTCCGCTACCCGTGCCTTGTTACGACTTACTCCCTGTCATTGAGCTTACCTTAGGCCCTGCTAAGCAGAGATTTCGGGTATTCCCAACTCCCTTGAGTTGACGGGCGGTGAGTACAAGACTTGAGAACGTATTCACCGCAGTATAGCTGACCTGCGATTACTAGCGATTCCGGCTTCATGAAGTCGAGTTGCAGACTTCAATCCGAACTGGGCCCGGCTTATAAGGATTGGCTCCACCTTGCGGTATTGCAACCTGTTGTACCGGGCATTGTATCACGTGTGTAGCCCAGGGTATCAGAGGGACATGCTGACCTGGCGTCATCCTCGCCTTCCTCCCTCGATTTTGATCACGAGCGATCAAAATCGAGTTAAAAATTTCAAGTGCAAAGTTGTAAATTAAATGCGGGTGCATTCAATTTTTAATTTTGCTTTTTACATTTTTAACTTAATTTTGTTCTCCCGAACAAAATCGAGGGCAGTCTCGCCTGACATATATAACAGGCAACGAGGGTTGCGTTCGTTACCCCACTTAAGGGAACAATTCAAACCACGAACTGACGACGGCCATGCATCACCTGCCTAACTGCCTTGCGGCGACAAAAGTTTCCTCCTGTCTTCAGCTAGGTTTCAAACCCTGGTAAGGTTCTTCGTTTATCGTCGAATTAAACCACATGATCCACCGCTTGTGCAAGTCCCCGTCTATTTCTTTGAGTTTTAACCTTGCGGTCGTACTACCCAGGCGCTTCTCTTAACGCGTTAGCTTCGTCTCTCAGAGGGTCGATACTCCGAAAAACCAGAGAAGATCGTTTAGGGCGTGGACTACTGGGGTATCTAATCCCATTCGCTACCCACGCTTTCGTGTTTCAGTGTCAGGAGTGCTCCAGTCTGCTGCCTTCGCTTTTGGTGTTCCCCATGATATCAACGCATTTCACCGCTACACCATGAGTTCCACAGACCCCTCGCATCCTCTAGTTTTGCCGTTTCCCTTGCATCTTCCCGGTTGAGCCGGGAGGTTTAACAAGAGACTAACAAAACCACCTACACACCCTTTACGCCCAATAATTCCGGATAACGCTCGGGGCACTCGTATTACCGCTGCTGCTGGCACGAGTTTAGCAACCCCTTATTCTTGAGGTACTATCAATAAACTTTCTCCCTCATAAAAGATCTTTACGTTCCGAAGAACTTCATCGATCACGCGGCGTCGCTCCGTCAGACTTGCGTCCATTGCGGAAGATTCTCGACTGCGGCCACCCGTAGGTGTATGGTCCGTATCTCAGTACCATCGGTGGGGGTCAGCCTCTCAGCTCCCCTAGACGTCATTGCCTTGGTAGGCCATTACCCTACCAACTAGCTGATATCGAGCAGGCCGATCTGGAAGCGATAAATCTTTACTCTCGCGAGACCATCAAGTATTAGCTAATCTTTCGACTAGTTATTCCTGACTTCCAGGGTCGTTACCTACTTTGTACTACCTCGTTCGCCACTGCCCTTGCGGGCCGTTTGACTTGCATGCCTTACCCACGCCGCCAGCGTTCATCCTGAGCTAGAATCAAACTCTTAATTAAATGAACGGAACAAAATAAAGAAAAATATTTCTGTACTTTGATTTTCACTTATCTATAAGTTTGTTTTTGCTCGTGGAATTATTGTTATAAATGTGTGTGACCTAAACTTTTAGACTCACCTGTATTTTGTCGCTTGTACTGACAAAATCAGGGAACTTGCACGTATTAAACACTTCGTTTAATTACGTTCTTTAATGCATAACTATTTTGGCACAGTTTCAAAGGACACCCCTACTTAAACTAGGGTAGGAAGTAGTATATACCAAGCAGTTTAATAGTCAAGTCTCCGTCCCCTCTGCCCAAAATGAGCACGGATATTTTTCTGGTGAAAAATTCCTCAAGTCTCGGCTACCCGCCTTGCGAAGTCTCATTTTGAGCAGAGGGAACTCCGTACGGTATAGTGCGAAAAAGCATGATTTTATTTCTCAACAAAGCCCTGTCCAATCTAACCAGTCTAATTGACCCCACTATTTTTAGAAATTTACTCAGACAACTGCCCCGGCAATTTTCTACTGAAAATTGCCGGGTTTTATACCCTTTTTTTAACCCTACTGATTAAGTCAAGATTCCAATCCCCAATCTTAGATAGTAGACCTGTATCTATCCACCCACCGATACGGTATAATTTGTAGTATATCTTTTTGGTTTTAAACATATGAAGAAAAAAATTATACACGCATTTTGTATTGCCTTACTTCTTGGGGCGTCATTTACTGTCCAGCCGCCAAAAGCACATGCTGAGGAGGTGTTCAGTTTCTTTCAAGATGTTTTTGATGCAGTTGTCGAGGCGGTAGTGCCAGACTTTATCTATGAATTTTTCTACTGTGATGTTCTCAATGCATTTTTGCCATCGTGTGATACGGGTACAGGAAATCAGACATCAAATACTGCAAATACCGCACCACTTCCACCATCAATTACTCACACCCCACCACAAAGAATTACCGCCTCGAACTACTCGTACCTGTTCAATCTCTTATCTTCTGACCCAGATAATGACGAAATACAATACGCGATCGACTGGTCAGATCCTGCCGACGAAATCATCGACCTCTCTCTACCCGGAGAAAGTGCATACATACCGTCGGGTACCGCACAGCAGGTCACCAAAAATTTTTCGCCTACCACTAGTCACTCTTTCTCAGTTAAGGCAATAGACTCAAAAGGGTTATCGTCAGGATGGACCAGCTACTCTATTTCCCCAGTCGATCCAAACACGGATACCACAAATCCCCTTTCCGCTTCATGTACGATCAGTAGTCCGACAGACCAAAGGCTGATCGCGCCCGGCACAGAAGTCATCTGGACAGCCGTCACAAATGGTGGCAACGGCAATTATAGCTACCTCTGGGATAATTCAAATACACCAACATCAAATACTTACAGGTATACCATGCCTGCTACCGGCACTTTTACCCCAACATCAAATACCGTAAAAGACACCAGTAGTCCACAAAACACCGCAAACTTCTCTTGTCCTACTGCCGGCGTAGTGCCAGTCACCTGCGAAGCTGACACAGAAAGACCGCAGACAGGTACTCTCGTCACATGGAGCATCAAAGAAGGCGGGGTGCTGGCGACTAATCCAAACTACACCTACACTTGGACAAATGGTGTAACTAGAAATACTTTTTACGCTCGTCTAGAAAGTCTCGGCTCGTTTACACCCACAATCACCGTAACAGACCGAAGCAACACTCCCACACAAACATACACACCAACATGCACTACTGTCACATGGATAAACCCAAGCGCTGCACCGACCACCATGTCATTCAAAGCCATCCCCAATAGCGGTTCCGTAACAAGTCCTGTATACGAGTCCAGCCAGGCGGCTTCAACGATCATCGTCAATGTAAATCAAAAATTCAAACTCGACTGGTCTATTGCCAATATTATCGGGTGTACCCCCTCTTCAGATTCGACCACAGCCACCTCATGGCTCAATCAGAATCTAACGAACAATCCCGTGTCCTCTCTCAGCGATCTGAGAATAACCAAAAACACACGATACACGGTAGCCTGTACAAGCAGTCAGGACGGACTAAGAAAAACTGCCTCGGTACAGGTTAATGTGACCCCCGTCGGCGTCTACGAAGAATTTTAATCGCTTCTCCTACAGTGCATTCAAAAAAACGCATACTCTACACCTGCACAAGTACTCTTGCTCTGCTTATCTGTCTTATTGGTATCTGGACATTCTATTATGCACGAATCCACACCGTTAGACTTTTAGATACAGAGGTTGCCCAGATGCTTGAAAACACAAGCTCATTGTGCGCAAAGATACCTGATTGTGTTTTGCAACCTGGTGATATTTTGATCCGACGATATGTCACAAAGAGTAGCGTATTTACACAAGCCACGCTCGGACTGTACTTTACACATGCGGGGTTCTATCTTGGCAGAAATCAGATAGTGGAGGCATACGGCAGAGAAAAAAACCCCGAAGATAGCATTCGTACCGATTTGTTTTCAACAAGTATGTGGACAAAAGATACCGTACAAAACTGGGTTATCATACGACCCAAAAAATATAATGATAAGCTAGACATAATTAAAAAAAATCTCATAGGTATAGCCACTGATCCAGAGTATGTATTTGGAATACCAAAGACTGGCTTCAAAAGAGCTCTTTGCGCCGATCTTATTTTTGATCAACTAAATACATACGGAATAATCACTCAAAAA
>Ga0172376_10000503_pt1 | contig 50754 bp, 42 predicted proteins | sample Lak35m_FD_121114 | JGI IMG/M metagenome (GOLD analysis project Ga0172376, IMG submission 121114) | Freshwater microbial communities from Kabuno Bay, South-Kivu, Congo - kab_092012_35m | ecosystem: Environmental > Aquatic > Freshwater > Lake | place: Democratic Republic of the Congo: South-Kivu...
CCTGATGTGCTCGTGGGACACCCGCGAGGAGGACCTGCAGGCGTTCGCGCGCGATCTCCGAGCCGTGCTGGCGGCGTAGTCACGGGCTATCCGGAACCGTCGGCGGATCCCGGTCTGGGCGGCGCACTTCGTCCGGCCGCCACGACGTGACGAGCGACGACAGGACGCGACCAAAGCTCTCGTTGTCAGAGACATTGACCGAGGCAACGAAATGAGCGCACAGGTCGGCAAGTGACGCCGGACGACCAGAGCGCACAGAAACGTGTGCGTCTCCTTGTGCGTGTGCACAGTCGCTGGTTGGTAAAGTCTCAGTCCTGAGCGCATCGGCCGGCAAAGGCCCGTGCGACGCCGCCACGCCCGCCCCGGAAGGACGTGAGACCTCCGAGACCGCCGAGGTCACCCGCTCAGCCTCGATCCAAGGCAGTTTCGCGATCTCCGTGTGCAGCACCAAGGCAGCTTCAAAAGCGATCGGGCGCTTTTAAAATTCAGGCCCCTTTTCTTTAACTCCTCGGACGATTGGGGCCAGCAGAGTGCTCACACCCCTAACTTGGCCGACACCGCGAGCTTGAGCAATCGGCAAAAACATCGGCAAACTCTCCACTTCTTACGGCGCAGAATGTTCTTTAAACGTCTGTCCTATAGGTATAAATCTGCCGACAAGATCGGCAAAACGATCGGCACAAATGCTCACAAAAACGGCCATCGAGCCCGTCATCCCCACCCAGAGGCTCCGTCCCCTGGAAGACTTGGCATGCACGATTGTCGAACGAGCCGCCCGTCTTTCGGCCAAGTTGCGAGAACCGTTGCGAGTCCAGATTGCCGAGCTGACCCGATGGATGCACTGCTACTACTCGAATTTGATCGAGGGCCAGCAGACACGTGTTCGGGACATTGAGGCGGCGCTCAAAAAAGACTTCGCGGCCGAGCCGAAGAAACGCGGTCTGCAGCAGCTTTCGCTGGCGCATCTGGAGGTCCAGCGGTGGGCCGCAGGCCAGACCGGATCGCCCTTCGCCGCCGATTTCATCCGCGAACTACACCGGCGATTCTACGCGCAACTTCCCGAATCCATGCGCGTCGGCACCACTTCGAAGGGCGAAAAAACGCCGCTGACTCCCGGCCAACTGCGGGACCGCGACGTGGAGGTCGGCACTCACGTCGGACCACCGTACGAACTCGTCCCTGAGTTGCTCAGTCATTTTCAGTGGCGCTACGAGTCGGCGGATTTTCCCCTCATTCAGCGCATCATCGCCATCGGCGCGAGCCATCACCGCCTCGCTTGGATTCACCCCTTCCGCGACGGCAACGGACGCGTGGTGCGGCTGTTCTCGGACGCGTTGATCCGGCAACTCGGCATCGACGGGGGTGGCCTCTGGTCGCTGTCGCGCGGTTTCGCACGCGAGCGGTCGGAATACTATCAGCGACTGTCCAACGCCGACCAGGAACGCAGCAGCACCAGCGCGGACGATGGTCGCGGTCATCTCAGCGAACGCGCGCTCTGGGATTTCTGCGAATTCACGCTGCGCGTGATGGCCGACCAGATCGCCTTCATGGAGCAGTTGCTCGACCTCGACGGCCTCGAGCGGCGCATCGAGCACTACGTCCGCGTCGTGGATGCCCAGATCGCACCCGGAGCCGACCGCGTTTTTCTCCTCCTGCGTGAGGCCCTGCTGCGCGGCGAATTTCCGCGCGGTGAAGCGGCCCGCATCGTGAACGCCAGCGAGCGCACGGGCCGCTCGGCGCTGACTCTTGCGATCGAGGCGGGCTTACTGGTATCGAACACGCCTAAAGCTCCCGTGCGGCTCGGCCTGCCGGCAAAAGTGCACGAGACCTATTTCCCGCAGCTATTTCCCGCCAACCAATTCACGGGGAGTGCAACCGGATGAGGTGATCCGACAGATGGCCTTGGATCAGGGGCGCACGCTCGTGACGATCGATGGGGATTACAGTCACTTGGTGCGGTTTCCGACGGAAAATACGCCGGGCGTGATCTACATCCATTCGAGTTTTTGGACACTACGAGATAGACAGAGTTTGCGCACTCGATTCGTTCAGCAACGGTTTCGGATAAACGCTTTGACTTCGTCGTGGTTGCCGTAGAAGTGGAACTCAAGTGTGTCTCCCCTTCGCTGAAAAAGGGGACGCATGTCCAGTGCGTCGCGGCATTCCATGAAGTCACCGATTGCGCGCAGCCCAATCCCGGCATGCCGGTGCGGACTCCCGTAGGCAGCATCGGCGGCATGGATCGCCTCCAACACAGCCAACAGTCGAGTGTCCGAAAGCCCACGCAAACACCGGCGGAACGACGGCAGAGTTGCCGTTTTCATTCACGGAGGGAGTCGATTCCGGATACGACGCGAATTCCACCGGATCGTTGTGAAGCTGCAGAAGATCGACGCATCCGTTTGCCGGCGGCAGCAACTTCTGCAGAGGTCACTCCATACTCGACAGCGGCATATTCCGAATCGGAAAGCGCAATGGGGAAGGGAATCGCTTTCCGGCTGACGACCTGTGCCAAGAAAAGCTCGATCGCTGAGCGTGAATCCAGACCAAGACGCGCCAAAATCGGGCTGGCTTCGGAAAGTCGGGAGCGGGACAGGCGAATGGTCTTGGTAGAGGTGGCAGGCATGTCACAAAGTGATGCAGATTGTGCCAGTTGTCAACTGAGACGAAGTCGGCGAAGTTGGCAAAGCTCTCCCGCTCATTGGGCATCCTGGAAGTGGTTGAGGCGACCGGTCGTTCTCCCGTCTGGGCCAGAAACTGAGACGATCACGCGGCGTCTCGGTAGTAGTGGTTGCGCATGCCGCCGAGACGCTGGCGCCGCCGGACTTTTCCAAACGCGGCTCCAACCTCCAGAGCTGGTTGGATGATTCTGCCATCGAGCCCCTGATGGTTTTGCTCAAGGTGGTAGTGCTTGAGATACTCGACGACTACACATCGCAGATTGAGCTGCCGGTGGGAGAAAAGTCCTACCAGAACATCACCCGGGGACAGCTGGCGAGCAACGTGGATGTCTTCGGCCACGCCGCTATAATTACTGTGGGGCTTGAGAGTTCCTGTGCGTGCAGGTGTGCGTCCGCGGTTTTGGCGCTCGCCGAATAAATTGCCGCGGCGCACGCCTCCAGAAAACGCACCATTGGTTCGATCCCAGTTGGCTCGGCGCGTTCAGCCCGGCCGGCCGACGGCACCGCGCCAGCGGGCCGGCCCCCGAAGCGCGACCACTCGAGCCGCCTGCGGGCGCCGCCGCCGGCAGCGCGGGCAGACCGGGCGAAAAAAAGCGCCCCGGAGTGACCGGGGCGCGAGGGGGGGGACGACGGCCGGCGCGGCGACCGAGGCCGATCAACCGACTGCGGCGACTTACTTGGTCGCCGCGGGCGCGGCGGGGGCCGCCGGGGCGGCGGGCGCGGCCGGGGCCTTGATCTCAAGCAATTCGACGTCGAAGAGCAGCATCGCGCCCGGCGGGATGCCCGGGCGGCCCTCGTCGCCGTACGCCAGCTGCGGCGGGACGTAGAGCCTGATCTTGCCGCCGACGTTCACCTTCTGCAGGCCCTCGGTCCAGCCCGGGATGACTTGGTCGAGACCGAACTCGGCCGGCTCGCCGCGCTGCACGGAACTGTCGAAAACGGAGCCGTCGACCAGCGTGCCGGTATAGTGCACCTTCACGGTGTCGGACGCCTTCGGGAAGGCGCCGGTGCCCGGCTGCACGACCTCATAAACGAGTCCGCTGGGCAGGGTGACCACGCCCGGCTTCGCCTTCACCTCGGCGAGGAGCCTGGCCGCTCCCTCGGAACTCTGGCGCTTCAACTCGGCCATGTAGGCCTCCTGCTTCGCCTGCATGAACTTGTCCATCTCCGGCCCGATTTCCTCGAGCTTGTAGGGAGCGTCCTTGCCCGCGGCGGCGGATTGGAGGCCCTTGATCATGGCGGCCGTCTGTTCCGGCGTGAACTTCAGCTCGGTGATCCCGATGCGCTTGCCCACGAACCAGCCGAAGGTCTCCAGAAGCTGGTCTTCGGTGAACTGTGGCGCGGCCGGAGCCGCCGGAGCCGCCGCGAGGGCGGGCGGCGTGTTGGCGAGCGTCGGGGCAGGCTCCTGCTGAGCAGCCGCGACGGAGAACGAGACGGCCAACAGGGCCGACGAGGAGAGGACTCGGAGGGAGTTCATGCTTCGATGGGAGTAATCTCAGGGATCCGCCCGATGCGGGCTTGGTTCCCGGAAAAGTCCTGACTCGTGCCCGGAGTCGGCCGGGAAGGCAAACCATTATCCTCGCTTGTCTCGCCGCGCTGATCGGAGAGACTCCCCTGTCCGTACCCATGCAAGACAATCTATTCTGGACGAGTCAGGATGGGCAGATTCTGACCGTGCGGCACAAGGACGATCAGACCGTCCTGCTCACGCTGGCCTTCTGGCCGCGCCATCCGGCGGAGTTCGATTTCCTCAGACGGCATCTCGCCGACCTGCGCTTCACCGAGCGCAGCACGCTCGCCCGCATCGGCATCGAAATGCTCACGCAGGGCTGCCCGGTCGTCGACGGCAACCGCCTCACGCTCGAGGCCGAGGCCTTCCTCTTCGACGCCAGCTTCCCGAACGCGTCCTTCTGGAAAAAGCTGCTCCGCCCCGGCGTCACGGTCGGCCGCCTCTACTACGCCCCCGCCGCCGCGAAGCTCACCACCGCGGAAATCTGGGAGGCCGTGCGCGACAACCAGCTCAAGCTCCCGAACACGATCAGCATCGACCGCCACGGCCGCGTCTACCTCACGCCCCACCAGGTCGTCTACACCCTCAACCCCCGCCTGCCGCGCAGCAGCTTCGAACGGCTCGTCTGCGGCGAGGCCGGCCGGCCGTTCCTCGACAAGGTCCAGGTCCGCCGCGACGCCTCCCCGCTCACCATCCCGCCGCGCTCGGGCTTGATCACCAGCTGCTCCATGTATCTGAAGGAGCACTACGTGGTGCTCAACCAGGGCGAGGGTCCGTTCGGCATCCACACCAGCGCGGTGCTGCTCGATCCGCTGAAGACCTTCGGCACGAATGTCATGCTGGAGATCTACAACCAGGGCGACCAGCCGGTCGTGAACCCCTTGGTCTCCGTCGAGGTCTTCCGCGCCCCGCCGATCGCCGACCCCGAGAGCAAGCAACTGGCCAAGCGGCGTTCACGTCTGCTGGCGACCGTCGGCGAGGCCTACCAGGCGCTGGACGAGGTGCCGCCCCCGCCTGCGACCGAGCCGCGGCCGCGCACCCGCCTGACCGTGCGCGGCCAGAGCTCCACGATGGAGAACCTCAGCCGACTCCTCAGTCTCGGCGCCGGTGGCTCCCTGAAGCCGAAGCTCGCGGAGGCCAAGGGCGAGAGCCCCGGCTTCAAGACCCTCGTGCAGGCGCTCGACAACGCGCCGTCCGACGCCGACACGCTGCTGGTGGATTACTTCCCGAATCTCTTCGAGTACATCGAGCTGCTCACGCGCGTTCCGGAGCTCAAGCTGCGCCGTCTCGTCTTCCGCCGTCCGTCCCGCACGCACGGGTTCTTCCTGTCGAGCAACGCCCACGCGCGGCTCGATGCCCTCAACGCCATCGGCATCGATGTCTACTGGTACAACGAGGCGATGGGCGACGTGTTCCTCCACACGTACAAGAAGGATCAGGGCTTCTTCATCCGCGAGGAACTGGTCCGGCGCTTCCAGGAGTCCACCATCCTCGCCTTCTACGGCAGCGCCGTGGGACTCGATATCGAGCAAACGCGGCGGATTTCGCAGTTGATCGACACGCTGACCGGCTTCATCGGCCCGAACGTCGGCGTGCTCACCGGCGGCGGCGGCGGGGTCATGCGCCTCGCCACCGACCAAGCCCGCAGCCAGGGAGCCCTCACCGGCGCGTGCTTCCTTGAACTGGAAGCCCAGCCGCCCGAGCTCGGGGTCGATTTCTTCAACACCTTCCAGGAGAACAGCCGCCACTTCCGCCAAAAGTGGTTCGAGGTCGCCGATTTCTGCATCTTCAACGTCGGCGGAGTCGGCACCCTCGAGGAAATCGGAATCGAGCTGTGCAATCTCAAGCTGGGGATCCGCCCGCGCGTGCCCTACGTCTTCTACGATCCGGCGTACTTCGCCGACCTGCGGGAGCAGCTCATCGCCATGGTCCGGACCCAGCGCGCCCCGGCGTGGATCATGGATTACATCCTGTTCTCCGACGACCCGACCGAAGTCGTGGCGTTCTACCGCAAGAAGCTGCAGGTGCTCTGACGCGGCTTGCCTAACCGGGGTCGACCGGGGTTTGCTCGCGGTTTCCCATGGCCCCCCTTCCGCGCTCGATCCTCGTCGTCGGCTCCGGCGGTCGCGAACACGCGCTCGTGCACGCCCTTCGGCGCTCCCCCTCCCAGCCCCGCGTCCTCGCCGCCCCGGGCAACGCCGGCATCGCCGAGGATGTGCCGTGCCTGCCCGTGGCCGCCGACAACATCCGGGGGCTCGTCGAACTGGTCCAGCGCGAGGCAATCGACTTCGTCGTGGTCGGTCCCGAGGTGCCGCTCTCCCTCGGCCTCGTCGACGCCCTCGCCGCCGCCGAAATCCCCGCCTACGGGCCCACCGCCGACGGCGCCCGGCTGGAAGCGTCCAAGATCTACACGAAGGAAATCCTCCAGAAGTACCGGATCCCGACCGCCGACGCCGCCTTCTTCGACGACGCCGACGCCGCCATCGCCTACATCCGCGCCCGGCCCGCCCCCATCGTGGTCAAGGCCGACGGTCTCGCCGCCGGCAAGGGCGTCGTGGTCGCGTCCTCCCACGACGAGGCCGCCGCCGCCGTGCAGGCGCTGCTCGCGCTCCACGCGAAGCCGGACCCGGCCGCCGCGCCGGCCCGCATTCTCATCGAGGACTGCCTTGTCGGCGAGGAGACGTCCCTCCTCGTCGTCGTCTCGGGCCGCGACTACGTGATCCTGCCGACGTCGCAGGACCACAAGCGGGCGGGCGACCACGACACGGGGCCCAACACCGGCGGGATGGGGACCTACTCGCCGGCCGAGGTGGTGACGCCGGAACTGCTCGCGCGGATCGACCGGGAGATCGTGCGTCCGTCCGTCGACGCCATCGCCGCCGAGGGCATCGTCTTCCGCGGCACGCTCTTCATCGGCATCATGCTCACCACCGACGGCCCGAAGGTGCTCGAGTACAACACGCGCTTCGGCGACCCGGAGACGCAGGTGGTGCTCCCGCGGCTGCGGACCGACGTGCTCAGCCTGCTCTGGGCCGCCGCCCTCGGCGAGCTCGCCGGGGTTTCCCTCGACGTCAGCCCCGAGCACGCGCTCTGCGTCGTGATCGCCGCCCGGGGCTACCCGGATCGCTACGCGAAGGGCGACGTGATCCAGATCCCGGAACCCCTGCCGCCGGAGGTGACGGTCTACCATGCCGGCACCGCGCGTTCCTCGACCGGCGAGCTCGTGACCAACGGCGGCCGCGTCCTCGGCGTCACCGCCCTCGGCCCCACGCTGCAGGCCGCCGCCGACTCGGCCTACGCCGCCTGCGAGCGCATCGCCTGCGCAAGCAAGTACTACCGCCGCGACATCGGCGCCCGCCAACTGCGCCGGCATTCGGCTTAACCCCGACTCCGTTTCCCGTGACCGCCCCGGTTCTCCGGCTCTGCCTCAGCGTCGCCGCCCTCGGTCCCTTGGGACTGCCGGGCCTCCGCGCGGAGTCCGCGCCCGCCGCCGCGAGCCAGCCGGCCAGCGTCAGCGCCGCCTCCCTGCCGGCGCCCGTCCACCTCGCGGCGGCCTCCACCATCCATCCCGCGCCGACCGCCGCAGCATTCCCGCGTCCGCTGCCGGGAGGACCGGCGTACGTGCGCGCCCGGGACCTCGCGCAGTTGGACCTTGCCGCGACGCCCGCGGAAGCGATCCTCGACCTCCGCAGCCTCGGTGACGCAACCGCGGAGGGGATCGCCCGGCTCCGCACCCTCCTCGCGGCGGGTTCGGCGGGGACCCTTCGCTTGGTTCTGATCGATCCCGCCACGGCGGGCGAGTTGCAGGCGTTGGTGAAGGCGGCTCCCGGCCGGATCCTGACCCTCGGGGCCAACCTTCCGCCCGGTGCGGTCGACGTGGCGGTGGCCACGACGACCGACCTCGACGGTCGCGCCGTCGCGGCCCTGGATGCCGGCCGCGCACCGCATGAACTCCTTGGCACGCGGCTGGAGAAGGCCCGGTACGATGAGTCCTCCATGGTCCGCGACCACGCGAAGGGCTTGCCCATCCCGGACGCCCCGCCGGAGGCGGACGAGTCGTCCGACCACGCCAAGCCGCCAACCGGTCCCGACAGCGAGACTGCCCTGGTCGACCACGTGCTTGAGCGGGCCCTGCACCTCCATCGTGCCCTGCGGGCGATCCGCCGCATCTGAGCGGCGGCGCACGCGCAGGTCGTTGGCCGGGATTGCGTTTCGCGAGGAAGCGGATTGTTTCCTGAGACCGAGGCATGAGCGAAAAGCGCACTCTTCTGACCGTCTGCACGGCCAACACCTGCCGCAGTCCGATGGCGGCTGGCTTGCTGGCGCATGCCTTGGCGGCCCAGCCGGAGCCCCTCCGCTCGCTTCACGTCGTGTCTGCCGGCGTCGCTGCCCGCGGCGGTGAACCGGTCTCGGCGAACTCCGTCGCCGCCCTGAAGCGGGTCGGCCTGAACATCGACCGCCACGTCAGCCGCCCGCTGTCGCAGGCCCTCGTCGATGACGCCCTCGCGATCTTCTGCATGACGGAGTCCCACCGCAGCATGATCCAGCTTCGGTTCGACCCCCCGCCCCGGCACCTGTACCTCTGGCGGGAATTCCTGCCGGCGGGGGATCCGGAGATCGCTGATCCGTTCGGCGGCAACCTCCGGGCTTACGAGGCGTGCCGCGACGAAATGGTCGAGGCGATCCCCTCGTTGATCGCCTTCCTCCAGCGCCTGCGCCGCGGCGAGGCCTAGGCAGCGGTTTTTGCTTCCGATCCGGAGCTTTCGCTGCTTCCTCGGAGGCCGGCCAAGGCCGGTGCGGACCGCCGCCCGCGGAGGCCGCCCCCCCATGCTCAACACGTCACCGCTCGCCCAACTCGACCCGGAGATCTCCGCCGCCATCGCCGCGGAATTCGATCGTCAGCAAAGCCACATCGAGCTGATCGCCTCCGAGAACTTCACCTATCCGGCGGTGATGGAGGCGCAGGGCAGCGTCCTGACCAACAAGTACGCCGAGGGTTATCCGGGCAGGCGGTGGTACGGCGGCTGCGAGCACGTCGACGTCGTCGAGACGCTGGCGATCGAGCGCGCCAAGCGCCTCTTCGGCGCCGAGCACGCGAACGTGCAGCCGCACTCCGGTTCCCAGGCGAACTTCGCCGTGTACACCGCGGTGCTGTCCCCCGGCGACAAGCTGCTGGGCATGAACCTCGCCCACGGCGGCCACCTGACACACGGCAATCCGGCGAACTTCTCCGGCAAGCTCTACCAGTTCTGCCAGTACGGAGTCCGCGAGGACAACGGCCTGATCGACTACGATGAACTCGCCGCCGTCGCGGCCCGCGAGAAGCCGAAGATGATCACGGTCGGGGCCAGCGCCTACTCGCGCAACATCGACTTCGCCCGGATGGGCGAGATTGCCCGCAGCGTCGGCGCGTACCTGTTCGCCGACATCGCCCACATCGCCGGTCTGGTCGCCACGGGCGTGCACCCGTCACCGGTCCCGCACGCGGACTTCGTCACCACCACCACCCACAAGACCCTCCGCGGTCCGCGCGGCGGCCTGATCCTCTGCCGCGCCGCGCACGCGAAGGCGATCGATTCAGCGGTCTTCCCCGGTGCCCAGGGCGGCCCGCTCATGCACGTCATCGCCGCCAAGGCGGTGTGCTTCGGCGAGTGCCTCAAGCCGGAATTCCGCCAGTACGCCGAGCAGGTCGTGCGCAACTCGCGCGCCCTCGCCGCCGCCATGATCGCCCGCGGCTACAAGGTCGTCTCCGGCGGCACCGACAACCACCTCTTCCTCGTCGACCTGCGCGCCAACCTGCCCGAGCTCACGGCCAAGAAGGCGCAGGAAACCCTCGATCTCGCGCACATCACGCTGAACAAGAACACCGTGCCGTTCGAGACGCGCTCTCCGTTCCAGGCCTCGGGCATCCGCATCGGCACGCCCGCCATCACGTCCCGCGGGATGCGGGAAGAGCACATGGACGGCATCGCCGGGGCCATCGACTTGGTGCTGAAGGCAATCGGTACGCCCGACGAGGCGGCCACCCTCGTGAAGGCGCGGGAGCGCGTCGCCGGGCTGCTCTCGTCGCATCCGCTGCCCTACCGGCGCTGAGCCACCCCCGCGCTTCCGGCGGCAAACGGGCGTTTGCCGCTTGGCGGCCCGGGCGCGACGGGTTTTCCTGCGTTTCCGTGTCCACGTCCGCCCCCTCGTCCCCGCGTCGGCTGTCGCTCGGCGTCATCTTCCTGACGCTGTACATCGACCTGATCGGGTTCTCGATCATCTTCCCGCTCGGGCCGGACCTCCTGCGCCACTACCTCGCGGCGGAGGGACACTCGGGGGTGTTGGGTGCGCTGCTGCAGGGGCTGGGCAGCGCCGCAGCCGCGCTGGGCAGCGCCGCAGCCGCGCTGGGCAACGAACGTCACCTCCCGGAGGTGCTGTTCGGCGGCGTCATCAGTTCGCTCTTCTCCATCCTGCAGTTCGTCTTCGCACCGTTCTGGGGCGGGCTCTCCGACAAGCGCGGGCGGCGTCCCATCCTGCTCCTCACCGTGGCCGGCACAGCCGCAAGCTACCTGCTCTGGGTGTTTTCCGGCTCCTTCTGGCTGTTCCTGATCGCACGCCTCGTCGCCGGCGCGTTCGGGGGCAATCTCTCGGTCGCGACAGCGGCGGTGGCGGACGTGACGACGCGGGCCGAACGTTCGCGGGCCATGGGCCTCGTCGGCGCCGCCTTCGGTCTCGGGTTGGTCACCGGACCCCTGCTCGGGGCGCTGACGGCTCGGCTTGACCTCACCGAGGTCTTTCCGGCCTTGGTCGCGTGGGGCCTGAATCCCTTTTCCGCCCCGGCCCTGCTCGCCTGCACGATGAGCGTCGTGAACCTGGTCTGGATCGCCGTCCGCTTCCACGAAACGCTCCCGGCCGCCACCCGAAGCGAGGCGCGCGAGCCGCGCCTGCGTAACCCGGTCCGGGCTCTGCTGGAACAGCGGCGCCCGGAGGTCCGCCGAATCAACGGGGTGTCCTTCCTCTACTCGGTCGCCTTCGTGTCCATGGAGACCGCCCTCGTCTTCCTCGCCGCCGAGCGGTTCCGTTTTTCACCCCACGACAACGGCCTGCTGATGGGATTCCTCGGGGTGTGCTCCATCCTGACGCAGGGCGTGCTGGTCCGCCGTCTGCTGGCGCGGCTGCGCGAAACCCGCGTGCTCCTGATCGGCCTCGCCACGTCGGCCGCCGGGCTCGTGACGATCGGTTTCTCGCCGGCTCCGGTGTGGCTGTACGCCGGAGTCGGCCTCCTCGCCCTGGGCGGGGGACTGATCAACCCGGCTTCCAGCGGCCTGATCTCGCTCTACGCGGGCGAGGAGGAACAGGGTCGCGTGCTCGGGATCTTCCGGTCCCTCGGTTCGCTCGCCCGGGCCATCACCCCGCTGGGTGCCGGCGCGTTGTTCTGGACGCTGGGGGCGGAAGTCCTCTTCAGCGCCGCCGCCGCCCTGGCCCTCGTCGCGGCGTGGACCGCACTGCGGCTGCCCCAGCCCCGCATCGGATGACGGTGGCGCCGCGTTCCCGCTCGTTTCCGGCCTCGGCGCGGACCTTGCTCTCCGCCGCCCTGCTCGCGTGGGCCGTGCTCGCCCTCTCGGGCTGCGCCCTCCTGCCGCGCAAACCGGAACCGGGTCGCACCACGTTCTCCGCCCCGCTCGTCAGCCTGCCCGTCGTCCTGACGGCCCACACGCCCGTGATCGAACTCCCGCGCGGAAAGTCAGGAAAGTGGCGCTTCCTCGTCGACACGGGCTCGTCCGTCACGCTCGTGTCACCGGACTTCGCCGCCCAGGCCGCGCGGCGGGGCACCACCCCCGAGGGCGCCGGCGTCTCCGTCCGCTCCGCATCCGGCGAGTGGATCACCCTGCCCGCCGTCACCCTCCGGCGACTCGACCTCGGCGGGGTTCGGTTCGAATCAGTCCCGGCCGTGGTCTACAACTTCGATGCGCTCTCCGATCATTTCGGCGAGCGGATCGACGGTATCCTCGGTTTCCCCTTGTTCCGGGAAACCGTTCTCACGCTCGACTACCCGCAGTCCACCCTCCGCCTCACCCCCGCCGGCAGCAGCGGCGGGCTCACGCCGGGGTCGCGCCTGCGCTTCGACCCGGCGAACCGCGTGCCTCTCGTGCCCATGGAAATCGCCGGCCAAGCGGTGAACGTGCTGGTCGACACCGGCAGCGACGGCGGCCTGCAGCTCAATCCGACCGGCCTCACGGTCCCGTTCCGCGCGCCGCCCGTCGACGGCGCGAAGGTCGCCACGCTGCTCGGTGATCGCCAGCAGCGGCTGGCCCGGCTTGAGGGCAACGTCCTGCTCGGCTCCCACGTGTTCGCGCAGCCGGTCGTCGACCTGAACAAATCGCTCGGCTCCGTGGGCGGTGACGCGCTCCGGCACTTCGTCGTGACCTTCGATCAGGCGCGGGGGGAGATGACCGTGTTCCGCGACCCGGGCCGGAGCCTGGAGACGCCGCCGATCCGGAGCGGGGGGCTGAGTTTCCGCCGCACCCCCGCCTACTGGCGCGTCTCGCACGTCATCCCCGGATCGCCCGCCGCAAAGGCCGGCATCCAGGAAGGCGATCTCGTCATCCGCATCGAAGGCGAGCCCGTGGCGAACTGGACCCTGCGTCGCTATGACGCCTGGGTGGCGCGGGCGTCCGCGCTCCAACTGACCTTCCTCCACGGCCTGCAGGAGCGGACTGAGCGGGTGGAGTTCTTCACCCTTGTTCCCTAGCTAGCCGAGAGGGGCGGTCGGAGCGCGGAGCCGGAACGCGCCCGCTCCGTCCTCGCCCGACTCGAAGGGCCGCGCGAGCACCTGCGCCTCCAGCGTCCAGCCCCGGCCGGTCGGGGATTGGAGGAACGCCGCGACCACGCCCTCATTCTCCTCCGGCTCGAGGCTGCACGTCGAATACACCAACCGTCCCCCCGGGGCCACGCGGTCGGCCGCGGCGCGCAGCAACGCGCCTTGGTGGTCGGCATGGCGCGCGATGTCGCCGGCCTGCAGGCGCCACCGTACGTCCACGCGATGCCGCATTACCCCGGTGTTCGAACAGGGAACGTCGAGTAGGACGCCGGCAAACCGTTCAGGCAGACCCTGCTGCCGGAACGTCTCCGCCCGCGCCGTGGCGAGATCGATTCCCGCGACCTCCACTGTCACGCCACGCACGCGGAGAAGGTTCTCCCGGAGCCGATCCAGACGCGGACCCGGCAGGTCCAACGCCACGAGTCGTCCGGCACCCCGAAGCCGATCCGCGATCCACACGCTCTTCCCTCCCGGAGCCGCGCAGGCATCGAGCAGCGTCTCCCCGGACTCCGGCTGAAGGAGGTCCACGGCGTGGCGCGTGGCCGGATCCTGGATGTAAAGCTGGCCCGCCTGCAGCAGCGCGAGCACCTCGGCCCAGCGACCCGCCGGGACCTCGTAAAACGTCGGGGCGGGAGCGGGCCGCAGCCACTCCGGCACCGGCCCCTCGCCCCGCCAGCGCACGTGGATCCGGGCGGGGGTCTGATGCAACTCCAGCAGGCGCTGCGTCGCCTCGGGGCCAAAGGCCCGGAGCCAGCGCGCCACCAGCCACTCCGGGTGCGAAAAACGCTGCGCCAGCGACCCCACCGCTGCGTCGGTGGGCAACGGTTCCGCCAGCCCCTCCGCCATCCTCCGGACCACGGCGTTGACCAACCGCGCCTCAGAGGCACTCGCCAGCCGCTTCGCTTGGTCGACCGCATGGTGAACGACCCGCGCCACGTGACCCTCCTCGCCACCCTCGATCAATTCGAACCCCGCCGTCAGCAGCAACGCCTTGACCCGCACCCGCGGCGGCCGGGGGATCCGACGGTTGATCTCCCGCTCCAGTCGGCTGAGATGACGCAGGACTCCGAGGAAAAGATGCTGGACCCGCGCCCGCTCGGCCGGACTGAGCGTCCGGGGCAGGCTCTCCAGCAGGGCATCCGCCCGCTCCGCCCGGTCCAGCCAACGAATCAGGAGCCGCACCGCGGCGGCCCACGCGGGGGAGAAGGCGGGCGACGCAGGGGCCGAGGGCGTGGGGGACGGCATGAAGGGGCCGAGGCTGGCAGCCGCCAGCGACTTGCCAAGACCTAAGCCTTAACCCTGTGGTCGGAGGCGGAGCAGCGAGGTGAGAGGGCGAGCGCATTTCAGAGGCGAGAGACCGGGGTTACACGGAGGGTATTTCGACGGGAAAGAGCCACTGAGAGGCGCCGCCGGATCGCCTCGGGGCGGCCCGATCGACTGCAGAGTCTTGGCCAAGGTCGCCGGGGGATCCGGCGGGGTGACCGCAGGGGCTGATTGACATCCCCCCCTCCGGTCGGCTTTGCTCTCCCTTCTCCCTCGATTATGACTTCGGACGCAGTCTCAGCGCTGATCGCAAAGAATCCGTCTCTCAAGACCCATCGGGCCAAGCTCGAATCGATGGGGGCTGGTGCGTACGTCATTCACCGGAGCTGGGGATTCGGTCAGATCAGCCGCTTCGACGAAGCCGCCCAGCGCCTGATCATCGACTTCGCCACGAAGCCGGGTCACCCGATGGATCCGGCCTTCTGCCTGACCACGATGGACGTCCTGCCGGCCAAGCACTTGCTGGTCCGCCGGGAGACGGACAAGGCGACGATCGCGAAGCTGATCGACGAGAATCCGGCCCAGCTCGTCGTCGAGGCGCTGCAAGCGTATCCGAACAACGCCACGACGGCGATCGATCTTGAGATCACCCTCGCGCAGACGATCGGCGAGGAGCGCTTCAAGAAGTGGTGGGCCAACGCCAAGAAGGAAATCGCCAAGGACGCCCGCATCGCCGTTCCGGCGAAGAAGACCGAGTGCTACGTCCTCCGCGAGATCGCCGTTTCCGCCGAAGAGGAAATCCTCGAAAGCTTCACCGGCACCCGCTCCGCCCGCCGCCGCATCCTGCTCGCCGAGCAACTCCTCAGCTCGCTCGAAAAGGGCGCCGCCGCCGTCGACCTCGCCACTGTCCTCGCCGGTCTCACCGAGGCCGTCCGCGACTCCAACCAGCTGGACGCCGCCGAGCGGCTCCACGGTGCCGCGGTCCGCGATGACGTCGCCCGCCGAGTGGGCGCCGACGTCGCCTCCCTCGAGCCGTCCCAGGCATCGCTGATCGCCAACCCGCGCGACCTGCCCGCGATCTCCGACCGCATCCCCGTCCACTTCCAGTCGCACTTCCTCGAACTCATCCTCGAAACCCATCCGATCGAGGCCCGGGACATCGCGTTCAACCTGCTGAAGACCTCGCAGGGCAAGTTCACGACCGAGTGCATCAAGTTCCTCGTCGAGAAGGGCCACACTGCCGAACTCGCGAACGTCTTCAAGCGCTGGCAGACCGAACAGAATCTCCGCGCCCCGGTCCTCCTCTGGATCGTCAAGAACCGCGGCACGCCGAAGTTCGCCAAGCTGCTCGACGACATGATCACGCCGCGGCTGCTGAACGCGATTTTCTTCGCGATCGACTACGAGGCGCTCCAGTCCGCCTCCGCCCGCCGCATCCCGCTGGCCGACATCCTCAGCGAGGACACCGAGCTGATCGGCGAACTGCTCTCCCGCGCCGATCCGGAGACGGCCCGCGATCTCGCCAACACCCTCATGCTCAACCAGGGCTTCGAGGAGCTGACGAAGAAGTCCCTCCTCGCCCGGTTCATCAAGCTGTTCCCGAGCATCCAGTCCCTCGTCGCCAGCGACGCGGAGTCCAAGGAAGAGCAACTCCTCGTCTCCCGCGAGAGCTACGAGCGCAAGCGCGAGGAATACGAGACGATCGTCTCCCGCAAGATTCCCGAGAATTCCAAGGCCATCGCCACCGCCCGCGAGCACGGCGATCTCAAGGAGAACTCCGAGTACAAGATGGCCAAGCAGGACCAGCAGGTCCTCATCGCGCAGAAGAGCCTGCTCGAGCGCGACCTCGGCCGCGCCCGCATCACCGACTTCCGCGAGGCCACCACCGACCAGATCAGCGTCGGCAGCGTCGTCGAAATCCGCAGCCTCACCAGCGGCGCCACGACGCGCTACACGATCCTCGGCGCCTGGGACAGCGATCCCGACAACCACGTCATCGCCTACAAGACGCCCCTCGGCCTCGCCCTGCTCGGCCGCCGCGTCGGCGACGAGGTAAAGGTCAAGATCGGCGCCTCCGAGGACAGCTACGCGGTCACGTCCATCGCCCGCTACGTCGACCGGAACCCGGCCTGACCCGGTCCGGGCCGCCACCCAGCCCTCCACCGATCCAACCTCCCGGCGGTCGGTCCGTCAGGGGGTGAGCATGGCGATCGGCGGTCCGGTCGCCCCCCTTGGCGTCCGCGCCCCCGCCCCGCTCGGGCAGGAGGCTCCCAAACTGCGGCGCAGGAGCGGGTTTGACGCCAGTCGCGCCGTCCGCCAACGTCCGAGGATGGACTCCACCCCAACTCCCCCCCCGGCCGCCCCGCTTTCCAACGACGCGAAGATGTGGGCGACGCTCTGCCACCTGTCCGCTCTCAGCGGTTTCATCGTGCCCTTCGGCTCCCTGATCGGTCCGCTCATCATTTGGCAGCTGAAGAAGAACGAGTTCCCGATCGTCGATGATCAGGGCAAGGAAGCCCTGAACTTCCAGATCACCACCCTGATCGCCGCCATCGTCTCCGGCATCCTGATCTTCGTGGCGATCGGCATCGTGCTGCTCATCGTGGTCGCTATCGCGTCCCTCGTGCTCACCATCATCGCCGCGATCAAGGCCAACAACGGGGAAACCTACCGGTACCCGTTCGCCCTGAGGCTCATCAAGTAAGGATGAGCCCGGCCCGAACCGCGTGAACGCCTGCTGGGACCTGCTCAAGCTCCTCGCGGATCCGACGCGGCTGCGCCTGCTCGCCCTGCTGCACCGGGAGGAACTCTCGGTGGCGGAGTTGCAGGACATTCTGGGCATGGCCCAGTCCCGCATCTCGTCGCAGTTGGCGCTGCTGCGGCAGGCGGGACTGGTCTCCGACCGGCGCGACGGCAAGAAAGCCTTCTACTCGCTGCATCCCGGGCTGTCCGGCGCCCAGCAGGACCTGCTGCGCGCCGCCTGGGATGCGGTCGCGGGGGAATTGGGGGCCGACCGCGACAACCTGGAGCGGATCCTCGCCAAGCGGCGGGCGCATCAGGAGCAGTACTTCAACCTGATCGCGGGCAAGCTCGGCCGAAACTACTGTCCGGGCCGGTCATGGCAGGCCATCGGCCACCTCGCCCTCCGTCTCGCTCCACCCGTCGTGGTGGCCGACCTTGGCGCCGGCGAGGGGCTGATCTCCCAACTCCTCGCCCGGCGCGCCCGGCAGGTCTGGTGCATCGACAACTCGCCCCGCATGGTCGAGGTCGGCTCCGAGCTCGCCGCCCGCAACGGGCTGAGCAATCTGACCTACCGCCTCGGCGACATTGAAAAGGTGCCGCTGCCCGACGAGTCCGTCGACGTCGCCATCCTCAGCCAGGCGCTGCACCACGCCCATCATCCCCAGACCGCGGTGAACGAGGCCTTCCGCATCCTGCGGCGCGGCGGCCAGTTGGTGGTGCTCGACCTCAAGGAGCACGGCTTCGAGCGGGCCCGCGAACTCTACGCGGATGTCTGGCTGGGGTTCGGGGAAAGCGCCCTGCACCGCTTCCTGCGGCAGGCCGGCTTCGAGCAGGTCGAGGTTTCCCTCGTTGCCCGCGAAGAGCAGGAGCCGCACTTCGAGACCATCCTCGCCTGCGGCATCCGACCCGGCAGCGCCTCCGCCATCCCCGCCGCCCCCGCCGCCGCGGCACTGGACTAGTCAGCGGGCGGACTCCAGCCGCCCGCAGCCGCCGCCAACGCACCGCATCCGTCGGTGCGCAGCCTCACTCAAAGCGCACGCGGGCGCGGTGGAACTGCTCACAGAGCGCGAGCACATCGCGACCGCCGGAAAGCGTCAGGGCTTCCTCCGCGAGCACCCGCGCATCCGCCAGCGTCAGCGCGCGCACGACGTACCTCACCGCCGGGATCAGCGGCGGGGTCATGCTGAGTTCATCCACCCCGAGTCCGAGCAGCAGCGGCGCCAGCACGGGATCGCCCGCCATTTCGCCGCAGACGCTCACCTTGATGCCGGCGGCGTGGGCCTCGCGGACGATGTGCCGGATCGTGCGGATGACGGCCGGGTGCGTGGGTTCGTACAGGTGCGCGATGCGGTCGTTCACCCGATCAATCGCGAGCAGGTACTGAATGAGGTCGTTGGTCCCGATGCTGAAGAAGGCATTCCGCGTCGCGAGCAGGTCCGCCGTGTACGCCGCGCTCGGGATCTCGATCATCGAGCCCACCGCCAGGGTCTCGTCGAAGGCGACGCCCGCCGCGCGAAGTTCCTCGCGGCACTCCTCCAGCACGACATTCGCCCGCGCCAGTTCCTCGCACCCGCTGATCATCGGGTACATGAGCTTCACGTTGCCGTAGGCGCTGGCCCGCAGGATCGCCCGGAGCTGCTCCTTGAAGAGGTTCGGGTTCTCCAGGCAGAAACGGATCGCCCGGAAACCCAGGAAGGGGTTGTCCTCCCGCGGAAAGAGGCCGGGGTTGCCCTCCATCGCCTTGTCGCCGCCAAGGTCAAGCGAGCGGATCACCACCGTCGCCGGCGCCAGTTGCTCCGCCACCTTGCGGTAAGCCTCAAACTGCTCCTCCTCGCCCGGAATGTGCGAGCCGTTCAGGTACAGGAACTCCGTCCGGTACAGGCCCACACCCGCGGCGCGGTAGTCCTTCACCAGCGGGACCTCCTCGGCGTTCTCGATGTTCGCCCGCAACACCACCTCCACTCCATCGAGCGTGACCGAGGGCCGCTGGTTGGCCTGCAGCAGCCGCTCCTCGAGGGACTTTTTCTGGACCTGGATCTTGCCGTACCGGAACAGCGTCTGCTCCGACGGGTGCACGATCACCAAGCCGTCGTAGCCGTCGACGAGGATCCAGTCACCATGATGCACCTTGGCGCTGAGGCCGCGGGCGCCGACCACCGCCGGGACCTTCATCGAGCGGGCGACGATGACCGCGTGACTGGTCTTGCTGCCCGAATCCGTGATCACCCCCAAGGCGTGACTGCGGTCGATGCTGGCCGCATCCGAGGGGGAAATGTCGTTGGCAACGACGACCCGTTTATCGACGAGGCGGGAGAGGTTTTCCGAGGACTGCCCGAGGAGGTTCGCCAGCACGCGCTGCGCGACGTCGCGGATGTCCCCCGACCGCTCCCGCAGGTACTCATCGTCAATCTGCGTGAAGGCATCGACGTACCGGCGGGCGACGTCGTTGAAGCAGCTCTCGATGTTCCGCCCGGACTTTTCGAAGGAGCGAATCGTCTCCGCGATCAGGGCCTGGTCCTCAAGCACGAGGAGATGCGCATCGAAGATCCGGGCTTCGTCCGCGCCGAGGTTGCGCTCCACCTCGTCGCGGATGCGCTGGATCTGCTCGCGCGTCACGAGGATCGCCCGCTCGAACCGGGCCACTTCCTCCAACCACTTCCCGGACTCGACCTCGTACGTCGGCACCTCCAGATCGGACTGCAGATAGACAAACACCTGCCCATACGCGATCCCGTGCGAGGCGGCGATGCCTTGCACCACGAGTTCGGGCTTCGGGTGGGCCTGCTCGGACATGGAGGGGAATGGCGCCGGGTCGGAGGGGGTGCGACGACGCCGGGGGGAGCTTTAGCCCCGCCTGCAGAGAGGGGTCAACGCGGATTTCCGTCGCGCCACAAAAGCATGCCGTCCGGGCGCAGCGCGCACGCGGTTCACGCCAGCCGGGTCGCCGCGAAGAACGCCTCCGCGCCCCACGCCGCGAACACCCTTGCCCGAAGGGCCTCGGTCACCGCCGCCAGCCGCGGCGCAGGCACTCCGTCCGGTGCGAACGCAAAGCAGCAACTGCCGCTGCCGCTCATGCGCACGTCCAGTTCCAGTTCCTCCCGCACCTGTTCCGCGAGCGCAGGCAGGGCGAGGTACTTGCCAAACGCGACGCGCTCCAGGGTGTTGCCGGGCAGCGCCCGGAGCGGAGCGGCCGGATCGGCGAGCCATCGCGCCAAGGCCGCCTCCGCCTCGTCCGGTCGTTCGTACGCCGTCGCGCCCAGCGCCGCGAGCCGCCGGAACGCCCACGGGGTCTCGATGCCCCAAGCAGGCTTGAAGAGCCACACCGGCCGACCCGAGAGCCGCCGCGCCACCGCCGCCGCCACCGGTTCAATCCGTTCCCCACGGCCGCGCATCAACACCGGTCCGTCCGCCAGAAAGAGCGGGCAATCCGACCCCAGCTGCGCCGCCAATCCCGCCCGCACGCTGGCGCTCAAACGGGTCCCCGCCAGGCGATCCAAGGCCCGCAGCGCCGTCGTCGCATTGCTGCTGCCCCCGCCCAGCCCCGCCCCACGGGGAATGCGTTTCTCGAGGTGAAAGTGCACGCCACCCGTCCAACCCGATACCGCCCGGAAGGCCTGCTCGGCGCGGAGGACGAGGTTGCTCGCATCCACCGGCAGCGTGGGGTCATCGCAGGTCAGGCTCGCCGTCCCATCCGGACCCGGCATCACCGTCAGCGTATCCGCCAGCGCCAGCGGGCTGACCAGCGACACGAGTTCGTGGAAGCCATCGGCGCGGCGGCCGACCACGGCGAGCGTGAGGTTCAGCTTGGCCGGCGAGGAGAGGACAAGGGCGGTGCTCACGGGGAACAGTCCCAGCCTGCACGCAGTCGCCACCCAAGCTGAAGCCGAAACCATCCGCTTTCCCGGTTTGCCAGCCGGCGTGCCGGAGGCCTATTCCTGAGGGGCTCCCTCGTTTCGCCTTCGTTCCTCCTCCCTCTCCATGGCCTGCGATCTCATCCTTGTCCTCGACGAACCGTCCCCCCGCGTGGTCCAGCCGCTCCTGCGCGCCCTTTCCGGGGAGATTCGCTGGGTGAAGATCGGGCTGCAGATGTTCACCGCCTGCGGTCCGGACTGCGTGCGCGAGATCGCTGAGCAGGGCTTCAAGGTCTTCCTCGATCTCAAGCTCCACGACATCCCGAACACCGTGGGCCACGCCGTGGAATCCGCCGCCCGCCTGCCCATCCACATGCTCACGCTCCACACCTGCGGCGGAGCGGAAATGATGCGCCGGGCCGTCGCCGCCCAGCGGGCCACGCGGCCCGAGCTGCTGCTGCTCGGCGTGACGGTCCTGACGTCGATGGGGACGGCCGACCTGAACGCCGTCGGCGTGCCCGGCGCCCCCGAGGACCAGGTGCTGCGGCTGGCGAAACTCGCCACCGACTCCGGCCTCGCGGGTCTGGTCTGCTCCCCGCTGGAAATCGCCCCGCTGCGCGCGGTCCTCCCCGCCGCCACACAGCTGATCACCCCCGGCATCCGGCCGAGCGGCGCGAAGGCCGATGACCAGACGCGCGTCCTCACCCCGGCCCAAGCGGCCGCCGCCGGCGCCAACTTCCTCGTGGTCGGGCGCCCGATCTCGCAGGCCACAGACCCCGCCGCCGCCGCCCGCGCCATCCTCGCGGAAATCGCCGGCCGCGGCGCCACGCCATGAGCCGCACCGCCGCCATTCTCCTCGCCGCGGGCAGCGGCCGCCGGATGGACGGGGTCGTCGAGGACAAGGTCCTCGCCCCCCTCGCCGGGAAACCCGCCTTCGCCCACGTCGTCGCCGCCTTCCTCGCCAGCCACGCCGTCGACTTCTACGTCATCGTCCACCGCGATGCCGCGCAGTCGCTCCGGCTCTCCGCCTACGCCCCCACCCCCGCACACTTCGTCCGCGGCGGCGCGGAACGTCAGGACTCCGTCGCCCGCGCCCTCGCCGTCCTGCCCGACGACGTCGCCCACGTCTTCATCCACGACTGCGCCCGCCCGCTCATCCGGCCCGAGCAGATCGCCGCGCTGCGCCGCATCGTGCTGCGCGAGGAGGCCGTCGCCCTCGCCCACCGGGTCACCGATACAGTCAAGGTCCACCAGGACTCCGGCCACCTCCGCACGCTCGACCGCTCCCGTCTCTGGGCTATGGAGACTCCCCAGGTGTTCGCGCGTCCGCTCATCGTGCGCGCCTACGCCCGCGTCGCCGCACGGGGCCAGCGGATCACCGACGATGCCCAGGCCGTCGAGGGCCTGCGCCATCCGATCGCCTTGCTCGAAAATCCCCACCCGAATCCCAAGCTCACCACCCCCGCCGACCTCGCATGGTGCGAGTACCTGCTCCGCCAGCGTCACGCCGCCGAGGCCTGAGGCCCCGGCGCAGCCGGACCCGCTTTCCCGCGCCTTCCCTCTCCTCCGCTCGTCGCTCTCCTCCACCCGTCGCTTTTCTTCGCCCCTCGCTCGCGGATGGTCCTTCCCTCTCCCCCGGCGACGCTCCCCTTCCTCCCATGCGCATCGGTCACGGCTACGACATCCACCGGTTCGTCCCCGGGCGCCCGCTCGTGCTCGGCGGGGTCCGCTTCGACACCGACTACGGGCTGGAGGGCCACAGCGACGCCGACTGCCTGACGCATGCGATCTGTGACGCGTTGCTGGGCGCGGCCGGCCTGCCGGACATCGGTCATTTTTTTCCCAATACGGATGAATCACTCCGCGGCATCGACTCCCAGGTGTTGCTGCAGCGGGTGATCGCCGAGCTCGCCCGCCGCGGCTGGGCACCGGTCAACATCGACGCCACCGTCATCGCCGAGCGGCCCCGCCTGCTCGCCCGCGTGCCGGAGATGAAGATGCGGCTCGCCGCCAGCACCGGCCTCGCGCCCGACGCCATCGGCATCAAGGCGACGACCAACGAGGGCGTCGGCGACCTCGGCCGCGGCGTCGCCATCGCGGCGCACGCCGTCGCCCTGCTCCAGCGCGCCTAGCCGGCGCGGACGTGTGATGCGCCGCTCCGCCTCCATCGTCAGTCTCGGCGTTTCCCTGCTGGCGGTCTTCGCGGTCATCAGCGGGGGTTGCCGCGCCCGCGACACCGCCGTCGAGCAGGGGCTCCGCGACCAGATCCTCCACCGCGGCTTCAGCCCGGACATCGCCGACCTCGATCCGCACGTCGCGATGATGGTGAGCGACTACGGCGTGATCTCCGCCTTCTTCGAGGGCCTGGTCGCCGAGGACCCGCGCGACCTGCATCCCGTCCCAGGCGTCGCGGAGCGCTGGACGGTGTCCGCAGACGCCACCGCCTACACCTTCCACCTGCGGGCGGACGCCCGCTGGTCCAACGGCGACCCGGTCACCGCCGCAGACTTCCTCGCCTCGTGGCGTCGCGCCCTCACGCCCTCCTTCGGCTGCGAGAACGCGGCGCTTCTCTACGTCGTGCGCGGCGCGGCCGACTTTCACCAGGGCCGGACGACGCGCTTTGCCGACGTCGGCTTCGCCGCGCCGGACGCGCGGACCGTGGTCATCACGCTGGACCGTCCGACCCCCTATTTTCTCTCCCTGCTGCAGCACTGGGTGTGGTGGCCGGTGCACCTGCCGACGTTGGAGAAGGCGGGGAACCCCTACGCCCGCGGGACGCGCTGGACGCGCCCGGAGACCTTCGTCGGCAACGGACCGTTCCGGCTCAAGGAATGGACGATCGGCCAGCGCATCGTCGGCGTGAAGAGCGACACCTACTGGGACGCCGCCACCGTCCGGCTCCGGGAGCTCCGCCTTTATCCGATGGAGGACATCAACGCCGAGGAGCGCGCCTTCCGCGGCGGGCAACTGCACGTGACGGAAGCGGTGCCGGCGGCGAAGATCGATGCCTACCGAGCCGCGGCGACGGGCGAACTGCGGATGGATCCCGCGCTCGGCACGTACTTCTATCGCCTGAACGTGAAGCACCCGTTCCTCGAAAAGCGCGAGGTCCGGCAGGCACTCGCGCTGGCGGTGGACCGCGAGGCGATCGTCACGCGCATCCTGCGCGGGACGCAGGTGGCGTCAGCCGCCTTCACGCCCAGCGGCGTGGCCGGATACGAGCCGCCCCAAGGGTTGGAGTACAATCCCGATGCCGCGCGGGCCCGCCTCGCGGCGGCCGGCTACCCCGGCGGTCAAGGCGCACCGACCTTCGAGTTGCTCTTCAACACCTCCGAGAATCACCGCGCGATCGCCGAAGCGCTGCAGGAAATGTGGCGCCGCGAGCTCGGTCTCTCCGTGCGCCTCGTCTCAATGGAGGGCCGCACCGTCCTCGACGCGCGCCGCACCGGGCAGTTCCAGCTCCTGCGCTCCAGCTGGGTCGGCGACTACGCCGACCCCATGACCTTCCTCGCGGTCTGGCGCGCGGCGAGCGGCAACAACTACACCGGCTGGCAGAGTCCGGCCTACGAGGCCCTGCTCGACCGCGCGGAAGACACCCGCCTCCCGGAGGAGCGCAGCCGCCTGCTCCACGAAGCCGAGGGCATCCTCCTGCAGGATGCGCCGCTCATCCCCCTGTACCGCTACACCCACGTCTACCTCCTCCACCCCGGCGTCCGCGGCTGGCATTCCAATCCCATGGGCCGCCACCCGTACAAGCGCGTCTGGCTGGAACCAACCCGCTGAGTCCGCTGGACCTTGACGGATTCCTGCACTCACTTTCCGCATGATCCGACGTTTCCTGACCCTCTCCGGCGCGGCCCTCCTCCTCCTCGCCGGCTGCAAACCCCGCGACGCCGCCACCCCCTCCGCCACCGCGACCCCGGCCGCGGGCGCCAAGGTGCTCCACCTCGGCAACGGCACCGAGCCGCAGGACCTCGACCCGCAGGTCGTCACGGGCGTGCCGGAAAACAAGATCGTCAACGCTCTCTTCGAAGGCCTCGTGGCCTACGGCCCGAGCGGTCAAGGCACGATCCCCGCCGCCGCCGCCAGCTGGAGCATTTCGGAGGACGGACTCGTCTACACCTTCAACCTCCAGCCCAACGGACGCTGGTCCAACGGCGACCCGGTCACCGCGGCCGACTTCGTCGGGTCGTACCGCCGCATCCTCAACCCCAAGCTCGCGTCCGAATACGCCAACAAGCTCTACCCGGTGGTCGGCGCCCGCGAATTCCATGAGGGCAAGCTGCAGGACTTTTCGCGGACCGGCTTCAAGGCCCTCGATGCCCGGACGCTGCAGATCACGCTCAAGCGCCGCACCTCGTTCCTCATTGAGTCGATGAAGCACTACGCATGGTTCCCCGTGCACCTGCCGACCGTCGAGAAGTTCGGCGGACTTGAGCGCAAGGGCAGCGCGTGGACGCGGGCCGGCAACCTCGTCGGCAACGGTCCCTACACGCTCACCGAGTGGTCCATGCAGCAACGCATCATCGTCGACAAGGCACCGACCTACTGGGACCGCGATGCGCTCCGGACCGACCGCATCATCTTCTATCCCACGGAGAACATCGAGACCGAGGAGCGCATGTTCCGGACGGGCCAGCTGCACAAGACCAACGAGCTGCCGCTGGACAAGACGGATGTCTACCGCCGCGAGCAGCCGGAGAGCCTGCGGATCGATCCGCTCCTCGGCATCTACTTCTTCCGGATCAACCTCACGCGCCCCCCGCTGAACGACAAGCGCATCCGCCGCGCCCTCGCCCTCGCGATCAACCGTGAGGTCATCGTGGGGAAGGTCACGCGGCAGAACCAGCAGCCCGCCTACAACGCCTGCCCGCCGATGGAGAGCTTCACGTCCCCGGCGCGCCTCGCCGGCGATCTCGCGGAGGCGCGCCGCCTCCTCGCCGAGGCCGGCTATCCCGAGGGCAAGGGCCTGCGTCCGATCGAACTGCTCTACAACACCAGCCAGAACCACAAGAAGATCGCTGAGGCGCTGCAGCAGATGTGGCGCCAGAATCTCGGGGTCGACATCGCCCTCGTGAACCAGGAATGGAAGGTCTACTTGGATTCCCAGGACACGCTGGCCTACGACCTCTCGCGCGCCGGCTGGATCGCGGATTACGTGGATCCCAACACGTTCTTCGACCTCTGGCGCACCGGCGACGGCAACAACGACACCGGCTTCGCCAACGCCGAGTACGATCGCCTGCTCGAGGAGGCGCTCGGCACCGCCGACGAGACGGCCCGCCGCGCCCTCTACGCCCGGATGGATGCGATCCTGATGGATGAACTGCCGATCATCCCGCTCTACTTCTACACGCGCACCTACGCCGCCAACCCGCGCCTCCAGTCGCCGCCGAACTTGGTCGAGACGCCGAACTACAAGTTCATCTACCTGCGGGACTAGTTCGCGTCCGCGCCTCGCCGTCCGCCCGGCCGCCGCGCGGGGCGGGGCCACACGCGCGCCCGATCTCGGCCCGCCACCGGCCCGCCGGAGCGGGCCCCGCCCTCCGCCTGCCGCCTTGCCTTCGCCTCAAAAGGGCTGAAGGCTCCCGCCCGCATGCTTCGTTTCTTCGCGTCGCGCCTGCTGCAGTCCCTCCTGGCGCTGATCATCATCATCACGGCTACGTTCTTCATGCTCCGCTTCGTGCCGGGCGGTCCGTTCACGACCGAGAAGGCCGTCACGCCGGAAATCCTCCGCAATCTGGAGGCGCACTACGGGCTCGATCAGCCGCTCTGGAAGCAGTACCTCGACTACCTCGGCAGCCTCGCGCGAGGGGACTTCGGCCCCTCCTTCAAGTACCCGAACCGCACGGTCAACGAAATCCTCGCCGACAAGCTGCCCGTCTCGCTTGAGTTGGGCGTCCTCTCCCTGCTGGTCGCGCTGCTGATTGGCCTGCCCCTCGGCATCCTCGCCGCGGTCCGCCGCAACACGTGGGTCGACTACGTCGCGTCGTCGTTCGGCATGGTCGGCATTTCCATCCCGACCTTCGTGGTCGGTCCGCTGCTGGTCCTCGCCCTTGCGATCCACCTCGGCTGGTTCAACGCCTCGGGCTGGTACTCCCCCATCGCCCGGATGCTGCCCTGCCTCGTGCTCGGCATCGCCTACGCGGCGCCGATCTCGCGCCTGACCCGCGGCGGCATGCTCGAGGTCCTGAGCCAGGACTTCATCCGCACCGCCCGCGCCAAGGGCGCCTCCGAGCTGCGGGTGGTGATGCGGCACTCGCTCAAGGGCGGCCTGCTGCCCGTGGTGTCGTTCCTCGGGCCCGCCATCGCCGGCATCCTCACCGGCTCGTTCGTGATCGAGACCATCTTCCAGATCCCCGGCATCGGCCGCGAATTCGTCAACAGCGCCTTCAACCGCGACTACACCCTCGTGCTCGGCACGGTCATCCTCTACGCGGTCCTGATCATGGCGCTCAACCTCGCCGCCGACGTGGTGCAGGCGTGGATGAACCCCAAGGTCCGGCTCGAGGCCTGATCGGCCCCCCGGCCACCCCGATGTCCGCCTCCGTCACTTCCCCCGTCGCCTCACCCGCCGCCGCCCCCGAGGAGGGCAGCTCGCTCTGGCACGACGCCTGGCTGCGCCTGCGCAAGAACCGCCTCGCCGTCTTCGGCGCCGCCACCCTCATCATCGTCGCCCTGGCCTGCTTCGTCGGACCGTTCTTCAGCCCGTACGGCTACGAGGAGCAGAACCTCGATCTCGGCGCCGCCGGTCCCAGCGCCGCCCACTGGCTCGGCACCGACACGCTCGGCCGCGACCTGCTCGTCCGCCTGCTCTACGGCGGCCGCGTCTCGCTCGGCGTGGGCCTCGCCGCCACGTTCGTCGCCCTCACCATCGGCGTCGTCTACGGCGCGATCGCCGGCTACTCCGGCGGCAAGCGCGACGCCGTGATGATGCGCGTGGTCGACATCATGTACTCGCTGCCGTTCACGATCTTCGTGATCCTGCTGATGGTGTTCTTCGGGCGGAACATCATCCTGCTCTTCGTCGCCATCGGCGCGGTGGAGTGGCTCACGATGGCCCGCATCGTCCGCGGCCAGGTCATGGCGGTGAAGCGCATGGAGTTCATCGAGGCCGCCCGCTCCCTCGGCTTCGGCCGGCGCCGGATCATCTTCCGTCACATCCTGCCCAACATCCTCGGGCCGATCATCGTCTACACCACGCTCACCATCCCGGGCGTCATGCTGCTCGAGGCCTTCCTCAGCTTCCTCGGCCTCGGCGTCCAGCCGCCCATGAGTTCGTGGGGCGTGCTGATCAAGGACGGCGCCGAGAAGATGGAGGAGTTCCCGTGGCTGCTGATCTTCCCGGGCACGGTCTTCTCGCTGACGCTGTTCTCGCTCAACTTCCTCGGCGACGGGCTGCGCGACGCGCTCGACGTGCGCGCGAGCAAGGACTGAGCCGCCGCCGCCCGAGCCGTCATGCGCGCCCTTCGCCGAATCCGGCCGTACCTGCGCTTCCTGCGGCCGGTGCGGGTGCACCTCGCCGGAGCGATCCTTTTCGGACTCCTCTACGCGGCGGCCACCGGCCTCGGGATCCCGACCCTCACCAACTACGTCTTCCCGCGCATCTTTACCAACGGCGGCGAACGAATGGCGTGGGGCGACGTTCTGCTCGTCGCCGCCTACATCCCGTTCATCTTCCTCGTCCGCGCCGTCGCCGGCTACCTGAACGGCGTCCTCATCCAGTTCGCCGGCACGCGGGTGCTCGGGGGGCTCCGTCTCGACTACTTCCGCAAGCTCCAGATCCTGCCACTGTCGTTCGTCCAGAACCGCCAGACCGGCGACCTGATTTCACGGGGACTCGCCGACACGACGCAGCTGCAGTTCGTGCTCACGCAACTGGCGAACGATGGCATCAAGCAGCCGGGCACGCTGCTCTTCGCACTCGGCTTCCTCGGATTCAAGGCCGCCGAAGCCAAGGGTGTGGCCTTGATGCTGGTCTGCCTCGCCGTCGTCCCGCTCGTCGTCCTGCCGGTGCGGTACATCGGACGCAAGGTGACCCGCCGCGCGCAGGAGCTGCAGGCGCAGCTGGGCGCGGTCACCGCCCTGCTCTCCGAGAACCTGTCCGCCGCCCGCGAGGTCCGCGCCTACGGGCTTGAGGGCCATGAGACGTCGCGCTTCGAAGCCCTGACCCGGCGGCTGTTCACGTCGCAGATGAAGATCACCAAGTACGCGCAGGCCCTCAGCCCCGCGATCGAGGTGATCGCCGCCTTCGGCGCCGCCGGCACGCTGCTCTACGCGTTCTCGGCGGGGGTTTCCAAGGACGACTTCCTCGGGGTCGTGACCGCCCTGTTCCTCGCCTACGAACCGATCAAGAAACTGGGCGCGCTGAACAACGAGCTCAGCCGCGCCGTCGCGTCGCTGGACCGCCTCGAGGTGGTGCTCCTCGCCCCGGTGGAAATCGCCGACCCGGCGCAGCCCGCCACGATTCCAGGGGGCCGGCTCCGCGGCGGGGTGCAGTTCGACGCCGTCTCGTTCGCCTACGTCCCGGGCCAGCCGGTGCTGCGCGAGGTCACCGTCGACATTCCCCCGGGCACGGTCTGCGCGCTGGTCGGTCCGAGCGGCGCCGGCAAGAGCACCTTCGCCAATCTCGTCCCGCGCTTCTTCGAGGCCAGCAGCGGCGCGGTCCGCATCGACGGCATCGATGTCCGCGATCTGCGCATCGCCGACCTGCGCGGCCACATCGCCGTGGTCTCCCAGGATCCGGTGCTCTTCAACGACTCGATCCGCAACAACCTGCTGCTGGGGCGCCCGTCCGCGACCGAGGCGGAGGTGATCGCGGCGGCGAAGGATGCCTTCGCGCACGACTTCATCGTCGCCGAGCCCGAGGGCTACGCCACGACCGTCGGCGAGCGCGGGGGCCGGCTCTCCGGCGGCCAGCGGCAGCGGCTGGCGCTGGCCCGAGCGTTCCTGCGCAACGCGCCGATCCTGATCCTCGACGAGGCCACCAGCGCGCTCGACAGCGAGAGCGAGGCCGCGGTGCAGCAGGCGCTGCAGAAACTGATGGTCGGGAAGACGGTCTTCATCATCGCCCACCGTTTCTCCACCATCCGGGCCGCGTCCGTGATCCTCGTCTTCGAAGAGGGGCGCATCGTCGCGCGGGGCTCCCACGCCGAGCTGCACGCGTCCTGCGCACTCTACCGCAGCCTCTACGACCGGCAGAGCGCCGGCGCCTGAGCGTTCGCCGCGCCGCCCCCGCCCGGTCATGGCCGCCGCCACGCCCCGCATCCTCGTCATCCGCCGCCGCTACCTCGGCGATGTCGTGCTGCTCGGGAGCGTCTTCGCCAGCCTGCGCGCCCACTGGCCGGAAGCATCGATCTGCGTGCTCACCGAGGCCGCGTACGCCGAGGTGCTGGGCCTCAATCCCGACGTCGCCCACGCGCTCGTCTTTCCGTCGTCCGTCACCGGTTGGCCGCGGTTCATCCGCACGCTCCGCGCCGCCCGGTTCACGCACGTGCTCGACTTCGACAACAACGATCGCACGGCACTGGTCACGCGTCTCTCCGGCGCGCCGGTCCGCGTGACCTACGACCGCGAGATCAACCCGTTCCGGCATCGCTGGGCCTACACGGGCTCGGCGAAGATCACGAACGCGTTCTACACGTCGGAGCACATCACCGAGACCTACCTCGCGCTGCTCAGCGCACTCGGCGTGCCCGCCTCCGTCCGCACGGTCCGCCTCGTCCCGCGCGTCACCGACCGCGACGTGGTCCGCGCGCTGCTGAGGCCCGCGGCAGCGCCATCGCCCGCCGGAGCGTCCGCGGCGGGCGGTTCCGCCCCGCGCGCCGGGAGCGTCGGCGTGCGCCGGGCCCCGCGCGTGCTCGTCCACCCGGGCAGCCGCAGCCCGTTCCGGATCTGGCCCGCCGAGCGGTTCGCGGCAGTCTGCGATCGGTTGCAGGACGAACTGGGCGCGCTGGTCTTCCTCGTCGCGGGTCCGGGTGAACAGGCCCTGGTGCGCGCGATCCGCGGCCACGCGCAGAGCCATCTCGTGGCGCTGAGCCAGCGCTTCAGCGTCGGGCAATTCGCCGCGCTGCTCGCGGAATTCGACGTGATGCTCTGCCACGACAGCGGGCCGATGCACGTCGCCGCCTCCGTCGGCACGCCCGTCGTCGCCCTCTTCGGCTCGCAGAATGCCGCGATCTGGCGGCCGCTGGGGCCGCGCCACACCGTGCTGCAGACGCCGCTGCCCTGCACGTGCCTCGGCGCAGCGGCACCCGACCCGTGCGTGCCATCCGACTCCTACCGGAGCTACTGCGTGCGCAAGCTCGAGCCCGATCTCGTCTTCTCCGCCCTGCGTGCCACGCTCGCCGACGCCCCCGTTCGCCATGCCTGACACGCCGCTCACCGTCACGATCGCGATCCCGACTTACCGGCGGCCCGCGCTGCTGCAGCAGACGCTGGAGGGGCTCGTCCAGCAGGACTACCCGGCGGAGCAGTTGGAAATCCTGATCATCGACAACCACTCCCGCGACGAGACCCGCGCCGTGGTCGAGCGCTTCGCCGGCGCGCGGCACGTCCCCCACTATGTCCTCGAAACCCAGCAGGGCGCAAACTTCGCGCGCAACCGGGCGATCGCGGAGGCGAAGGGCGAGGTGATCGTGTTCGGCGACGACGACATCCTCATCGGGCCGGAGTGGGTGCGGGAGATCGTCCGTCCCTTCGCCGAGAATCCCCCCGGGCGCGTCGGTGCGGTGGGTGGCGAGGTGATCCCCGTCTTTCCCGAGGGCTGCCCGCCTTGGGTGGCGGTGTTTCACGGGCCGCAGGCCTTCCGCAACGAGGCGGGCCCGCTGCGTCCCGGTCAAGTGCCAATGAGCGCGAGCCTCGCGTTCCTGCGGCGGACTTTCGGCGAACTCGGCGGCTTCGATACGACGGTGGGACGCAAGGGCTCGGTGATCTTCGGGGGCGACGAGAACCTCGCGATCCGGCGGTTGCAGCAGGCGGGCTACGAGGTGTGGTTCGCGCCGGCCGCCCGGGCGCGGCACCAGATGCCGGCCAGCCGCACCACGCTCCGCTACGTGCGCAAGCACGCCTTCGACTCCGCGCGCTCGCGGGTGGTGGGGCGGATGCGGGAGGATCGGGAGCGAGGCCGCTCATCCGCCGGCTACCTCGCCTCGCGCTTCGTCGGCAACGTCGCCAAGGCCGCCGGCTTCGCCGCCTTGGCCGCCCTGAGCTTTGTGGTCTTCCGTCCCGATGCGGCGCGCCAGAACCTCGTCCGGTCCTGGCGCAGCTGCGGTTACCTCTACCAGATCGCGCGCAGCGCAACCGGTCGGGTCTGACGCTTGCCCCCGGCCTTCGGCTCGGTTTGGGTGGGACCGTCGCTCCCACGCCACGTCCCATCGTTTCCGTCCACTGCACCCCGTCGAACCAACTGGGACCCGGCGGACCGCCCGCCGTCACTTCCTTCTCCTCCCGCCTTGAACCGCCCCCCCCTCACGCTGTCCGTCGTGATCGTTGCCCGCAACGAAGGCCGGATCCTGCCCCGCTGCCTCGCGAGCGTGCACGGGTGGGTCGACGAGATCATCGTCGCGCTGAACGGCACCACCGACGACAGCGCCGAAGTCGCGGCACGCTTCGGCGCCGCCGTGCACACCGTGGAGTGGCGCGGGTACCGCGACACCAAGAACGACGCCCTCGCCCTCGCCCGCCATCCGTGGGTACTCTGCCTCGACGCCGATGAGGAAGTGTCCGGCGCCCTGCGGCGGGACATCGAGGCGTTCTTCGCCGCCGGACAGGATGCGAGCCACGCCGGGGCCCGCTTTCCCCGCAAGGTGTGGTTCATCAATCGCTGGATCACGCACGGTGACTGGTACCCCGATCTTTCCCTGCGCCTGATCGACCGCCGCCGGTCCCGCTGGGGCGGCGACGCGGTGGTGCACGAGAAGATGGAATGCGACGGCCCGGTCGCGCGGCTGCCCGGCGACCTGCATCATTACTCGTTCCCGAACCTCGCCACCCAGATCGCGAAGATCAACCCCTTCGCCGACCTCTTCGTCCGCCAGCAGCAGGAGCACGGGCGCCGGTTTTCCGCGATCAACGCCGTGGGTCGAGCGCTGTGGCGGTTCTTCCGCGGCTACGTGTTGAAAGCGGGTTTCCTCGACGGCTACCCGGGCCTATGCGTCGCGACGGTGAATGCCTTCGCCGTCTTCGCACGCCATGCGCGGCTGTACGAAGCGGAACGCGGCCGGCCCCCGCCGGACCTGTCCTGACCATGCCGTCGGATGCCGAACCCACCCGTTTCAGCCGCACCGCGGAGGATCTGATCGCCTCCCTGCGTCGCGTTCCGCTGGAGTCCAATCCCCGGACCCGCCGGCGGGCCACCCACGACGTCGCCGCGCTCGTCAACGAACTCGTGGTCCGCCACGGCATCGGCATCGAAACCCCCGAGCAGGCCATCCGCGAACAGTGGGCCGCGATCGTCGGCCCAGCCAACGCAGCTTATTCGCATCCCTTCCAGATCGATCCCAAAGGCCGCCTGATCGTGGTGACGAGCCACGCGATCGTCCGCAACGAGCTCTTTCTGCATCGATCAACTATCACCAAAAAAGTGCAACAGGTACCCGGTTGCAGTGCGGTCCGGGAAATTTTCCTGCGTTCCGGCTAGCCTAAACTTCGCGCTTGCGCCCGACGGGTGCAGGCGAGACTCTCCGCACTTGCGTTAGTGGATGCCCGTCAGGTTACGGGCGCCCACCATGCTTGGTCCCGCATTCCGCGGGATTGGAACGGTGTTGCCGGCCTAGCCTGCGGTTCTCCCCGCAGGCGCCGCGGGCGACACGGGAGCCGCACCCCGTCGCTCCCCTTCAGGCGTGTAACTCCATCAAAAACCATGTCCACCGCCATCGCTAAGCCCGAGATCATCGCTCAGTACAAGACCCACGATAAGGATACCGGCTCGTCCGAAGTCCAGATCGCGCTGCTCACCGCCCGGATCAATCACCTGACCGAGCACCTGCGCACGCATCGCAAGGATTTCCACAGCCGCCGCGGCCTCCTTCAAATGGCCAGCCGCCGCCGCAAGCTGCTCGACTACCTCAAGCGCGAGGATCTCGCGAAGTACTCCGACATCCTTCAGAAACTGAATCTGCGCAAGTAACCCTTCTCTGCACACGGGCGACCCGATCCGCGGGTCGCCCGTTGTCTTCACGACACTCGCCGACGTACGGGACATTTCCGCTTGCCGCCACGCCCTCCGGGGCCGGGGGCGCCAACCGGAAATCTCTCGTGATCGTCACGGGGATGCAGGGTGGAATTCCACCCCAACCGCGCCGCCGTCCCATCGGCGGCCTCAACCCAGGGCCTGCCGCCCGTCTCTTCCTGAGACCGGTCGGCGCCCAAACCCGCCGCAGGCCTCCCGCCTGCGCCACCGGGCCGCTTCAGGCGGTCGCCCGGCCGTACCTAAACCCGCCGACGCACGTACCTTCGTACGTACGTCCGTCCGCCAGTCAGTCCGACCGCAAGTCATCGAAAGCAAGTCATGAATCAGAAATACAACGTCGTGGTTCCCGAACTCGGAATCACCTTCTCCACGGGCTCCATCGCCCAGCTCGCCAACGGCGCCGTCAATGTGTGCGTCGGCGAAACCAACCTCCTCGTCACCGCCTGCGTCGCCCAGACGATGCGCCCCGGCCAGGATTTCTTCCCGCTCACCGTCGACTACCGCGAGAAGTACGCCGCCGCCGGCCGCTTCCCGGGCGGTTACTTCAAGCGCGAAGGCCGTCCGTCCGAAAAGGAAATCCTCACGTCGCGCCTCTGCGATCGTCCGTGCCGCCCGCTCTTCCCCGAGGGCTTCCTCAATGAGGTGCAGATCATCGGCCAGCTGCTGTCGGCCGACCAGCTGAACGACGCCGACATCCCGATGGTCAACGGCGCGTCCGCCGCCCTCGCGATCTCCGACATCCCGTGGGCCGGCCCGATCGCCGCCGTGCGCGTCGGCCAAATCGACGGCCAGTTCGTCGCCAACCCGACGATCGAGCAGATGTTCGCCAGCAACCTCGACCTGATCTACGTCGGCACCGAGAGGGACATGCTGATGATCGAGGGCTCGGCCGACCAGATCTCCGAGGAGCGCTTCATCGAGGCCCTCGCGTTCGGCCACCAGTCCATCCAGCCGATCATCCGCGCCATCCGCGAGCTCGTCAGCCTCTGCGGCAAGCCGAAGGCCACGTTCGCCCTCGTCGGCGCCACCCCCGAAGCCCGCGCCATCATCGAGCGCGTCGTCCCCGCCGAGCGTCTCGCCACCGCCATCTTCGGCAAGGAAAAGGCCGCCCGCGGCGCCGCCGTCAAGGTGCTCAAGGAAGAGGCCAAGGCCGTCCTCCTCGCCGAACTCGGCGAGGGCAAGTTCACCGATGTCGACCTCAACGTCGTCTTCGAGGACCTGCAGTACAAGGCCTACCGCAAGACCGTCCTCGAGCGCGGCGTCCGCGCCGACGGCCGCAACGCCAAGCAGGTCCGCCCGCTCGACGCCCAGGTCGGCGTCCTCCCGCGCGTCCACGGCTCCGCCATGTTCCAGCGCGGCGACACGCAGAACATCGCCATCACCACGCTCGGACCGACCAAGGAAGCGCAGGACATGGACGGCCTGACCGGCGGTCCGACGTCAAAGTCGTTCATCCTCCACTACAACTTCCCGCCGTTCTCCGTCGGTGAAACCGGCCGCTTCACCGGCCCGGGTCGCCGCGAAATCGGCCACGGAGCGCTCGCCGAGCGCTCCCTCGTGCCGATCCTCCCGCCCGAGGACGTCTTCCCGTACTCCATCCGCGTCGTCTCCGAGATCATGGCCTCCAACGGCTCGACCTCGATGGCGTCGATCTGCGGCGGCTGTCTCGCCCTCATGGACGCCGGCGTGCCGATCATCGCCCCCGTCGCCGGCATTTCCTGCGGTCTGATGACCGAGAACGCGCCGGACGGCTCGATCGCGAAGTGGACGACCATCACCGACATCCTCGGTGAGGAAGACCACTTCGGCGACATGGACTTCAAGCTCGCCGGCACGACCAAGGGGATCACGGGCTTCCAGCTCGACCTCAAGATCAACGGCCTGCCCTTCGAAATCGCCAAGACCGCGATCTTCCAGGCCCGCGACGCCCGCATCGAAATCCTCAAGACGATGCTCGGCGCCCTCAGCGCCCCGCGCAAGGACCTGTCCACCTACGCCCCGCGCATCCAGACGATCCAGATCGATCCGGAAAAGATCGGCCTGCTCATCGGACCGGGCGGCAAGACGATCCGCCGCATCGTCGAGACGACCGGCGCGCAGATCGACATCGCCGAGGACGACTCCGGCAAGGTGTTCATCTACTCGAACAACGCCGACGCGATGAACCGCGCCGTGCAGGAAATCGACTCGCTCTGCGGCGGCGGCGCCCAGATCGAGATCGGCAAGATCTATCAGGGCCGCGTCACCGGCATCAAGGAGTTCGGCTGCTTCGTCGAGTGCCTCCCGGGCAAGGAAGGCCTCTGCCACATCTCCGAGCTCGCCGACATGCGCGTCCGCCGCACCGAGGATGTCGTCAAGATGGGTGAAACCATCTGGGTGAAGTGCGTCGGCATCGACGAGAAGTCGGGCAAGGTCCGCCTCTCGCGCAAGGCCGCCATGAAGGAACGCGAGCCGCAGGCCCAGGGTGGCACCCCCGCCCCCGAGGCCCCCGCCGCCTCCTAAGCTCGGCCCCATCACCGATCAGCACGATCGGTTCCCTTCCCGCCGGAGCCCCATACGGGCTCCGGCGTTTTTTTTGGCCGCGGCCCGCACGCCGGCGCGCCCACACCCTTGCGCTGGGCGCCCCAGGCTGACATCCCTCCCCTCCCGGTCCCGACGCGGGACCGCATTCCCATGAAGCTCCTGGTCACCAACGACGACGGCATCGACTCCACGTTTCTCCTCGAACTGGTCCGCGCCCTGAAGGACGCCGGCCACGCCGTCTTCGTCGTGGCGCCGAAAAGCGAACAGAGCTGGATCGGCTGCGCGAAGTCGCGCCACCGGACCGTCACGTCCACCGCGCTGCCGCCCTTGCTGGGTTGCCCGACCTGGACGGTCGACGGCACGCCGAGCGACTGCGTGAACATCGCCCTGGCGCATCTCCTGCCGCGGAGCGAGCGGATCGACGCCGTGGTCTCCGGCATCAACATCGGCCGCAACGCCTCCCTCGGCTTCATCCTCGCCAGCGGCACGATCGGCGGCGCGTGGGAAGGCGCGATCCACGGTCTCCCCGGCATCGCCCTCTCCCACGACCTGTCCGCCGAGGCCTTCGCCACCATCCGCGTGCAGGGCGGGCAACCCGACGCCCGCATCCTCGCGTCGGTCCGCACCGCCGCCGCCCGCGCCGCCGCCCTCCTCCCGGAACTGGTCGCCACAATCCCGGGTCCGGGCTTCGCGGTGCACAACCTCAACTTCCCTGACCCCTGCGCCGCCGACACCCCGATTGTCCGCACGGTCCCAGCCCACGTCGTCATCCCCGGTCTCTTCAGTCCCGCGGCCGACGACGGCACCCACCGCTTCGTCTTCCACCTCGGTGAGGACCGTTCCCCGACTGAGCCGCTGACGGACCGCATCGCCTTGGACACGGGACGGATCAGCCACACGATCCTCGATTACCGCGTCCTTGGTTCGGCCTTCGTGCCGCCCGGCCCCACCGCGTCACGGCCGGACGCCTCCGGCACGGCGGCGCATTGACGGCCCGGATCGAACGGCCAATCCTCACCCACTCCCCGCTCCGATGATCGAAGTCGAAAACCTCACCCGCATCTTCAGGACCTACCGGAAGAAGCCCGGTTTCTGGGGCGGCGTGAAAGGCCTGTTCCACCGGGAATTTGTCGAGACCGCGGCGGCGAACCAGATCTCGTTCTCGATCCCGGAGGGCGCCTTTGTCGGCTTCCTCGGCCCGAACGGCGCCGGCAAGACGACGACGCTGAAGATGTTGTCGGGCCTGATCTACCCGACCAGCGGGTCCGCGCGGGTCGCCGGCTTCGACCCAACCCGGCGCGAGAACGCCTACCGCCGCATCTTCGCGCTGGTGCTCGGCCAGAAGAACCAGCTCTGGTGGGATCTGCCGGCCAACGAGTCGTTCATGCTCCTGCGGCACATCTACGACCTGCCCGCCGCCCAGTTCCGTGAAACCCTCGACGAGTTGGTCACACTCCTCGGCGTGAAGGAAAAGCTCAACGTGATGGTCCGCGAGCTCTCCCTCGGCGAGCGGATGAAGATGGAGCTGATCGCGGCCCTGCTGCACCGGCCGCGCGTGCTCTTCCTCGACGAGCCGACGATCGGCCTCGATGTGGTCTCGCAGCGCGCCGTGCGCCAGTTCCTCCGCGACTACAACCGCCGCTACCGCGTGACCATCCTGCTCACGAGCCACTACATGGCCGACATCAAGGAGCTGTGTGAGCGGGTGATCGTGATCGACAAGGGTCGGAAGATCTACGACGGCGCGCTTGACCGCCTCGAAGCCGGCACAGGGAGCCGCATGAAGATCGTCCGCTTCATCCCGAGTGACCTCGCGGCCTTCCCGGAGACCTGGAAGTCGGCCCACGGCGAAACCGCCCGCGATCCCGCCGACGGCCGGTTCACCGTCCGCGTGCCCGTCACGAACGTCGTCGCGGTCTCCCAGGAGATTCTCACCACCGGCACCGTGGCCGACATCACGATCGAGGACGTCCCGCTCGAGGACGTGATCGCCGAGTTGTTCAGCACCGCCCGCTGAGCGCAGGCCAGAGCGGACCGCCCCCGGATTCCGAGTCCGGGGTGGATTTCCGGGGGGTTGAGGAGTGGTCCGTCAAGCCGGGCCATCCGCACTGCATCCGTCGGACCTCGATCGACCGAAGGGCAGACATGGGGCCGTCCCTCGACGCCCCCCCGCGCACGCTGTCAGCTTTTCAGCGTGAAAACGACATACCCTCTCCGGGAGCTGCAGCGAGCGGCCGCCTCGGCGGTCCACGGGGCGGAGTCCGGGGCACTGGTCACGGTGACCCGCCGCGAGAAGCCGGTGGCGCATCTCATTTCGGACCAACGGCTGGGAGCCTTGCTGGAGACCCTCGAACTCGCCGGCAACCCCGACTTCGGGGCGGCACTCGCGTCGCTGAAAGCCGGAAAGATCAAATTCCGCGCCGCCTCCTCTCGGTGAGAAAACGGCCCGCCGTCGTGGCGGAGTCGGTCTGGCAGTACGTTGCGGCAATCGCTCCCGAACCCAGGCGACGCTGCAAGGCCGCCTTGCTCGCGCTGCCCTCCGGCGACACCCCGCGGTTGGAGGGCGACTACGCCGGGGATTTCCCGGCTCCGCGTCGGATCGCTCCGTTTCATCTACCGGGAGCATCAAGGTCGGATCGAGGTCTTCTACGTCGAGCAACGAAGGCTGGTCTACGAGCTGCCGGCCGCCCATCTCGGGCGGCTCTTCGACGGACGCTGACTCTCGCGCCGCCGGAAGGCAGGAGGTCCGGCCACGGCGGCGGGTCGCCAGTGAGTTGCATAGGGCACTACGGAGGGGCACCTCACAGGCTTAAAAAGTAATGAGAATGAAATGAGACAATCTGTTTGTAACAATAAATGGCATTCGTTATCTCTTTCGACAGAGATTCATCTGAAACACGGGCACCGATCGCACCCTGACTCCCCTTGGCTACGCATGGTTGGCGCGCGAGTATGGGCTGAACCCGATTCCCCACTTTGTCGAATCGTTCGCGGCCGTCCCAGGTACCGCCCGGGATTTTCCAACGTGCCCTGCGCTACCTCTATGCCAAGGAGACTCGCACGTCGTACGCGATCGAGCGCGAGACGCCCACCCATCAGCGTGCCGAGCGCTTCATGGCTCTCCTGCATCGAGCCGGAGCAGACGAGTTCCTCACCCCGGAAGGTTTGCTGAATCTTCAGCGCACCATCGTCGATCCTCGCTTCGCCGCCCAGGGCTGGCGCACCCTTCAGAACTACGTCGGCCAATCGCTCGCACCCGGGGTGGAGGAAGTTCACCTCGTTCCACCCAAACCTGCTGACATTGGTTCGCTCATGGCCGCTTGGCTGAATGTCGGGGGCACCTTGTGCAAGACAGACGATGTGCCTCCCGTCGCCGCTGCGGCATGGGTCGCCTGGGCCTTCGTCTTCCTGCATCCCTTCGAGGATGGTAACGGACGCATCCATCGTTTCCTCATCCACCATGTGCTGGCTGCACGCCGCTTCGGTCCGCCCGGCGTGCTTCTTCCGATTTCAGCAGTGCTTCTGAACCGTCCAGCCGACTACGACGCTTCCTTCGAACTTTTCTCCGTCCCGCTCAAGGCCCGCTCCGACTACGAACTCGACGGCGACCTGCGCATGACCCTCACCAACGACACCATCGAGCACTTCCGCCACATGGACCTCACGGCCGTGGCCGTCGCCCTGCATGGATTCCTCGCGGAAACCATCGAACGCGAAGTTCCTTCGGAATTACGCTTTCTCCATGCGTACGACGCCGCCCGCTCGGCCATGCGCGAGATCATCGATCTCCCCGAGACCACAGCCAATCTTTTGGCGCGCCTCTGCCTGCAAAACCAAGGCCACCTGTCCAAGGCCAAGCGCGGGCACAGAGCGTTCGAGAAACTCACGGACGAGGAGATCAATCGTCTCGAAGCCGCGGTGGCCGCAGCGTACGCCGGCACCGACGCAGTACCGTCCGAACACGCCTAAACGGCGGCAGCACCGCCGCCGGGAGGCAGGAGCTCCGGCCACGGCGGCGGGGCGCCGGTGAGTTCCAGCACGCGCTGCCGAAGGGTGGCCTCGCACTGCCGCACGGCTGCCGTGAGGGCGGCCGGCTCCAGCGCCGCACTGACCCGGATCCCCGCCAGCTCCGCCGGCTCAAGGAGTTCCTCCGCGAGGCGACCGCCACCGCGTTCTCGTCGTGCTGGCGGTAAGCGCTTACGCTTCGCAATTCCCCGGCTATTTTTTCCGTATTACTATAGCAATGAAATTGCCTTGACGGAGCGGGAAGAATGTCTTTCGGTGGCAAAATGGAGCCTGCTGAAACGTTCGTGATCCCAGCAATTGCTTTCGCCTTGGCAGTCTGCGTTTGGCTGGCGAACCGGTTCCGACGAGCGAATCAGAGCGCGGCGATTGGGTTCTTGTTTCTCGCGATCTGGACCGGGCTTCAACAGCTCAGCGTCGCGAGCGAGCATAGCCTACGGCTCTATCGTCTAACTGTCTGGGTTGGGACGTTTGGCCCTGCAGTCATCTGGTTCCTGCGGTTAGCGCTGGAAGACTTGACCTGGAGAGCAATCCTCAAGCGCTCGAGTCCGTTGCTTACCTTACTTGGGCTAATCTCGATCCTCCCTTGGCTCGAGTGGTTTGTACCCTCACGATCAACAAGATACGATCGAATCTACGGCGAGGGTTATCTTGTTTATGCGGCTGTGATGCTCGCCGTTTATGTGACGCTCTGCTGGAAGAGCATACGGTTCGCGCGCAGGGCACCCAAGCGGCGTCGAGCTGAGTTCGTTTACGCGTCTATGGGCGGCTCGGCCCTAGGCGTGATGGTGGTCGGAAAGATGCTCCTCTCCGGTCTTCTGGGAAAAGCTCCATCAGCAAGTCTCTCGCTCATCCTAGCCGGGCTGTTCGCAGCGAGCACGATGGTTGGCCTGGGCACGCAACGGCTCTTTGGCGCCGAACACGTGTCTCAACTCGCCGCGAAGGCCACCTGCATGGCCGCCGCGGTGGGCGCCGCCAGCGCAGCCCTCCATTCGCTACTCGCTGAGATCTTACCGACCTGGCTGCTCTTTGGGGCACTTGGCATTGGTGCTGTCGGAGTGTACGCCCTGCTTGAGCCATGGCTCGAGCGTCTGATTTTCCGTCGGCCCGCCGTCGAGGTCGCGCGGCATGCCCTTCACCGCGTCGCACGGACCTGCCTCGCCGAGGCCCAGCTCGTCACCGAGGCGTCCGAGGTGCTGGGCGATTGGGCCGACTCCTCCTTCCATCTCATCACCCCCACCCCCGAACCTCCCAGCCACGCCCTCATCCATCTGCTGCCCGAGGACCCCATCATCGGGGATCTCCAGGCCGTCCGCTGGGTCACCCCGGAACGTCTCCAACGCGAACCTCCCACCGCCGCCCGCGAGCGGCTCTCCGCCTTCCTCGACCGCAACCTTCTCTCCGCCGCCGTCATCAGCGAGGGCTCCGATCCTCCCGTCATCCTCGCCCCCCAGCGCCGACCCTCCCTCCGCCCGGTCACCTACCCCGAAATCTGCACGCTCCTCGAGTTCTCCGCCATCCTCCAACTCGCCCTCGCCCGCGTCCGCCTCGTCGAAACCGCCATGCACGCCGCCCGACTCTCCGTCGTCGGCATCGTCGGCGCCACCCTCGCCCACGAAATCCGCAACCCGCTCCACGCACTCCGCACGTTCGCGGAAATGCTGCCGGCCCACTACGACCAGCCCGACTTCCGGCACCGGTTCTCCCACCTCATCGGCAACGAGGTCTCCCGCATCGATCATCTGGTCTCCCAACTCGCCCAGATGGCCTCCCCGCGCCGGCCTTCCCTCTCCCCCACCCTCTTCAACGGGGTCGTCGAAACCAGCCTCGATCTGGTCCGCCTGTCCCTCGAGCGCAAGGGCATCACCGTCGAGTCCCAGCTTCAACCGCTGCCATCACCTTTCCCCACCGACGCCGGCCTCGTCCGCCAGGTCATCCTCAATCTCTGCCTCAACGCGGGTCACGCCCTCGCCGAACATCCGGGGCCGCGCTGGATCCGCGTCTCCACCGCCGCCGTCAACGACGGCATCCGCCTCACCGTCAGCGACAATGGCCCCGGGCTCCCGTCCGCCATCCAAGCCCGTCTGTTCCAGCGCTTCGTCTCCTTGTCCGACCGCGGTCTCGGTCTCGGTCTCGGACTCACCATCAGCCGCGAGGCCATGCTCAGCCTCGGCGGCTCCCTGCAGTACGACGCCGCCAGCTCCGCCGCCTCCGGGGGCACCGTCTTCCACGCCTACTTTCCTCTCCCCACCGAGGCCGACCCAGACTCCGCACGCGTCACGTCGCCCGGGCTCGCGCTTTCCTCCGTCGATTCCGCGCGCACGGTTCCAGCCCAAATCCCCGCCCCAGTGGGCGCTGAGATGCCCGCTCCGTTCGGCGCCCAAGTCGGTGCCTAGGTCTTCCTAGGCTTCGGGGTCTGGGTCAGCTCCGCCCTCCCCCGGCCGAGCCTCCCGTCCTCCGTCCCGCTTGGCCGCCGCCTTCGTCGGCTCCGACCTCCGCTGCCGCCGCTTCACCCCGGTCCGCCCGCGAGGTTCCGGTTGCCGCAGGTACCCGACGACCGCCAGAAAGACGCGTTTCTCCAGCGGGCCCGGCCGCATCTCCCCCGCAAACCCAGCCGCGTCCACCATGCCTTTCACCATCGCCAAGACGTCCCGCGCGGTCGTGCGCGAGGGCTTCCGCTCCACTTCGTCGGCGTGATCCCGCAACACTTGCCGGATCAGGTCCAGAATCCGGCGCTCCAACGCCCGCAGGGTTTCATCCTCCGGCAGCGTCGCCTCGATGGAGTCCAGCAACCGCGCCAGCCTGGGATGCGTCAGCTGCTGCTCCACCCCGACCCGCACGAGCAGTCGCACTCTCTCCTCCAAGGGTCGCCCCGCCGTGCCCGCCACGAGCCCCTCCAAGCCTTCGACCACGCCTCTCTCCTCCCGACGAATCAGCTCGGCAAAGATCGCCTCCTTCCCCGGGAAATACTGGTAGAGCGAACCCACGCCCACCCCCGCCAGCTCCGCAATCGCATTCGTGTTCGCCGCCTCCAAGCCATGCTCCTCCAAAATGCGAGCCGCCGCCCCAAGGATCGCCGCACACGTCTCCTTCGAACGGTTCTGAACCGGTCGTTTGCGGGGATTTACCACGATGGGCACGGGAGCGGGGAAATGCGAGTCGAGGATGCGAGCAATTACTCGTATTATCGGGGGAAAGAAAAACCCGTCAACCCGAATCCCCCCATGAACAGCCTCGAGACTCCCCGCATCGCCTCCGTGCTCTCCGACCTCCATGTCCGCGCCTCCCGCGACTGGCGGGTCTTCCTCCGCGCCCTACCCGCCGTCATCGGCGGCGCTCTTCGCGGGCGCACCGCCATGGAGTCCGCCAAGCCTCACTTGAAGGACGCCTTCATCCCCGTCGATCCAGCCCAGGGACGCGCCCTCTACCAGTTCGCCCGCGCCCGCCGCGCCCGGCACATCGTCGAGTTCGGCGCCTCGTTCGGCATTTCCACGATCTACCTCGCCGCCGCCGTCCGCGACAACGGCGGCGGTCGCGTCGTCACCACCGAAATCGAGCCCGGCAAGATCGAACGCGCCCGCGAACACTGGCGGCGCGCCGGCGTCGATCCGGAGAGCCAGCTGCTCGAGGGCGACGCCCTGCAAACCCTGCGGCTCGTGAGCCAGCCCATTGACCTGCTCTTCCTCGACGGGTGGAAGGACGCGTGCCTGCCGGTCCTCCAGTTGCTCGAACCCCACCTCGCCCCGGGCGCCTGCATCTTCTGCGACGACGTCAAGACCTTCCGCAAGACGCTCCAACCTTACGTCGACTACGTCCGCAGCCGCCCGCTCAATTATGTCTCCCTGCAACTGCCCTTGGGCGATGGCTTGGAGTTCTCGGTGGTCGTCTAGCACGGCACGCGGCTTTCCGGGCCCGCCCACGCCGCGCGGGTCGGTTCACCAGCAACCTCACCGCCCCCCCGCCCTTGCCTCCCGTCCTCCGTCCCGCTTGGTTGCCGCTGTCCGGATGGGTCCATCGCCCCGACTTCCATCGCTCCGACTTCCCGCACTCCGACTTCCCGCACTTCGACCGACGGCGCTTCGCCCCACGAGGCTTCGTCGTCCACCGCTTCCTTCGTCGCCCGCTCCGATTCCGTTCCGTCCCACCTTCGGCCGGCCGCCGCCCGTCCGCCGGACGCCTCGCATGCACCTCGCCGCCGCCCACGTCTTTCCGGTGAAATCCCTCCTGGGTTTCTCCGCCGCGTCCATCCCGGTCGACCACCGGGGGCTGGCCGGGGACCGCCGCTTCCTCGTCGTCTCCGCATCCTCCGGGGAATTCCTGACGCAACGTTCGTTCCCCGCCATGACGCAGCTGACGAGCCGCTTCACGGCCCGAGGTTCCCTCTCGCTGCACCACGTCTCCGGTTCCGCCTGCGAGGTCCCGCTCCCTCCCGGCTCCGCTCCGACCCGCCGGGTCCGAGTCTGGCGCGACGAGGTGATCGGCGCCGACTGCGGCGACCCGGCCGCCGCTTTCCTCTCCGCCCATCTCCACGCCGAGGTGCGTCTCGTGCACGCGGGCCGGGACTACCAGCGTCCGTTCGCCGGCGGCGGCGACCAGCCCTCCGCTCCCGATACGCTGGGCTTCGCCGACGCCGCCCCCATCCTCCTCGCCAGCGAGACCTCGCTCGACGCCCTCAACGAGCGTCTCACGCCACGCGGCCTCAGCCCGGTCACGATGGATCGGTTCCGACCCAACCTCATCCTGCGCGACTGCCCCGCCTTCGCCGAGGACTCCCTCCACCGCTTCCGCATCGGCGGGGTCTCCTTCCGCTCCATCGGTCCCTGCGCCCGCTGCGTCGTCATCACCACCGATCAGGCCACCGGCGAACGCACCCCCGAAATCCTCTCCACCCTTGCGGAATTCCGACGGGACCCCCACACGCCGAGCCACGTCAACTTCGGGATCCATGCCGTCGCCACCTCCGATCCCGGAATCTGCTCCGTCGGCGACGCCGTCGTTCGCCTCGACTGATCCGGCGGCGCGCGCCGTGAGCGTCGCGATCAGCCTGCCGCCGTCGGCGGCGTGGTCATTCGGCTCGACTGATCCGGCCGGGGTGCCGCGGAAACCGGTTCGGCCACCGTCGCATCCGGCAGCGCGCCTCACTCACTGCCGCCGAACCACGCGCTCCCGGGTAAATTCAATCCGCGCCGGCACCCGGTCCCGCGGGGTCAACGCCAGCTCCGTCGTCACCGAGGTCTGCTGCACCGTCTCCGCCACGAAACGCACGCGGATCGTCGTCCCCTGCCGGGCAAAGCCTTGCGGGGTGACCTCCACATCGACGCGACGCGGGGCGCGGCCGACCGGCACGCCGTCCACCACCACCATCGCGCCCGCCGGCTCCGATTCCACCCACACCCAGGCCCAACCTTCCGGGGGGCGGTCCGGCAGCGGCACCTCCGGGCTCACCGTCACCCCGGGCTGCGCCGTCGCGGGCGGCGCCTCCACGCGAGGCACGCTCGTCACCGCGGGTGCCGCACGCTCTCCCGGCGCCGCAACCGTGTCGGGAGCCATCGGTCGCTCCACCGTCGGCGGCGGCGACGTCGCCGCCCCGCGCGGCCGCGGGCTCACCGTCGCACAACCGCCCAAGGCGAGGGTCAGCACCAGCACGCCCACGCACCCAGCCACCGCCGCCATCCCCCGACGGGTGAGGCTACTCCCGACGTTGCCGGCCACGCAGCGAAGGCGGCGACCACCCGCGGCGTCGTCGGCCTTGCCGCTGCGGGCGCACCCGCTCCCGGCCCTGCCAGCAGGGCGGGCGCCGGATCCCGGGATCACCGCACGCGGGGGCCAGAGCAATACCACGACGCGAGTCCGCCGGATTCACGCCGAGGCGTCAAGGAACCACCCATCAGACGTCGCTTTCCCCTTGGCGCAGGTCCGCGGAAGGCAAGGATAGCATTCACCCCACCGCCATGCTCATCGAAGACCGCGGCCTGATTTCCGACTCCCGCCTCCGCCCCGAAGGTCAGCGCGCCTCCGCCTTCGTCGGCCTCGCCCGCACCCGCAACGGCACCCTGTTCTGCACGTTCCAGAACGGTCCGAAGAAACACGCCCCCACCTCCACCGTCCGGATCTGCCGCTCCCGCGACGGCGGCACCACGTGGTCCGAACTTCCGTTCGTCCTTCCCACCTCCTTCGCCGGGATCCCAGGCTCCCTTGGCTGCGGCGAAATCGTCGAGGTCTCCCCCGGTCGCCTGCTGCTCATCGCGACGTGGATGGACCGGAGCGAGCCGGACCGCCCGCTCTTCGACCCGGTGTCGTCCGGCATCCTCCACTGCCGCCAACTCGCCGCGTGGTCTGAAAACGAGGGAGAATCCTGGAGCGCCTGGCGCGAGCTGCCCACCCCGGGGCTGGGCGGCTGCACCGGTACCGGACCGATCCTGCAATGGCCCGACGGCACCCTCGCGTATCCGTTGGAGAGCTACAAGAACTGGGACGACCCGCGGGTCGTGCACCACGCCGCCCGGGTCATGGTCTCCCGCGATCGCGGACTCACTTTTTCCGAACCGCTCCTGCTCGCCCAGCATCCGGAACACCGGCTGTACTACTGGGACCAGCGGCTCTGCACCGGCTCCCGTCCGGGGGAGTGGATCGGTCTGTTCTGGACCCACGATCTCGCGGCCCAGCGGGACCTGCCCGTCCACCGCGCCTCGGGTTCGTTCAGCGACGCCGGCTGGCACACCGAAACCGTCACCGCGACCTCCCTGCCCGGGCAGATCGCCGCGCCGCTGCTGCTCGCCGACGGACAGTTGCTCGCCTTCGTCGTCGACCGCGAACACCCGGGCCGCCTGACCCTTTGGCGCTCCCCGGACCGGGGCCAGTCGTGGTCCGACAAGCTCGTGGTCTACGTGCACGACGAACGCGCCAGCGTGAGCCAGGGACGCGAGAACATCGACTTCGGCCAGTACTGGGACGACATGAACAAGTGGAGCTTCGGCCACCCCGCGATCCGCGATCTCGGCGACGGCCGCGTCCTCCTCGCCCATTACGCCGGGCCTCCCAACGAGATGGGCGTGCACTGGATCCGCGTCGACGTCCGGACCTGAGTCCCGCCGGTCAAACCGGCCCCACGGCGCGACCATGGTCGCGCAAACCATTGACCGCAGCTGGGATTCCGGTGAACCCAGCCCTCGATCCGGGGTCTGACCGAGCAAACTTTCCCTCGCGCCGTCCGGAACGCCGCATCACCTTTACCGCCAACCTTCGTTTTCCCATGCCCAACGGTCCCGCTTGGTCGCAGAAGCTCCGCGATGAAATCAGCCTCGCCGTCATCGGCCAGGAGGCGGTCGTCGAGCGCCTGCTCGTCGCGCTCCTCGCCAACGGCCACGTCCTGCTCGAGGGCATGCCCGGGCTCGCCAAGACGCTGCTCGTCAAATCCCTCGGCTCCGCCTTGGGGGTGCAGTTCGAGCGCATCCAGTTCACGCCGGACCTGCTGCCCAGCGACGTCGTGGGCACGATGATCTTCTCGCCGAAGGACGGCACGTTCACCGCGCACCGGGGGCCGATCTTCGCGAACCTGGTGCTCGCCGACGAAATCAACCGCGCGCCGGCCAAGGTGCAGAGCGCCCTGCTCGAGGGCATGCAGGAGCGGCAGGTCACGATCGGCGGCCAGACCCACCCGCTGCCGTCACCGTTCCTCGTCATGGCGACGCAAAACCCAGTCGAGCAGGAGGGCACCTACCCGCTGCGGGAGGCCCAGACGGATCGTTTCCTCTTCAAGCTGCTCGTCGAATACCCGTCCGCCCAGGAGGAGGCGTTGATGCTGTCCCGCTGGGGCCAGGTCACCCGCGCCCCGTCCGTCAAGGCCGTCTCCAGCGGCCCGGAACTCATCGCCCTGCGCAGCGAGGTCGACGCCGTCCACCTCGCCCCGGCGATCGAGGGCTACATCCTCTCGCTGGTGCGGGGCACGCGGGCGCTCACCGTGCCCGATGACAAGGGCTACCGGATGCTCACGTTCGGAGCCTCGCCGCGTGCCTCGCTCGCCCTCTACACCGCCAGCCGCGCGCTCGCGTGGCTGCGCGGCGCGGATTTCGTCACGCCGGCCCTCGTGCAGGAAATCGCCCCGGACGTCCTCCGCCACCGCATCGCCCTGACCTACGAGGCCGAGGCGGCAGGGCAGACGCCCGACCGCATCATTGGCCAGGTGATCGATACGACCGCCATCCCGTCGCTCTGAGCGGCCGCCGTTCTCCTCCGGTTCCGACCCCGTGTTCGCCGCGCCTTCCTCCGCCCTGCCGACGTCGTCGTCCGCGCTCGCCCTGCTGCGGCAGCTTGAGTGGCGGGTGCGTCATGCGGTCGAGAACGTGCTCAGCGGCGAATACCGCTCCGCGCTCCGCGGCCGGGGCATGGAGTTCGATCAAGTTGTCCGCTATGAATTCGGGGACGACGTGCGCGACATCGACTGGAACGTGACGGCGCGGCTCGGCGAACCGTACCGCAAGAAGTTCGTCGAGGAGCGCGAGGTCACGGTCTTCCTCATCTTCGAGGACACGCCGAGCCTGCAGTTTGGCTCCGGCGAGGTTTCGAAGCGGGAGGCACTGCTCGAACTCGCCGGCCTGCTCATGGTGCTCGGCGCGCTGAACCGCGACCGCGTCGGCTGCCTCGTCGCCGCGCCCGCCGGCCACACGTTCCGCCCGCCCGTCCGCGGCCGCGGCGCGATCCTGCACGCGGCGGCCGACCTCCTCGGGACGCCGCCTCCGGCGCTGGACCGCGCGACCGCGGGGCGTCCGACCATCCCGTGGCGGCTGATTTCGCGGGCGGCGCCGAAGCATTCGGTGCTGATCTGGCTCGGGGATTTCGCGCCAGCCGAGCCACCGGAGGGCTGGGCCGTGTTCCAGCGCCGCTACCAGACGATCGGTTTCCGCGTCGATGACCCGTGGGAGCGCGAACTGCCCGCCGACGGCCTGCGCGTCGCCTACGACCCGACCCGCGGGCGGTTGGTGACGCTCGAGGGCTCGGGCGCCGAACGCGCGGCGCACGCCACGTGGCGCGCCGAGCGGGAGGCCGCGTGGGCCCGCCTGTTCCCCGACCCGCAGAGCCGGCTCGCGGTGTCGACCACCGACAACCGCCTCGATGCGCTGGTGCGCTTCTTCCACGCGCGACTCCGCACCAGCCGCTGAGACGACCGCCCCGCCGCCGTGTCCGACCTCGTCTTCAAGGATCCTCTCTGGCTGCTGGCGCTGCTCGCGCTGCCGCTGCTGATCTGGCTCCGCGGGCGCCGCGCCGTGCCGGTCCTGATCGTCCCCTTCGCCGCCGCGTGGCACCGCCCGAGCCTGATCCGCGCCTCCCGCGTGCCCGTTTCCCTCGCGATCGTCGGACTTGTCCTGCTGATCGTCGGCCTCGCGCGACCCCAGCGCGTGGAGAGCCGTCAGGAGGTCCGCGCCGAAGGCTATGACCTGATGCTCGCGATCGATCTCTCCGGCTCGATGCAGGCGGAGGATTTCGAGCGCGACGGGGAGCGGATCAATCGCCTGCAGACGATCAAGCCGGTGATCCAGGCGTTCATCAACGATCGTCCCAGTGACCGCATCGGCATCGTGGTGTTCTCGGGCCGCGCCTACACGCTGGCTCCGCTGACGTTCGACCACGGGTGGCTGGGACGGCAAGTCGAGCGGCTCAAGATCGGCCTGATCGAGGACGGCACCGCCATCGGCGACGGTCTGGGCGTCTCCCTCGCGCGGCTGGAGCAGCCGACCCGCGCGGCCGAGGGCGGGCGGCGGCTCGGCGCGTTTGTGGTGCTGCTCACCGACGGAGCGAACAACCGCGGCACGCTCACCCCGGCGCAGGCAACCGAGATCGCCCGCGCCCGCAGCATCCCGGTCTACACCATCGGCGCGGGCCGCGATGGCTTCGTGCCCTTCCCTGTCTTCGATGACCGCGGCAACAAGATCGGCTACCAGCGCCGTCCCTCCGACCTCGACGAGTCCGCGCTGCGCCAGATCGCCGCCGACACGGGCGGACAGTACTTCCGCGCCGATGACGTGCGCACCGTGGAACTCGCCTTCGCCGCGATCGACCGCGCCAAGAAGATCGAATTTCAGGCGAAGAGTCACCTGCTCACCACCGAGCTCTTCGCTTGGTTGGTGCTGCCCGGCGGCACCTTGCTGCTCCTCGGCGCCGCCCTCACG
>Ga0172376_10000506_pt1 | contig 50458 bp, 43 predicted proteins | sample Lak35m_FD_121114 | JGI IMG/M metagenome (GOLD analysis project Ga0172376, IMG submission 121114) | Freshwater microbial communities from Kabuno Bay, South-Kivu, Congo - kab_092012_35m | ecosystem: Environmental > Aquatic > Freshwater > Lake | place: Democratic Republic of the Congo: South-Kivu...
ACCGCCGACGATTCGCCGCGCAGCTGCGCCTGCCGCTCGGGCGACTGGTCGAGCGGCGAGGTGGTCGCAGCCTCGGGCCAGGAGAGGATGCCGTCGAGCGTGGCCTGCTGCACCACCATCCGCCGATAGCAGCCGCGCTCGTCGATCCGCGCGGGATCCCAGAGGCCGAAGAGATAGTTGGGGCGGCTCGCCGCGGGGTGCAGGAAGTCGAAGGCGCGGGGATCGATCGCCAGTTCCTCGAGGAGCGCGAGATCGAAGTCGGCCTGCTGCAGAAGCGCCGGCGGCGCGGCCGCGAGAATCTCGATCGCGCCGGCCACGAGATCGCGGTAGCGGCCATGCGCGGTGCCGGCGCCGGCGACGTAGAGCGGGATCGCCCGCACGCGTTCGTGTGGATAGGGCTCCGAGAGCCTGCCATTTTCGAGAACGGCCACGGGCCGCCAGCCGACGTAATCATTGAGCTGCGCGATCGCCTGCCGAACGATGTCTGCCTCGAGTTCGCTGCCGGCCACTGCCTCGTCCCACGGCCCACCGGTGGCCAGCAACGCCTGCGCCGCCGCCATCACGAAAAACGGCCGCTCGATCGCGCCGGGAGGCTGATGCTCGAGGAGGTCCGCATGAAACTCGCGATACGCCGGCAGCAGGCGATCGAAGAGCATCCGGAGCACCGCGTGGGCCTGCGTCGCATTGCGAAAGGCCGGCTCCGCGGCCTCGAGCGCAGCCAGCCGATCCCGCAGCACCGCGCTAACCCGCACGACCGTATCGGCCCGCTCGACCATCCCCTGCGGCGTGGCCGGCTCGGACGCTGCGCAGAGTTCCGACAGCGCCCGCCAGGCGGCCGGGTCAAAAGCCCCGGACGAGAAATTCAGATAGCCGAGCACGACGGCGGCCGGATCCGCTGCCCGCGACGACTTGGTTTCCTGCTGCATCGACCGACGAACCCTGGGGGCGTTGTTTACCGACGAATCGTAGCATTTTTGCGTGGCCGGATTCCTGAACTATCGTTGGACAAGCTCTTCCTTTCCGGCAGGACACGCCATGCACATGCTCCGAAACCTTCTCCTTGGCATGGCAGTGGCCATTGCAACCGCCCGCGCCGGCCACGCCGACTGCCCCTGCGGAGCCGACTGTCTCGGCGGAGCTGGCTGCATCCGCGGAACGGTGGCCGACGAGCTCACGGCCGAGCGGGCCGGGCTCCAACGCGAGTGGCTCTTGCAACTGCCCTTCGATGCTTCGACCTCCCAACTCGAGCGGGTCTCGATCGGCAACGGGCTCGTCGTCGCGCAGACCGGCGACGGCAACGTGCATGCGATTCAGGCGACGGATGGCGGGCCGGTCAGCCCCGGAATCGGCGCGCTCCTGTGGTCGTTTCCCACCGGCGGCGGTGGCGGACCGGTGAGCCCCGCGGGCATCGGCACCGACATCGTCGCGGTCGCGCACGACAAGCAACTCTTCGGCATCGAGCGCGACACGGGGCAGCTGCGCTGGCAGCAACGATTCGGTGTGCTCACGGAAAATGGCCCGGCGGTTTCGGGCAGCTGGGTCTACCAGCCCGTCGGCCCGAGCGGCCTGATGCGGCTGCCGACCAACCCGTATCGGCCAGGCCCGAAGGCCGAGGTGCCCACCAAGGCCGATGCCAAAGACAAGAAAAAGGCCCGCGCGGCGAAAAAGAAGCAAAAGAAAGATGCCGCGATAGCCTCGCAAGAAAGCCTCGAACCGCGCTCGCTCGACTCCGCGGGCACCATCGACAGCCAGCCGCAGGCCTTCAACGGCGGCGTGCTCTGGTGCACCGCCGACGGCACGCTCGTGGCGATCGAGCCGAGCGCCGAAGGCTGGCAGCGGAACGAGTTTTATCTCGATCGAGCTCCCGCGGGCCGGCCGGTCGCGAAGGACGGCGCCATCTTCGCCGCCACGGAGGAAGGCGACCTCGTGCGGATCGACACGCTCGACATCCAGGGCGGCGGCCTGCGGCTCACCTGGCGGGTGCTGCTCGAAGCCAAGCCCGAGGCCGACCTCTTCGTGTCGAATGATCGCGTGGTGGTGTCGCTCGGCGAGGACGGCCTGGCCTGCTATTCGGCCACGACGGGCGAGCATATCTGGAGCACCTGGTTTCCCGGCCGCATCGTCGCCGTCAGCGGCACACGGGTCTGGATCATCGACCGCGTGGGCCGCCTCACCGGCATCGATGCCGCCACCGGCGAGCGCCGCGAGCGATTGTGCCTCGGTGACTTCAAACTGCCGGTCGTGAACCAGGCGACCGACAGCCTGATCCTCGCGTCGCCCAGCGGGGCGGTCGTGTCGCTGAAGCCCATCAAGTAGGGTAGGCTTCAGCCTGCCATTCGCACGCCGGAGGCGTGCGCCACAAACGGCAGGCTGAGGCCTACCCTACCGGCCGCGTTGGACTGGGACACGCGCTTTCGGGTCTTGCCGCCAGACTTCCTGCAACAGGCCGTAGAGCGTCTTGTCGAATCGGAAGAGCCGGTGTGGATCCTGGAGGAAGCACTCCGTGGCCACGGCAAAAAACTCGGCCGGGCTCTCGGCGGCGTACTCATCGAAGGCCACGCTCCGCCCCTCGTCGAGCGCGTCTTCGAACCGCGCGCGGCATTCGTCGAAGGCGGCGAGCCAGCGCCGGCGGTCACGGTTCGAAACGAGCGGCGGGATGCCGTCGGCTTCGCCGTCGAGCATGTCGATCGCATGGGCACACTCGTGGATCACGACCGACCGCGGTCCGTCGAGGAGGCGGCCCCCTTCGCGCACCCGCGGCCAGGAGAGCACCATGCTGCCGCCGGTCCATGTCTCGCCGAGCCGGGGCTCCTGCCACTCGAGTTCGCCGCCCCCGTCGAGGGGCGCCGACTTCCTGGCGAGGTAGTCGCCGGGATAGCCGAGCACCGATTGCAGCCGCTCGAAAAACTCCCCCGGCAGTCCGAGCGCGAGGATCCCGGCCTGACCAGCAATCGAGAGGCGGACTTCATCGGTGATCTCGAGTCCATTGCAGCCCTCGAACCGCTTCTCGGCGAGAAAGACGGCGATCCAAGCCCGTAGCCGCTCACGCTCGTCGTCGTCGAGCCAGGCAATGTGCCGCACGGTGCGGGCGAGGATCTCGTTCCAGGCCGGCGGAAACGGGCGGTCACGGATCGCCCGGCGCCGTCGCTCCCGCAGCCAGCCGAACATCGTCGTGCCTCAGCCGGTCAGGACGGCTTCGAGCCCGGGGGCGGCTGGATCTGGAACCCATATTCGCCGAGGGCAAGCGCCAGCATCACGCAGCCGACGGCGATGGCGAGAAACGAGAGCACGAGCATGGCGGTATAGACGTTCAGAGGCGGCGGTGTCTGCTGATCGTCTGCCATGCTCGTGCACTCGTGCGTTGCTGCGAAGAAAGGGATCGTCGGTCAGGCCTTCAACCGCGTGGCCACGCGGTCGCCGGGCTGGATGATTCCGCGCCGAAACTCGGGAACCACGCGGCCCACGCACCGATCCGGCTTCACGCTGATCACCTGCACGCGGCCGGGATATTCGTCGTCGCGCCAAACCTCGAGGAAGTGGCCCGCCTGAACGCCGTCGTCACCGCCGAGCGTGACCTCGACCGCGTCGTCGGCCACGGCCGTGACCATGCCATCGATCGCCGGCACATGGTCGCGAGGCAGGCTGTCGATCGCCAGCCCGTGGAGCTTCAAGAGCTCGCGGGCGCTGGCCACCTGCTTCTCGAGCTGCTTTTTCCGCTCGGTGGCGATCTCGAGAAACGATTCCTTTTCATGGAGGTCTCCGGCGAGCTTCGCGGTGCGATCGACCTGCTCGTCGACCTTCGCCTGCATGCCGCGGATCTGTGAGCGCAAGTCATCGACCGTCTTGGTGACCTTCTCGAGCTCGGCGCGGGTCGCGGTCAGCTCCGTCTGCGCCTGTTCGCGTTCGTTCTCCCGCGATTCCTTCTTCTCCCGTAGGTCCCTGAGCTCCTTGTCTTTCTGCTCGAGGGCCGTCTGGAGCTTCGCCACGATCTGGTCGCGCGACGCTTCCTTCTCGGCCACCCTCTGCGTGAGGGCGTTGATCTGGTTCGTGAGCGTCTCGCGCTCCTTCTTCGCCTCGGTGAGCTGCGCCTTGTAGCCGAGCGGCTTGCCGGCCTGCACCTGATCGGCCGTCCGTTCGATCTCCTCGCGCCAGTTCGTGTGGGTCGAGTAGACCGCGACGGAGAAACTCATGAACACCAGGCTCATGACGAATACCGCGAACACGAAGATTTTGCCGATGATATTCATGACGATCCTCTTCCCTGCAGCCTATCCCTGCATCGGCAGGCCGGTCAACGCATCTGCAGACCGGCTCTCCCGGGCCTTCCGCTCCCCCGCCGCCTCGAGCGCGGCGGCCGCCACAACCGCCACACATAACCCGGTCGGCACAGACCCCCACGCCAGCCAGGGGCTCCGGCGGCCGTCGGGCTCGACCTTGGCCCGGATCGTGCCGGTGTTGCGGCGCGGGCCGCGGGCCAGCAGCCGTCCCGAACCGTCGATCCAGGCGGAAAACCCGGTGTTGGCGGCGATCACCAGCGGCGTGCGGACCTCGACGGCCCGGAAGATGCCCGCCGCGAGATGCATGTCGAGCTCGCTCGATCCCCAAAACCAGCCGTCGTTGGTGAGGTTCACGAGCACGTCGGGCCGGCCGCCGGCCGCCTCGAGGTCGAGCACGAGCGATCGCACCGCCTCCGGCAGCGCGGTCTCGTAACAGATCGTGGGGGCGACACGGAGCCCTTCGATCGTCACCGCCAGGCACTCGCGTCCCGCCGTGAGGCCCGCGGGCAGGGGCGTGAGCCGATAGAGCCAGGGAAAGCGATCGGCAAGCGGCACATACTCGCCGAACATGACGGGGTACATCTTGTCATAGCGGCCGATCACATCGCCATCGGCGTCGAGGAAGAGCGCCGAGTTGTAGTGCTCCGCGCCGCCGGCCGCCTGCGGCGTGATCACCTGCCGGTCGAGTCCCACGAGCCAGCGCGTGGCATAGCGCCGTGCGAAGGCGCCGACGGTCGCGAGCCGCTCTGCTTCGAGCACACGGCGGGCGCGGGCCTGCCGCTGGCTGTCTGGCTCTTCTTGCTCGCTTCCCGCCGCCTGGGCCACCACGCTCTCCGCCAGCGTCTCCGTCGGATCGATCTCGAGCAGGCCCCACCGCCACATCGTCTCCGGCCAGACGATGAGATCGGGCCGCGGACCGGCCTCCATGAGCGCCTGCACGGTGAGCCCGTCGTAATGCCTCGCCACCTGCTCGGCCGCAGCCGGATCGTGCTTGAGCTCGGTGTCAATCGAGCCCTGCACCAGGAGCACGTCGAGCGGCCGGCGAGTCGACCGCGGCTCTTCGGCGAGCCGCCAGCCGCCATAGGCCAGCGCGATCGCCGGCAGCCCCACGACCACGGCGGCCGCCCGCCACGCGCCGTATGCGATCGGTGAGCGCGGCCTCGCGAGAAACGCGGTGATGCCGGCGGCCACTGCCATCACGATCCCGCTCACGCCGACGGCGCCACAGAGATCGGCAGTCTGCAGGAGCATGGTCCAGCGCCACTGCGTGTGGCCGAGCGCCGCAAACGTAAAGCCGCCAAGCACCCAGCCGCGCAATTGTTCGCAGCCCATCCACGCGATCGGTGCCGCCAATTCGAGCGGCCACCCGCGACGGTGCACGAGCCGCCGTGCGACCCAGATGAAAAGCGGCAGATAGGCGGCGAGATAGGCGGACAGCGCGACCCAGCCGATCGACGTGGCCGGATGCGGCAGCCGCAGCCAGTGGATTGCCAGAAGCCAGTGCAGAAAGCCGGCGGCCCACAACACCATCCATGGACGCCTGCCGTCGAGCGAATCCCGCTGCACGATCCAGAGCCAGGGAAGCGGCGCCAGCCACGCCAGCATCCAGAGATCAGCCGGCGGCTGCACGAGAAACATCGCGATCGCGCCGATGAAGGCGAGCGTGCTCGAGCGAAGGCTCATCGGCGCCTCTCGTGCATGGCTTCCGGCGGCACGAACTCCGCGATCGTCATCCCGGCGACCACCCGCGCATCCTCGTCCACCAACTGCCGCACGAGCCGGCCGGTGACCGGCGCCTCGAGATCGACCGTTGCGCCTCCCCAGGCCAGCTCCGCCACGCGGTCGCCTTCCATCACGGCCGCCCCCTCGGGGACGAGCCAGAGCGACAACACGATCGCACCGCCCGCCGCGCCGATGTCGGGCACCACGAGGAAGTGGGCGGGGCGTTCCATGGTGCCGCCGCTCACTGCTGCTCGCGCAGCCAGGCGAGCATCACGCGGCCGACGGCGTCGAGCGATTCGGCCGAACAGTTCTCTGCCGTGTCTTGCGTGGTGTGCCACTGCGGGTAGTCGAAGTCGATGACGTCGCAGGTGGGGATGCGGCCGACCATCCGCAGCGGCACATGATCGTCTTCGACCGCATAGTTCGGCCGCGGCACGAACTGCCGCACGCCCATCCGCGCGGCGACATCCCAGATCGCATCGACCACCGGCCGCGTGTCGGGCCAGGAGATGCTGTGCTGCTCCTGCCAGATCTCGAGATGCTTGTCGGCCACCATGTCGAGAATCACGCCGGCACTGTAGCGATAGCGGGCGTCTCCCTTTTGCTGGGTCGCGGCGTAGTCGCGGGCGAAGAAATTCGATCCGAGGCAGTAGGGATCCCGCTGGGCGACGACGTATTCCTCGGCGTCGAAGAGGACGAAATCCACACCCACGGTCCCGCGGAGCGACGGCATCGCCCCGGCGAGCTCCATGAGCACGGCCACGCCGCTGGCACCGTCGTTGGCGCCGACGAACGTGCCGCGGGGATCGACCGGATCGCGATCGGGAAACGGCCGCGTGTCGTAGTGGGCCCCGAGGAGGATGCGTTCGGCGCGGTCGGGATGCCATTCCACGATGATATTTTCCATCCGCACCGGCTCGCCCGTCCGGCGATCGCGAATCTGAAAGGCCTGCGATCGCACCCGGCCGCCGGCGGCCTGGAAGTGCTTCACGATCAATTCCCGCTGCTTGATCATCCCCGCCGAACCGCTCGGCCGCGGCCCGATCGCGGCGATCGCCTCGAGGTGGGCCATCGCGCGGTCGCCGGAGAAGGCCGGGAGGTCGTCGGCGCCCGCCCGCGAAGCTGCCGCGGCCACGAAAGCGGCCGCCACCACGACGATCACGCGCCGGCTTCGTGCGCAACAACCGGTCGGCGAGGATGGGGCGAAAGCGTGAGACAGCATGCAACGAAGTCTACCGGCTTCTGTGGTAAAACTGTGATGTCGATCTCCGGGGCCCTGGCACCGGCAGGAGGAAGCCTTGCCATATCCACGATCAGTCCACCGCTGCCTGACGCTCTGGGTGAAGCTCTGGGCGGGCTTGCTCGTGACGTTCGCCGGCAGCGCGGCCCGCGGCGGCGGCGGTCCGGAGAATGTGTTTCTCGTGGTCAACTCGTCGAGCGCCGACAGCCTCACCGTTGCCAATACTTTCGCGGCGCTCCGCGGCATCCCGCCGATCAACGTGCTGATGCTGCCCTGGCAGGGGAGCGTCGAGGCGGTGCCGATCGCGACCTTCCGCGACGAGCTCCTGCGGCCGATCCTGCAGGCGATCGATTCCCGCAGGCTCGCGCCGCAGATCGACCATGTCGTGTATTCCACCGACTTTCCCTGGCGGATCGACTTCGCCGCCGAGTTGCCCGGGGCGCTGATCGGCAAAGACCAGTATCCCTCGGGCTCGCTCACCGGCATGACGACGCTCTTCGCCACGGTGCAGCAGGGCAGCCCCGCCTATCTCGATACCGCCAGCAACCTCTACTGGCGGCCGCTCGACTCCGCGGGCGTGCCCACCGCGACGGCGGGCTTTCGCAGCTGGTATGGCTGGGGGCCGCTCGGCGAAATCGTGGAGGCGGGCGGCTCGCGGTATCTGCTCGCGACCATGCTGGGCGTGACGGCGGGCCGCGGCAACTCGGTGCCCGAGATCGTCCGCTACCTGACGGCGTCGGCCGCGGCCGACGGTACGAAGCCACCCGGCACGATTTATTTCGTGACCAACTCCGACGTGCGGACGACCACCCGCAGCGGCGCCTTCGCCGCCACCGTGGCCGAACTCGGCAAGCTCGGCGTGAAGGCGGAGATCGTCTCGGGCAAACTGCCGATGCGCAAGCGCGACGTGGCGGGGCTGATGACCGGCAGCGCCGACTTCGACCTGCCGGGCAGCGGCAGCACGATCGTGCCGGGGGCGATCTGCGAGAATCTCACGAGCTTCGGCGGGATCTTCTCGCCATCCGCCGGCCAGACGCCGCTCTCGGCGTTCCTGCGAGCGGGCGCCGCCGGCTCCAGCGGCACCGTCATCGAGCCCTACGCGCTGCAGGCGAAGTTTCCCCATGCTGCCATCCAGGTGCACTACGCCCGCGGCGCGACGCTCGCCGAGGCCTTCTATCAGTCGGTGCGGTCTCCCTATCAGTTGATCGTCGTGGGCGATCCGCTTTGCCGCCCGTGGGCGTCGATTCCGCTCGTCGAGGCGGTGATCGCCCCCGACGCGATGCAGGTTCAACCTGGCGACACGCTGGCGGGGGCCGTCGAACTTGAGCCGCGAGGCACGGTGCCCGGCGGAACAGGCACCACGGTCGATCGCTTCGAACTCTTCGTCGATGGCGTGCGGCTCGCGCAGTGCGGCCCCGGGGAACGATTCACGCTCGACACCACGACGATGGCCGATGGCCACCACGAACTGCGGGTCGTGGCGATCGATTCATCCCCGGTCGAGACCCAGGGCCGCTGGATCATGCCCGTGACGTTCCGCAATTACGGCCGGTCGCTCTCGCTCGAGGCCGAGCCGCCGCGGGTGAAGCCCAGTGGAACGGTTCGCGTGAGCGTGAAGGGGGATGGGCTCGACGGCATCGTGATCTTCGCGATGGGCCGCGTGCTCGGTCGCGAGGCGAAGCCGGAGGCCACGATCGAAGTGCCGGCCGAACTCCTCGGCCGCGGCGTGGTGACGATCCGCGCTACCGGCCGCGCCGGCCCCGGCGCCACCAACAGCGTCAACGCGGAGCCGGTGACGATCAACGTCACCGATGCGCCCTGATCGATCGTCGGTCGCTTGCACACGTAGACCGCTTGCTCCGCAAGCGGATCTGGATCCGCTTGCGGAGCAAGCGGTCTACTCTCCTGCCAAATGCTCCGTCTCGTTGAATGAGACAAGCCGTGGCCCCGGCCATTCGAGGAGCGTGAGCGAGGCATTCGCCAGCGCAGGCAGTTTCGTGAACGGTCGCTGGGCGGCGGCTGCGAGCAATGGATGGTCGTGGCCGAGCATGCTGCCAAGCGCCGCGGTGAGCACGCCGCCGTGGGCGACCACGATCATGCCTGCCGCATCACGGCGGCCGAGCGACTCGAGCACCCGATGGCCGCGGGCGGCGAGTTCGACCCGCGATTCGCCGCCGGGAATTTTGTACTCGACGTCGCCGCTTCGCCACCGGGCCACCGCCTCCGGAAACCGCGCTTCTAGGTCGGCCCAGAGATGCCCCTGGAAGATTCCGGCGTGCAGTTCGCAGAGTCCTTCGTCGATATGAACCGGAAGCCCGAGGGTGGCGGCGATCGTCTCGGCCGTGTGGCGGGCGCGCTTCAGCGGGCTCGACCAGATCTCCCACGTCGCATCGGGAGCATTCGCGGCGTCGAGCATCGCGCGGCTCCAACTGGCAACGGCTGCGGCCTGTCGCCGACCGAGTGGGGAGAGTTCGACATCGGCCTGCCCCTGCACCCGCTCCTCGACGTTCGAGATGCTTTCGCCGTGGCGGACCAGATATTGCAGCATGCCGCCGATGCTACCGCGCCGATTCGCCGGTGGGCAGGGCGGCGAGCGCGGATCTGCCGACGGCGGGCTTCTGGCTGTGCGCGGTGCCGGCGGCGGTCTTCGAAAGATGGTTCACGAAATCCCGGCTCGCGCCCTGCAGCACGAAGACCTCGCTCGCCTGCTGCGGCGCATCGTGCGGCCGCACGATGCAGATCACTTCGGCCTTCCCATCGTGCTTCCGCACGTGATCGAGCAGCGCCTGCTCGCCCGACGAAAGCGGTTGGGCCGCGGTGGCAACCGTCGGCGCGGCGGCAACCGCGGGCGCGGGGCCGGGTGAGGCGGTCGGCAGCGCGTCGTCGCGATCGCGGCGATCGAACGAGACCGGCGGCATCTCGGCCGGCATGCTGGGCGTGCCGGCGGCGGTCGTATCGGCCACGGTGCCGCTCGGGTAGACGCTGCGGTAAACGAAGGCGAGCCCCGCCTCGTCGAGCTGCTCGTGAATCGCCGGCAGCGCGGCGAAGAGGCCTTCGTTGTCGGTCGGATCGGCTGCATTGCAGACGCCCAGGAGCGTGCCGTCGATGCCAAAGAGGCCGCCACCGCTGCGGCCCTGCACGGGCTGGCCGGCCACCTGCACGTTGGCGGGGCCGAGATACTTGTCGACGGCGGTGACGCGGCTGTGGTGGATCGTCGGATCCTGGCCGCCGTTGCAGCCCACCGTCACGACAGGCTCCCCGGCAGCGGTGGTGCGCTGCGTGCCTCCCACCCGCGCCGGCTCGATCGGCACGTCGGTGAAGATGCTCACGAGCGCGAGATCGCGCTTCAAATCCCATGAGATCAGCTGGCCGGCGAGCCCGCGCGGGCCGCCTGGTCCGAAGAGATCGACCTCGATCATTCCCTTGCCGTCGGAATCGCGGAAGATGTGGCCGCAGGTGAGGATCAGCGCTTCGCCCTGACGGCAATCGACCACCGTGCCGGTACCCCATGAGGCCCCGTCGGGATCGCCCACCCGCAGGCGGGCGGTGGCGCTCAAGAGCCGCTGTTCGAGCGCTGCCCGATCCTCGGGGGCAAGCGGCGGCGGAATGGTGGCTGGTGGCATAGCGCGATCGGCGAGCGGCCGGGCCGATCCTGGCAGCCGCTCCAGTGACTCTTGGGTGCCGCGATCGTCGCGGGCCACGGAGGGCAGCCCCTGAACGGTCGCTGCGACGGCGGCGGTCGCCGGCGCGGCCGGCTCGGTCGAAAGCGGTGCGGTGGCGGCCGTGGCCGGCAGCGGGATGCCGGGAACTCGCGGCTCGGGGGTGGTCGCGGCGAGGGGCGCGGCAGCCTTCGCGCCGGGCAGGCCGAGCGCCTCACGGCTCTTCGCGAGCAGGTTTTCCATCTCCTCGTGCGTCGTGGCGCCGTTGATGCGGCCTACTTCCTGCCCCTTCACGAGCAGCACGTAGCAGGGAACGCCGGTCACGCCGAAGCGGCGAACGAGATCCCCCTCACGATCGACGTCGATGTGCCGCACGGCCCAACCGGCCGACTCCACCTCCGCGACGAGCGGCGCCATCGAGCGACAGGGGCCACACCACGACGCGGAAAAATCGAGCAGCACGATCTCGCCCGCGGCGGCGGCCTGCACCGGATTGGCACGGGCGATTCCGTCGTTCGCGACGATCGCCGCGGCTGACAGAAGGCAGATTCCGGCGGCGCGGGCGACCGACCGATAAACGAATGTGGCGTGCTGAAACAGGGTCATCCGCGGCTCCATGCTGGGGTTCCTTCGCGGGCGGTGCCGAAGGGGGCGGGATACTGCCGCCACCCCCCACCTGCCACAAGATCACTTTCGCCCCGCAGCTGCGCCGCAAGGGGTTTCCCATTCGCCCCGGGCCTGCGCTGTTTCCCCGTTTCAACCACATTCTTACAATCCGCTTTCCTCGCAGCCCACGGAACTTCATGCCCGCCCCCGCCCAACGCCGGATGCTCGTCACCTCGGCCCTGCCCTACGCCAACGGCCACATCCATCTGGGGCATCTGGTCGAGTACATCCAGACCGACATCTTCGTCCGCTTTCAGAAGCTCCGCGGCCAGCGGGCGATCTACCTCTGCGCCGACGACACCCACGGCACGGCGATCATGATTCGCGCGAAGGCCGAGGGCCGCAGCGAGCAGGCCTTGATCGCCGCGATGCGCGAAGCGCATCTGGCCGACTTCGGCGGCTTCCAGATCGAATTCGACCACTACGGCAGCACCGACAGCGACGCCAATCGTCGGCTCTGCGGCGAGATCTGGCAGTCGCTCCGGCGGCGCGGCCTCGTCACCTCGCGCGACGTGAAGCAGCTCTACGATCCGGTCGCGGGCGTCTTCCTCGCCGATCGGTTCGTCCGCGGCGGCTGCCCGAAGTGCAAGGCAGCCGATCAATACGGCGATTCCTGCGAACAGTGCGGCGCCACCTACGGTCCCGCCGACCTGATCGAGCCACGCAGCACGCTCTCCGGCGCGCGGCCCGAGGAGCGGTCGGCCGAGCACCTCTTCGTGACGCTCGAGGCGATGCATTCCTTCCTCGACCAGTGGACGCGGTCCTCGGGCGCCCTCGACCCGCGGGTGGCCAACTACCTCGCGGGACACTTTCTCGGCGATCCGCTCCGCGACTGGGACATCTCCCGACCGGCCCCCTACTTCGGCTTCGAGATCCCCGACGCGCCGGGTCATTACTGGTATGTCTGGTTCGATGCGCCGATCGGCTACCTCGCGGCGACGAGCGAATGGTGCGCGCGGCAGGGGGAGTCGTTCGATGCCTGGTGGCGGCGCGGCGGGGCCAACGATCCGCCCGCCGAAATCCATCACTTCATCGGCAAAGACATCACCTATTTCCACACGCTTTTCTGGCCCGCCATGCTCGAGGCGGCGGAGCTTTCGCTGCCGACCAAGGTTCGCATTCACGGCTTCCTCACGGTCAACGGGCAGAAGATGTCGAAGAGCCGCGGCACGTTTCTGCTGGCGCGAACCTACCTCGACCACCTCGATCCCAGCATGCTCCGCTACTTCTATGCGTCGAAGCTCGCCGGCGGCATCGACGACATCGACCTGAATCTCGAGGAGTTCGCGGCGAAGGTGAATGCGGATCTCGTCGGCAAGGTGGTGAACCTCGCCAGCCGCACCGCGCGGTGGCTCGAGCAGACGGGCCTTTCTTCGCGCTACCCCGAAGACGGCGGCCTCTTCGCGCAGGCCGCGGCCGACGGCGCCGAGATCGCGGCCGCATACGAGGCCTGCGATTTCGCGCGGGCGATGCGGGCGATCATGCTCGCGGCCGACCGTGCCAATCTCTACGTCGATACCGAGCAGCCCTGGAAACTCGCGAAGGCGGGGCCCGACGCTGCCGCGAAGCTACAGGACGTGGCGACCGTCGCGCTGAATCTCTTCCGGCAGTTGGCCGTCTACCTCGCGCCGGTGCTGCCCAAGCTCGCCGCGCAGGCGGGCGATCTCGTCGGCGGGCCCATCCAATCGTGGGAGGAATCGCAGCGGCCGCTCGCCGGCCTGCCGGTCGGCGGATTCTCCCCGCTCATGCGCCGCGTCGAGGCCGCGCAGATCGAGGCGCTGCTCGCCCAATCGCTTGCCGAATCCCGTGCATCATCCACTCAGTCAGGAGCCCCGTCGATGGAATCGCAGCCCGCCCCGACCGCCGCCGACAGCGCCGAGCCCCTCGCCGCCGAACCACTCGCCCCGACCTGCACGATCGACGACTTCGCGAAGATCGATCTGCGGGTGGCGCGGATCCTCACGGCCGAAGAGGTGCCCGAGGCGAAGAAGCTGCTCAAGCTCACCGTGAGCCTCGGCGGCGACACGACGCGCACGGTGTTTGCCGGCATCAAGGGATTCCACGCGCCGGAGGCGCTCGTCGGCCGGCTCGTGGTCGTGGTGGCGAACCTCGCGCCGCGGCAGATGAAGTTTGGGCTGAGCGAGGGCATGGTGGTGGCGGCCAGCGGTGCAGGCGCCCAAGGTGTCTACCTACTTTCCCCCGATTCCGGCGCCCTTCCCGGCATGCGACTGCATTGAACAAAAAAGGTGTCAGGACTCTTTTCCATCCCGGAAAAGAGTCCTGAAACCTTTTTAAATCCTATGATTCGCAAGGTCGCATCTGGCTGGGACGCCACTTATCAAAAAGGAGGCTCACCATGGCGCAGAAAACCATCCTCTTTCCGACCGACTTCTCACTCGCGAGCGATGCGGCGCTGCCGCACGCCGAGGTGCTGGCGAAGCAGAGCGGCGCGCGGCTATTGATCGTGCACGTCGAGGAGCCGCCGCTGGCCTACGGTGGTGGCGAGCTGTATTACGGTCTGCCCGAGCCGAGTTCGGAGCGGATTCTCAAGATGCTCGAGGATGTAAAGCCGGCCGACCCGCAGCTCCCGTTCGCGCACCGGCTCACGATGGGCGATCCCGCCGGCGAGATCGTCCGCATCGCCGCCGAGGAGGGGGCCGAGATGATCGTGCTCGGCACACACGGCCGCACCGGCGTCACGCGGCTGCTCATGGGCAGCGTCGCCGAGGCGATCGTACGGCGGGCGCCATGCCCGGTGCTTGTGTACCGCGAAACTGCTGAGAAACTGGCGGTGAAGAAGCCGGCCGCCGCCGGCGTCTGACGGCCCGGTCAACGCGTTTGGTCGCCGATGTCCACCAGACCGATTCTCGAGCTGCGCGCAAAAGTCCGTTCGCGGCTGCGCGACTGTTTCAATGCGCTCGGTTTCCTCGAGGTCGACACGCCCGTGCTCTCGAGCGAGGTGCTGCCCGAGGCCCACATCGACCCGATCGCCGTGCACCTCGACGGCGCTGGCAAGCCGCCGCATTTTCTCCAGGCAAGCCCCGAGGCGCTGATGAAGCGGCTGCTCGCAGACGGCTCCGGGCCGATCTACCAGTTCGCCCGATCGTTTCGCGCGGGGGAGCGCGGGGCGAGGCACGACGTCGAGTTCGTCCTGCTCGAGTGGTATGCGCCGGGCACCACGCTCGACGACACCGCGTTCTTGCTCGCGCGGCTCTGCGAGGCGGCCCTCGGCACGAGGGGCATCGAGCGGACGACCTGCCGCGAGGCGTTTCTTGCGCACGCCGGCGTCGACCCCTTCTCGCCCTCGCTCGCGGAATGGCGGCACGCCGGCGGCCGAGCCGGCGTGCAATTGCCCGAGCACCACGCCGACACTCCCGACGACTGGTTCGAGGCGATCCTGTCGGAAGCGGTCGCACCGCGGCTCGGCCGCGGGCGGCCGATGATGCTCGAGGAATGGCCGGCATCGCAGGCGGCCTTCGCGCGGATCGTCGGTGAAGCGCCGCCGGTCGCACGCCGGTTCGAGCTCTTCGTCGAGGGCGTCGAGGTCGCCAATGGCTGGGAGGAAGAGACCAGCCGCGATGCCCTGCTCGAAAGGATCGCAGCGGCCAACCAAATACGCGCTGCAGATGGCCGGATGGTTCTGCCGGTGCCCGAGCGGCTTGTCGAGGCGCATGGGCCACAGATGCCCGTTGGCGTCGGAGCCGCGCTCGGCTTCGATCGGCTCGTGATGCTCGCCAACGGAGCCGACACGATCGATCGCGTGCGGGCGTTCAGTTCGCGGACGGCCTGACGACCTCGGCATTCGCGATCATCCAGCGCTCGCCCGTGCGGCCCTGCCAGGTCGCCGGCGTGGGCTCGAGCATGATCTCGACGGTGCACGTGCCGACCGTGGCCCGCACGAGCCAGTTTCCTTCGCTGTCGCCTGCGGACGTGCCGATCACGCCGGCCCCATCCGAAGCCCCGCAGGCTGCCACCGCTTCGATGGCAGCGATTGCGTCGAAACTGCACATGCTCCGGGCATCGGCAAGCCGTTGCTCGTGAATCGTGTCGAGCCACAGCCGCGCGGCTGCGGCGGCCCGCGCGGCCGTGATCGATCGCGCGGTGGCCTTTGCGGCTACGGCCTGCGCCCCGAATCCTGTGGCGAGCGCGAGTCCCGCGACCGCCGCCAGCCGCCCTGCCTTCGGCGCTTCCGGCCGGGCGGCATCCCGCAGCGCGGCGACCGCGATGCCGATGGCGACGAGCGGCAGCACCCAGAAGATCGGGCTCGCGAGCGCCAGCGCCGAAACGCCGCCCAGGATGGCTGCCGCTACCGCCAGCCGACTCATCGGCAGGTAGCCCGGCTCCACCGGCAGCGATTCGTCACCGAGTGTTGCATGGTCACCGACGCGTTGCATCAATGCCCTCAGGGCTCAGTCCACCGGCAGGACGATCGACGGCTCGGACGCCAGCTGCTCCCGCCGCTTCGCATGCCTCGCGAAAAAATCGTCCTGGGCATCGAATCGATGCGCCGGAACGGCGAATGGCCCGTTGCGCGTGGACCCCCGGGCCCACCAGAGCCACCAGGCGTCAGGCTTCATGCCGTAGAGCATGCTCTGCTCCGGTGGCATTGGCACCGCGCTGGTGCTCAGCGGCGCGATGTGGATCGTGAAAGCGGCCAACTCTACGACGGTCCACGCCGTCATCAGTGCGACCAGTATGCTGCCCGCCCATTCGACCGGTGGAATGAACTTCAGCGATGCTTTCGCGACCTGGTGCGTGGCCGTGCCCAAGACGACGAGGATCAACACGAACAGCAGCCACAGCGACACGACATCCAGAAAGTAGGTGAAGGCGGCCAGATATTTCTCCAGCAAACCGGCCAGGCTCTCATACCAGGTGACCGCGATGGTCGCCGCCACGACGACGTTGAGAAACAGGATCAGCCCCTGCCAAAGACCGCCACGAAACGCGCCGCCACCCACCAGCAGGAGGATCGCCACAAGTGCCAGGTTGATCACCATCGCCACCTACTCCTTCTTGAAAGCCCGCTGAAGCTCCTCGACGGAAGTCGTCCCCGTGGCCACGAGCGACAAACCGGCATCCCGCAGCCGCGTCATGCCGTCCTTTTCGGCCGCCTTCTGCATCGTCTTGGCGTCGACCTTCGCCAGAATCGCCCGGCTGACGGTCGGCCCACCGGCAATCTCGAACAGCCCAGTCCGACCGAGATAGCCGAGACCCTGGCATTCCGCACAGCCGTCCCCAGCGGCCCGCTTGCACGCCAGCTCCTCTTTCTGCAAGGGTTTCAGCCGCGCGAGAAGGTCGGCCGACGGCTTGAACGGCTCCGCACAGCTCGCACACAGTTTCCGCACCAAACGCTGGGAAACGCTGGCAATCAGCACCTTGGCGAGCAGATCGCGGGAAACACCGAGGCTGAGCAGCTTGTCGATCGCATCTGCGGCATCAGCCGCCTGGATCCCCACGATCACGAGCATCTCCGCCGCCTTGCCCACCAGCTCCACGGCGAACGGCCCATCGCGGAGGTCAGGCACCACGATGGCCGTCGGGTAATCCCGCAGCGCCAGCCGCAGGGCGTCGCGCGGCGTTGCCACTTCGGCGGTGCCCCAGCGCACGGGCTTCACGTTCTGCATCTCGCTCACCGGCGCTGCCGCATCCTCGATGATCACGAAATCTCGCAACAATCGGTCGGCGGCCATCACCACCTGCACGAATGTCGACGTCAGTCCGTCTCCGGGTCGTGCCGACACCACGACGAGACCGTTGGCCAGGCCGATCGCCCCGGTGACCTTCGCCGTCTGATCCGCATCCATGCCGAGTGCCGCAAGCGAGGGAAATGCATGGGCAGACGGCTGCATGGCGATCTTCACCCGCTTGCGGTCGCTCGCCGACTCCAGGGTCACGGTGCAGGGGATCCGACGCTTGGACAGCGAAACCACCATCTGCCCCGGCTCCCGCGATTTGCCGGACGTTCTCGACAGGCCGCAGAGGGCCTTGAGGGCGGCCAGGATCGCCTTGGCACCTTCCGATGGCATGCTCTCCGCTTCCTGCCAGCGGCGAACCTTTTTCCTCCCCTCCTTGACCACGACCGGCCGCCGCTCGTGCTGCCACACCCCGTCGATGAGGTGTCGCACCTTCGCCCCTGATTGGTCGACGTCGATCAGCATTTCGGTCGCCCGTGCACCGAGGCCGCGTTGGACGGTCTCTCGCAGGGCCGCGAATCCGGGTAGCGCCTGCGCCTTCGCGAGCATCGCGTCTGCCTCTTCCGCGGAGCCGGCGACCGCCGTAATCGTGATGTCGGGCAGCGACTCGACGGGCGGCTTTCGTTGCAGGTCGATCTTGATGCCCATCCTCCGCAGTTGCTTCGCGCAGGCCGCCAAGGCCGGCTCAAGAATGGTCATTGCGGACAGCAGCCGGGCGTCGGCCGACACGGTGGCGTCACGTTTCTTCAGGTACGCAAGCAGCGATCCGAGCCAGGCGACCGCCATGACCAGCAAGGCGGGCAGCGACCAGGGAATCCACCAGGCTCCGAGCGCCGCCAGGAAGAAAGGAAAGGTGAGGATCGGCAGCCATTGTTGGGTGAAATTCCCGAGCCGTGACTCATCGCGGCCCAGGCGGTCGGTCGTGGCGACCCAGCCCAAGACGAGCAGCCACCAGACGCCGACCGGCAGCAGGGCCAGGCCACCGCCATTCCCGCGGGCGAACCGCGGTTCTTCGGGCGGCGGCTCCAGCGGCTTCTGTTCCTCTGGCTGAACCTGCCGCATCGTTGCCCGGTCGCCCTTTCCCGCCGCAACCGCTTTGGCGGGTTCAGCCCCGGCCTCAGCCGTTGCTGCCTGCTTGGCCTCTTCGCCGGGCTTTGCGGCAAAAGCCTGATCGGCCGACATCCATGCCAGCTGGCTGCAGAGGGCCGCCACTGCCAGGCAGCCCCACGGCGGCCGACAATCCGTTACGCGCATCAGGAGACTCCGATGCCCTTGAGGGCCATCATCAGGGCCTCGCGGTTGGGAGCGATCTCGAGTGCGTCGTTCCGGTCGATAAGCCCCTGATCGATGAGGCTCTTGAGGCTCATGGTGAAGTCCTGCATGCCGTCCTGGGCCGACTTCTTGATGTGATCGGGGAGCAGGTGGTCCTTCTCCTCGAGCACGTATTTCCGCACGAGCACGTCGAAAAACATCAGCTCGCACACCGGCACCCGGCTCACGCCCGGCCGGATCGACTTGAGCAGCTTCTGCGCCACGATCCCCTTCATGTTGAAGGCGATCGCGCTGCGGATCGCGGCGTGCTCCTCCTGCGGGAAGAGGTCGAGAATGCGGGTGATGGTGCTGGAGGCGCTCGCCGCATGGATGGTGCCGAAGACGAGATGCCCCGTTTCGGCGGCGTGGATCGCCGTCTTGAAAGTCTCCACGTCGCGCAGCTCGCCGACGAGGATGATGTCTGGATCCTCGCGGACGGCATGCTTCATGCCGACCTCGAAGTTTTTGACATCGGTGCCGATCTCCCGTTGATTGATCAGGCACTTGTCTTCGGTGAAGATGAACTCGATCGGGTCTTCGAGCGTGAGGATATGCTTGCGGTAGTTCTGGTTGATGTAGTTGAGCATCGACCCGATCGTCGTGCTCTTGCCCGAGCCGGTCACGCCGGCGAGCAGCACCATCCCCTGGTCGAGCTGGCAGAGCTTCTCGATCGCCGGCGGCAGAAAGAGCCCCTTGAAGTCTGGGATCGTGTTGTTGACGCGTCGGGCGACCATCCCGAGCGAGCCCTGCTGATAGAGCAGGTTCACGCGAAAACGCCACTTCACCCCGTCGACGGTGCAGGTGTGGGCGAAGTCGGCGCCGCCGTCGGTATCGAGAATCTTCCGCTGCCGCTGGTCGAGCATCGGGAGGCACAGTTTCTGCATCTGCTCGTCGTCGAGTCGGGGCGCCTTCAGCGGCTGGAGCGCCCCCTTCACCCGCATGAAGGGCGGTTGGCCGACCTTCAGGTGCAGATCGCTCCCCTGAAGCTTCACGAGCGCCTCGAAGAAGCGGTCGATCTCGAGCGCCGGGCGGCTGCCGCGGGAGGCGATCACCGGGGGCGGCGCGTCATCCGCGGTTTCGCTCGAGGCTGCATGGGGGATCGTGGCCATGGCAAATCGGGCAGGGATGGCTGCAGGAAGGAGCGAGGGCGGGGTTCGGCGGTGGCGTGAACTTACGATCGCGGCGGGCGGACGGGGATGCCCCGTTTCAAAAAAAGTTCCTTGACCTCTCGAATCGTACACTCCCCGAAGTGGAAGATGCCAGCGGCCAGCGCCGCGTCGGCACCTCCCTGCTCGACGGCGTCGGCGAGGTGTTCCGGGCGGCCGGCCCCGCCGCTGGCCACGACCGGAATGCCCACGGCGCGGCTCACGGCCGCCGTGATCTCGAGGTCGTAGCCGTCGCGGGTGCCATCGCGATCCATGCAGGTGAGCACGATCTCGCCGGCGCCGAGCGATTCGACCCGCTTCGCCCACGGCACCGCCTCGAGGCCCGTCGGCACGCGGCCACCGTTGACGAACACCTCCCACACCTCGCGGCCGTCCCGCACCACCCGCTTGGGGTCGATGTTCACGACGGTTGCGCAGCTGCCGAGCCGGTCGGCCACCTGCGTGACCAATTCCGGCGTCCGTACGGCGGCCGAGTTGATGCTCACCTTCTCGGCGCCCGCCTGGATCAGCTGGCAGGCGTCGTCGAGCGTGCGGATGCCGCCGCCGACCGTAAACGGCATGAAGATCGTCTCGGAGACCCGCCGCACCACGTCGAGCATGATCGCGCGGCCCTCGTGGCTTGCCGTGATGTCGAGAAAGACGAGTTCATCGGCCCCCTCCGCTTCGTACCGCGCCGCAACGGCAACCGGATCGCCGGCATCGACGAGGTCGAGGAACCGCGTCCCCTTGACCACGCGGCCCTTTTCCACGTCGAGACAGGGAATGATCCGCTTCGCCAGCATCAGCGCCGCCCGCTGTTGATGACGCCCTCTTCGGGGCTGGAGGCTGTGGCATAGAGCCGGCGCGGGATTCGGCCGGCGAGATGCGCCTGCCGGCCGGCGAAGCAGGCCGCCTTCATCGCCTGCGCCATGCGGAGCGGATCGGCGGCGTGGGCGATCGCGGTGTTGAGGAGCACACCGTCGATGCCAAGCTCCATCGCCGCCGCCACGTCGCTCGCCGTGCCCACGCCCGCATCGACGATGACGGGATAGTCGGGATCCCCCTCCTTGAGATATTCCAGGCAGATCCGCAGGTTGTTGGCATTGAGGATCCCCTGCCCCGAGCCGATCGGGCTGCCGGCGGGCATGACGCTCGCGGCGCCGAGGTCCTTGAGCCGCCGGGCCACGATCGGATCGTCGGTGGAATAGACGAGCACCGCGAAGCCGTCCGCAACGAGCCGCGCGGTCGCCTCGAGCGTGCCGACGGGATCGGGCAGGAGCGTCCGCTTGTCGCCGAGCACCTCGAGCTTCACCCACTCGGCGCCGGGGTTGCCGAGGTCGCGAAGCAGTTCGCGGCCGAGCCGCGCCACCCGCACGGCATCGTCGGCCGTGAAGCAGCCTGCCGTGTTGGGCAGGATCGTGTAGCGCGAGGCGTCGAGATGATCGAGGATGTTTTCGCCCGTGGCATTGACGAGCCGCTCGCGGCGCACCGCGACGGTCACGCAATCGGTGCCGGAGGCGTCGAGGCAGCGGGCCATCTCGGCATAGCTGGCATACTTTCCGGTGCCGACGACGAGCCTGCTCGAGAGCGTCATGCCGCCGACCACGAGCGTGTCGGGGGCAAGGCCGTCGACGATGGGTGCAGAATGTGGGTTCATCGTGTGTCTTCGGGTGTCAGCCACCGCCGACGAGCGTGACGATCTCGAGGCGGTCGCCAGCCTTGAGCATACAGTCGGCCAGGCGGGCACGCGGCACCACCTCCTCGTTCACCTCGACGGCCAGCGGCCGCCCGGCGAGCCCAAGCGCCGCCACCACGTCGAGCGCCGAAGAGCCCGGCGCCGCCGGGTACGGCTCGCCGTTGACCTGAATGTCGACCGTGCCCGAGGCTGCCATGACCTACTTCGCCTTCGCCCCGGCTGCCCCCGCCTTCGCGCCACCGCCGCGCGGCCGCGCCACGTCGAGCGGCACGAGTTCCGCCACGCCCGTCTGCTGGGCATTGAAGGGGATCGCGTAGGCCACGGTGGTGCCGGTCGAGGAATCGGTGACATAGAGAACCGCATTGGCAAACTGCATCCCGCCGCCCGCCGGCATGTCGGCGGCGCCCGAGACGAGGAGAAACTTCGGGTTCTTCACCTGCCCCGCCTTGAAGCCGAGGTCCTTGAGCACGTTGTGCTTGTAGCCACTGGCAAACCGTGGCGGCGTGGCGGTTGTGTTGAGGATGCCGCCGGAGAGATCGCCCGTCTCGAAGTCGAGCATGAACAGCGCCTCGACGACGCCGTTGATCGGCACGGTGCAGACGGCGAACGACTCATCGGCGAGCGACGTGAGGGCCTGTACCTTCGTGAGCGGAGGCCGAGGCGCGGCCATGAGCCCGGCGAAGACGCCCGCAGCGAAGAGCGCTGCCGCACCCGAAGCCCAACCACACACCTGCGCACCGCGTAAACACCGGCTCATGCCCGACTCCCTTCTGGTGGAACTGCTGGAAACCTGTCGCTATTCGACGTCGGCCTTCACCGAGAGCCGAAACCTGCCGAGGTTGTGCTGGCCATCGGCATACTGCTGGTCGATCGTGATCGTGACCGGCGCACCAGCCGGAATCTTGAAGTCGGGCGCGATGTCGAAGATGGCAAAATGATCCTTGCCAGTGCCGCCGGCGATGCCCCAGCCCGTGGCGGGATTCCCGTCGATCGCAGCCGCGGCCGCGAAGTTGGGCTGGGCATAGTCGGAAGTCGCTTGAGCGAATTTCACATTCGTCGAAGCCTCGGGCTTGCCGGGCACGCCGTGGAGCACGGCAAATGTGGAGAGCACGAAGTTGCCGTTGCCGGAGCGGCCCGGGCCCTGCGACGGCAGGCTCGGGTCGGCGAGCACGTCGAGCCTGATCGACCGCGGCTCCACGCCCGCCGGCAGGACCGCCTTCACGGTGTAGGTGTCCTTGGCGAGTTGGCCCGTCACCATGATGGTGCCATCGGGGCCGATCGTGCCGGTCGCCCCGGCCATGCTCTTGAAATCAGCCGGCACGAGCGGCCTCCAATCGCCGGCCGCAGTGGCAGGCGGTGTCGCGGGAGGCGTGGCTGCTGGCGGCGCGGCAGGCGTTGCAGGCGTCGTCGGTGTCGCAGCCGCAACCGCAACCACCTCTGCCGGCGGTGCCGGCGGCGGAGGCAGAAGCTTCGGCGCGGGCGTCGGGATGATCGCGGCACCGGCATGGGTGCCGACGACCAACGACTTGCCGTCCGGAGCGAAAGCCACCGACCAGATACTCGACTTCTGCGCGGCCGGTCCCTCCTGTTCCCCCTTGGCGCTCACGTCCCAAAACTTCACCGCACCATCCAGGCTACCGCTCGCGAGCCGACTGCCATCCGGCGAAAACACCGCCGAGGTGACCCAGTCTTTGTGTCCCTTGAGCGTCGCCGCCTCCTTCGCATCGCTCATCGTCCAGAGCTTGATCGTGCGGTCGGCACCGGCGCTGGCGAGCTTCGAGCCGTCGGGCGAATAGGTGACGGCCCAGATGGCGTCGCCGTGGCCTTCGAGCTTCCCTTTCTCGTTGCCGTTCGTGTCCCAAAGCTTGACGAGCTTGTCGCCACCCCCGGTCGCGAGCGTGCCGCCGTCCGGAGAGAATTCAACGGCGGTCGCGGCGCCGGCATGCGCGGCAATCGTCTTCGCTTCGCTGCCATCGGCGGTGTTCCAAATGATCACGCTGCCATCCTCGCCGGCCGTCGCGAGCCTGGATCCGTCGGGCGAGAAGTCGAGCGACCGCACCCAGCCCTTGTGCTTCTTGAGATCGCTCTTGAGCGTGCGCGTAGGATAGTCCCAGAGTTTCACGAGGCCGTCGTAGCCGGCGGTCGCTGCGAGCTTGCCGTCTTTCGAGATCCGCACCGCCCACACGGCCGTGGGGTGACCAGCCAGATCGCCGACACGCCCACCATCGGCCTTCCAGACGACCACGTCGCCCGGCCGGTAGAGCAGGCTCTCGCCACCGGCGGTCGCAAGTGTCGTGCCGTCGGGGGCATATTCGGCCGCGATCACCCAGCGCTTGAATTCCCCAAGCGTTGCCGCCGGATTTTCAGCCGGCTTCACGGCCGGCGTGGCTGCCGGTGCGGCGGGCTCCGCAGCCGGCGTTCGGGCGACCACAAAGATGATCGCAATCACGCTCAATAGCAGGCAAGCCAATCGCATCGTGGGTCTCTTTCTCTCGAGGGGCGAACGCAGGAGTCGTTCGCCTGCCGAGTGGTTGCCAGTATAGTTTCTTCCCATGCCCACGATCGACCGTCGGAAAATCGGATCACTGACGCCCGCGGCCCGTACCGACTGCCACGCCGTCCTCGTTGCCAGCGGCGACCTCCGCGAGGAGGCCAACCGCGTCTGCTGGCCGGCCCAGCAGGATCTCGAAGCGTCGCTTGGCAAGGCATTCGCTGCGGCCGGCTGGCGGCTTACCCGCGGCCATGCGGCGTCGAGGTCGCGGGGCCACGGCTTCATCGCCTCCGCCCGCGAGGGGCTCGACGTTTTCGCATCGATCGACCCACGGGCGCCGCTCGTCGTCGCCGAGGCCGTCTGGCAGTATTCCAACCATGTGCTGCCGGGCCTCACGACCCACGCCGGCCCGATCCTCACCGTCGCCAATTGGTCGGGGCGATGGCCGGGCCTCGTCGGCATGCTCAACCTCAATGGCTCGCTCACGAAATCGGGCGTTCGATATTCCACGCTCTGGGCCGACGACTTCGCGAGCCCGACCTTCCGCCGTCACCTCGAGTCGTGGCTCGGCACGGGTGTCGTGCATCACGACACGAGCCACGTGGTGCCGCTCGCCGACGTCTCCATTCCCAAGCCGCTCGCGCAGACCGCCGAGACCATCGCCGCCGATCTGCGGCGGAGCAAGGCGCTGATGGGCGTCTTCGACGAGGGATGCATGGGGATGGAAAACGCGATCATCCCGGATGTGCTGCTCCATGCGACCGGCGTCTTCAAGGAGCGGCTCAGCCAAAGCGCACTCTACCACGAGACGATGCGGGTCTCCGAGGGCGAAGCGCGCGAAGTCTTCCGCTGGCTCGAGAAGGCGGGCATGCAGTTTCATTTCGGGCGGCGCGAGGCTGCCGACCTGACGAAGGCCCAGGTGCTCCTGCAGTGCAAGATGTATGTGGCCGCCCTGCGGATCGCCGATCGCTACGGCTGCGATGCTGTAGGCATCCAATACCAGCAGGGCCTCAAGGACCTGCTCCCGGCGAGCGATTTGGTCGAGGGAATGCTCAACAATTCGAAGCGGCCGCCGGTGACCGCCGAGGGCACGTCGCGGGTGCTCTGGAAGGGCAGGCCGCTCGTCCACTTCAACGAGGTCGACGAGTGCGCCGGCCTCGACGGCCTGATCACGCAGCGTGTGCATGAGGCCTTGGGCGAGCCGGTGGAAAACACGCTCCATGACATTCGCTGGGGCGACTGGGATCGTTCACGATCGACTGACCAGTGGGTCTGGGTTTTCGAGATCTCGGGGGGCGCGCCGCCGGCGCACTTCATCGGCGGCTGGAAGGGGGCGGAAGGCTGGCGGCAGCCGCCGATGTATTTCCGGCTCGGCGGCAGCACGCTCGCCGGCGTGAGCAGGCCGGGTGAGATCGTCTGGAGCCGGATCTGGGTGGACAACGTTGCCGGGCAAGAGCGGCTCTGCATGGACATCGGCCGCGCGCAGGTCGTCAAGCTGCCTGAGGATGAGACGCGGCGGCGCCTGGAGGAAACCACGAAGCAGTGGCCGATCATGCATGCCGTTACCTACGGCATCTCCCGCGACCAGATGATGGCCCGCCACAAGGCCAACCACGTTCAGGTGGCGTATGCAAAAGACGCCGCCGGCGCCGACAAGGCCGCCCTCACGAAGGCCGCCGTCGCCAGGGCCCTCGGCATCGACGTGCATTTCTGCGGCACCCGTGGCCACGGCGTCTCGCCATCGCTCCGCTGGGACGCGTAGACCGCTTGCGGAGCAAGCGGAACCCCAACGTTCCGCGCCGGCTCGGGGGCGGCAGAAGTCTCGTCGCGGTGGCCCTCGAAGACTCGGTCCAAATGCTCCTCGAGCTTCCGCCGACCCCCTCGCCTACGTCTACCGTCGGTCGCTTCGAAAGTAGCCCGCTTGCTCTGCAAGCGGATCTGGTTCCGCTTTCGGAGCAAGCGGTCTACTTGAGCAAGCGGTTTACTACACTACGTTCCTTGTGTATCTCGTTCCCCGGAAAGGAACTCCATGAAACGGTCTGGCTATCTCGGCATCGACGCCGGCACGCAGGGTCTCTCGGTGATCTTCGCCGACGACGAGATGCGGATTCTCGCGACGGGCGAGGCGGCGTATGCAATGGTGCCGGGCCTCTCCCCGGAGTGCTATGAACAGCATCCGGGCGACTGGGAGCAGGCTCTCGGCATCGCCATGGCCGACCTGCGGGTGAAGCTCGCCGCGGCGCAGATCGATCCCGACGTGCGAGCCATCGGCATCTCCGGCCAGATGCATGGCGAGGTGCTCGCCGACGAGCTCGGCCGTTCGCTCGGGGCCGCGCGGCTCTGGTGCGACGCCCGCAACGAGGCCGAGGGACACGAGCTCACCGATCGGCTCGGCGTGAAGATGCCCAAGCGGATCACCGCAGCGCGGTGGCTCTGGACGATCCGCAACCAGCCCGAGAAGGCCGCGAAGGTGGCCCACATCACGACGCCCGCCGGCTGGCTCGCATTTCGGCTCACGGGGCGGTGGAACCTCGGCATCGGCGACGCGGCCGGGATGTTTCCGATCAATCAGGAGACGCTGAACTACGACGCAAAACTCCTTGCCGACTTCGACGCCCTCGTCGCGGGCGAGAAAAAGTCCTCCGTCCGACCGTTTGGCGATCTGCTGCCGAAGGTGTGCCGCGCCGGGGAGGATGGCGGCGTGCTCGATGCCCATGGCGCCGCCGTGCTCGGCCTGCCGGCCGGCATTCTCGTCGCGCCGGCCGAGGGGGATCAGCCTGCGGCGCTGGCCGGCTCGCTCATCGGCCGGGCCGGCATGGTGGCGATGAGCTTCGGCACGAGCGTGGTGGCCAATTCGGTGGGCGACCGGGCGTTTCGCGGCATCGCGAAGGCCATCGATCATTTCTGCGCGGCCGACGGCAAGCCGATCAACATGGTTTTCCTCCGCAACGGCACCACGCCGATGAACACGATCGTGGAGATGTTTGGCCAGGCGTCTGGCGGCGACCGCGGTGCGGGCTTCGCCGCGGTGATGCCGCAGTTGCTCGCGGCGCCCGACGACTGCGGCGGCCTGCTCGCGCTCCCCTTCATGGACGACGAGCCGGGCCTTGGCGTCTCCCGCGGCGGCACGTCCTGCGTGGTGGGGCTTAACGGCGTGAATGCCACGCCGGGCACCGTGGCCAAGGCGATGCTCCTGGCGACGATGTTCAACCTCCGCATGGGCAGCGCCCTGCTCGACGCGCAGGGTTACCCGCGGAGCGAGATCATCCTTTCCGGCGGCCTCACGAAGACACCCGGGCTCGGGCAGATCCTGGCCGACGTCTTCAACACGCCCGTCACGATTCTCGACGGCGCCGCGGAGGGCACGGCGTGGGGCGCGGCCTTGATGGCGAAGTATCGAAGCCTGTCGCTCGCGGGCAAAGCCTCCGACTGGCAGACCTTTTTGGCCAGCCACGCCTCGGGCAAGCCCACGCACTTCGCGCCGCGGCCGGCGTCGGTCGCAACCTACGGCCGCCTCTACGACCGCTACCGCAAACTCGTCGCCCTGCAGGACCAACTGCAAACGTAGTCCGCCGGATCCAAAGTAGTCCGCTTGCTCCGCAAGCGGAACACGCCGAGATCCGCTTCGGGACGAAGCGGTCTACTTTGGACGAAGCGGTCTACTTTGGACGTAGGCGAGGGGGTCAGCTGAAGCTCGAGGAGCATTTGGCCCGAGTCCGCGAGGGACACCGCGACTCGACTTCTGCCGCCCCCAAGCCGGTGCGTGCTGAAAGGCGTCTGCGTCTGCCCGTGACAGGCACGGAGGCCTGTCCTACGTGAACGGCTAGACCCGTTCCTTCAGCCGGCGGCTCGCGCGGGTGAGCGTGTCGCGCTCTTCGGGCGTGAGGCTGGACTCGCCCGAGCGGCTGATCTTTTCGAGGATTCTGTCCACCGATTCCTGCAATTCCGTGTCTAGCTTCGATGCCGGGCGTCGTTCCGGCTCCGAGCGGCCGGGCCGTGCCCCGAAGTCGTCTTCCGGACGCACCACGCGCATCCGCCGCCGCCACCGGGCGGTGAAATCGGTGAGGCCGCCGAGGTTCCAGCCGCGCCAGGCGTAGAGGAGCCCGAAGATCGCGCCGGCGAGATGGGCCACGTTTGCCACGTTGCCGCCGCCATGCGCCGCTCCCGAGACGTCCGACACGAAGTAGAGCACGCCGAGCGCCCAGGCCGGCACCGGAAGCACGCCCCAGAGGAGCACCGTCTGATGGGGGTAATACCAGATGAAGACAGCGAAGACGGCCATCACCGCGCCGCTGGCGCCCACGAGAAACATCCGTGGCGCGAAGTCAGCCTGGCCAAGCTGGATGCTCACGAGCCAGGCGATCCCCGCGAGCACGATCGCCGTCACGTAAAACCGGAAGAATTCCGCCCGCCCCATGATCTCTTCGACGGGGCGGCCGAAGAACCAGAGCGCGATCATGTTGAAGACGAGGTGCCAGGGATTCGTCGCGTCGTGCACGAAGCCGTAGGTGACGAGCTGCCAGGACTCGAGCAGGTGCTGCGGCAGGTCGCCCTTGAGCGCCAGGAACGAGCTGACCGGAAACTCCCCGGCGCCGAGCAGGTTGGCCACCCAGACGGCGATGTTCGCCACGATAATCGTGAGCACGCCCGTCCATTCGGCCATGAAGGACGAGGGCTCTGGCCGGTAGTAGCCGCGGTCTGCGAATCCCATCTGCTGCATGGTAGGCCGCTCGCGGCCCCCGGGGCAACCGCGAATGCGGGGCGGGCCGCTGCCGGAGCGGTTCGGCGTGTGCTAGATTCCGCACCGCTGGCCTGACCCACCCTGCGCATCGCACGGTTCACAGGCGATCACACACCAGTCAACGAGGAGACGAGGCATGGCCACGAACGGCACGCTCGGTCGCAAGCTGCGCATGGGAATCGTCGGAGGGGGGCAGGGTTCGTTCATCGGCCGCGTGCACGTCACGGCCGCCGTCCTCGACAACCGGGCGGAGCTCGTGGCCGGCGCGTTTTCGAGCGACTCCGAGCGTTCCAAGGCGAGCGCCGCCGACTACGCCGTCGATGCCGCGCGGGCCTACGGCTCCTACGAGGAGATGTTTGCCAAGGAGAAGGCGCTGCCTGCGGAGAAGCGGATCGACTTCGTTTCGGTGACGACGCCCAACCACATGCACTTCCCGGTGGCCAAGGCGGCCGTCGAGGCGGGCTTCCACGTCATCTGCGACAAGCCGCTCACGCTCACGCTCGCCGAGGCGGAAACGCTCGCCGACGTGGTCAAGAATTTGAACGTCGTCTTCGCCGTCTCGCACAACTACACCGGGTATCCGCTCGTGCGGCAGGCCCGCGAGATGATCCTCTCGGGCGAGCTCGGCGAGATCCAGGCGACCCGCGCCGAATACATCCAGGGCTGGCTGCGGACGCGGCTCGAGGCCGAAGGGCAGAAGCAGGCCGCCTGGCGAACCGACCCGAAGAAGAGCGGCGCCGCCGGCGCCTTCGGCGACATCGCCACGCATGCCTACAACCTCGGCCGCTACATGACCGGCCTGCTGCCCGACACGATCAGCGCGAACCTGAAAATTTTCGAGCCGTCCCGCGCGCTCGATGACTACGGTCATGCCGTCATCCGCTACGAAAATGGCGGCTTGGGCACCGTGACGGCCTCGCAGATCAGCCACGGCCGCGAAAACGACCTGCGGATCCAGATCGACGGCACCCGCGCGAGCCTGGAGTGGCACCAGGAAAACCCCAACCAGATGATCGTGCGCACAAACGGCGAGCCGCACCGGATCTACACCCGCGACCCCAACGCCCCCTTCATGAATGCGTCGGGCAAGGCCGCCTGCCGGCTGCCGTCGGGGCATCCCGAGGCCTTCTTCGAGGCCTTCGCCAACGTCTACCGCGCCGCCTACGACGCGATGGAGCAGGTCGCCGCGACGGGCAAGCACGAGCGGACGAACACGATCTACCCAAACATCCACGACGGCGTGGAGGGGATGTATTTCATCGAGCAATCGGTGGCGTCGAGCAAGGCCAACGGCGCCTGGCTGCCGCTCAAGCACCCGCTGGCACGACGGTAGGCGCAGCCGCGACAGCCGAGGCGAGGACGCGGTGAACTCGCGCAGGGAGGTTTTGGGATCGGCGGAAGCTCGACGAGCGTTAGGAACTTTCGACCTTCTGAGGCATGAAGCTCCGTAGGTCGTCAGCGGAGAAAGTTTCTCCGCGAGGAGACTTCTGCCGATTTCGAAACCGGCGACAACCGAAAGACCCCAGGCGGCTAAATCTGGAGGACACGCATGGCAAAGACCGACACGGCGTATTTCGTCTTCGACATCGAGAGCGTGGCCGATGGCGAGCTCGTGTCGCGGCTGAAGTATCCGGGCGAGAAGCTCGCGCCGGAGAAGGCGATCGCGAAGTATCGCGAGGAACTGCTCGCGGAGAACGGCAAGGATTTCATCCCCTACACGTTCCAGCTGCCGGTGTCGCTCGTGATCGCGAAGATCGCGCACGACTATCGGCTCATCGAGCTCGTCGCCCTCGACGAGGAGCAGTCGCGGCCGCACGAGATCGTGAGGCTCTTCTGGGACGGCTGGCAGAAATACAAGCGACCGAGGCTCATCAGCTTCAACGGCCGCGGCTTCGACCTGCCGCTGCTCGAGCTCTGCGCCTTCCGCTACGGGCTCTCGATTCCCGATTGGTATGCCGAGGATCGCAAGAGCTTCGACCAGCCCCGCAACCGCTACAACACCTGGTCGCACTTCGACCTGCACGAGTGGCTCACCAACAACGGCGCCTCGCGGTTCAACGGCGGCCTGTCGCTCGCGGCCAACCTGATCGGCAAGCCGGGCAAGATGGATGTCGCCGGACATATGGTGCAGGATCTCTGGGCGGCCGGGAAGGCGGCGGAGATTCACGATTACTGCCGCGGCGACGTGCTCGACACGTATTTCATCTTCCTGCGGTCGCGGGTCGTCGCCGGCGAGCTCTCGCTCAAGGAGGAGCACGCGATCATCGACGACGCGCGGCAATGGATCGAAGAGCGTGCGAAGACCTCCGCCGGGCTCGCCCGCTATCTCGCCGCCTGGGGCGATTGGAAGAGCCCGTACGCGTAAACCGCCGAAGTAGACCGCTTGCTCCGCAAGCGGGTCGGGATCCGCTTGCGGAGCAAGCGGTCTACTTTGCCTACTTGTCGGGGTCATCCCCCGGCTTTTCTTCTGCAGGCTTTTCTTCGGCTGGCTTCTCTTCTTCAGCACCGAGGCTGCCGAGCGCGTCGAGCGGGCTCGCCTCACTCGCCTGCTGCTCTCCGGCTTCCGCCGTGGGCTCCTCTGCCGCATCGGCCGACGGCGGGGCGAGCGCCGCGGCCATCGCCTTCGCCGCTGCCTTGCCGGCGGCGTCCAACTTGCCCTTCGGCGCCCGGGCCTCGACCGTATACATGCGGCCGCCGATCACGACCGCATAGTTCCAACGCTCGATCGTCTCAGCCATGCCGTCCGTCTTGATCGTGCCGGGGACGCCCCAGGCCACGCCGAGATGGTTGCCGATCTTCACGGCAGCCGGCTTCTGAAGCGGCGACGCATCACCCAGCGCCTGCTTCACGCCGGCGGCGATGCCGGCAACGAATTCCTTGTGGTTTTCCTCGGAGATTTCCTCGAGCCCCTCAGGGGCCGGGGCCGCCGTGACGAGCACCTTCGGATACGACTTCTTCGGCCCCGGCTGATACTTGACGAGACAGTCTTTCTGGCGGGGCAGCCGCGTCCACCCCGCGGGCGACGACACGGCGATGCGTCCCTCGTCCACCGTGAACGCCGTCGAGGGATCGATCGTGACCGCATCCGCGGCGGCCTTCGATTTCTTCTTCGGCGGCTTTGCGGAGCAGCCGCCCGCAAGCAGCATCGCGGTGCCGACGAGCAGGCATACGAAGACCCTGCCCACCACGAGCAGAAGACCCTGCGCGGTCATGCATGCCCCCTTCTCTGGCCGGGCGGCGCCCGGCGGCTATTCGCTGATCGCTTCCTTCACCAGCTGCACGAAGTGCTGCGACTTCGAGGTGTTCGTGAGATCGGAGGCCTTCTTTTCGGCCGCCTTCTTGTCGGCATATTCGAAGAGCACCAGCCGCTTCATCGACGGGTTGAAGACGCCCCAGTAGGCCTTCATCCGCGCTTCCTTCGCCACTTTCTTGCGGCTTGGCTTCTTGGCGGCAGCCTTCTTCGGCTCCTTCGCGGCCTTTTCCTTCTTTTCCTTGGCGGGCTTTTCCTTGGCTGCCTTCTTCGTGGTCTTCGCGCGGGCCTCCGCTGCGTCTGCCTGGGCCCTGAGTTCCTTGCGATTCACCGTTTTCCGCGCCATGTCGCCCTGCCATCCTTCCCAAGAATGTTGTCTGTGTGCGCCGCCGGCCGCACGGCCGGAAGCGAGCGGCAGTATAGCGGCGCCGCGCACGGCCCGCACGGGCGTTTATACTTTCGGCGTATGGCAACCACCGCCGCCGACATCCAGCCCGCCGGGCCCCTCGCCGCCTACCGCGGCCTCGAAGACGCGATCCTCGACGAGCGAATCGAGGCCGTCCGCCGCCGGATGGGGCCACGGCTCGTGATCCTCGGCCACCACTACCAACAGGATGGCGTGATCGCCCACGCCGATCTCCAAGGGGATAGCTACCAGCTCTCGAAGTCGGCCGCGGAGCGGGAGGGCTGCGAGGCGATCGCCTTCTGCGGCGTCCACTTCATGGCCGAGACGGCCGACATCCTCGTCAACCGCCCGGAGAAGGTGGCGGCCCGCGGCGGCAGGCGGGTGGCCGTCGTGCTCCCCGACATGGCTGCCGGCTGCTCGATGGCCGACATGGCGGGCATCGAGCAGGTGGAAGACGCCTGGGCCGATCTCGGCGCCGTGATCGACACCGCCGACATCACGCCCGTCACCTACATCAATTCGGCTGCGAGCCTGAAGGCCTTCTGCGGCCGCCACGGCGGCATCGTCTGCACGTCGAGCAATGCCCGCGCCGTCCTCGACTGGGCCTTTGCGCGCACGAAGCGGGTGCTCTTCTTCCCCGACCAGCACCTCGGCCGCAACACGGCGCGGAAAATGGGGATCCCGCTCGACGAGATGTGCGTCTGGAATCCGCACGATCCCACGCTCGGCGGCAACTCGCGCGAGCAGCTCCAGAAGAGCCGCGTGATCCTCTGGCAGGGCCACTGCAGCGTGCATGCGATGTTCAAGCCGGAGCACGTCGATGCGATGCGGGCGAATATCCCGGGCGTGAAGATCCTCGTGCATCCCGAGTGCTCGATGGAGGTGGTCGACAAGGCCGACCTCGCCGGCTCGACGAGCTACATCCTCAAGCAGGTCGAGGCGGCCCCGCCCGGCACGAAGTGGGCGATCGGCACGGAGCTCCACCTCGTCAAGCGGCTCGAGCAGCGGCACCCCGAGCAGACGATCCGGTTTCTCTCGCCGGTCGTCTGCATGTGCGCCACGATGTATCGCATCGACCTCGCCCATCTCTGCTGGAGCCTCGAGCACCTCGAGGCGGGCAAGCCCGTGAACGTGATCCGCGTCGACGACGAAACCGCGAAGTGGTCCGTGACGGCCCTCGAGCGCATGCTCGCCGTCCGGTAGGGTAGGCTTCAGCCTGCCATCGCTCCCTTCCGCGCCCAATGCGCCGTCGGAACGGCAGAAGTCGCCTCGCGGTGTCCCTCGCGGACTCGGGCCAAATGCTCGTCGAGCTTCCGCCGATTCCGCTCGCCTACGTCCAAAAGGAGACCGCTTGCTCCGCAAGCGGATCCCTCGAAGATCCGCTTGTGGAGCAAGCGGTCTCCTTTCGACAGGCTCGGAGGCCTGTCCTACCGGCTCAGCCCGGCGGGCATGGCGGCGGTGCGCTGGTCGGGCTGCGATTGCATGCGGAGCGCGTCGATCGTCGTGACGAGCTCGCGAAACTTCACTTCGTCCACGTTGCCCGAGAGCACGGCGTGCACCGCGCCGGCGGTGTTGACGATCAGAATGTTCGGCTTGCCTGGATGCACGCCGTAGGCGTGCTCGAGACGGCCCTCGAAGTCGAGCCACACCGGCACATAGGGAGAGTCTTTGCGCACCTGCGCTCGGGCGACCGGGTGCATCGCCCGGGGCAGTTCGGGCAGGCTCGCCACGGCGATCACGCGGACGTCCGGCACCCGCGCGCCGACGGGCCATCCGGCCAGGCCGATCACGGGCTGGCGGCTCCATTCCGTCGCCGAGACCTGCGTGGCGGTCGGATGGAAGTGCACGTGCAGCCGGCGGCCGAGTTCCTGCGCCGCCTCGGCCCCCTTGCGTTCGGCGTAGACGAGCACGACCACGTCGCCGCGCATCGTGCCGGTCTCGTGCCGGTGCTTGAATTGATCCTCCATCGCGATGTTCACCATCCGCTCCGCCGGTTGGGCGAATGCGGTCGCGGCCAGCGCGAGGAGCGTCACGAGGGCAAGGGGAAGCCGGTCACTGCGCATGAGGGCACCTGCGGTTTTGGGGGAGCGGGGGAAATACCGCGCTGACCCCATGCGGCACAAGGCTGGTTTAGGCGCAGTAGACCGCTTGCAAAGTAGACCGCTTGCTCCGCAAGCGGATCTTCGAGGGATCCGCTTGCGGAGCAAGCGGTCTACTTTTTTGGACGTAGGCGAGCGGGTCGGCGGAAGCTCGACGAGCATTTGGACCGAGTCCGCGAGGGACAACGCGAGGAGACTTCTGCCGCCCGCGAGCCTGCGGGGCGTAGAGAAGGCATGATGCGGGATCCGCTTGCGGAGAAAGCGGCCTACATTTAACCGGCTGAAGCCTACCCTACCGGCGGGGGCGGAGGATCGAGAGGATGGCCGGGAGAAAGATAAGCGAGGTGATCGTGCAGGTGGTCACACCGAGCGTGAGCACGCGGCCGAGGCTTTCGAGGCCGCGATGGCTCGCCACCATCAGCGCGCCGAAGCCGAGGATCGTCGTCAGGGCATCGACGAGCACGGAGTTGGCGGTCGAGGCGCTTATTCGATACGGCCCCGGCCGCTCAAGGTAGTCGTGCACGATATGCACGCCGTAATCGACGGCGATGCCGAGGATCAGCGGGATGCCGATCAGGTTCGCAGGATTGAGGTCGATCCCCACGAGCCCCATCAGGCCGAGCGTCTGCGCCATGCCAACCGCCAGCGGCAGTGCGGCGAGGAGCGAGTTTGTCAGGCTGCGGAAGTCGAGCCAGAGCACGGCGAGGATGACGATCAAGGAATAGATCGCCGCCTGCTCATAGCTCCGCTTCATCTCGAGCGAGGCCTCGTAGGCCTGCAGTGGATTGCCGGTCGCCCGCTCATCGACGCTCCGCACGTCCTTCACAAACCGCTCGAGCGACTCGAAATTCCAGATGTCGCCGCGGCCGTAGATCTTGAGCAGGTGCTTGCCGCTCTGCCCCACGAAGCGGTCCACGAGGCTCGGCGGCAGGTCGGAGAGCGTGGGCGGCTCGGGGTCGGCCACGCCGGCAAGCGCGTGGAGCCGGCTGAGCAGATCGCCCGCCGACCGCTGCTGAAACATCGCGATCGCCTGGAAGCACTCCTCGGGCCCCATGCGGCGGAGCGACTCGCGGGTCCGCTCGAGGTGCCAGGCGGTCCGCAGGGCGCCAGGCCGTTTCGAGGCCTCGGCCTGCGCCCAGGCGAGCGTCTCGCCGAGCGCGTCGAGCCGGTCGAGCGGGATCTCCGGCGGCCGTTCGGGGAGCGACGCGAGCCGGCCGCGGATCCGCTCGATGATCGGCCGCTTGAGCTGCTCGTCCACGGGCAGGAGCGACGCGATCTCGTCCACCCGCTCCACGCTCGCGAGCTTCGTGAGCGCCTCCTTGCGTTCGAGCAATTGCTCGCGGGAGTCTGCCATCGAAAGGGCATACCAGACGCTCTGGTCGCTTTCGGCGAGCAGCTTCTTCTCGATCTCCACGCTCTCGAGGCCGTCGGGCTGCATGTTGAGCAGGTTGTGGTCGTAGTTGAGGTCGTGCAGGCCGGAGGCGATCGCCATCGTGGCGGCCATCGCCGCCAGGGCCACGAACCGCGGATGCCGCATGATCGGCGCGAGCCACGTGTGCACCGGCACGGGCTCGGGAATCCGCTGGCCGAGCGGCCCGCGATCGACGATCGCCACGACCGCCGGCAGCACGAAGAGCTCCGCCAGGCAGCAGAGCAGGATGCCGCCGCCGGCGATGAGGCCGAGTTCCGCCACGCCCACGAAGCTCGTCAGCGCCGCCGAGAAGAACGCCACGGCCGTGGTGATCGCGCCGGTGAGGATGCCGGGGCCGACCGACGCGCTCGTCTCGAGGAGCGCGTCTTCGCAGTCGAGTCCGCGGCGGCGCATCTCGAGATAGCGGCCGATGTAGTACGTGCCGTAGTCGATCCCCACGCCGATCATCGTGACGGTGAACGTCACGGAGAGGATGTTCAGGTGGCCGACGCTCGCCGTCGCCCAGCCGAAGGCCCAGGCCATGCCGATCACGAGCACGCCGTTGGCCATCAGCGCGTGCCGCACGCCGCCGAAGCCGGCGATGATCACGATCGCCACGGCGGTCAGCGAGAGGCCGCTGGCCCACACCATCGATTGCTGGCTGGCCCGCATCTCGTCGTCTTCCATGACGGGCAGGCCGGTGAGGCCGATCGTCACGTCGGGATGGCGGGCGGCGACGAGCTTCATGAGCCGCCGCAATTCGTCGGTGGCGGCCGAAGCGCCGGCAAATCCCCCCTGCGCCTTCGCGAGCCGCAGGAGCACGAAGCCGAGCTTTCCGTCCTTGGCGAGCAGGTGCTCGCTCGAAAGATCGCGAAGCGTGGAGAGCGACTCGGGCATGCCCGGCCAGGGGGAGACATAGTCTCCCGATGACGCCTTGCCCGGCGTGGCCATCGGCTCGAGTCCGGCCACCAGGCTCTCGGCATACCGCTCGAGCGCGGCGGCGGGGGGCTCGTCGTTCGGACCCGCGCCCGGCTGCACGCCGGCCACCATCTGGCCGGCGAGGCCGCCCACCATCGTGCCCACCTTCAGCTGCGCCCAGCCGCCGTCGAGGATCGGCTGCGTGCGTTCGATGAAGCGGTCGATCTCCGCGAGGTCGGCGGGAGAGAGGTAGTGGAGTCCCTTGGCGCGGATCTTCGAGAGATCGACCTCGTGGAGCACGGAGCGGAAGAGCGTGTCATCGCGGCCGATCTCCTCCGACACCTCCCCGAGCACCGCCACGACGCTCGCCCGCGACGGCCCCTCCACCACGACGACGGCATCGTCGTCTTCGCCGAATTCCTTCATGTAGTCGATCCAGAGCTTGTTGTAGTCGCTCTTCGGATCGAGCAGGTCGTTGCGGCTCACCTTGTAGCCGAGCTTCTGCGACGTCCACCAGCCGGACGCCACGGCCGACGCGATCGCCAGCGTCAGGATCGTGACGCTGTGCGCGATGCAGAGCCGCGTCCAGCCGACGAGCGCTCGGGCCAGGAAGCTTGGCCGTGCGTGGGCGGAATCGGCAGCGGCCTGTTCGGGCGCGCAATCGGCGCCGGCGACGTCGTCGCCCGGGTCGTCTTCTGCGCTCGTGGATGCCATGCCGCCGTTACCTGCTGCTACCGAGAGGGGGGCGAGATCGTAGGGAACCTGCGTAGCGGGGCCAACACCCGCTTTTCGCAGCGCCGGCAAGCGGCGCAAGCTGGGAAACCCATCTGTTTTTCCAAGGCGGAATGACTGGGCCGAAGGGTCGCCGCAGGCCGAAAAACCTTCCTGACCGGTCGCGGGCACGCCGCGCTTGGATCGACCGTTTTCGATTTCGGGGGGGTTCTTCATGCGTCTGCACCAATTGCCGGCTCGTGCCGTCGTCTCGTTTGGGTTCCTGATCGCGCTGGCATTGGCCGCGCCGGCCGCGCGTCTGCGGGCCGCCGAATCACCGCAGCGGCCGGGACTGCTGCCCGCGTTCTCCGATGGCGGTTCGTCGAGCCGCGAGGCCCGTCGGCAGGCGATCGAAGCGCTGCCGCTCGATCAGATGACAGAGCCGCAGCGCGAGGCCGTCGAGAAGGCGCTCCGCTCCACGACGCTCTACCGCAAGCTGCCAGTGCAGACGTTGACGTGCGACACCGATCTTTTCGAATTCGCGCTGGCCAATCCGGAATCGATCGTTGACATCTGGCGGGTGCTCGGCATCAGTCGGCTCGTGCTCGATCCCGCGGGGCCGTCGCAGTGGCGGCTCGCCGACGGCTATGGCACGGTGGGCATGCTGCGGCTGCTGCACCACGCTCGGAGAGGCCACAAAGGCACGCTCGTCTTCCACGGCCGCGGCGCCTATTCCGGCCCGCTCGCCCCCAAGCCACTCTCGGGCACCTGCCTGCTCGTCGTGCAACACGAGCCCGCCGCCGACGACGACGGCCGGCAGCGGCAGCGGATTCGGATCGACGCCTTCCTCGATGTCGATGGAGTCGGCCTCGAGATCGTCACGCGATCATTGCAGCCGCTGATCGTGCGGTCTGCCGCGGCGAATCTCCACGAGATCTGCCTCTTCATGTCGACGCTCTCGGAAGCGGCAGTGAAGAATCCCGAAGGCATCGTGCACCTCGCCTCGCGGCTCACGCGAACCGATCCGGAAGACCGGCAGTCGCTCGCGGCCATCGCACGTGCGGCTGGCAAAAACAGCCCGCTGGCGGCGGCGACGCCCGCCGACGCGGAGCGGCTCCAAACGGAGCTTGCCGCCCGCTGGCTCTCGACCGACGAACTCGATCAAGTCCACCGCCGGCGGTAGGGTAGGCTTCAGCCTGCCGGAGTAGACCGCTTGCTCCGCAAGCGGTTTCAGATCCGCTTGCGAAGCAAGCGGTCTACTCCGAAGCAAGCGGTCTACCAATCCTTCACCGCGTGGTATCGCCGCTCGTCGGCGGCGCGACGGCGAGCCTCGGCCGCGCCTCGGAAGCCACCAGGTAGGGCCGCTTGTATTCCGGCATGTAGCCCTGCGCGCCGCGGACCGACACCTGCTGCCCCACGAGCGGCGCCAGGTTCACGCCCGACTGCGGGGCGACGAAGGCGAGCACGGCGTTGTTGTCATCGACGATCGCCCAGCGCGGCGCGTCGGGCCGGCGCGAGACGACGGTCGCGAGCCGGCCGGTGGTCTCCATCATGCTCGGCGGCGTCCAGGTCGGCTGGCCCGCTGCCGGCGCGCCGCCGGCCATCACGCCGGGACGGATCGGCCGCGTGCCCACGCCGGAGAGGCTCGACCACATGCTGCCGAGCCGCAGCGGCGAGGGATCCGCTGGAGTCGCCGCAACGATCGCCCGCTGCTTGTTTTGGATCGCCTCGAACCGCATCAGCCGGGCGTCGATCGCCTCGGCCCGCAGCCGTTCCGATTGCGACGTCGTCTGTTGGGCGGCCACCCGCAGCCGCTCCCGCAATTGCACGAGATTCCACTCCTCGCTCGGGCCGGTCACAGCCAGCGAGAGGGCGAGATCGATGTCGGCCAGTTCGTCGCTCACTCCCACGGCGCCGCCGCTGGTGGTGGCCACGGGTCCCGGCCGCGGCGCGGCATCGAAGACGCTCGTGCCCATCGGCAGCCAGCCTGAGAAGAGCCGCTTCGAGAGCGGCACCGGCTCGAGTGCTGGTGGATCGATGGCGGCGGGCGGTGGCGGTGCGACCGATTCGCGGGCCTCGTTCACGGCCAACGCGATCGCCTCGCCTGCTTCCTTGATGGCGAGCGCCGCTTCGGCCGCGCTCGCGCCGGTGGCCGCCTCAGCATCGAGTGTCGGTTGTGGCGCCAGCGCCGCAAGCGCCGGTGGCAGTTCGAGGTCGGCGAGCAGCGCCCAGCGAAATTCTCCGGCCGGCGGCTCGATCCGCGCCCAGAGACCGGCATGGCGGCCTTCCGTGATCCGCACCTGCTCGATCACGCGCACCCGCTCTCCCGCCTCGAGGCTCACCTGCGCCACATGCCGGAGGTCGTTGAGCTGCGAGCCGATCCGCGCGACGGCGCCATCGGCGACGATCACGCCGGTGTAGCCACCGATGCGTGGAGCGGACGCCGCGCCGTCGGGCGTCTCACCCAACCGCGCCTCGTCATCCACGTCGGCGGCGCGGATCCAGCTGAAGCTGCCCGCGACGGGCCGCACCGCGCAGTAGCCGCCGCCCACAGGATCGATCGACCACACCTCGACCGTCGCTCCATGCGCGAGCCGCTCGGTGGGATAGAAGTCGTTGCTCGGTCCGGCGCGGAGATAGGTGTGCGCCGCCGCCACGCGCACCGTCGCCGGGAAGGGCGACGCAGCCGTGGCATCGTCGGCGCGCGATGGTGTCGCCACGACGATCAACAGGCACACGGCAAGCGGGAGGCGCATCAGGCTCATGCGCGGGAACGATAGAAAACCGCTCGCGATGGCGGAAGGCCTAAAAAACAAGCGCGTAGACGAGGCTTGGGCGTCCTCGTCTATGCGCTCTGGAAGCCGTGCCGAAGGCCAGGCCGCCACACCTCTTGTAGACCGTCGGCCCCGGATGCTCAAGCCGCGAATTTTGGTTTCGAGGGCGTCCGGAAAATGGGCGCTTCCCGCCCTTACCAGCCCCCCACCAATGGGCTATCCGCCGTAGGGCGGGGCGGCTGGGGAAACCTGCGCCCGGGGGCTCGCCGCGCCGGCTCGTGGCAGCATGCCATGCCAGCGGCACCGGCGCCAGCAGATGTCACCACCGGTCTGCTGGCCGCTCGAGCACCTCGCGGAGCAGGATCGCCTGGCGGATCGAGGCGGGATTGCGCAGGGCCTGCGCGAGCTCGGCGGCGATCTTCGCGCGCTTGTTCGTCGCAGCAGGTGGCGTCGCCGGCGCCGATGCATCGGGCCGCCGCGCCGGGGCGGGCTTCGCAAGCGGCGTGCGATCGTGCTTGAGATCGTGCGCGAAGGCTTCGCGCACATGGCTCGCCACATCCGTCGCGATCGTGGGCTTGGAGGGCGCGGGGGCCGGTTTCGCGATGGTTGCTTTCGGTGTCGGCTTCGGCGTTGGCGTCGGCTTCGGCGTCGGCTTCGGGGCCGGCTCACGATTCACCCGGCGCAGAAATTCCTCGATCTGTTGCTCGAGCTGCTCGCGGCCGTCGGCGGGCATTTGCGGCGCAACAGGCCGCACCGGCTCTGGCCGGCGCACGACCGGCGGCTCCGCGGGGCGGCCATTCCCCGCCGCGCGCCGAAACACCGCGAAGACCTGCGAGAGAATCCAGAAGCCGACGAACAAGACCGGCAGGAGATTCTCCAGCCAATCGAGCCCGGCGGCGAAGAGGATGCAGGGGGTGGGCATTGGCAAGCGGGTGGCAGGCTGAAGCCTGCCCGGTGGTTACGGTGCGGTGGCGATCGTGCGGCGCATGTCGGTGTCGGCCTGCAGGTTTCGCAGTTTGTAGAAATCGACGATTCCCAAGCTGCCGCTGGCGAGCGAATCGGCGATCGCCTTCGGCACTTCGGCCTCCGACTCGACGAGCGCGGCCCGGCTCTCCTCGATGCCCGCGAGCATCTCCTGCTCCTTCGCCACGGCCATCGCACGGCGGCCTTCGGCATTGGCCCGGGCCACACGGGTGTCGGCCTCGGCCTGATCGGCCTGCAGCCGGGCGCCGATGTTGGCCCCCACGTCGATGTCGGCGATGTCGATCGAGACGATCTCGAACGCCGTGTTGGCGTCGAGCCGGCGGGCGAGCACGGTCTTCGAGATCACGTCGGGATTTTCGAGCACGTCGGTATGCCGCTCGGCCGAACCGATCGCCGACACGATCCCCTCGCCCACGCGGGCGATGATCGTCTCCTCCGTGGCGCCGCCGATGAGCTGGTTGAGATTCGTGCGTACGGTCACCCGCGCCCGCACCTTCAGCTGGATGCCGTTCTTGGCGACGGCGTCGAGCGATTCGCGGCCGCTGTTCTTGCCCGGGCAGTCGATCACCTTCGGATACACGCTCGTCTGCACCGCCTCGCGGACGTTGCGGCCGGCGAGGTCGATCGCGGTGGCGAGCTTCCAGTCGAGCTCCTTGATCTTCGCCTTGTTGGCGGCAATCAGCGCCTGCACCACCAACGGCACGCGGCCGCCGGCCAGATAATGCGCCTCGAGGGCCTGCCGCGTGATGCCCGACGAATCGCCGAGGCCGGCCTGCACCGCCATGATCTTGCTGCGCACGATGACGGTGGGGTTCACCTTCTTGAAGCTCATCGCCACGAGATCGAAGAGCCCGATCCCGGCGCTCGACGCATACGACTGCAGCCAGAGCCGCAGGTAGCGGGCAAGCAGCCCGAAGACGAGCAAGAGGGCAAAGATACCCAAGCCAAGAAGAATCAGCGTCGGCATTTCATAACTCCTGGGTCGGCATCAGCCGCCGGATATGGTTTTGCTACGGAAGCCCGACGCGCGAGCGAGGTGTGTTGGCGTCTTTTTGCGGGGCAGGTGAGGTCGGCGCCGATTGGGGTGGATCGCGGATGGACCTTGCTTGCGCTGCGGGCTTTCGTGAGAGGGGTTTCGTGAGTGGGTTTTCGATTCCCGATACAGATGCAAGCCTTGGTCCGGGTCGGGCGTCAGTCAAGTTTCCGGCGGGTCGAGCCCTTCGAATTCGAAGGTTTCGAGCGTCGGGGAGAGCCGCGTGCCTTCGCCGGGCGTCTCGGGTGCCGGCGGTAACGATTGCAGGGGCTTCTCCGTCGCGGCCGCCTGCCGCGCCGCCGCCGACATCACGACGAGCGCCCGCCCCTGCACGCCCACGGCATCCACCGCGGTGCCCGCCTCGATCGGCCCGCTCTCGCTGATCGCATCCACCTGCATGCCGCCGATCTCCACGATGCCCCAGGGGAGCATCTCGGTGGCGGCGCGGCCCGTCCGGCCGACGAGCTCCTTGAGCCGCAGTTTCGTCGGCGCGTCGGGCAACATCTCGAGTGGATCGGGCGGGGGGGGCAGCACCCGCCGGCCCAGCGGCGTCTCCGGGAACCAACGGAAGGCGAGCGCGAGCACGCCCGGCACGACGACGGCGGCGACGGCCAGCACGATCATGCCGGCCAGGGCGCCCTGCTCCAGAAACGCGGTCGCCACCGCGGCCACGATCGCCGTCACGCTCAGAAACCCGAGGATGCCCCCCGACGGCAGAAACACCTCGAGCACCATCACGCACAGGCCGAGCAGGAAGAGCACGACCACCCAGACCAGCGCACTCATCGGCCGCCCCGCTGTTGATGCGCGCCGTCATGCAGCGGCCTCACGAAGACCTTGCCGCCGCGCACCTCGACCACCCGCACCGCTTCCCCCGGCTCGACGAGCTGGCCGAGCGTGGCCACGTCGTACACGCGTCCGCCGATCCGCGCCTTGCCCGCGAGGGCGAGCCGTGTGGTCGTCGTTCCTTCGACGCCGAGCAGTGCTTCGAGGTGTTCGCCATCGAGGTCGTCGGCAGCCGGCGGCTCCAGGAGCACGTTGCGCAGCACGGGCGCACGCGGCAGCCAGCGCCGCACGAGCACGCCCACGAGCGCCACGCCGATCGCCGCCGCGAGGATGCCGAGCAGCGACCACTGCAGCTGGCGGATCTGGTAATCGTTGGCCGGCAGCACGAACGACTGGCTCGCAAGCACGAGCGACGCGATCACGAGCAGCCCGCCGCCGAGGCCGAGCACGCCGATGCCGGGCAGCACGAAGATCTCGGCCGCGAGGCAGAAGAGCCCCGCGAGGAAGAGCATCACCTCGAGCCAGCCGCTCGTGCCGTGGAGATACTGGCTCCAGAAGTAGACGATGAAGGCCACCATCGAGACGAAGCCGCCGAGGCCGAAGCCCGGCGTGTGGAGCTCGATGTAGAGCCCCGCGCCGCCGATCAAGAGCAAGAGCCAGGCGACGCCGGGGCTCGCCAGCGCGTCGAGCAGCCGGTCGGCCCAGCCCGGTTCGATCACGGCCATCGCGCCGGAGAGCCCGTAGGTCTTCGAGAGCCCGTCGGCATTCTCCACCAGATGCGTCGCGAGCCCGAGCGATTCGGCCGAGCGGCCGGTGAGCTGGATCGGCCCGATGCCCACCTGCGCTCCCGGCAGCCAGCCGTCGCGGTCGTCCCGCGGCAGGAGTTCCTCGTCGCTGAAATAGTCCACGCGTCCGGTCGCCCCCTGCACCGCCCGCCGCACGATCATGCCCGGCTTCACGAGCGCGATCGGCAGCGACCACGACCTGCCCCGCTTCTTCGCCACGCCCTCCCGCCAGGCCACGGCGAGCGCGTCGGCCTGCCGATCGTCGAGCGCGGCCGCTCCCTCGCCGCCGAGGATCGCGTTCGGCGTCATCACGACTTCGTCGCAGGCGAGCGCCACGAGCGCCGCGTCGGCCCGCGCCTCCTTCGGCACCCAGGCCACCGTCCGCACGCGGGCCGGATCGAGGCTGGCGAGCCAGGAGGCGAGCACGATGGATTGCTCAGGCTCGCCGCCGGGGCTGTCGATCCTGAGGCAGAGAAAGTTGGTGCCGCCGGCGAGTGCCTCGTCGATGCGGCTGCGGGCGCGGGCCACGGCGTCGGCCGTGATCGGCCCGGCGAGCACCACCTGCGTCGCCTTCCAGCCGCCCTCGAGCGATGGATCGAGCGTGAGCGACGCTTCCGCCACGTTGAGCCCGCGGGCGAGTTCGCCGGGCGTGCGGGCGAGCAACCGCACGAGCCCCAGCTCACGGCCGCGGCGGCCGGTGAGTTCGAGCGGCAGCGGCCCGAGGTCTTCCACATCGAGCACGGCCACCCGCTCCTCGAGAGTGGCGAGATCCTTGCGCTCGACGAACTGCTCGCCGTCGTCGGTCGCGACGCGGGCCACCTTCGCGGCCGGGTCGAGGAGCGCGAGGGCCACCGCGGGGGGCACGGTCTTCCGCCGCGCCGCCACCTGCATGTAGGCGGCCCGCATCGCATCGTCGATCTTCGGCTCGTCGGCGTTGGCTGGGCCGAGCACGGCATCGGGAGGCATGACGATCTCCTCGCAGGCAAGCGCCACGAGCACCGCATGCCCCGTCGCCCCCTGCGGCAGGAAGGCCACCGTCTTCACGCCATCGAGTCGGCCGTCGGAAAGAAACCGTGCGAGTTCGACCGCGCGGCCGAAGTCGCTCGCGACCGCGCCCTCGTCGTCGGATGGATCGAATTGCAGGATGAGCACACCCCGCTCGCCCCCCTTCCCCTTCAGCCGATCGAGCTGGCGGAGGATCGCGGTCTTCACCTGCGTGTCGCGGGTGCCGGTGATCGGCAGCCGCACGGCGATCGCGACGGCCGGCGCGGGCTCCCTCGCGGGCTCGTCGGCCGCGGCCAGTGCCGGCGAACCGGCCACACCCGCCATCACGGCGAGAAACGGGAGCAGCCACCGTGAAAGCCAGGCGCGACGCATGGGGGCATTATACCCCCGCACAATCCCGCCGGCTGGCTTGCTAGACCGCGCCAAGTAGACCGCTTGCTCCGCAAGCGGATCCGCATGAGATCCGCTTCGGGACGAAGCGGTCTACGTAGCCGCCCCCCTGCTATACTCCGTCGCATCATGAGCACCACGACATCCGTTTCTCACACGCCCGTCATCGCGGAACTCATCGGCCTGATCGGAGAGAAGGCCCTCAAGCGCGGCACGTTCACGCTCGCGTCGGGCCGCACCGCGAGCTTCTATCTCGATGCCAAGCAGGTGGTGCTCGACGCCCGCGGGTCGATGCTCGTCGGCCGGGCGATCCTCGAAAAGCTTCGGGGCCACGGCCGGCTGCCCGATGCGGTCGGCGGCATGTCGATCGGCGCCGACCCGATCACCAGCGCCGTCGTCACGATGGCGGGCGTGGAGGGGCTCGCGATCAAGGGCTTCATGGTCCGCAAGGAGCCGAAGGATCACGGCACGAAGAAATTCATCGAGGGCCCCGTCGCGCCGGGCCAGCGGGTGGTGATCGTGGAAGACGTGACCACGACGGGTGGTTCGTCGCTCGTGGCGATCGATCGGGCGCAGGAATTCGGGCTGGTGGTCGAAAGGGTGATCACGGTGATCGACCGGCTGGCCGGTGCGCAGGCGGCCTTCGCGGCCCGCGGCATCCCGCTTGAATCGCTCGTGACGATCCGCGATCTCGGCATCGACCCCGACGCGGCGTAATAAACCGCTTGCTCCAAAGTAGACCGCTTGCTCCGCAAGCGGATCCCCTGAAGACCCGCTTGCGGAGCAAGCGGTCTACTTTGTAAGCCGTCTCCTTGCTTCGGCGCGCACGTCAGGCGTAGGATTTTCTTCATGCCGACGCGTCTGCATCTCCTGCTGCTGCTCGCCCTCGCGCAGTCCGCTGCCGCGGCGCCGCTCGCCGACACCGCGCCGGAATCGATCGCTTACTTGATCGAGCAGCTCGGTGATGACGACTACAACCGCCGCGAGGCCGCAGCATCCGCGCTCAAGGCGATCGGGCCGGCGGCGGTCGATGCCCTCCTTTCCGCGGCCGAGATGAGCACCGATCTCGAGGTCTCGCTGCGGGCGCGGTGGATCGCCGACGCGATCCCGCTCGAGATGCCCCACGATCCGCCCGAGGTGACGAAGCTGCTCGAGCGGTTCAAGAGCCGCGATGCCGGCGCCCGCGTGCAGGCGATGCGGAGGCTCCTGCGGGTGGACGACGATGCCGGCATCGAGCCTTTGGCGCGGATCGTGCGGCTCGATCGCTCGGCGAGCGGCTCGCGGCTCGCGGCGGCGCTCCTCGTGCGCGAGTGGCGGCCCGACGATCCCTACTGGCCGCTCCTGCGGAAGAAGATGTCCGCGGGGATCGGCACGAGCGAACGCCCGGCCGCGCGGTTCCTGCGGGCGCTTGTCGCGTTTTCGGAGGCAGCCCCGGGCGACGAGGCCACGATCGACAAGAGCCTCGACGCCGTCGAGGCCGCCCTCGCCGATCTCGGCAAAGCGAGCGACGACTCGGCGTCTGCCGAGCAGAGCGATCTCGAGGCAGCGGTCTTGCTCGAGACCCAAACCATTTTCGATCGCTGCCTGGCGCACATGCTGGTCGCCGCCGGCCGCCGCGATGCGGCCATCGCCGCCGCACACAAAATCCTCGCTGCGCAGCTCGCCGAGAGCGAACGAGATCTCGACACGATCGCGACCAACGCGGTGACGACGCTCGTGTGGGCCACCGAAATCGGCCTGCCCGAGGCGGTCGATGCGCTCGCCGACCGGCCCGAGCTCATCCGAGATCATTCCGTCCTCGGCTTCGCGGCAGCCGCTGCGGAGCGGGCGAGGGGCGACCATGCGAAGGCCGAGGCGCTGGCGGCCGACGCCTTCGAGAAGACCGACGGCGACTTTCCCGGCCGGCTCCAGGCGGCGTTGATGCTCTCGAAGTGGGGCTGCGTGGAATGGGCCACCCGCTGCTACAAGGCCATCGTCGAAGACCCGCAGACGCCCGTCGAGCAGCTTTCGCTCGCGGCGATCATGTATGCGGAGTTTCTCCATGATCTCGAGCAGGACGACGAGGCGGCCGGCACGCTCGGCCGGCTGCTGGCCTCGCTCGAACAGAATGCCGGCGCAAATCCGGGGCAGATCGCCCAGCAGCTCGGCCGCGACCCGCGGTCCACGAAGTCGCGAATGCATTTCTTCGAATCGTGTGCGGCGGCGAAGCGGGGCGATGCGGCCGCCCGCCGCAAGACCGCGGAGCTCGCCGTGGAGGCGTATCCCCGCGACGTCGATGCGCTCATCGCGCTCTATGCGCTGCCCGACAGCGCTCCGGAGCAGAAGGCCGCCGCCGTGGCGAGGATCAAGAAGGCGCTCAATCAGATCGAGAACGAGATCCAGGCCGTGCCCGACGATGCGAATGGCTACAACGAATATGCGTGGCTCGTGGCCAACACCGAGGGTGACGTCGCCAAGGCGACGAAGTATTCGAGGTTTTCCCTCGTGCGGTCGTTCGACAATGCGAGCTACCTCGACACGCTCGCCCATTGCCGCGCCGCTGCCGGCGACTACAAGGCCGCGGTCCGCACGCAGTCGCTCGCGCGGCGGCAAGAGCCCCACAACCGCACGATCCAGCGAAACCTCACCCGCTTCGAAAAAAGGTGTCAGGACTCTTTTCCGTAGGAGAAAAAAAGGTGTCAGGACTCTTTTTCGGACTCCCTTTTCAGCGGTTGGGTTCCGTTTGGGCCGAAAAAGAGTCCTGACACCTTTTTTGATCATGCACTTCATCCCGCTCCCTGATACGAGCCTCGCCGTCCACACCCGCGGCAGCGGCATTCCGCTCGTGCTGCTTCACGGCTTTCCGCTCGATCATTCGATGTGGGACGGCCAGGAGCCGCTCGCCGAGAGCCTGCGGCTGATCGTGCCCGATCAGCGCGGCTTCGGCCGGAGCCACGGCGCCGGCCCAGCGAGCATCGCGCAGCTCGCCGATGATTGCGTGGCCCTGCTCGACGCCCTTCACGTGCGCGAGCCGGCCGTCATCTGCGGCCTTTCGATGGGCGGGTATGCGGCGGAGCACATCGCGGCCCGTCATCCCGATCGCGTCCGCGCGCTGATCCTCGTCGACACGAAGCTCGAGGCCGACACTCCCGAAGCCCGGGCCAGCCGTGAGGATCTCGCCGAGCGGGTCGCGCGGGTTGGGCAAGAGATCCTCGCCGACGCGATGATTCCCAACCTGCTCGCGAAGTCGGATGCCGCCCGCAAGAGCCCGCGTCGCGGAGAGATCGAGGCGGGCCTTCGCCGCACGATCATGGCCACGCCCATCTCCACGATCGTTGCCGCGCTTGGGGCGCTTGGCGGGCGGCCCGACATGGTCGAGCCGATGCGGCGTGTGACCGTGCCCACGCTGCTCGTCGTCGGCGCGGAAGACACGATCACGCCGCCGGAATGCCTCGAGCGGGCGGAGGCGGTCTTCCCGCATGCGCGGCTCTTGATCGTACCGCGGGCGGGCCACATGACGCCGCTGGAGGAGCCCGCCACGTTCAACGCAGCGGTGCTGGCCTTTCTTCGGGAGACGGCGGGCCTTCGGGAAACGACCGGGCTTCAGGAATCGGCCGACCTGCCGGCGGCGGGATGAAGGGGGGCGGCCGCTGCGGCTGGTCGGGCCGTCGCCGCAGGTTTCGCTGCCGCAAGAGCCGCTGCGCTTCCTCGAGCGCCTCGAGCCGCTGAAAGACATTGCCCGGTGGCCGACGCTCGGCAATCGGCGCGGTCGCGCGGCCGAGCAGGTAGCCGACCACGAGCCCGCCGATCACGGCGGCGGCGGGAATGGCCCAGACCGCGATCCCGCTCCACGGCAGCCGCCGCGCGGGGCCGACCGCGGGCCGGCTGCCCCCCGCGGCCGATGCCGCCACCATCTCGAGCGTGGTCGCCGTCATGCTCGGCGTCGCCGCCGATCGGGGCAGGACGTCGAGCAGTTCCCAGGCTTCGCCGAGCGTGTCGGCGGGCGTGTCGTCGCGGGTGTCGGGACGCTGTGTCATCGGTGCCCCTCGCGCTGGTAGGGCTCGAGCGCCGTGCGCAGTTGCTCGCGGGCGCGATGCAAGAGCGACTTCACCGCCGGCACGGTCAGCCCCATCGCGGCGGCGATCTCGTCGTAGGAGCAGTCTTCAAACTTCGCCAGCAACAACGCCATCCGCTGGTTGTCGCCGAGCCCGGCGATCGCCTGCTGCACGATATCTTGCAGTTCACCGCGATCGGCCTGCCGCGCCGGACGCTGCCCACTCGCGGCGACGGCGATCTGCTCGAGGCCGATCCCGCTCTGCGAGGCGGACACATTCATCGGCACACCGCGCTCGAGCCGCCGGTAGGCCCGCTGCCTCAGGTCGCTGGCGACGTTGTTGGCGATCGTGTGGAGCCAGGTGGAAAACTTCGCCGTCGGCTGGTAGCCGGCCCGCGCGCGATAGACCCGCAGAAACACTTCCTGGGCGAGATCTTCGGCGGTGGAGTGATCGCCGGTGTGGTGGCGGAAAAGCGTGACGAGCCGATCCTGCCAGAGGCCCACGAGCTCCTCGAAGGCGGCGGCATCGCCATCCCGCACCCGCAGCATGAGGGCCGTGGATGGATCGCTGGCCATCGTCTCACTCACCAGCCTTTGCGAGCCGAAACAGTGGAGCGGAGGAGGATCGAACTCCCAACCTCGGCATTGCGAACGCCGCGCTCTCCCAGTTGAGCTACCGCCCCGAGCGGGCGACGACGGCCGGGCCGCATCTCCCTCGGAAAAGTCGATCGTAGGCGAGCCGCCGGGCGCTGTAAAGACACCCGTACGACAGGCCTCCGTGCCTGTCCCTACTCCCCCTCCCCCATCCCCTACAATGCGAGCATGCAAGTCCCTCCGATCGTCGTCCGTGGTGCGCGGGAGCACAATCTCCGCGATGTGACGGTCGGCCTGCCGCGCGGGCGGCTCGTCTGCATGTCGGGCGTGAGCGGCTCCGGCAAGTCGAGCCTCGCCTTCGACACGCTCTATGCCGAAGGGCAGCGGCGGTATGTCGAGAGCCTCTCGACGTTTGCCCGTCAGTTTCTCGGGCAGCTCCCCCGCCCCGACGTCGACAGCGTCACGGGCCTCTCCCCGTCGATCTCGATCGCGCAGAAGTCGGCCGGCACAAACCCGCGGTCGACCGTGGCCACGATGACGGAGATCCACGACTTTCTGCGGGTGCTCTACGCGCGGGTGGGCACGGCCCACTGCCCCGAGTGCGACAGCGTGCTCGAGGCGCAGCCCCGCGACCA